>Ga0172366_10001773_pt1 | contig 16858 bp, 14 predicted proteins | sample LakKivSesite69cm_FD_114533 | JGI IMG/M metagenome (GOLD analysis project Ga0172366, IMG submission 114533) | Sediment microbial communities from Lake Kivu, Rwanda - Sediment site 69cm | ecosystem: Environmental > Aquatic > Freshwater > Lake > Sediment | place: Rwanda: Western Province, Lake... | reverse complement strand
TGATACATCATATGATGTGAAAGTGAAAGCAAAAGATGTTAAAGGTGGAGAAAGTGAATGGTCGCCTGTTTTAACTGTTTCAATTTCAAATACTCCACCTAATGCTCCAAGTATTCCTTCTGGGACAATGAATGGGAATCACGGTCAGGAATACTGTTATTCAACCTCAGCTACAGACCCAGAATTACAACAGGTTAGATATTGTTTTGACTGGGGTGATGGACAGACTAGCTGGACTGACTGGGTATCATCAGGTTCAACTGGTACAAAATGTCATACATGGGGTTCAACTGGTACTTACTGTGTAAAAGCAAAAACCCAGGATAAAGCAGGTGGTGAAAGCGGCTGGTCAGATTGTCTAATGGTGAACATGGGTAATGGTGCTCCGGATATACCATATGATCCTCATCCTACTCATGGTGCGAGCTGGGTGGAAACCAATGATGTTCTTAGTTGGAAATGTAATGATCCTGATGGTGATAGTTTAAAATATGACATATATTTTGGGACCAGTGAAACACCACCATTAATTAAACCGAATCATGATAGTAAATCATATGATCCCTTTGGCAGTAATGATATGCAACCTCTCACTAAATATTTTTGGCAGATTAAAGCCAAAGATAATCATGGTGGGGAATCCATAAGCCCAGTATGGAATTTTACTACTCGTGTACATAACCCACCTGTGCTTAGTTTATATGATGGTTGGATTACTGGTTGTGATAAAACATCTGGGAAGCAAAGTGATGATTTCACATTTAGAGTACATTACTATGATGTTGATAAGGACTGTCCATCTAAAGCAAAACTAGTAGTTGATAAATCAAAAGAGTTTGATATGACAAAAATAGGTAATGACCCATGTTATGACGCTGATTACGAGGTTAAATTAAAAGGTCGTGATATCGGTGGTGGGCATCATGAGTATTATTTCTCATATAATGATGGTCATGACACTGTAAGGTTACCATCTCAGACTACTTGGTCTGTCGATATAAACCAGGCACCCACGGCACCAACAGTATCAGGTCCATCAGATGGTAAAGTAAAAACTGAGTATTGTTTTACTGCTAATTCTCATGACCCTGAAGGTGAAGATCTACAGTATTATTTTGACTGGGGCGATGGATCTAACACGGGTTGGGTCCCATCTGAATGGGTAAAAAATGATGAATCTGTCACTAGGTGTCATACCTGGGGTAGCAAGCAGACTTATCAGATCAGTGTAAAAGCAAGAGATACTACTGGTGATGAAAGTGTTTGTACGACAGTTTCAATAAAAATCTCCAGGGGCAGTGGTGCTAAAACCTATTTTACAAACTGGTTAACTATTTTGATGCAAAGATTTCTTTATAAATTCCCGATTTTAAATAAGTTATTTGAACGATTTTCTTTACTTAAAAACTATTATCTAACATAATTTTAATATCAACGTTGATTTAACCCTTAAACCCATAAAAATCAATTAATAATAAGGAAATACTTCTCATAAGATGTATAGCAAAATCAGATAGAAATCGTTGTTATTTAATTTGATATCTTATAACGTGAATGCTATGTTATCGGCTAACAGTGATATTTTCATCAGTAAATAATAAATATCAGTAATGCATTATGTTAACATATGTCAGGAGGTATGTTTTTTGGAAGAAAAAACAAAAGATAGGTCTAGTATAACAAGTGTCGCAGAAAAAGAACTAGACCTTCTCAGTAGACATATTGATGTTTTAAAAACTGTAAAAGACCATGGTCCTGTTGGAATCATACGACTATCCCAAATGACTGGTCAACCACAGCATATGATAAGATATTCACTAAGAACACTTGAAAAAGACGGTATAATAACACCATCACCGCATGGTGCTGTTGTAACTGATAGAGTCCATGAGATACTTGGAACACTAGAGTCCACATTAGAAGATTTCTCAATAACAGTACAAGATCTTAAAAAGAAATTAAAATAAAACATAAATGAAGTAGTTGAAATTACTTTTTATCTATAAAATTTTAATATATAATAAGATCCTTTTTGATAATAAATGCTAAATAAAGATTATAAACCATTAGATATATAAAGAGTAGATAATTAACAAAAAAACATGTGATGTGATAAAAAATGTTGAAGAAAACATTAATCTTAGGGATTATATTAATCAGTCTCTTGATAATATCAACTTTTTCTGTTAACGCTGAAGGATACGAAAAAATAAAAGATTATGAAGATGATGTTGTAGATATTATTGATTTTTTATCAGCATCTCAAAGTAAGGATTTAGTTACTGTTAGCAGACCACAAATAGATATTACTCTTTTGGAATATGAGCAAAATGGGAAAACTGTTACAATAAATCTTAATGTCAAAGGTTCAATCAGTAATACAGGAATTTTAAGTGAATATATAAATAAGTTATCAACTTCAGAGGGATTACCAGATTCTTTGGATGAGGTAGTATGTTACCAAATTTTATTAAGTACTTCAATAAACGAATATGAAATCCTATACGTTAATAAAGAAATAAACATAACCTGTTTAACTGAAGAAAACACGTATATTAAACCCAAATCATATTCCACAGACGATTCAAGATTAAGCATTACTTTTGATTTACTAGACTCTGAAGAAACATATGAAATAATGGCTGCCACTACTCATGATGCAAAATATGTTACTCTTATTGGGTATTATTATATGGATACAGCTCCAGAAATACTCAATGAAATAGATTTCGAAGTATCTATAGATTCCCCATTAAAAGGTAATGTTGGAAAAAAAATTTCTTTTTCAGGGGAAGTTGATGCAGATTCATCTGAATATATCTGGTCTTGGGATTTTGGTGATGGAAATACTTCAGAAGGACAAAACCCGTCACATATTTATGCTGAGCCAGGCGACTATGAGGTATATCTAGAGGTAACAGATGAATACCTTAACTATGGTGCTGACTCTTATTCTATAAATATTACCAAAGCTAGTGGAAACAATGTAAATAATCAAAATAATGATGAAAACCAGGAAGACGGATTAGGTTCACAGTTATTTATCTTTATTGCTCTTATAGTTATAATATCTATAGTAGGTTTAGCAGTATTAATCTATATAATAAGAAGATAAGACCTTAAAACCATCTTATTCTTTTTTTTCTAATATTTTAGTTAGTTATCTTTTTATTTGAACATTCCATGACTAGTCAGTAAGAGGATTAGTTATGGTTAAGAAAAAAAATAAAGATAGCAAGGAAAGTAAATATGCTTACAAAAAAAAGTCAGCATGGGATATTTTGACTAAGGATCAGATAAAACAAGCATTTGATTTTTGTGAGAATTATAAAACATTTTTAAGTAAAGCTAAAACAGAAAGAGAAGCAATCCATGAAATAAAAGAAATAGCTAAAAAAGCAAAGAAAAAAATATTTGAAAACAGGGAAAAAGAATTAGCAATTATTGTAAATGGTATAAAACCTGCGAGTGAAGGATTACGGATCCTTATATCTCATGTTGATACGCCACGTCTTGATCTTAAACAAGTACCACTTTTTGAAGACCCTGATAGTAATCTTGCTCTTTTTGAAACACATTACTATGGTGGTATTAAAAAATTTCATTGGGTTACAATACCATTAGCATTACATGGTGTGGTGATAAAAAAAGATGGTAAAAAGATTTCTTTTGCACTTGGAGAAAGCCAAAATGATCCGATTTTTTCGGTTCCTGATCTCTTACCGCATCTTTCACATGAGGTTCAAGATAGTAAAAAAATGGATGATGCAATCAAAGGAGAAAGCCTGGATATCATGATTGGTAGCATACCTGCTAAGGGCGATGTAAAGGATAAACTAAAAACAGCTATTCTTGATAAACTTAACAAGGATTATGGACTTGTCGAGGAAGATTTTATATCTGCAGAGCTTGAAGCAGTTCCAGCTTATAAGGTTAAAGATGTTGGTTTTGATAGATCAATGATTGGTGGTTACGGGCAGGATGACAGAGTCTGTGCATATACCTCATTTAAAGCTATTATGGATATACAAAAACCAAAGTATACTGCTCTTGCTTTGTTTGTTGACAAGGAGGAAATAGGTAGTGAGGGTAATTCATCAGCCCAGGTGAATACTTTCCTACGATCAATTATAAGAGGACTGGATTCAAAAGCTGATGTTGATAGTGTAATGTTAAAATCCAAGGTAATCTCAGCTGATGTAAATGCTGCTGTTACTCCTAACTATACTGAGGTTTTTGAGCTTAAAAACGCTTCATCACTTGGTAACGGTGTTGTTATGAGTAAGTTCACTGGTCATGGTGGTAAATACTCAGCAAATGATGCCTCAGCTGAGTATGTAGCAGAAATAAGAAACATACTAAACAAGGAGAAGATTCCATGGCAGACTGGTGAGCTTGGGAGGGTTGACAAGGGCGGTGGTGGCACAGTTGCTAAATACTTCAGCAGACTTGGAATGGAAGTAGTTGATCTTGGTCCTGCTGTTATGAGTATGCATTCACCATATGAGATAACAAGCAAGGCTGATGTTTATTCAACCTATTTAGCCTATAAAGCGTTTCTAAAAAGCTAACAATCTATTAAATATTAGAGAAATCTTTCTTCGATCTGTTCAGGAGTATTTTCAAAACTATCTTCTTTCTGACAGTACTCAGGGTTACATTCCTTACCAACTTTTGCAGATACAGGAAAACCAGCAAGGCGCATCATAGGAAGTGTTGCTTTCTTACCATGTTTCCAACGATAATAAAGCCAATGAGACGTGAAAAATACTGGTCCAAGATATTTTTGTAGGTCAGGAGCCCAGAAATCAATATTATTCCTCCAGCAACGAGATAAAACCTCCCATTGAAGCTCAGATAAATTATTCAGATTAGTTCTACGACAATTACCAAGCACAGCCTCCTTTAATGGAATAAACAAAACAGGTGTGTAAAACATTTTAGCATTATGATTCCTAAGATCATCAATCAGATTCAAAGTTGCAATCACATCATCATCAGTCTCATCAGGCTGCCCAGTCATAATAGTACATAATGGCCACCAGTCATGATCATTAAGAATACCTGTTGCCTGAACAACAAGCTCAGGCCAGTTGTCAACACTATAAGGCAATGCTTTTCCTTTCATGTATTTATTCATCAGTCTTACACTACCTGTTTCAATACCCATTTCAACAGATATAAAAGGTTTTTTGTACATATGACTAGTCTTTGGATTCCATTTGGTTTTCTCAATTAAAATAGGTGTAAGCTCCTCAAGCAGTTTTTTATCATGAAGCACTGGTGCATATGATGCATGAGATAGAAGAATATAATCAACACCAGGATATGATGCTATAGTCTTGTATAGTTTAACAACCTCCTCACGATTAGGTATAAAACCTTTTTTTGATTTATACAAGAAAATATCTTCAGTAACAGTAAAAATAGTGTTAGATCCTTCTTTAACATTTATTTCTACTTCTTTCATGATGTGATCGATTGGGAAAGAATATTTTGTTCTCATAGTGGGACTACAAAACTGACAACCCCTGCCGCATCCTCTCATTATTTCTACCATGCCATAGCTTGCAACATGTTTGATTAAAGGAACATTTTTTCTATCTGGCTTTTTTGATTCATAAATCTCAGGTATTTTTTCATCGTTTAAAAGTTTCTTAAAAACATTTACAAGATCGCTTTCTCCTTCCCCTTGGAAAATAACATCAACACCTAGTTTTTTCTGAGCCTTTGCTTCATTAATCTGCCATGAACCCTGACCACCTACTATCACTTTTGGTTTATATTTTTTTATAGAAGGGTGACTTAGTAGTTTTTCAAACTCTGATGCATTAAGTGATTCTCCGCCAAAACCAATAAGACTGTTATATGTTGTTGAAACATAGGCAAGACCCATGGGATCCATTGTTGAAACTCCAAAGATCTTGGTTTTTTTACCTATGAACTTGTCTAGATTATCATAATGTGAGACAACAACCTGGTCTTCGCCGAACTCATCTATAAGCATTGATTCTACTTTTCTAAGACCATATATAGTACTTTTTGCAGAACCATCATTGTTGTTTTTTAGATTTTCAAGATGTTCTCTGAGTGCGTATCCTGAGAATTTTTTTGGGAAAGTACAAATAAAAGCTGCAAATGGGTTACTATCATATTCATTTGCTTCTGCACGAGAAGCAGCAAGAACAATAGGAACACCATCAACTTCTTTTTCTTCATCCATTAGTTTCACTTCCCTTTTTAAGCAGTATACATTTTTTTGAAAACAGGATCTCTTATCGTTTCCTGGATTATTAGCAGGAAGTCTTTCCATGAGAGTGTGTCTCTTGACCATCTAATCATTTCTTTTTTATGAAGTGAAAATATTTTTAGAAAACTCTGCCAGTTGTACCCCTCATCTTTTAATGGTTCTGACCATCCTCCGTCTTTCCAAAGGTAACTAGGGAGTCGGTTTCCAAACCACAATGTCAGTGAATCTAGTTTTGATTCAAGTTCTTCTTTTTGTTTAGCTAGCTGTTTTTTTAACATATCAGGTTCTGGAGGAATTGATAAATTCATAAATGATACCCCATATACTATGTATACCATGCATACTTAAACCCGTATTTATTATTTTACAAACAATTATTTTATATGTTATTCTAAGCTATAAAAGATTTAAATCCAGGTATCCTTTTACAAAACCTACGCAGGAGCTGTTTAAGCTGAAAACAAAATCAGATATCAGGGTAATAGACAAACTCTTTGCCCATTTGGAAACATGGCGGCTTTACACTGTTATATGGTGTGGTCTTGTTAGCCTTGCAGGATCATGTATTGCTTATGAGAGTTTTCCAACATTAAAAATTGCTCTTATGTCTTTTTTTATACCAATGATGGGGTGGACCGCTGGACTCTATTTATCAGATTTTCTTGATAGAAAACTTGATGCTATTCAGAAACCTCATCGGCCGATACCATCTGGGAGAATAAGACCATATGAGGCAATAGGTGTTGGAGCAGTTCTAGCAATTACTGGTTTTATACTATCATTTTTTTTATCATTTTATAATGTTCTCTTGGTTTTTGTTGTTGCTTTTTTAGTATTCAGTTATGCAAAGTTTACTAAGTCACGAGGATTACTTGGAAATATCAATAGAGGGGCAGTAACCGTTGCTGCATATTTTTTTGGAGTATTTTCTATAGGGCAATCAATAGAATCCATACCGGTTTACATATGGTTACTAGGATTTGTTTTCCTGTTCCATGATACTAATAGTAACCTTGTTGGTGCAATAAGAGACATGGAGGGTGACAAAAAAGGAGGATACGTTACAATACCTGTTAAATATGGTCTTAAAAAATCAATATTTATTTCACTGGTTTTAACTTTTATATGGTTGCCACTTGCATTGTTTTTACCATATCATTACAAGTTTTTAAACATAAACTTTTATTATCTTATGATAATAGATATTCTAATCTTGTTTTGTCTTTATGTTTATCTTTTTAAATCCATTAAAAACTACTCACGAGAAAAAGCATTAAAATTCCATGAGTTTTTTGTAATTGAACGCACAACTCTTGCATCTGCTTTTATTTTCGGAGTTACAAAGATCCAAATTGCAGCAACGATTTATGTTGTTGCACTTTTAATCACTTTGCTTTCTCAATACTCGCTTAGAAAAAAATATGAGTTTAAGGAGGCAAGTTAATGAAATGCCTTGTAACAGGTGCCGCGGGTTACATTGGAAGCTTTTTGGTAAAACGACTAGTAACTGAGGGACATGAGGTTACAGCTCTAATTCATAAAAATAAACCAATAGATGTTGTAGAAAAAGCAAACTATGTAACTGCAGATTTAACCCAGATTGACTCGGTTGAACCTTTGTTGAAAAATATTGATTATGTTTTTCATTGTGCTGCATATGTTAAGGACTATGGCCCAAAAAACATTTTTTTTAAAATCAACTACGAAGCAACTGTTAATCTTTCAAAAGCCTGTGAAAAGGCTGGTGTTAAGAAATTTGTTTTTCTAAGCAGCCATATAAATTATGAAACATATGATAGAGCTAATTATTATAGTAAGACAAAATTAATGGCAGAAAAATATCTTTTAGAGCAGTATAAAACAAAAAAATTCCCAGTAATTATTATCAGACCTGGACATGTTTTTGGTCCGGGTCATGCGATGTGGGTTGTTTACCCTATCAGAGCTATTCAAAAAAACCGTATATCTTTAATTGATAATGGTAACAGAATTTTTTCACATACCTATATTGATAATCTAATAGATGCAATAATTCTTTCTTTGAAACAAGATAAAGCAATTGGTCAAACAATTGACATAACTGATGGAGATAATAATACAACCTGGGGGGATTATCTTAATCATCTTGCAAGACTATCCGGTAAACCAGGGATAAAAAGAAACATGTCTAAGAGAACTGCTATGCTGGTTGCGAAGTTTATGATGATTTCATATAAAATATTTAGAATCAAACCCTGGGTCACACCAATGTCTGTAAATATTTTTACAAACACTGAAAAAATTTCCGTTAGTAAAGCTAAGTCTTTAATTGGTTATGTGCCTAAAGTAAATTATGATGAAGCAATGGAAAAAATTGAGGAATGGTTAAGGAGGGAGAAATATATCTCCTAGGAGTTTTTCATGTTTTTTTTCGATTGTCTTTATTTTGTGATAAGTAAAGTAATTGTTAAATTTGATAATACTAAGTTAAAGAAATTAATTGATTTAATTTTTATTTTAGCTGAAAAAATAGTTGTAAAATTAAACAAGTTATTACCTTTTTATCTAGATTTTTATGAGGATATGGTTGAAAATGAGATAATTCTGGCAGATATTTCCAAGAATGATAAGATTTTACATATTGGATGTGGTCCAATTCCTGCTACTTCTATTCTTGTTGCTAAAAAAACAAAAGCACATGTCACAGGAATTGATAATAAAATTATTTCAGTGAAACAGGCTTCGAATATTATATCAAGTCAAAATTTGTCAGATAAAATAAAGATTATTCATGCTGATGCATTAGATTTTTCATTGGAAAATTTTGATTTAATTATTATTTCACAGGGTGTTAAACCATATGATAAGATTCTAAAACGTATATCTTCAGATATGAACAAAGATGGGCGCGTGGTTTTAAGAACAACATCTACTCAGAATGGTAAACTTACTGAAAAAGATGTTTTTTTAAATGATTTATTCAATGTTGATAAAATTATACGTCAGGAAAAAAATGGTTTGCTAATCTCAGTTCTCTTGCTACCATTTTCTTCTATTTAATATTGTAGATTTTTCTTACAGGCCAGGAAATCTCAATTTTTTCTTTATCATAACGTTCTTTTAATGCTTTTATAAACTCATTCCTAACAACAAACCTTTCTGTAGGTTTCTCAACCTTTAGGACAGTTATGAAATTAATATTTGACTCGCCAAACTCTCTATATCTAAACTGTGGTTCAAAACCTTTAACAGCACCAGGAACTGTTTCCTGGATTTCTTTTGCAACTTCAAGTGTAACTTTTTCTACTTTTCTGAGATCAGATGTAAAAGAAACACCACATGGCACCCATATTTTAGATTCCTCTTGTGGCATTGAATAATTAATAATATTGCTTTCAGCAAGTTTTGCATTTGGGATGATTAAAAGATTATCTGTAAGCATTCTTATCCTAGTTGACCTCCAGCCTATATCTTCAACAAATCCTGATGTGTCTTTATCAAGTTCAATAAAATCACCAACTACAATAGGTTGATCTGATAATAGATGAACTCCTGCAAAAAAATTAGAAAGAGTGCTCTGTAGTGCAAGACCAATTGCAAGTGCCCCTAGTCCTACACCAGCAATCATTGGAGTAATATCAAGTTTGAAATAAGCTAAAATTATAAAAATTGCAACTATAAATATAATAAAAGTAATTATTTTATTTAATAGACCTGGTGTTTGTTTGTATCCTTTTCTAACTTTAAGATAACCAAGCATTATTACTGTTATAATCCTAGAAACAAGCAGACCAATAGTTAAAACTATTATAATAAAAAAAACTCCATTAATAACTAAAATATCATATTTGGTTAAATTTGATAGCGTCTCTATACTTATAAATAACCCAATAAAGAATAATAAAAGAAGAACAGGTTTACATAGCTGTTTAAGAACAAACAACTCATAGCTTTTTTTCTTACCAGCAATTCTTCTAGCAATTATTTTTAAAACAAAATATGATAAAAAAACCACAATTAGTGTTACAATAAAAATAATCAAAAATCGTGTATACTCGTTATCAACAATATTCTCGAATATCGGCAATAGTTCACCTCCTCCGTTTTAGACCTGGAAAGAGTTGTATTTATAAAATATTTTCTACCAAATGAAAACCTAAACGTCATATAAAACAAGAAAAAAATTAACAATTTTTTAGCTAGAATTTTAACCCAGTTAATGTCTTAGTATCTATAACGCCCTCAATTGATCTAATTTTGCTTATAATTATTTGTCCTAGTTTTTCAAAATCTTCAGCATCTATCTTAGCTATAATATCGTACTCTCCAAACAACGGATGAAGCTCGATGATCTCTTTTATTTTAGAGAGTTTATTGTATACCTCATGTTCATGTGTAGGTGCAGCTTTGATTAATACAAACCCTGTTGCCATAATTTTACCTCCATCAAATCTACAATTTTGTAATATTATGTAGAACTTAATATTTACTGTATAAATCGATTTTAACTTTAAAGCTGTTCAAAGGTGTAAAATATTTAAACACTAACCGAATTGCTTAGGAAATAAGAATATTTAGTTTTTCTGGGGGAATACAGCAATTATTGAAAGATTCGCACCATATGTAAAATCAAAATTAGAAGATAAACCAGGTAGGAATAGTCGTATTGCTAAACCTTTTTTCAAGAAATTCTCCAGAAAATTCCTGGATAGATGTGAACTGTCAAAACTCAAAAAAACTATAAGATATGCCTATGCCACTTCTCCATTTTATCATAATCTTTTCAAAAAACATGGTTTAAAACCAGGTGATATTAAATCGTTTAAAGATATGACAAAAATCCCTTATACTACACCCGATGATTTACAAAATAATCCTAAGTCTTTCTTTTCAGTTCCTGAAGAACAATTCGTAACAGTTTTCACAACATCAGGAACCACAGGTAAACCAAAAAAAGCATATTTTACAAAAAATGATCTTGACAAAATAATAAAATCTACAGCAAATGGGTTAAAAATCATGAATAATGTAACATCAAAAGATGTTGTTCGAATGTCATTTGAGGTAGGTTATGGAATTGAAATATGGGGAAACAGGTATTGTCTTGAACAAGCATTTCAAAGAATAGGAGCATTAACAATAGCCACAGGTAGATTATCAATTGAAGAAGAACTAGAACTAATAAAAGATTATAAACCAACGATTTTAATGGATGTGACTTCTAGGATAAATTATTTAACAAGAGAAATGAGCAAAATCTGTGATTTAAAAAAACTTGGGGTTAAAAAAATAATGACTGGTGCTGAACCAACTCCCTCGAGTCTTAGGCAGGAAATTGAAAAGGGTTGGAATTGTGATGTAATAGTTGGTTATGGAACTACTGAAATCGGATTGATTATGGCTGGTGAATGTGATAAAAAATATGGTATGCATCTTAGCGAGCTTAATTTTTTAACTGAGGTTGTTGACCCGAAAACTGGTGAACAACTACAGGATGGGGAAACAGGGGAACTAATTTTTACCACATATGATAGGGAAGGAATGCCTCTTATAAGATATAATTCTCATGATCTTGGAAGAATAATACCTGGTATATGTAGCTGTGGTTTACCATTAAAAAGAATAGAAATCAAAGGGCGAACTGATGATCTAATACCAATTGGAGCAGGTGATAATCTTTTCACTGCAAGATTTGATGAAGTAATTTTTAGTATACCTGAGGTAGAGGAATATCAAATATCTCTGGATAAAAAAGATGGTAAGGATTTGATTAATATCACTGTTGAAACAAGCTCAGCAAATGAAAAAACTAGGAAAAAAATCCTTGATGCTGTTATGAAAATGCCTGAGATGAAAAATGGAGTGAATATTTCAAAAACTATTGATACGCCCATAGTGAAGCTTGTTAAACCTAATACTTTTGATAGAAACTCGATAAAAATAAGAAGAATAATTGATAATAGAAACCTGTATGATTAATACTTTTTCTTTAGTTTTTATTTATTTTAGATGAATCAATTTTTTTTGAACTAAATCTTATTTTTGGTCTTGGTGCTAGTTGTTTTTTAAACATTATTTTTTTCTTGAGATAATGAGATTCTAGGTCAAATGAGACACCGATGCCCTGTGGTGGTTTTATAAAATCTATATGTAGTGAGTTATGTCCTATTACAGAGACTTGTCGTTGCGGTTCGATTTTACATACTCCTGATAGCTTTGTTTTTTCCTTTCCATTGTAATATTCTCCTTCAACAACCCCTGGTGCTTCACATATTACAAAAGCCTTCCAATATTTACCATTTTGAAATCTTGATTCATATTCTCTTTTTTGTCCTGTTTTTTTGAATATTAAATGGATTTTTTCTTCTCCTTTTGTAGCAGTTATTTCAATTTCACTTGGGTAGTAGAAATCATATTTTTTTGAATATTCAATTTTGTTATATTGAAAGTTTACATGGCAGAATTCATTATAATTTATTCCATCTTTTGAAAGAGTTAAAGTTCCAAAAATAGGTCCTTGCATTACCCAAAAAAGTATGTTACCATAAAATATGGTCCAGCCGTTATCTAGCAGGGCCCAAGACCAGTCATATCCAAATGGGTTGTTTTCTGTTGAAAATTTTAATGTTTTAGGTATTTTGAATCTATGATTTTTTATCCACCAACCCATGAGTTTAAAATAAACTGATAATGTTTTTTTAATGTTTGAGAGACTAGCTAGTGGGTTATCATACCATATATCTCCCCATACATGCTCAAAGTATCCATCTCCCTGAATATGATATTTTTTATCATCGATTGTGAGTTCTCCCGTGACTTTGCATTTTGGAATAAATCCATATCTGTAAAAACCTAATCCCATGGGTAACCAGCCGTCTGTGACATCTTGTGCAATCCAGTGAGGGACGGATATTGCTTCATAATTAAGGTGAAGTTTCATGTTGTTTTTTTTATCATGGAAAAACAGTTCATAATTAGGGTAAGATCCTTTCAATGATGAATCATCATATCTAATATGAAGCTCATGTTCTGATGAATCAAGTTTTTCTTTATCATTTCTGGAGTGATATAAAAAATTTTTATTATCTGTTTGATTAAAAAATGTTGTGTTAAAAACAGAACCTTTTTTAGTTTTTTCAACCCATTCAGCAAAAGAGCCCTTAAAACTCCATTTTTTGTTATCCTCAATTGTTTTAAAAAAAGTAATTGCACACCACCATTCCATTACACTGGGAAAATGCTCTTTTTCATCTTCCTTAGTCCATGGGTTTTTATCCTTGTTTATCATATCTTATGGTTGTATTAAATCATTATTTAAATAGATTTATGACATATACGAAAAAGTTTTTTATATATCTATCTACATAAAAAATTGGTCAGATTTTAGGTAATTACAATGAAAATAGATGTTGTTGGTGGTAGTCTTGCTGGTCTTAGCACAGCTATTTCTATTAAAAAATTAAATAGTAATATTGATGTAGTTGTTCATGAAAAACATAAAAAGATAGGTTATAATCCTGAAGGAAGAAGATGTGGTGAGGGACATACCGTTGAAGCAGAATGGAGCAAATGGAAACCAACAAAGGAGAGTATTTTTAATGAGATAATAAAAGTTGAAACAATACTAAGAGATAAAACATATATTGCTAAAGGTTTATCAGGGTTTGGGTATATTCTTAACCGTCAGGAATTCATATATCAACTAGGAAGACAAGCAGAAAAACTTGGTGTTATAATACAAACCAATGAAAAAATAAAATCAGCTGATGATCTCGATGGAGATTATATTGTTGATGCTTCAGGATGCCCTAGTACTATTAAAAGAAACTTAGGTATTGATAAGGGTTTCAAAGGTTTATCTTATCAGCAAACACTTGAGGATTCTAATTGTTTTACTTCTGATACAATAAAAGTTTTTTTTACAGATGTTTTAGGATATTATTGGATATTCCCCAGGGATCCTGAAAAAAAAGAGGTTAACGTTGGAGTTGGGATGTTAAGTTCTTCAAAGGATATGCAATTAAAGCAGATGTTAGAATCATTTAAAGAAAAACAAGGAATAGAAGGAAAAGTAAACTATGTAACTGGTGGTTTAGTTCCGAGTGGTCTTCAAAAACCTCTTAGTTATAATAATATTTTATTTGTTGGTGATGCCGGAGTTGGGGCACATCCGATTCTGGGCAAAGGAATCTATCGTGCACTTTATAGTGGTGAAATTGCAGCAAACTGTTTAGCATTAGGCTACCCTGAAAAATATCCTGGAATAATTACTCATGATTTTATAAAATGGGATGTTCTAGGTAAAACATATATTAGGGTCGGTCAGGTTTTATCAAAAATAAGTGGAGAGGCCCTTCATTTTTTTTATCGTCGTTACCTTGATTTATGGTACATGTTTTTTCAACGATGAGCCTACCTTTAAGAGTTTTCTCTTTTTATTGTAATAACTTAGAAGATTAATCATTTCTGATTCAAGAATATTTTTCATTTTTTTGTTTATATTGTAAATATTATGCTTCTCACCAGGGTCATTTTTAAGGTCATATAGCTCATTTTCTTTATTTTTATTTATAATAATTTTATACTCTCTTGTTCTATATGCAACAGGTCCAGCAGAATTGATGATTATACCTTTATCATTAGATGTAAACATGTTTTTTCCAAAAAAAACTGGTGGGATAGGAATGTTTACCAGTTCACATATTGTTGGAGCTAAGTCTATTAATTGAACTGGTTTTTCTATTATAGTACCTTTTTTTTCTGAACCATTTATTATGAGAGGAACATGTATAAGTTCATCATAAAGTTCTCCTTCTAAGAATTTATCTCCATGACCAAGTACTTTATGTTCAGCAAAAGCATCACCATGATCGGCACTTATAATAATAATGCTATTCTCTAATTTATTAAGCTCTTTAAGTTTTTGTAAAAATTTTTGTATTTCTTTATCAGTATATTTAATAGTTAAATCATATAAATCAATAAGTTTCTTGATTTCTTCTTTTGAGAGCATATTTGGAAAATCCCGATATTTTGTAATTAGATACAACATTTCTTTCTCATTTTCATAACCTGGGGGGGCATATGGCTCATGGACATCCATGTAATGAATCCATAAAAAAAATTTACTTTTCTGTTCTTTAACCCATTCTAATGCTCGTTGATTTATCTGCTCTGCATTAGGAATTATAAGGTGTTCTTTTGGACAAAAAATATTTGAAAAATTTTTTATCGCTAAATCGTAAAGCAGATAAATTGTTTTATAAATAAAATTATTTTCACCTAAAAACCCTCTTAGATCTCTCATTGCATATTGTCTAATCGCACCTATGGTAAGATTGTATTTTTTAACTGCTGAAAGCATCAAATCAAATTTGTCAAACCCTTTGTTTATCATCCCTCCTCCTGAAGTTGTTGAAAAAACTATTGGATTTGGATTAAATGCCGCGGTTGCATACCCGTTTTTTTTAAGATAAGATGCTATTGTTTCTTGTGGTTTTTTTTCTATGGGTGGCATAGTTGATGTAATAAACGAGGGGATGGAATAAGGAGTATACGGTCCATTAGAAAATGCATTAGTAAAAATAACCCCATTTTCGCCAAGTGTGTCTAAATTTGGTGAGATATTTTTTTGGTATCCCATACAGTGAAGATGGTCAGCTCTTAAACAATCTATAGTAAGTAAAATAATGTTTTTTTTATCAGTCTGAGGCTCATTCATCTTAAATCCCATTTTTTGTTAAAAATTAAAATCTCTTTTGTAGTATCTCCTAAAGGATAAACTAGTCGATGCAGGTATTATTCCAGCGAATCTTTTATTTATCATCATAATCTGTGAAATTTTTTTTGCGATGTTAAAAGGCGAATAAAACTCTTTAGCAACTTGTCTTGCCCCAAGATAAAGTTCTTCTACTGTCATATTTTTAGGTTGAAAAACAACATCAACCTGGTTATATCTTGACCAATCGCGTGTAAGAATTCGTCCTTCTTTATCAAGCCTGTCAAACAATGGTGTACCAGGATAGGGTGTAAGGATGTTTACTTCAAGAACATCTAAATACCAATCATTTATTGTTTCAAGTGTTGTATCAAAAATATCAGGTTTATCTTCATCAAAACCAAAGATTATACCGCCCTGAATAGTCATACCAAAATCATGGACTCTTTTTATCATTTTTTTGAAATCTTCAACCTTATTGTGAGTTTTTTTAACATTATTTAATGCTTCTTGGCTAACAGATTCAAAACCTACAAACCATTCTACGCAACCAGATTTTCTAGCAAGAGTCAAAAATTTTTCGTCTACATTACCAAGAATATTAGCAGTACCGTTCGCAACCCAGCCTTTATTGATTTTCTGTCTGATCATTTCCTCAAAAAGTTCCATAGCATATTTCCTATGCACTGTTAAATGCGGATCATGAAAGATAAACAATTTATTTGGCATGTTTTTAATTTCTTCGACAACATCCTTTACTGGCCTTTGTTTTACAACATTTCCACAAAAACTACTAATAGCACAAAACTCGCATTTATTAGTACAACCTCTTGTTGTCTGAAGTGCTCCTAGGAAAGGGTTATGAGTAATTAAATCTCTTCTTAATGGTGGAACTTTAGAGATATCAAAAT
>Ga0172366_10001771_pt1 | contig 16864 bp, 14 predicted proteins | sample LakKivSesite69cm_FD_114533 | JGI IMG/M metagenome (GOLD analysis project Ga0172366, IMG submission 114533) | Sediment microbial communities from Lake Kivu, Rwanda - Sediment site 69cm | ecosystem: Environmental > Aquatic > Freshwater > Lake > Sediment | place: Rwanda: Western Province, Lake... | reverse complement strand
TTCCACCAGCTCCTTCAAACCCCGGTTCTTGCTAGCCACCATAGGCACAACCGGCATATGCAGCGCTGACTCCAGAGCCTTGACGTCCACATTCATGCCTTCCTGCCGGGCTACATCCACCATATTCAGGGCGACTATCAAACGCGGTGTCAGCTCCATGAGCTCAGTTACAAGATAGAGGTGGCGGTCCAAACTTGCCGCATTGAGCAGAGCGACAACCACATCGGGTTTTTCCGTGATCAGATAGTCCCGCGCAATCTGCTCTTCGACCGAGTTGGCGGTGAGGCTGTATGTCCCCGGCAGATCGACCAGTTGGATAGTCAGACCGTTATAGCGCACTATTCCGGTCTTTTGTTCAACAGTCTTACCGGGCCAGTTACCTACGTGTTGGGAGAGGCCTGTCAGGAGATTGAAAACCGTGCTCTTGCCTACGTTGGGTGCTCCGGCCAGCGCTACGACGATAGTCTTCTTATCAGATTTCTCTAACATTCAGGGTTAATTCTAGTCACCATTATCTTGGAAGCCATTCCTCGCCCGAGCGCTACGTCCGCATCGTGCACCTTGGCGAGGACCGGGCCGCTGCCGAAGTTCTCGACCATTTTCACGGTGCTCCCCGGAGTGAACCCCAGCGAGAGGCACCGTCCCAACATGCCCCTGCCACCAAAGTACGATTTCAGAACACCGACTTCTCCGGTACGGAGCATGCTCATTGGGATCTCCTCCTCAGGCGCTTCATTACTGGGAGAGACAGACGTTGCCATGAGATAATCCGCAGTAGCTTTGTCGAGCCGCAATTGTTGCCCGTCCAGTTTCAACTCCAGGGTTCCGTCATCATCCTTTCTAAGGACATTCACGACTGAATTAGGCTTTAGCCCCAATTTCTCTATTTTTCTGAGAAATCGGCCCTCCTCCTTAGCTACTGCAGATATACGTGCTCTTTGACCCCCCTCAAACTCTGAGAGCGGCCGGGCATCCTGCTCTTTGACATGGCCATCCTTGTCTGGAATTGGGTTGCCGTGAGGGCAGGTGTCAGCGTAATTTAAAAGCGAGGCCAGGCCATTCTCCAGGTCTGGAGTAACGGCGTGTTCCAGGCGGCAGGCTGCGTCGTGAACCTTGTCCCATCGCAGACCAAGAATATCCGTGAGAAACCTTTCCCACAAGCGGTGCCGCCTGATTGTGGTCAAGGCTGCGCGGCTGCCTTTAGCGGTGAGCGAGACCCCCCTGTTGGGCTCGTAATTTATCAGTTTTTCACCCTCCAGCCTTCGTATCATATCCGTGACAGCCGGCAGGGAAACTCCTAGATCGCCCGCAAGAGATGACGTGGAGACAGGCATTTCAGTCTTCTGCCTCTTGGAAATAGCCTCCAGATACTCCTCCACCCGTTCGCTTCTCATTTGTGTCAGCCTCCGATAGTGATTTAAGGTAGCTTAACTTAAGCTGCCTTAATTCTAACACATTGCACAATTAAAAGCAAGACCAGCATCTATTGATTTCCGTATGAGTGTCGGTAACGGTAAGGAGAAAAATAATGTATTAGTACTAATTGCGCAAGAAAGCGTAATAAACGAGATTCTTCGTCCCGACAGGTCGGGACGAAGAATGCCAGCTAAAAACTGTCACCCTGAGCGTAGCGAAGGGTCTCGTAACCCTTCGTTGGCATTGCGATGATTATCGCAACTAAGTATTAGTTCCATATACAAAAATTCATGGAAATTCGCACATAGAGGGGTTGCTCTTAACTATCTGTGCCCGCATATTGACAAGGAAATACTATTTACATTATAGTAAGACTAACAATAACAAGAACTAATATTGTTAAGATGAATAGAAATACAAGACAACGCGAGATCATTCTCAGCATTTTGCGTAGCACAAGGTCCCATCCCACGGCTGACTGGATATATGAAGAGGCCAAAAAAGAGATACCCCACATCAGCAAAGGGACGGTGTATCGCAATCTCAGAGTATTGCAGGAAAATGGGCAGGTATCGGAGCTGAATCTCGGTGGAGCCGAGAGTAGATTCGAGGCCAGGCAGCAGAATCACTACCATTTCAGATGCGAACGGTGCGGCCGTGTAATTGATGTTGATGAGCCTGTCGATACGGGGCTGGATAGAAAAGTAGCCGGGAGAACGGGACTCAAGATTTCATACCATCAACTGGAGTTCCGCGGGCTCTGTCAGGATTGCCAGCGTGAGCAGAGAGGAAGGGGAGAATAGTGTGACAGCGAAGCTATCTTAATCGAGGTCGGCGGTAGGGCTCCATTGCGCTGTGGCAATAAAGGGGAAAATTTAAGAGTAGGAGGGGTATTACATGAGCAAATCGGTTAAAGGTACACGGACGGAGAAAAACCTTCTGGCGGCTTTCGCCGGGGAATCACAGGCAAGAAACCGTTATACCTATTTCGCCAGCGCTGCCCGCAAAGAGGGATTCGAGCAAATTGCGAACATATTTGCCGAAACAGCGGACAACGAGAAGGAACACGCCAAGGTATTTTTTAAGTATCTCGAGGGTGGAGATACTGAAATCGTGGCGACTTACCCGGCGGGGATGATTAAGGATACCAGGGCCAACCTCGAAGCCGCGGCGGCTGGCGAGAATCTGGAGTGGACCAAGCTCTATGCGGATTTTGCCAAGATTGCCGCAGACGAAGGCTTCCCCGAGATTTCGCGTTCATTCGAGCAGATTTCCAAGGTAGAGAAGTTCCACGAGTCGCGGTACAGAAAATTGATTAACAATATCGCTGCTGGGGAGGTATTCAAGAAGAAGGCTAAAGTGAAGTGGCACTGCACGAACTGCGGATATGTATACGAAGGCACCGAAGCGCCCCAGGAGTGCCCGGCCTGCAGGCACCCTCAGGCGTTCTACGAGTTGCTGGCAGAAAATTACTAGAAAGAGGTGGGGGGAGGGGCATGAACCTATGGAATTGTTAATCAACTGTGGCTCTTAATATCGGCAAAAGCAATTAAGGGGAAGGGAGGAAGCATTATGAATGAAGATAGCAAGCGCCCGGTAATGGGAGGAGCTAATAGACCTGCTGCTGGCAGAGGCACGTCGAATCGTGACTGGTGGCCGAACCAGTTGCGGCTGAATATCCTGCGCCAGCATTCAGCTAAGTCTAATCCGATGGGCGAGGATTTCAACTACGCTAAAGAGTTCAAGAGTCTCGACTTGAAGGCTGTGAAGAAGGACCTCCGTGAACTGATGACCAGGTCACAGGGCTGGTGGCCGGCGGACTTTGGCCACTACGGACCTCTGTTCATTCGTATGGCCTGGCACAGCGCTGGCACCTACCGCATGGGCGACGGCCGTGGCGGTGCCGGTGCCGGCCAGCAACGTTTCGCGCCCCTCAATAGTTGGCCCGACAACGCAAACCTCGACAAGGCACGCCGGCTGCTCTGGCCCATCAAGCAGAAGTATGGCAGGAAAATCTCTTGGGCCGACCTCATGGTTCTTGCGGGCAACGTCGCCTTGGAATCGATGGGTTTAAAGACCTTCGGCTTCGGCGGCGGACGCGAAGACGTCTGGGAACCGGACGAGAGCGTCTACTGGGGTTCCGAAACCACCTGGCTTGGCGACAAGCGCTACTCCGGCGAACGGGAACTCGAAAATCCCCTCGCTGCCGTGCAGATGGGCCTAATTTACGTTAACCCGGAAGGCCCGAACGGTAATCCGGATCCGCTTGCTGCTGCCAAGGATATCCGTGAAGTCTTCGCCCGCATGGCGATGAACGACGAGGAGACGGTGGCCCTTATCGCAGGCGGCCACGCGTTCGGCAAGACCCACGGCGCTGGCGATCCGTCACTGGTAGGCCCCGAACCTGAAGCCGCCTCCATCGAGGAACAGGGACTCGGCTGGAAGAGCAAATTTGGCACGGGCAAAGGCAATGACACGATTACCGGTGGCCCGGAGGTCATCTGGACTCAGACGCCAACTAAGTGGAGTAACAATTTCTTTAAGAACCTGTTCGGCTACGAATGGGAACTGACTAAGAGCCCCGCCGGTGCGTATCAGTGGAAGCCGAAGGGCGATGCTGGCGCCGGCAGTGTGCCGGATCCCCACGACCCGTCAAAGAGTCGCGCGCCGGGCATGCTGACTACAGACCTCGCCCTGCGGTTCGACCCTGTCTATGAAAAGATTTCACGGCGCTTCTCCGAGAACCCGGATCAATTTGCGGACGCATTTGCCCGGGCGTGGTTCAAGTTGACGCACCGCGACATGGGCCCGCGCACACGTTATCTCGGCCCGGAGGTTCCGGCCGAAGAGCTCATCTGGGAGGACCCCATCCCTGCCGTCAATCACAAGTTGATTGGTAAGCGGGACATTGCCTCCCTCAAGGGCAAGCTTCTGGCTTCTGGTCTGTCAGTGTCGGAGCTGGTTTTGACCGCCTGGGCCTCGGCATCCACCTTCCGTGGCTCCGACAAGCGCGGCGGTGCCAACGGTGCCCGCATTCGTCTGGCGCCGCAGAGGCATTGGGAAGTCAACCAGCCTTCCCGGCTGACGAAAGTGCTGAAGACCCTTGAGGGCATCCAAAGCGAATTCAATAGAACCCAGTCAGGAGGCAAGAAGGTCTCGCTCGCCGACCTGATCGTTCTGGCCGGTTGCGCCGGCATCGAGCAGGCTGCGAAAAATGCCGGTCACCAGGTGACTGTTCCTTTCACACCCGGACGCATGGACGCCTTGCAGGAGCAAACCGATGTGGCCTCCTTCGCCGTGCTCGAGCCGAAGGCGGACGGCTTCCGCAACTACCAGAAGACACGCTACGCCGTTTCGGCCGAGGAGTTATTGGTCGATAAGGCGCAATTGTTGACGTTGACGGCGCCCGAAATGACGGTGCTCGTTGGCGGCATGCGCGTATTGAATGCTAACTTCGGACAGTCCTGGCACGGCGTCTTCACCAAGCGGCCGGAGTCGCTGACCAATGACTTCTTTGTGAATCTGCTCGACATGGGCACGGAGTGGAAGGCAACCTCAGAAGACAAAGACGTGTTCGAGGGCCGAGACCGCGCTACTGGCGAACTCAAGTGGACCGGCACGCGTGTCGACCTCATCTTCGGTTCGAACTCCCAGCTCCGGGCTCTGGCGGAAGTCTATGCAAGTTCGGATGCGCAGATGAAGTTTGTTAACGACTTTGTAGCGGCCTGGAACAAGGTGATGAACCTTGACCGTTTCGACCTCGCCGGAGCGTAGCATAAACGTTTTGGCGGGCTGGTAAGGCGTATTCTGAACCGCAAATCAGATGATCAGGAAACGATAACCGTCACAAACTGACGGATGTTTTGAACGCTCAACGGAGGCCATTAGCAACATGAGGGCGGCGTTTCAATACAGTCTGAAACGTCGCCCCTTATGGGTTACTTTCCCTTCACTATCTCGTCGATCTCGCGGGTCAAAGAATAGGCCTTAATGGGCTTGCCCTTACTGTCAACTACATTCCAGTCATCTATGCGTACCCTGCCCTCGCTGAAGGCCTTCACCGTGGCTACGACGAGCGGCAGCTCCCTCTTCATTCCTTCTTGGCGGATCAGCTTGAACAGAGTGTTATTCTCCCCTTGCCTGGCTTTCACTTCGCTCACTGATACACCTTTTATCTCACCCCAGTGCTCATCGAAAGGCTTGCCTCTGATGGAGAACCTGCAGTAGGTCACCGGGGGTCCTTTGTCCAGCTCGGGGGTGACCAGGTGCATCATCACGCCGGTCTCGGCGGCCTCGGTCTCTATGAGCTTCCATATCACCTCCTGCCAGGTGCCCGTGGGCCCATCGGGTGCAGCGGGATGCAGGTTGATCATCTTATAATATCGGCACATCTCAGGGCCGACGATGAGCATGTAACCTGCCAGGACACAGAGGTCGGGCCCATAGCCTTTAAGGCGTCTCATCGCCTCTCTATCGTATTCCCGCCGCCATTGCGGGGAAAGGTATTCTCCGCCGCTGGTTTTGAACCTCTTCGAGGAGAGGCAGACCAGGGGTATGTGGTATGACTCAACTAGTTTAATGAACGTATCGCTGCCCTCGGCATCTCCGGGCTCGCGGCTGCAAAACACGAACTCTATCTTTGCCTTTACATTGCCTTCCTCGATCTCATCGTGCATCCTTGTGAGCAGGGCGCGAGACCCCCCGCCCCGGCCTGTGGAGAACCAGCCGAGTTTATACATGGTCGCCCGTCCTTTTTTGAAACTGTTTGACCAGTCTGTTCCTTATACCTATGTAGAAATGCATCCACAGGCTGGTCCGATGCCCGAAGACCTTTCCCTGTCTCGCTGACTGCAGAAACTGCTCGGCATCGTTGAACTCCGGCATCTCCATGTAGGTGCTGCCTATTTCCTGGATGATATGAGCATCGCTTCCCGCTGTGCCCGGAAGCCCGTGCTTCTGCGCGAGTTCGAGCGCGCGTGCTGAGTCCCGTAGCAGCATAGACTTGGAATTGAAGACCTCTATCAGGTCTACATGAGGCAATATCTCCTTCAAGGCTTGCGGGCGGATCCTTGTCCCGCTGCGTAAAGGGTCGTAGGGATGGGGAATGCAGACAAGCCCTCCCTGCGCTTTTATCCGTGCCACTGTCTCCTCGGGAGAAAGGCGTGGCGGTATCTTTTCACTGAGGAAGTAACCGATGATCTCGCCCCGGTTGCTCAATATCTCCTCCCCGATGATAACCTTAAAGGGGGCGAGGCGTTTGACCTCGAAGGCTCCTGAGATTTCGTTATGGTCGGTTATTGCCAGACAGTTTATCCCCACCTTAAGGCAGTGCTGCACAATCTTTTCCGGAGGGGATATGGAGTCTTCCGAGTAGCGGGTGTGTACGTGAAGGTCTGCTTTTAACCAGTTGCTCACTAAAAACTATGCTCTTTCTATGTAGCTGCCGGTGCGGGTATCGATGCGAACGACATCGCCGACGTTCATGAAGAACGGTACCTGAACGGTGACGCCGGTCTCCAGTTTAGCCGGCTTTGTCCCCGATTGCGCCGTGTTCCCCTTGAAGCTGGGGCCGGTCTCGATAACCTTGAGGTCCACAGCCAGAGGCATCTCGATCCCGACTGCCTTGTCGCCGTGCCGCAGGATCACGATAGTCATCCCTTCCTTGAAATATTTTTTGAAGGTATCACCCAGTTGTTCGGCGGTCAAGGGGATTTGCTCGAAGCTCTTAATATCCATGAAGTAATAGAAATCGCCGTCCTGGTAGAGGTACTGGGCATTGCTCAGCTCAAGCTGCACCTGATTGAATTTCTCCGTTGCCTGGAAGGAGCGCTCGGTGATGTGCCCGGCCTGGATATCCTTCATCTTGACCCTGATCTGGGCGCTGCCCCGTCCCATCTTGATATGTTGAAAGTCCAAAATTGTATAAAGCTGCCCTTCGAGCTCAATTACCATGCCTTTCTTTATGTCGGTAGCAGCAATCATCTCAGGGCCTCCACATCTTCCTTGCCTTGGTAAGCAGCCTGACTTTGCCTGCCTCCAGAACTGCCATGTCCTCTATCCTGACTCCGCCCCAGCCGCTGATATAGATGCCGGGCTCGATGGTGAACACCATGCCCTCAGCCAGAACGTCGGTGGAGCCGGTGCCCAGGCGGGGCTCCTCGTGAGTAGCCAGCCCCACGCCGTGTCCCAGCCCGTGGCCGAAGGCATCTTTGTATCCCGCCTGCTCTATTACCGTACGGGCCAGGCGGTCAACCTGCTCTCCGGTCATGCCTGGCTGCAGTGTTGCCATGGCCGTGAGCTGTGCACCTAAGACTATATCATAAACCTTATTAAACATACTTTCACTATTGCCTAAACAAATAGTGCGCGTCATATCGCTGGTATATCCGCCTGTCTTCGCCCCTATGTCTATGACCACAGGCTCGCCATTATCGATAACCTTATCTGTGGGCCTGGCGTGGGGCAATGCTGAGTTCGGTCCCGATGCCACGATCAGCTCGAAGGGGACCGGCTCGCTGCCGTTGCGGCGCAGGAAGCTCTCTATCTCCCAGGCAAGCTCTTTCTCGGAAATGCCCGGCCGGGCCTGCGGCAGAATTTCGTCGAGTACTGCATCGGTTAAAGCTGCTGCTTTCTCTATTAGCTTTAGTTCCTCTTTGTCCTTCACCGCGCGCAGTGACTCCACCAGCCCATCGGTGGTAACGAGGCTCATCCCCTTTTTCGCACCGCTCAGGGCATCTGTCATCTCTTTGTAGGTGGAGAAGGAGATATTCTTTCCCTCGAATCCCAGCTTTTGCGTGCCTAATTCGGAGGCCAGGCTGGGGAGCCATTTCTCTATCCCGCCCTGTATTCGAACCACCTCGAAGTCGGGTGCCTGGGCCTGCGCCTGCTCGACATAACGAAAATCGGTGGCTAAAACAGCCCTCTGTTGTGAAATGAGCAAAAAACCCGCTGAGCCGGTGAATCCGGAGAGATAGCGGCGGTTCTCGTCCTGGGAGACGAGGACGGCGTCCAGCCCTTTTGCAGCAAGCTGGCTGCGGAGCTTAACGAGGCGGCTCATGTTTTCCTTCAGATAGCAGAGCCGTTAGTGTCTCCAGGGCTGCAATGTATCCCTGCCATCCCTGGCCGTATATCTGTCGCCGTGCTATGGGTGCGATTACCGAGTGCTTTCTGAACTCCTCGCGGTGTTGGATATCGGAGAGGTGGACCTCGATTACGGGCAGGGAGGCATCTTCCAGGGCGTCGCGCAGGGAAAGCCCGTAATGGGTGAGCGCCCCCGGGTTAATGATGATGCCCGCTGCTCCTTTGGCCTTCTTCTGGATGAAATCTATCAAGTAGCCCTCATGGTTGGACTGATATGACTCCAGTTCTACACCGAGCTCGCCGGCCCTTTTCTGGAGCAGGGCATCTATCTCAGCAAGGGTTTTAGTGCCATAGATTTCAGGCTTGCGCGAACCGAGCATGTTCAGGTTAGGCCCGTGGATAACGAGTATCTTCATCGCTTCGCTCTCTTCTTACCGCTTCTGGGATGGGCGGCAAGGTAAGTGCGGCGGATCTGGTTCTGGCTGACATGCGTATAGACCTGGGTCGTGGCAAGCCTGGCGTGCCCCAGAAGCTCCTGTACCGCTCTGAGGTCAGCGCCGCCATCGAGCATGTGGGTGGCAAAGGTGTGACGCAGCATGTGCGTATAAACCCTCATATCGAGCCCCGCCTGACGGGCGTATTTCTTGATTATGTATTCGATGCGGCGCCTGGCGATCCTGTTACCGAAGCGGTTCAGGAAAAGCGCCGTGGTTCTTTTCTGCCCCAGAAGCTTAGGGCGGGCATACTTGACATAACTACTCAGCGCCTCCGCTGCCGGCTTGCCCATGAGCACCATGCGTTCTTTGGAACCTTTGCCCCAGGCCCTGACCTGGCGGTTGCTGAGGTCAACATCTCCCACGTTCAGATCCACAATCTCGCTCAGCCGCAGCCCTGCGGCGTAGAGCAGCTCCAGTATCGCCCTGTCCCGCATGCCGTTAGGCGTCCGGGTATCGGGTGCCTCGACCAGCCGTACTACCTCGTCTGTGGTAAGGAAGGTGGGCAGCCTCTGCTCCAGCTTGGGCGCTGACAGCGACGACAGTGGCTCGGCACTGACCAGACTCTCTCGCATCAGATAACGGTAAAACGACCTCAGGGCGCTGAGCTTGCGGCTGATGCTGCCCCGGGCTATGCCTCGCTCCTGCAGCAAGCCCAGATAGCGGCGCATTATGGAGCGGTCAACCTTGCCCAGCGATGTCACCCCGCTGCTGTCCAGGAAATCGAGGAAGCCCTGGATGTCGGTGCTATAGTTCCTCACCGTATACGCAGAGATGCCGCGCTCTAACTCCAGGTACTTGATATACTTTTGCAGCAGTTCTTCCACTACGCTATCCCTCTTCCCCCGCTTCACCTTCATAGCTGCATTGGTTGCACTTCGCCGTCCCTTTTTTCGACAGCGTCAGCAGCCCGCCGCACTGGGGGCACGGTTTGGGCAACGGCTTGTCCCACACCGCGAAGTTGCACTTGGGGTAGTTGCTGCAGCCGTAGAAGGTGCGCCCCTTCTTGCTCTTCCTCTCCACCAGCTCGCCCTTGCACTGAGGGCACTTTACGCCGACGTTAACCACTATGGAGCGGGCGTTCTTGCACTCGGGGAAGCCGCTGCAGGAGATGAACTTGCCCCTGCGTCCCCATTTGATGACCATGGGCCGCCCGCATTTCTCGCATATCTCATCCGTGGGCTCGCTGACCTTGGGGATGGCCTTGGTTGCTTTGGAAATGGTCTCCTGGAACGGTTCATAGAACTCGTGCAGCATGGGCACCCACTCCAGCTCGCCGCTGGCAATCTGGTCCAGCTTCTCCTCCATCTGCGCCGTGAAGCCCACGTTGACGATGTTGGCGAAGTGCTCGCTGAGCAGGTTCGATACAATAGAGCCCAGTTCGGTGGGCCCCAGCTTGCCGTTGCGCCGCTCCACATATCCCCGCTCCTGTATCAGGGACATGATGGGGGCATAGGTGCTGGGACGCCCGATGCCCTTCTCCTCCAGCGCCTTTATCAGCGTGGCTTCCGTATAGCGCGGCGGCGGCTGGGTGAAATGCTGCTCGGGTATAAGCTGCAGCAGCCTGAGCTGTTCTCCCTTGACCAGCTCGGGCAGTTTGCTCTTCTTTTCCCCGTTCTCATCCTCGTCCTTGCCTTCCTGGTACAGGGTGAGAAACCCCGGGAAAGCTATCACCGAGCTTGCGGCCCGGAATAGATACTTTTCCCTGTCAGCCTTAGCCTCGATGTCCACGGTTGTAGTATCGATCTGCGCCGCTGCCATCTGACTGGATACCATACGCTGACAGATGAGAGTGTACAGCTTCAACTGCTCGGGGTTCAGATAGGGCTTGACCTGCTGCGGCTCCCTGCGTACCGAGGTAGGGCGTATCGCCTCATGCGCCTCCTGAGCGCCTTTGACCTTCTTGACGAAGCGCCGCGGCGCGGGCGGCAGGAAATCGCTGCCGTATTTCTTGGCGATGTAATCTCGCGTCTCCGACAAAGCGGAAGCCGATACTGTGGTGGAATCGGTGCGCATGTAGGTGATCAGTCCCACATTCCCGGCTTTGCCCAGGGGCAGGCCCTCGTAAAGCTGCTGGGCGACGGCCATGGTCTGCTTGGCGCTGAGCCTGAACTTGCGCCAGGCCTCCTGCTGCAGAGTGCTGGTGATGAACGGCGGCGCGGGCTGTCGCGCTGTCCTCTTCTGGCGCACGGCGGCAACGGCGTAGCTGGCCTTTTCCAGCCTGGTTACCAGCTTATCGGTCTGCTCTTTATCCTTGAGGTCGATTTTGTCGCCGTTGGCCAGACCCACCAGCCCCGCCCTGAAGCTGGGCGACTTTTTGCCTTCCCTGGCCAGCTCGGCTTCGATAGACCAGTACTCCACGGGGACGAACCCGAGTATCTCGGCCTCGCGGTCCACGATTAGCTTCACCGCAACCGACTGCACCCTGCCTGCGGAGAGCCCCGGCCTCACCCTCTTCCAGAGCAGGGGGCTCAGCTTGTATCCCACCAGCCTGTCCAGGATGCGCCGGGCCTGCTGTGCGTTCACCAGCTTCAAATCGATGGAGCGGGGGTGTTTGAACGCATACATAATGGCGTCCTTGGTTATCTCGTGAAACACCACGCGCTTGAGTGGCATTTTACCCAGTCCCGCTGCTGCCACCAGATGCCACGAAATGGCCTCGCCTTCACGGTCCGGGTCTGTGGCCAGGTAAACCGCTTTGGCCGACTTCGCTCCCGCCTTTATCTCCTTCAGCACCTTGGTCTTACCCTTTGCTACAACGTACTTGGGAGAGAAGTCGTTATCTATATCGATCCCGAGCTCTTTCTGGGGCAGGTCGCGCACATGGCCTATGGACGCCTTGACCGTGTAGTTCTTCCCCAGGAACTGGCCCAGCGTTTTCGCCTTGGCAGGTGACTCGACTATGACAAGATTCTTAGACATCGTATTTCAATTCCTATTCTAAAGCAGTTTATCTCTGCTTAATAATTCGTGTTATTTGCGCAAACTATAATCTATCACATTATTGTTCGGCATGTCTATCCCTGCTGCAGTAATCTAATCCGCAAGACGCGGTCAGGCGGAGGCTTGTCGTGGAGAGGCGCAGTGTCACAGATATGAGGAAGGTTCTACTCGGTAGGGTTTGCAGCGTCCAGCGGTTTTTCGAGCAATTCGGTTTGAGCTACAATGCGCAGCGGTCCTCTCAATTTGAGCGTAAGTATCAGTCCCAATCCTATGAGAAGTGCTGCACCGCCGATTATCAGGGCAAGCTTATAGTTGCCTGTATGGTCGTATATATATGAGCCCAGGAAAGGCCCGAACGCCGGGCCCCAGACGGTAAGGATGCCGCTGAAACCCATTATGGCACCCATATTCTTTGCGCCGAACAATTGGGCCGCTATGCGCGGTTGCTGCGGCAAGGAGAAGCCGTAGGCGAAACCGAAGGGTATGGCGAACAGGAAGAGCATCCAGGGCTGGCCCACAAAAATAAACCAGAATAATGTGGCTGCACCCAGCAGCAGGCAGAAGATCGTGGACTTTCTAGGGCCTATTCTGTCGGCGAAGTAGCCCCCTGTCAAACGGCCTGCGGCGTTAAATCCGTTGGCGAGTCCCAGGGCGAGCGAAGCAGTTGCGGAAGCTATGCCGACGTCGGTGGCGTTGGGGACAAGGTTCACCTGAGCCATCAATATACCCGCCAGGATGAGGGAAAAAGCGAGGCTGTATATCCACAGCGCCTTCCCTTTGAAAGCCTCAGCAATGGTCAGAGATTTTCCCATAGCCTGGGTTTTGGCCGAGGGTTTGTTTTCGGGTGGTGCTGTTACGCCCAGCGGGAGCAGCCCCTTCTCGCTGGGGTCTCTTTTTATTAAAAATGAAGCTGGGATTATTAAGCACAGCGCTATTATGGCTACTATAACAAAGGCGTGACGCCAGCCGTCAGTGGCTATCCAGCGTTCGATCAAGGGAGAGAAAATCAGTCCTCCGATACCGCCTCCGGCGTAGAAGATGCCCAGCGCCAGTCCCTGTCTGGATTTGAACCACTTGGGTATACAGGAGACGAGGGGAATGTAGACGCAGGCAAATCCGGCTCCTGCGCACAGACTATAGCTGAGGTAGAACTGCCCCAGACTATGGATATGGGAAGAAAGATAGAGGCCGAGTCCTATCAGTATGCCGCCGAGCAGGATTATCCAGTTCGGTTTTATGTGACGGTCGGTTAGATATCCCGCCGCGAAACCGAACGCGGTGGTAGCGAGCATGAAGAAGCTGAAGGCCAGGGTTAAGCCTGACCTGGTAAAAGGTATGTCGTTTTGGTAGAACTCTGCGGCAATGGGTTTGATATAGATGCCGAATGTGGTAACTACACTGGCTTCCACGAAGTAGATGAGCGCCGCCGCCGCCACCAGCCACCAGCCGTAGAAAATCGCTTTTCTTGTATTAATCTTCGCTTTTCTCCTAACTTGACTCGGTCGCGGACAGGAGTAGGCATTTTTTAGGATAATACCTCAGCCTGTGTTCGGCTATGGTGCAGCTACTTTTTCTGGAGTAGAGATGCCACTATACGGAGCAGGGTGACACCTGTAAATAATAATACAAAGAGGTACCAAAAGGCTTATTGCGGCAGACTGGAAGTCGCTCTGTGCAGGGCCAGGATATAGTTCATCCCGCCCGTCTGTCGTACTATTCCTTTAAGCTCCATCATCGCCAGGGTGCTGGAGACAGTGGCGATGGGCAGAGAAGAGCTGCGGCAGACCTCGTCGATATGGGTGGGCTCGTGGGACAGGTATTTCATGATAAGGGACTCGGTCTCGTTCTCCGGCACAATCTCCCTCATCTCGAGCTGTCGCGGTATCATGGTCAGATTCAGTTCCTCCAGGATATCCTGGACATCGTTTACCAGCTTGGCCCCTTCCTTGATCAGGCGGTTGGTGCCGCGGCTTGTCGGAGACAGAATGCTGCCCGGCACGGCGAATACCTCGCGGTTCTGCTCCAGGGCCCGATTAGCGGTGATCATGGCCCCGCTGTCGACATCGCCCTCGATGACCAGCACCCCCAGGCTCAAGCCCGACATAATACGGTTGCGCAGAGGGAAGTGCTCCTTCTTGGGCCTGGTTCCCGGAGGGTGTTCGCTCACCAGGGCTCCCTGTTCTATTATCGACTGTGCCAGTTTTACATTTTCCGGCGGATAGACTTCGTCCAGCCCGCAGGCGAACACGGCGATGGTGCGTCCTCCGGACTCCAGCGCGGTGCGGTGCGCTATGGAGTCGATGCCGCGGGCCAGGCCGCTTACCACAGTGATATGGTTGCGCACCAGCTCGGTGACCAGGCGTTCGGTAACCTCCCGCCCGTATATCGTGGCCCGTCTTGTCCCCACCACGGCGATAGTCCACTCATCCTCCGGGGTGATACTGCCTCTGACGTAGAGCACTGGCGGCACATCGTAGATTTCCTTGAGCCGGGCGGGGAAGGCGGGGTCGTTCCAGGTGAACGCCTTGATGTGGTTACGCTCCAGCATCTCCATCTCGGCGTCGGGGGAGATATCGGGCCGCGAGACGACTATGGCCTCGATAGACTTGCTGTCCAGTCCTGCTGCCTTGAGCTCGGCAGCGCTGGCTTTCCAGGCGTGTTCCAGGTCGCCGAAACAGCCCTCGAGCAGGGAGAACTTGGCGCGGCCGATGCCCTGTATGCGGTTGAATGCCACCCAGTATTTTAAGTCCGACATCTCATCCTTCTATCTTATACTTATAACTTATAGCCGTGAAATTGTAGCACATCTGGGCAGTTGGGGCAACGGGTGTATAATGCTTTGGCAACTCTATGTCATTCCTGCGGAACCTGTCCCTGCCTCCGAGCAGGGAGCAGGAATCCAGGTGCCCTCTCGTTCATTCCTCTCCCTTGACGGGAGAGGTTAGGTGAGGGTGAGAATCCATTCGCTCTTACGCTTTTTGGGTATAGCACAGCCCGAGATTTGTGTCGCAGGAATTTTATTAAATTTTGGCTCGCTGACGGGGGTTTCCGGCTCATCCTTCGGCTTCGCTCAGGACAGGCCCTTCGGCTGAACGTAGATTGCAACCTCAAAAAGGGTATAACCCCAGTCCGGGTTGTTTGCACATCTCTTCTGTTTTGGCCCCCTAGCTCCGCGAGGCCTTTAGTCAGTTTCGGCCCTTCGGCATCCTTCGACAATCCTTCGGCAAGCTCAGGACTGAGCTCAGGACAGGACTCAGGGCAAGCTCCATTCGGCTTTCCTTCGACAGGACTCAGGACAAGGCTCAGGGCAGGCCCACCGCACCGCTACTGACAGATGGAAGATAGTGAGGGGAAGTCCCGACTCCCCAGCGCTTCCGTATTTTGCAACGGAACCCGCACCACTCTGGGTTTTGGGGACATTGTAGAACATTAGTTCTTAGGCTGTCAAGAGGAAAATGACGCGGGAAGGAAGCTCATGGCTCATGGCTCGTAGGAGCACGACGTTTACCGCAGAGAGCGCGGAGAATGCAGAGAGATAGCTACGACAGGCGCTGTAGGGGCGTACCCGCCTCAAGCGGGGGCGATAGCTCCCTCTCTCCAGGGGCGAGAGGATACCATCAGCCGATGTAGCGTCGCCACTCCTGTGGCGACGCAGTCACCGTCGTGACCGGAGTCACAATGCTACAGTCCTGCGACTGGAAACAAAGCGAAACCTCGCTAAATTTGTGGCGTTTGTTGGGTAGCTGATGTAGGGGCACAAAATTTTGTGCCCCTACGCTTGTATAGATGACGCGTGAAAGCTATTGACAGGAACACCAAATATGGTAATCTAATATATACTGGTAAGATAAACGAATGAGATTATAAATGTACAGAAATATGGTTTGCTCTCGCGTATGGAAGTCGGTAATACTTACATTGAAGCGTCATGGAGTTGTCTTGGTGATTAGACCGCCCTTAAGATGCCTTGTGGAATTTCTGCTCATGTTGGCTCTTGTCGCTTCTATAGTGGCATGTAATAGTAACGCGAGCCAAAGTGAGGGCAGCCCAACTCCTTCTCCCTATTATCCTCCTTATTATTACCCTGGTACCCCTTTACCTGCTTCGCCTGGAACGACACTCGGCCCCGGAACGCACTGGGGTGATTCCGCGTGGGATACGGCTTATATGTCGGTGCAAAAGGACGTGGTATCGACGGTGGAGGTTAAAGTTGAGGACAGGACGGTCACGATACCACCGGGGAATGAGACCAGCGGTTGGTGCTATTCGGACTATACACTTAAGGTTGTAAGCTACCTTGTCGACCCGTTACCCTACGAACGTATCACTCTGCGCGTAGTAGAATGCCAAATTTGGTCTGATGGTAGCAGACTTCCTCCCCGCTGGATTTATTACCTGTCCTCCGGGGAGTATGATGTTATTTTTCTCTCCAAAGAGACTCATGGACATTTCATTCTGAGTGAAGACGAGTTCACCTTGGCGGATGGCCCCTGGTCTGTGCTGCCGGTTGAAGAGGGTAATGTATCTATCATGCGTGAGTACCATTCGGTGGAAGAGCCCCTAGATGAATTTATAGTCCGCCTCCAGCTATACGCTTGCGAAGATGGGCGGAATGTACCCAGGCCTGACTGATGTACCTCCGTAGGTTCTGCAATTGATAAGACAGTACCTTGTTGGATGTTATTATCCCCCCCAGCTAATGTAGCGTCGCCACTCCTGTGGCGACGAATCTGACGTCGTGACAGGAGTCACGACGTTGCAGGCCTGTGACTGGAAACAGAGCGAAACCTAGATAAATTCATAGCGTCTGTTGGGTAACTAATAATGTGGGGCACAAAAGTGTAAGAAGCCGGTGGAACAGGCGCCCTCGCCTGTTCTGGCCTGTTGGATAAAAAGAGCAGACGGGGGCGTCTGCTCTACCAAATGCATTT
>Ga0172366_10001769_pt1 | contig 16874 bp, 14 predicted proteins | sample LakKivSesite69cm_FD_114533 | JGI IMG/M metagenome (GOLD analysis project Ga0172366, IMG submission 114533) | Sediment microbial communities from Lake Kivu, Rwanda - Sediment site 69cm | ecosystem: Environmental > Aquatic > Freshwater > Lake > Sediment | place: Rwanda: Western Province, Lake... | reverse complement strand
TGGGTGATACGGTCGGGGACCCGTGCAAGGACACCGCAGGACCCTCGCTCCATGTGGTAATCAAACTGCTTTCCACCATTACTTTAGTGCTGGCTCCGCTATTTATCGGATAAGTCTTTAAGGCATAAAAAGCGGGGGAGAGTTTTCATCTCTCCCGCTTTTTTCTTTTTTAGCCAAAGGCTGATTAATACCCAATCTCTCCTTCAATTTTATTATATCGCTCCAGGATAAAAAAATTGGGAAACACTCTAAGAGGACCAACCGCAAAATAAGCTTTTCCAATATAAAGGTCTGGATTATCCGGGTCTGGCTGAACCAGATAATCTCTTAACAAGCGTGCGGGATGAAGACCATTTCTGGAAAGACCATAATTGAGCAGTAAGGCATTGGGATATTTATTATCTCTTGCTTTTGGGTCAACTTTATGCACCCGGTAAAAGCCATAGCGCTTGGGAGCCTCCTCTTTAGGAAGCGCCTGCCACTTCTCTTTAGGTCCTTTCTGAGAAATCAAAACATTAAACCCCATAATCTCATTTCCTTCTGGCTTTTTATCCGATTGCGCAAAAAAGCCTTTCTTGAATTTCTGAAAGCCAAGAATTTTGGTGAGAAACGGAACATTGAACCCGCGAAACTCGTATCCTAAAAGCTTTTTCATCTCCGGAGTTTTCCCCTGCTTGAAAATCTCCTCTAACTCCCTATCACTCATCTTGCAAAGCTGGTCATAGGTCCATTTTGCCATTTTTCACCTCCTTTTAGTTTCTGGGCTAATTTTAGATTGTGCCATTTCTAAATAAATTTTTGCCTCTTGCAAATTCGGCTCAAGCTCCAAAGCCCTTTTTAGCTCAAGCTCTGAGGCATTATATTCACCAATTTTGAACAGCGCAATACCTAAGCCAAAATGAGCATTAGCTTTTTCTGGAGCTAACAAGATCGCATTAGAAAATGCTCTCAAACTAAGCTCATTATCACCGACCTTTTCTCCTGCCTTACCCAAATTTATCCAGAAATCCGCCTGATGGGGATTTAGCTCAATCGCCTTCTGGTAAGCAGAAATTGCCTGACGAAACTTACCAGCCCGGACATAAGAATTGCCTAAATTAAAATAAGCATAATCCGAGGTTTCTCTAATCAATGGCGCCCAGACCAGAGCAAAAAAGCCCCCAAGCAAAACCATATTTCCAGCCAGGCTTTTCCATTGTTTCTCCTTCACCCATAAATAAATCTGCTCCAGAGCAAATCCCGCAAAAGCCAAAACCACACCCACCACTGCTAACCGATACCGGGAAAAAATAAAAAACAGGCTTACTGATAGCCAGTAAATAACCACATAGCCACTAAGTAAAACCCCTCTCCTCGTCCTTAAAGCCAAAACCAATCCCAAAAGCCCCAATGCTCCTATGATTCCGAAATCCAGCAATGGCAGGCGCAATAGAAAAGAAAATTCCTTCTTCATCAGATAGATGTTCTCATTATCCGCAATCTCTTTTTGATTCCAGAAAAGCGCTAATTTTAAAATCAATCGCTGGAAAAAAAGCCCCCAATCCGAGTTTATCTCCTTAATCGTCTCTTTAAACCAGAAATTGCTTATCTCGCTTGGCTTTAAGTCCTCTTTCCCGGTCCTTTTAATCGCCTCTTCTCTAAAATTCTTTTCCTCATAAAAAGGATGCGCAATCACAAAATCTGGCGGAATATAGGTGCCAGTCAAATTTTTTAAATGGTTGCCAATATAAAAATTCTGTCCTGCTTGACTGGTGGTCAGCACAAAATTTTTGCCCACCACCCAATTCCTTATCCCGGAGATAGTGATGATTAAAACAAAACCGAGCAAAAAATAAATTGCGCTCATAGTTTTTTCGGATTTTTTTAGCCTAAAAATCAGCCAGGGGAAAAACCAGAAGACCAAAATTATAAAATTATCTCTTGCCAAAGCTCCCAGCCCAAGCGCTAAGCCGGATAAAAAAATTATGCTTTTCTTGGGACGATTAGCTACCCAGAGAAGTAAAAATATGGTCAAATCAATCAAAAAAACCTCTAAAAAGGTCTTTAAAAGAAGCGCCTGATAAAATATAAAAGGCTTATATAACGCAGAAAAAATCCCGGCGACCAGTCCCGCTTTTCTGCCAAAAGCTAATTTGCCAATGCCATAAATCAAGAGGCAATCAATCCCGCCGACCAAAATTTGTAAAATATAAACCCAGAAAAGATGCCGACCAAACAATGAATAAAATATCCCCAAGAGATAAGGATAAAGCGGAGATTGATAAAAAACCTGCTTGCCTAACCAATCCCCCTGGGCAATCCGCTGTGCCCATAAATCATAAGCCTCTGGGTCAAGCCCCGGATAAAAAAGCAATGGACAATCAAGCGCATCTATCAAATATATTAACCGAACAATAATTGCGACCAGAAAAATCCCAGAGAGCCAGAGCCTCTGATTTTGAGCTATTTTCTTTAATTCAGTCATTTTTGAACACCAGAATTGAATATCCACAATGAGCTATCGGCTTCTTTTGGTGATATGGCATAATCAGCTTCGCACTTATCTCTATCGGCACAATACCATATCGCAAAAGGTGCAGAGGTGCATAATAAAATACTGGATAGCGAAACTCTCCTGCGCCATAGTAAAATTGCGCGCTGATGGCGCTATATTCCAATCTCGGCTTGTCCCCCAAAATCTGATAATTAACCCCATAAAGCTCTGGAAAAACATGACCAAAATAGCCAAGCTCTATCTTCTCTATTTTGTTCTCCTTCATAAACTTAGCTAAACTCGGCAAATCCTGACCCCAGTCCAGATTGGAATCTAATAGAACCTTATGACCATATCTCGGACCAGCGGTGAACTCATTAAAATATGATAAATAATGAGGATAAATCAAAAGGTTTTCAAACAAAGCCCAGATAAAAAGAACCAGAATGCCTAATTTAAACCTCTTTGAATATCCCTCCCAGTTCCTCCCTAACCTGCCAATCATAAAATAGCCCATTGGCAGAATTGGCAGTAGATACCGAAAGCCTATCTGGAGGGCGTTTTTAAAAGAAAAAATAAAAAATATCCAAGCCATTATGCAAAGGATTAAAATCTCCTCCGGAGAAAATTTCCTTCTTGAGCTTTTCAGCCTGAGACCGGAAAAAACCGCAAGCAGAAATAAAATCTGAATGGGAATCGGCATTTTCACTAACCAGGCAACCAAGAAATATCTTTTATCAATTCCTTCATACCATTTGCCTAAAAAATAACTCGGGAATTCTCCCTGCTCAACATCCAACATCTGCCAATCTAAGCCATAAAGATAGATTTTAGGAAAAGGCGCCCGGAGCGGTCTAAATATGCTCTGCGCCTTTTTCAGCGCCTGGCTTTCAAAACGAAATACTGAAACCGGCTTGAACATCCCTTGAAACCGGTAGCCCGCAGACACTAAAAAAATCCAGATTAAGAGTATTAAAAGAGCCTGTGAGGTTCTGAGCAGTAATTTTTTTACGGAAAATTGGTCTTTTTTAAAGGGCCAGATTAAAAGCACAGGAATTAAAAAATAAAATGTCAACAAACTGAGTGAGCTAAATTTAGCTAATTGCGCCAGCCCCAGCCCCATCCCGGCTAAAACCGCTCTTTTCCAGCCCGGAGATTTTAAATAAAAAATCAAGCTGATAACTGCTAGAAAAATAAACAGGCTTGCGCCTGTATCAATGGTCGCTAACTGACTATGAGCCATTATGCTCGGACAGAAAACAAAAACCATTAAACTGAAAATCCCTCCTAATCTCCCATAATGGCTTCGGGAAAAAAGATAAACCAGAAGTCCTAAAACCATTCCTAAAAAAATTATTACTGCCCGAGCTCGCTCAAAAATTTTAAGATAGTGATTGGTATTCTTGAGCATAAAATCTGTGCCATAAAGCCAGGAATCCTGAATAAGATTATAAGAATAAAACTCCAACTTTGGCTTTGGCTTCATCCAAAGTAGTGGCAGGCTGGAAAGAAGTTTTACCAGCGGTGGATTCTCGGAGTAAAGAATAAAATTCTTTGTCTGCCAGTAAAAATATCCTGCGGGAAGATGCGCGAATTCATCAACCGTGACGCTATTCCATTTCTGGCTTTTCCAGCAGAGCAGAGCAAAAAATAAAAGCAAAACCACCGCCAAAAAAATCTCTAAACCGTTTCTTCGGAAAATTTTTACCATTCAAAATCCAGAATTAAAATTATGAGCTTCTGGACTCTAACTTCTCTTTTAATTCTTTGACCATCTCCCGAATCTTCTTCAGCTTCCGGTCTATCTCTATCACCATCTGTAAAATCTCCTGCTGATTGATAGCTTTCGCCAAATCTCCCACTTCTTTCAGAGCTGGTTCCTTCCCGGGTTGACTAATTGCGCTATCCGGTAGAGGCTCCAAACCCGGGCTTGGCTTTTCTGGCTCTGGTTCTGGCAAAGAAGCAGAAAGCGGCTCCTCTTTTAGAGCCGGGGGCGCTTCTGCTTTTTCAAACAAATCTTCCCCGGACTCACTAACTTCAGACTCTTTCAATTCCGGCAATACACTCTCTTGAGCGGGTAAACTCAACTCCTCTACCCCCTCTTCAGACTTTATCTCCGACTCAGCATTTTTCTCACTCGGCTCTTCTATATTTCTCATCTGCCCCGGGAAAAAATCCTCCATCCCCGCAGATTTTGGCTCTGTTTGCGCTTCTGGCTCAATTTTTTTCGGACTCGGAAGCTCTTTAGCCTCGTCTTCAACCACTGAATCTGGAACCGATTCAGTTTTTATCTCAGGCGCCTCTAAAGGAGGCTCTTTTGAGACCTCTTGCTCAGACCGAGAAACCGCTCTCGGTAGCTCAACTTCCAATGCTGGAGCTTCTTCCTCTGGCGCAGGACCAGACAAAACCTCTTCCAAAGGAATCGGCGCTTCTAAGTCTTCTTGACCAATCTCTTTCCCTCCTAAAAGTAGCTCTGGCTCAACCTCTTGAACCGGAATCGGCTCCACCTCCCCATTCTGATTTTTGCGAAAAGCCTTCTTCACCGGCTTGACCGCGCCCACAGAAACCTTTTCCGGAAGCAGATGCGCCTTTTCCTCAACCTGACTGTCCATTCCCAAAACTAATTTAACCGTCATTCCGGTGATTTTCTCCAGCTCCTCTTTCAATTTGGGCTTATCCGGCTCTGAGACCGCAACCAAAAGCTCTTCCCCTTCTATCTTAAAAGGAACCGCCATCAAGGCTAATCCTTTATCTTTACTCAGCTTGCGCCTCGCCTCCTCTTCTATCTCTTCCTGGTCCAAATCCACCAATTGCATCTTCCATTGCTCAGCCAAGACCTCAAATAGCTTTTTTTCCTCAAGATAGCCTAATTCCAATAGCGCCTTGCCCAAGCGCATCTTCCATTTTCGCTGATGGCTTAATCCCGCAACTAACTGAAACTCAGTGATAATGCCCTTCTCCTCCAGCAGAATCCCCAGCTTCTTCCTCGCCATAATTAAAAATTCCTCCTATCTAATAATTTTAACACCCTTTTTGGCTTTTTGACAATTTTTAACACTGAACCCTAATTAAAAGCAGAAAACATTTTTGCCCGGCTCATTATTTCAGCTCCTTTTCAGAAAAAACCTCTGCCTGAAAACTATACACCTCAACCTCTGAATCCTGCCAGCAATCCGGACTCATCCCAGCTTTGAGACAGGTATGAGAAAGAAAGTTCTGCCGATTCCAGCCCTGCTCAATTGGCACCTGAGGAAGCAGGACCCCTTGAGAATATCCTTTCTTCATAATCAAGCCATCTTTTCCCACCTGAATCTGGTTTAAATCCTTGACCCGCTCTGGCGAGCTGAGCACTGAAATCTCATATTCCAATTCTTTAAGCTCTTCCTTTCTCACTGGCGAAAATCTCGGGTCGTGCTTTGCCGCGGAGCAGGCGACCTCCCGAACACAAAGATAAAGTGGCTCTTGAGCAATGATATGCCCAATGCATCCCCTGAGTTCACCCTGCTTCTGAAGCGTGACAAACGCCGCTCCCAAGTCCTTTAACCGCTCAAATTTGGTCTCTACCTCTGGGACGCGGTTCTCCTTAACATAGGTCTCTACCGAGAGTTTTGCTATCCTTATCAATTCCTTCTTTTCATCAAGCGAAAGCTCTTTTGGAGGCTTTTCTGTCTTGGACTCTTTTTGGCTCAAAATAAATGCGACTGCGCCATATCCCACCACCCGCTCTGGACTTTGTCCCGAGGTGTCAAAAGAATTTCTATAATTCAAAATTTTCACCTCTCCTTTAGGATAATCCTGATAAAGACTCATTATGGTAAGCACTGGTCCCAGCCCACATAATTCCGCTTTTCTCACTGTGCCAGAGGCTTCTTTTTCAAGCTCCTCTATCTTTAATTCTTGGATCAGGCTCAAGCTATACTGGTCAATTTGATTGGCGGTCTGGTAAGGATGATAATGGCTCATATCTGTGCTGGCGATGAACACCCAATCCGGCTCAGAAAAGACCTTTTTCAAAACATCTGCCAATTTTTTAGCCATTCCTAAACTTGAATCCGGCATCACCAAAATCACGAGCTCCAGTCCCTCTGGCGCAATCACCTGCAGAAAAGGAATCTGCACCTCTGCGGAATGCTCTTGAGAAAAATATAAAGGCTCATTCACTATCCAATCCCCTTGATTGAGAAGCTCTTTCACCTTCTCACGATTGATTTTCACTTTGCCTAAAGGCGTCTGATAATAATCCGCAGACAAAACCGCAACCCTGCCCGGTCCATAAAATTGATGACTGGGAGCTAAAATCACAAATTTTTTCTTCCCCTGAGTTTGAATTGCCTTATAAGCATATCCCGCAACCGGTCCAGAATAGATATATCCTGCATGCGGAGCTATCACCGCTAAAATCCTCCCTGAAATTTCTCCTGACTCCGCTTTATCCAGATAGCCTTGAACCATTGCTTTCAAAACCTTTGGCTCAGCAGGATAAAACCCTCCTGCGACTATCGGACCAAAAACCTTGTCCCCAGCGGACAAAACTTCTTGGTCAAGTGTGGCTTCTTGCTCCTTTTTTTTGCAAGCGGAACAAATAAACAAAAACAAAAGCCCGAGCAAAAACCATCTCCTCAATCTCATTTTCCCCCTCCTCTAATCCAGCTTTCTATAAAATTGAGCGGGATGATGAGAAACCAAAAAGGAACCAATCGTGGACTTGAAATTTTTGATAAACTTAACCAAAAACCCAAACCAAAAACCAATCATTCCCATCAAACCCAAAAACCCTCTCCTGGTAATTCCCTTTTCTCTTTTATTTTCTTTCATCAGCTCCATACTCCTTTGATTTTTGCGCCACAAAATTTGCAAGCGCCAGCTTTGAGATTCACCTCTCCCACCCGGTAGCCGATTCTTTCAATCAAGAGCTTTTTACAACTCGGGCAATAAGTGTTCTCTGCTCCCTCCAGCCGGACATTGCCAATATAAACATAATATAGCCCCTGTCTTAGCGCGATTTCTCTTGCTTTAATCAAGGTCTCTGAGGGAGTGGGCGGTAGGGAGCGGAGCTGGTATTGAGGATAAAACCGAGAAAAATGAAAAGGATATTCTGGTCCCAGATTATTCAATATCCACTCACACATCCGCTTTATCATCTCCGGGTCATCATTGAGCGTGGGGACTATCAGATGGGTTATCTCCACCATCACCCCTAACTCCACTAAGAGCTTGATGCATTTCAGAATCGGCTCCAATTGACCACCACAAACCTCCCGATAATAGTCATCTGAAAAAGCCTTCAGGTCTATATTCGCTCCATCAATCACCTGACAGAGTTTCCGCAAAGGAGCCTCATTGATAAAACCCGCGGTCACCAAGATATTCTTTACTCCTGCGTTTTTGGCAATTAAGCTCGTGTCATAGGTATATTCATAAAAAATAATTGGCTCAGAATAGGTGTAGGCAATGCTCTGACAACCGGTTTGAAGCGCAAGCTCCACCACTTTTTCTGGCGGAAGGTCTTGATTATCAGTTGCCTCGGGATTGACCTGAGAGATTTCCCAGTTCTGGCAGAATTTGCAATGCAGGTTACAGCCCGCGGTGGCAAGAGAAAAGGAGCGAGTTCCGGGTAGAAAATGGAACATCGGTTTTTTCTCAATTGGGTCAATATGCACTGCGCAGGGCTTGCCATAGACCAAAGTGACCAGCTCGCCATTATAATTGATGCGCACCCGGCAATTGCCCCGCTCAGAAGGAGCCAGGACACACCCCTTGGGGCATAACTGGCATTGGACATAACCCGGTTTGCTCATTCCGCCTCTTCCAGAGATTTTAGCTTCTTATAAAATTTTGCTGGGTAAATGGTTATCTCTCCTTCTGAAACCAGCTTCTCCAGTGTCTTTAAATTCACCTTTTCATAGCCACTTGCGCCTGATTCCCACTTGGCGCCGTATAAAACCATCATCCCAATCAAAAAAAATCCAAAAATCAAAGCGAGCAGAAATTTATAATCATCCGCCTTCATAAAAATTATAATAGCAAATAAATAAACTATTAGGTAGAGAAAATTTGCGAATTAGAAAAGTTAAAGTAAAATAAGAGCTATGGCGATTTGCCCCAAATGCGGAGAAGAAATCCCGGGCGGGGGAAAAATTTGTCCGGGCTGTGGCGCAAATTTGGAGTCAAAACCCGAAATCAAGCCTCTTCCCAAAGCGCTTCATCCTTATGCCTTTATCGGTTATGTCCTGATACTTTCCCTCTTGATTATTGGTTTTCAGACCAGCAATAAATTTCTTAAAAACTTAAGTTCCCAGGAAGCGGAACAGGTTAGCGCTGAACATATCCCCCAAAAAGAGCAGAGCCAAAATCAATCATTGTTTTTGACCGCCTCAGATAAGCTCTATTTAGAGGTGATAACCTATAATCAAAAGCTCTCGCCGTTCTTTGACCAGCTTAAAAAAATTGAACAGGAGATAGCTCAACCAGATTATAAACTCTCCCCTGCCCGGTGGCAGGAGCTAATCCAACAGATAGACCATCTCTCTAATTTGACCCAGGACCTATCTACTCCCGGTAATCTGGGTCCCTGCAGAGCTATGGTTAAGAACAGCATAGAACAAATAAGGGTTGCGGTCAATGCCCTATCCAATTATACCAATAATCCGGAACCAAAAATCAAAACCATTTTTGAAGAAAGCTTCCTCACCGCTCAGAGTCAGAGAAATTACTGTCAACAATTAATTGAGCAGGTAACCAAAGAGTTAATTCCAGAATTAAGCGCCAACAAAGAAATCATAGAGAAAGAACTCCAGAAATCCTCTCCTGGGCCTACTTCACCAGAACCAACCGCTCCTCTTCCCCAGCCTTCGGAACCTGAGCCTATCTCCCAAGAGACCATCCAAGAAGGAGCTTCTATAATTCCTTCGCCGGAAAATACCGTTCCCCCGGCTCTGCCCTGAGCCGAATAATAATTATTGGTCTAAGCTCCGAATCAAATCCGCGCTCTCAGGCCTGGGTCCGCAAGCAGTGGATTCCATTGGCGCAGTGCCTGCCAGAAACGCCTCTAACACACTTTTTTCTGTGCAGGAGCTGGCTAAAAGACCGCTGTCTTGGTCAATGTTAGCAAATTCTATATTCTCTGGCACCCGGAAATTATTAGCCGGTATGGGCTTAAGCGCTTCCCGCATAAACTCTATCCAGATTGGAAGCGCGGATTGAGCCCCGGTTTCATTTTCTCCCAATGAGCGAGTAAAATCATCAAACCCGACCCAGACCCCACAAATCAGCTCTGGCGAAAAGCCCACAAACCAAGCGTCTCGGAAATCATTAGTGGTGCCGGTCTTTCCTGCCAAAGGTCTTCCTAAGAGCTTTGCCCTCCAGCCTGTTCCCCTCTGAACCACCCCCTCTAAAAGATTGACCATTAGAAAAGATAACTGAGGGCTTAAAACCTCTTCCCCATCAGGCTCTGCCCAGGCTGGAGAAAGGCTCGGGACCTTGCCCTCCCTGAGCATTACCAAATACTCATCAGGTCCAGGCTCCTCTACTTCCTCTGGTTTTACCCCTTTAAATTCTTTTTTCTTCATCCCTATCTGGCTCGTGTCCCCCTCAGCCAATTCCATCTCTCCTATCTCTGGCTGGTCTTTAGCGCTCAATTCGCCCTCTGGTTTAAATGGCTTATGCCATTCCAAAAGATTCCCCTTCCGGTCATAAACCCTCCGAATCATATAAGGCTGGACCAAATAACCACCAGACGCAAACACATTATACGCCCGAGTTAGCTCTAAAAGCGAAACCGGACTGGAACCTAAAGCTAAAGATAAATCCGTCTGAATCGGGCTCTCTATCCCTAACCTCCGAACAAATTTCAATACCCAATCCACCCCCAAATCCTCCATTATCTTCACCGAGATAGTATTGATGCTCTTCTCCAGAGCGACCCGCAAGGTCCTGGGTCCCTGAAAACTTCCACCATAATTAGCCGGCTTCCAGACCTTGGTTTCCGCGCCTGCCTGAGTCTCAGTGGAATCCTCATATTCAAACACCACTGGCGCATCATAAATAATGGTCGCAGGAGTATAGCTCTTGGTCGGATGAGAAAGCGCAGACGCATAAAGAATAGATTTAAAAGCAGAGCCAGGTTGCCGACGGGATTGAAGGGGACGAATCAACTGGCTTTTCTGAAAATCATATCCCCCAATTAAAGCCTTTACCTCTCCGGTCTTGACCGAAAAAGCGATTAAGCCCGCCTCGGCCTCTGGCTCCTGCTCTAAAACAAACCGATATGCATTCCCCTGCTTTTCCGCTTTTACCTCTAAGACTGACACTAAAATCACATCTCCAACATTAAACACTTGAGCCAGGCTTTTCCCGGATTGACCCAGCGCCCATCTGTAATCCTCTTCTTTTATCACCCCAATTGTTTTTCCAATCCCGAGCTTGATTTGCCGATTGGCTTTATCTAATTCTAAAATCACCCCTTGATATTTTTCTCCAGCCTGCAGAGGCACTGGCGCAGGAACTTGAGCGGTTGGGTCTCCGCCATTGATTCTATTATAAACCCCCCAATCCTCTGCTAATTCCTTCTCCTGGCTATCCAGATACTCGGAGATTTTATCCTTACCTACTTTGGCTAAAGCGCCCTGATATCCCTGTCTTTTATCCAGCCCATCTTGACCTGCTAATCCTTTTTTTACCGCTTCTGCGCCTGCTTTCTGCATATCTAAATTCATCGTGGTAAAAACCTTAAGCCCACCGGTCAGAACCATCTCCGCTCCATAAACTTTTACCAGATGCCTCCGAACCGCCTCCACAAAATAAGCAGAATCAGTCGCATAGGGATTTCTCTTCACCTTAATAACGATTGGCTCTGCCTCTGCCTGCTTTGCCTCCTCCTCACTCAGCCAGCCCACCTCCACCATCCTTCTCAAAACCAATTTCTGCCGAGCTTTGGCTCGCTCAAAATGATAGACCGGGGAATAATAAGCAGGTGAACGAGGTATCGCAGCTAACATACTGGATTCCGCTAAACTTAGCTCCCGAACCGATTTGCCAAAGAACTGCTCCGAAGCGGACTCCACACCATAGATGTTCCTTCCCCCGACATTGCCAAGATAAATCTGACTCATATACAACCAGAGAATCTCCTCCTTGGTCAGATATTGGTCTATGCGCCAGGCTAAAATCATCTCCTTGAGCTTGCGGGAGATTAGCTTCTTCTGGGTCAAAAAAAAGGTCCTTGCCACCTGCATGGTAATGGTGCTCGCGCCCTGCTCAAACCTCCCTGCTTTTATATCATTCCAGAGCGCGCCCAAAAGCCGATAAAAATCCAATCCTTTATGCTCATAAAACCGAGCATCCTCTATGGCTAAAAAAGCCTTAGACAAATAAGGTGGAATCTCCTGATAAGGAACTATCTTCCGGTATTCTTCCGCAAACTCCGCAATTAACCTCCCATCATCAGAATAAACCTCAGTAATCAGCTTGGGATGATAATCCATCAGAGAATATAGCGGTGGCAGGTCTTTGCTAAAATACCAATAAAACCAGGCGAGCAATAAAATTCCAATTAACACCCCGCAGATGCCAACAATTGCTCCTATTTTTACTACCCGCTTCATTGAGCTTGATTATAGACTTTTCCCGCGTCTTTTCAATGTATCAGTTGCCATAACCCTCATTTAGAATTAAGAAAAAAATCCTTAGAAAAAGTTTCCAGCTAAGATATTATAACCCCCGATTAAAACCCCTGTTCCAGCTCTTAATTTCATCCTCAAGCTCCTTTACTATCTCCGGATACTCATCATAAACATTATAGGACTCATTCGGGTCTTTCTTTAAATTAAATAGCCAGGGACCCTGAGGCCTGCCAACCGGAGAATAATGGACATAATGCCTTAACTGATATTTCCAATCCCCCATCCGAACCGCCTCCAAATTCTTCCCTTTATAAAAATATAAAAACCGATGAGGAGATTTCTTTACTTTGCCACTAAGCAGTGGAATCAAATTTCTCCCGTCAATGATTCGGTTTTTAGGAATCTCCACTCCTGCGGAGCTCAAGCTGGTGCTAAATAAGTCTATATTCATTGCCGGCTCATTTATCACCTGTCCCGCGGAAATTTGCTCGGGCCAAAAAGCTATCAATGGCACTCTCATCCCGCCCTCAAAGCTATCTCCCTTTCTCCCCCGCTGATAGCCGGGATTGCCAGTCCACCAGGGACCATTATCGCTTGAGAACATAATCAAGGTGTTGTTTAAAATCCCATAGCTATCCAGCGCTTCAATCAGCCTGCCAGCGCTCCAATCTATCTCCTCCACACAATCCCCATAAATCCCGGCTTTAGATTTTCCTCTAAACTCAGGAGAACAATGCAAGGGGATATGAGGAAAGGTATGAGCTAAATAAAGAAAAAAAGGCTTATTCTTATTCTGCTTGATAAACCAGAGCGCCTCCTCTGTATATTTCCGGGTCAGATAATCCTGATTAACCGGATGAGGCTCAATCACCTTTTGATTCCGATACAAAGCCAAGGGCACCATATCATTGCTGTAAAGCAAGCCCAAATAATGCTCAAACCCGCGCTCATAAGGACGAGAACCCTTGATGTCTCCTAAATGCCATTTGCCAATGCAACAGGTCCTATAACCAGCGGATTTTAAAACCTCTGCCAGAGTAATCTCATCTTTGGGCAAAGCAATTACAGAAGTTTTTAAGCCTACATAAGCGGTGACAATGCTTTCAATTCCTCTGCTGGGAAAAAGCACCTGAGTAATTTTGGTTCTGGGAGGATAGCGCCCGGTCAGAAGCCCGGCTCTGCTCGGCGAGCAAACCGGCGCAGACGAATAAAAATTGGTCAGCCTGGCGCCCCTGGTCCCAAGATAATCTAAATTAGGGGTGCGGATTATCTCGTTCCCAAAACAGCCAATATCTCCATAGCCCAAATCATCCGTGAGAATGATGATAATGTTAGGCGGACTGGCATTAGTAAAAATCCCTCCCCCGGACCATCCGTTTCTCGCCAGCAACAATCCCGCACCTGCGACTAAGCCACTTTTTTAAAACCCCCTCCGCTCCATTCTCTTTCCTTAATACCATTTATCCTGTTTTTCTGCATCCTGTCAAATAAACTTAATAATCAATGATAGAACTGATGAGCAAGACTGATTATAATATAGGTAGAAAAAAGGAGAAATAAAATGAAAAAACCATGGCAGAGAATAATTGGTGATTTAATAATTTTTTGGGGATTATGTGTTTCCTGCTCAGTCCAGGCAGAGCTTAAGGCTGGGCTGGCAAGCGTGGATATAACCCCAGACCCGAGCAAAATGAAAATCACCTTAGGCGGATATGGCGCTCGGATGGGAAAAAAGGCTAAAGGGGTCAATGACCCAATTTATGCTAAGGCAATAGTGTTTGAAGCGGATGATAAAAAATTTACTCTGGTCGCCATAGACCTGGTTGAGGTAAGCAATGAGCTAAGACAGGCGGTCTTGAAAAAACTTGAAGGGACTGATTTCAATACTGACAATTTATTCATCTCTGCGACTCATACCCATTCTGCGCCCGGGGCAATAGAGAATATCATTATCGCGGAGATAGTCTTTGGAGCTTATAGCCAGAAGCTCGTGGACTTTTTAGCAGATGGGATTGTCCAGGCAATAAAACAGGCGGATGCTCGGCTCACACCAATAGAACTAAAATTTGCTCAAGCAGATATTCCGGGCTTTACCAGAAACCGAAGAGTCCTGAATTATAATTATGACACCCGCAGGTTTGGGGCTGAAGATAATCTTATTCCAAATAAGGGCATCACTGATGACACTCTCAGCCTAATCAGGTTAGATGATAAAACCGGACAGCAGATTGGTGTCATTGTTCATTTTGCCACTCATCCGACTATTCTCGGCGCAGATAATTTTTTAATCAGCTCAGATTGGCCCGGGGTAATGAGAAAAAAAATTGAGGCAAATTATCCTCAAACAGTGGTGATGTTCCTGAATGGCGCAGAGGGAGACCAGGCGCCAGTAATGCCAGCCACTGAAGATGATTTTCAGGCAATGGAGATTTTTGGGAAAAAACTCGCGGAAAAGGCTTTGCCTCTGATTGAAAGCGCGGTTCGCATCAATTCCGAGCCAGTCTCCTATAAAATTGAATGGAGAAAAATCAATTATCCGGCTATGGGATTCGGAGTTAAGTTCCCAAAGCCTCTGACCCAGCTCTGGTTTGGACCTATGCCCTTTGGCGGGATTCGGATGGGTGAGATGATTCTTTTGACCGCACCGGTGGAGGCGATTAGCGAAATCGGGATGACCATAAAGCAATCCGCATTGGGCTTTGGCTATAAATATCCGATTTATGTAGGTCTCACTAATGACCATTTTTTATATTGCACCACTGCAGAGGAGTATAAAAAGGGAGGCTATGAGGCGGATAGCACGATGTGGGGCGAGTTAGAGGCAGGGATGATGGTGGGAGAGATGATATTCTTAGCAAGAGAATTGAGCGAGGTTCAATAATTTTGCTCTGGAGCGCAGATTGGTTAAACTGATTTTATGTCTAAAGTTAAATTTGGCATCGCCGGGTTTAGCTATCCGGACTGGGAGGGGGTTGTCTATCCCAAGCCCAAGCCTAAAGGGTTTGAGCCTTTAGAGTTCATTATTCAGTTAGTTGAGGTGGTAGAGATAAATTCCAGTTTTTATTCTCCGCTCTCAGCCAATTCGGTTGAGCATTGGATTAAAATTGTAAAAGCAGAAAATAAACCCGGATTTTGCTTCTCCGCCAAGCTCTGGCAAAAATTTACTCATCAAAACCAGGATTGGTCTAAACCAGAGCTTGCGATTTTCAAAGACGGGCTTTTACCTATTTTAGAATCTGGCTTATTAGCCGGGCTATTGGCTCAATTTCCGTTTTCTTTTCACCAGAGCAAGGAGAACTTTCAGAGATTAAAAAGAATTGCAGAAGAGTTTAAAGAATTTCCGCTCTGGGTTGAGCTTCGGCATAACTCCTGGCTCAAGGAGTGGTTTTTAAATTGGCTAAAGGAAAATAATATCGGATTGGCTAACATTGACCAGCCGATTTTCTCTCATTCTATTCTCCCAACAGAAATCATCACTGCTAACTCTGCTTATGTTCGGCTTCACGGCAGGAATAAGGAGAATTGGTTTAAGGAGAACTCAGAAACCGCTGAGCGTTATGATTATTTTTACGAGCTAAATGAGCTTGGCGAATGGATAGAGCGGATAAAAAGACTGGAACAAAAGGCAGAGACTTTATATGTGATTTGTAATAATCATTTTCAGGGAAAGGGCTTGGCAAATGCCTTGATGCTTAAATTTCTTTTTAGCCAGCAAAAGCAAATTGCGCCTAAATGTTTAATTGAAAGATACCCGGTTTTAAGAGAATTTTGCCAGCCAATGGAACCGCAAAGGACATTGTTTTAAAAAACCAGGGAGGAAAAAATGAAAAAGAAAATAGCCATTATCATTTTCTTTGGTCTCTGGCTGAATTTAGCCTCAGCTCAACCAGATATGAAATTACCTTCTCCTGAGACCAAATCCGGAAAACCGCTCAATCAATTGCTTCAAGCCCGAAGGAGCATCCGAGCTTATCAGGATAGTCTGCTTAGTCTAAATGAAATCTCTCAATTAAGCTTTAGCGCCCAGGGCATCACTGAGCCCAAAACAGGCTTCCGCACCGCTCCCAGCGCAGGCGCGATTTATCCTTTGTCTCTTTATGTAGCGGTGAAAGAAAATTCTGTGAAAGACCTGAAAGCAGGAATTTATCTTTACCTTCCAGAAACCCATAGCTTAAAAATAATCCGCACCGGAGATTTCTTTGACCAGATAATCAAAAGCGCGCTCAATCAGAGCTGGATAAAAAAAGCCAATGTGATTTTTGTTCTTACCGCAGATGACCGGGCAATGAGAGCAAAATATAAAGACCGGGCAGAAAGATATATCTTTATGGAAGCTGGAATGAGCGCAGAGAACCTGATTTTACAGGCGGTCAATTTGGGATTGGGAACCTGCGCGGTAGGAGCATTCTATGATGACCAAATCGCCAAAATTTTACAAACCCCAGAAGAGCAAAAAATCCTCCTGCTTGTGCCAGTTGGAATGCCATAACCTTGACCCCTAAAAATGCTAAAAGGATTAATAAAAAATTAAAAAAATCCACTTGACAAGGGAAGGAGATTTATGGTAAAAATCTAAAATAGAATGGGGGAAAGGAAAAAATGAAAGCTTTGCCTCAATCTTATTATAAGAAGGATTATAATATCAGAAATGATGAGTGATCGGTCTTTACGCTTAGATGAGGAGAAAGATGTTCATCCTATCCTGAGGGCTAATCCATTTCTTATAGAAGAAGGACTAAAATTAGTAAGAGGAGAAAAATATCTTTCAAGTGATGAACTTA
>Ga0172366_10001767_pt1 | contig 16878 bp, 16 predicted proteins | sample LakKivSesite69cm_FD_114533 | JGI IMG/M metagenome (GOLD analysis project Ga0172366, IMG submission 114533) | Sediment microbial communities from Lake Kivu, Rwanda - Sediment site 69cm | ecosystem: Environmental > Aquatic > Freshwater > Lake > Sediment | place: Rwanda: Western Province, Lake... | reverse complement strand
GACGTCGCGGCGACGCCGACGAGTTCCTTGTCACGTAGCTTCCGCTCGAGCGCCCGGCGTACCTTGGGCGGGTACCCGGCGCGGTACGCCATGACCCGGTCCGCCACGGGCGAATCGGCGAGGCCTTCCTTGGCCCACCTCGCTTGCAGCTCGGCTATCTTCCTACTCTGCGTGAAGACGAGCGTCTGGAACGAGTTGAGCGTGAAGGTCTTGAACAGCTCCCTCGTGTCTTGATGAACCGAGAGACGCTTGCCGAGCCCGTCGATGAACATGGGATTCCAAAACCACACGTGCTTCCCCGCGCCACCCGACCCGTCGTTGTCGACCAGCTCGAATGCCAGGCCTGTCAGTTTCATGGCCAGGTCGAGGGGATTGCCGATCGTGGCCGAGCAGAAGATCCACTGCGGGATGCGCTTGAACGCCATAGCTGCGCGCTGGAGCCGGCGCATCAAGAACGCGACGTTGGAACCAAAAACGCCCGAATAGACGTGTACCTCGTCGAACACGATGAAGGCAATGTGCTCGAAGAATTCCTTCCAAAGCCGCACGTTTCCCAGGTACTGGTGCATACCGTACGGGTTCGTGATGATGATCTTGCACCGCGACCGGATCCGCCTCTTTTCTTCTGCTGATGCATCAGCGTCGTAAACACCTGCGAGTTCCCTGGGCAGGCCGACCGCTTCCAGGAGCGAGCAGACCTTGACATGCTGGTCTTGAGCGAGCGCCTTCAAGGGAAATACAAGCAAAGCGGACGACTTTGCCTCGGATTTCAGGAGCGCATCGACAATCGGGAATAAGAAGCATATCGACTTTCCCGATGCGGTCGATGTAGCCACGATCACGTTCTTCCCGCGTGACACGTGCCCGATCGCGCTTGCCTGGTGCGAGTAGAACGAGAGGCCGATATCACGCGCGTAGCGCTCGAGGGTTGGATGGAACGTGCCGGGCGGCACCTCGCCGAACACGGGCTCCCTGGCCGGCATAACGTGATCGTGCACCACGCTGCGCCGCAACTTCGCCCCGTTGGCCTTGATCGACTGCAAGAACGACTCGAGCGACATGATGGAGCACCTGGATCCCTATTCCCGCCCGTTCCGCAATCTAGAGGGCAGGTCCCGGGCTTTTGCCTTCGCGTACGATTCTCGCAGCGCCCATCCGAGCAGGTCGTGGAGCGATCTCACGTCGACCATGTTATGGTGGAGCACGCGAAGCATGTCAGCCGTCTCGAAGTCCGCGTTGACAAGGCTATCGTTGATACCGGCTCGCATCCCCGCCGGTTGCTGCCCGATGCCCATAGCTCCCTTCACGAAGCGCGTGAATGCCGCCCCGCCACCGCGGGCGACGAATCCCGCGTAAATGCCCGGGATCATGGCCGACGGGACGTCGATGGGGCGGGACACGTGCAAGATCGATGTTTCGAAATGGGCGAGGCGTGCACGCTTCTTCAATCCTTTCACCCGCCGCAGCTCGTGCACGAGGTCGACGTGATGACGGTCGAACACGACACCCGAGTCGCCAAGATAGTACCACGCGCGACCCTTCAAGATAGGCACGTCAAAAGCCTTGCCGTTGAAGCTCACGATGCAATCGACGCCTTTAAGAAGGTCGATCGCCCGCTTCACGATAGCATGTTCCTCCGTGTAATCCCGCGCGAAAAGTTGGGTGATCTTGAACAGCTTCTCCTCGGGCGCCGCGATGCCAATGGCAATCGCGAACACGATCGAGTCCGCGTTCAGCCCCGTCGTTTCGACGTCGATGTACGCGACCTTCTCGGGCTTAAAGCAGAACATGAGATCTATGTCCTTGACGCGCCCCGTCGCTCGAAGCGATGAGAATCGATTGTTATCGATCCAATCAAGCAAGGAGCAAGCTTGGGAGCGCCACGACTTCCGTGATGAAAAAACAAGATCCTCGAGCCTTTTCAGGCCGGATCGCACGAGCTTGTCGCGTGTCCGCGCGCCGATACCCTTAACGATGCAGATGTCCCTTCGGAGCTTTGCCCTAGACAATGAAAAAAGCAGCTTGTCAGGGAACCGCGCATTCAAGGGGGAACGCCACTCGATGGCCAGGCAAGTGCCTGCTTCGCTTGAGATCTCGTCGACAACGGCCTCGTCGAAGGGCAGCATCGTCGAAAGGGCGGTCTTGAACGTGCCACCTGTCGTGTCGAGCATCGTAGGTACCCGCGCTGGCTTGAAGGGATATATCTGCAAAAAGCTCGCTTGTGTTCAATATCTTCCACTTGCGAATAATAAGCACCGCGGACCGCGAAATTAGTGAACCGCGAGGTCAAGCAGGTCGCGCTCGTCTCCGGCGAGCTTGATCATCTCCGGCAATCGACCCCCCATGCCGACGCGATCCCCGCGCGCCACGAAGACGCCGGTGACCAGCGGGAACTGCTTGCTTCCTTCAACGGCTTGCCGGACGGCAGCCCCGGCATCGATCGCGGTGGTCATGTTGCATAAAGCCGTGGCCGCGGCATCGGCAATGGAAGCATTGCTGCAAAACACGGTGACCACGTCTGCATTCCCGAAGCTCATGGCATGGCCGATCGTGGCCGAGCTCGAGGCGATCCCGGAGATCTCCACGTCGCCTGGCGGGATGACGAAGCCGACGCGCGAACCGAGGGACGACTTGCCCGCGTAGAGCCCGATCGTTATCGAGCGGCTCGCGCGCACGAGGATCTCGCCGCCATCCTCCATGACGAAATTCTCGACGCGATCACCCCCGATGCGCTCGTACACTTCGTCGATGAGCGCTCCGGCCACGGCCGCCATCGGGCCGACCCCGAAGGGTGTCGTCGCGTCGATCATGCGCTGGACGACGCGCGGGGTATCGCGGTGGCCTTCCCATAACCACGGCTCGAGCGTCAACTTGAACTCGGGAAACCGGGTAATGAACGCCTCAAGATCTGCCCTCGAGTGCTTGAGTTGCTCGATCGCTTTGTCGAAAACTTGCCGCTCGTCGGACAAGATAATGCCGCACGATTCACCGACCTCGTACCTGCGGGTGATCAAGCCTTTCATGATGGATTCGCCTCTTGCGCTGTCTTGATGCACTCAATCGGTGGGGGGCACGACCTGGTTCCGCTTGCCCGGTTCAGCGCCCATCCACTGCACGAAGTCCTCGGAGGGCGGGTGGCTTGTATACAGCTCGGCACGCGCCGACTCGAGGAACGCGGGCTCGATGCCCATGAACCCTGCAGCGCTCGTGATCGCGTGGTCCCTGGCCGTGGCAGAGCCCTTGGCATCGCTTCGAACGGCCTTGACGTACGTGTTGTATGAGGCCTGATCCCTGCAGCAGTGGTGGTCGACCACGATTAACGGTATCGCCTCGTGCAGCTTCCGAAGCAAGCGCCGCGCAACGTCGAAGGGAAACGATTGCAAGCCCTCCTCGAGGTACATGGGCGGGCCGCCTACGAATAACATGTCCACTGGCCTGTCTAAGATGAATTTGACCGTGCCATCGACGACAGGTCCCTGGACATCGGGGGCAAAGACGAAACACTCGCCCTGGTATGAAACGCGGGCCATGATCACGTGCCCGAGTTTCGTGCCGGCCTCGCCGTGCGGCACGGGATGGCTGAAGTCGACGGTCGTCTCGCCGAACGTGAATCGCTGGAAATCTGCATCGTGGATCGTGGAAACCAGCCGCGAGACGGATTGCTTGAAGTACCGGCAGCGTGACTCCTGGTTCCGCCCGATGTGGCGCTCCTGGCTCTTGATATAAAGCTCTTTCGATCTGTAGAGTTCCTTGGTGAGCGCGTTGCTCGTGTGGATGTAGAGCTCGTCGATCATCCGGGGCTTGTAATGATCGTGATGGTAATGGGATATCGAAAGGCCATTGCACCGTCTCGATTCAAGCAAGATCCGGTCGGTGACCTCGTGCAGCTTCTTGTATTCGAGGGGATGCGGGATCTCGTGGGCCTTTCGCGGCCCCAACGAGCAGCCGGGATCCAACATTAGCGAAATGTCTGGCGTCGTCACCATACAGCACATACTCCGCACGCCCAAACTCTCAGCGCCGAGGATCGCGACCTTGATTTTATCTAGAACCATTCCTTATCACCCGGTATCTGTCATCGGCTTCTAGCGTAATTGTGTATATGCGGATTAAATAACTTGGCTGGATGGGATTAACGAAACGCACTGGCCCATTGCACGAGCAAACCGTGAATATAGATTCATTTTAGGGAATTATTGAGAAAACCTTTTTATTAACGATGATGGTTGATAATATTAACTCATAACATAGCGATCCGTTTAACCAAATTGAGATCTTTAAATCTGTTGCCACTTGAGACAAGACTGCGGAAACGGTGAATAAAAACGCCGATAATGAGTTTTTCCATATCAGAGGAACTTAAGAAGATGATCCAATCACTGGTGGAGAAAAAGAAAGCCTATAAAAACCAGTCAGGTTTCGTCCGCACTGCTTTAACGCATTATATAAATAGCGCCGAAGCGAAGATATCCGTCGACGAGGAAATCGATGCGATGGATTATCAGATAAGTGGCCAGGTCATCCTCTCGTTCAAGAAAGGCGAAAACGAGCACAAGGTATTCAAGGACATGTATGATTGCGAGGGCAAATACTCGGACAACATCGCCTCGTTTCAACTGGTCTCGGCGGATACGAAATCTTACTCGTGCATCTACACTTTCCTCGGCAGCATATTTGATTTCAGGAAATTTATTGACGATCTAGATTCTGTGCAAAACATAGAGCAATTGCGGTACATCATCAGCGAGTAAACTGCTTTCTCTCTCTTCTCGTATAATTCCCGCTCTAGATCTCGACAAGTATAACATTTTCAACGGAAATGGTTATGAAGGGGTCAAGGGTTACCACCAATCAAATCATGTTCAAGGTCTTAAATCACGAGAATTATTGGACCATAGTACTGCCAATCGCGGACTTCGAAAAAAGGGGCAGATCCCGCGGGTATAGACTATCTATATATCGAGGGCTATGACTTCTCTTTCAGAAATTCGCGACTCTCTCCTCCTTAAATACTAACGGGAAGGTATGAGTTACCATTAATACACGCATCCAAGAACGCATCCTACACGCATCCCTTACCTTTTTTCCACGACAAAGGTGGAGAAACAACGATCTCGTTTTTCCTTCCCGACCTCCACCTTTCCTATGTTCTAACGGGGATTTTTTCCCCGTTTTCATTTTCCTACAAGGATCGCGGCGATTCCCTGGAAAGCGAGGGGATCCTAGACATCTTGCTTCTTCACGTTGTAATACGTGATGTCCATCTGTCGGTCGACCACGGCGAGGATGAGATCTTGCCTGTTGTTCATTGCATAATCGGAGATCTCGTGGAGCTTGGCTAGCGGGACGGGCTTCCCTTCAAAGATGCCGAAATAGATGAACTTTGCTGGCTCGTCCCCTTTTTTCACGCCTTTCTTGTAAACTCGAAAGTGGGAGATGTCCTTGATGCCACGGCGGACGATGTAGCCCCTTGTCTTCAAGTCGCGATAGACGACATATTTCTCCCAGAAATCGGGCAGGTGCTCTTGGAAATGCTTGAAAAGCGCCTCGGGAACCAGGAATCGAGGATCGCTCGTGAACGCGTCGATGCCCTTTTCGTCCCACTTTTGCTTGATCTCGGGCAGCATCGCCGCGGCGGCCTCGATGCTCTTTTCCTTGATCGCGAGCAACCGGTTACGCTCGGAGAAGATCAGGATCTCCTCGGGATATAAAAAGAGTAACTTAGTGGCCTCGTCAATCTTCCCGAAGTAGGACCGCTCGTAAAGCGTGTCGACCAGCGCTTGATCGACGACCAAGCCCCCATCGTCCGAAAGAACGATGAAAACGGGATCCGGGCGTTTTTTTTCTCCCTTCGGCTGGTCGACATCGCTCCAGTCCTCCTCAGCACCCGCATCCTCGTCATCATCGTGATCGCGCATGGTCTTGCCTCGCTGAACCAATTTCCGAACTTTTGCAGAACGTGCGCCCCGGCTGCGTCTATTATTTTAGGAATGCCGTCTTGAATCTAAATATATGGATTTGCACGACTTCGAGGCCGACTTGCTTGGCAAGCTGCGTGGTGCCCACCGGCTCGCCTTGATCGGAATTGGTGCCGATCTTCGCGAGGATGACGCAGTGGGAAATTTACTCGCTCGGGAAATCGTTGCCGAAATCGCAAGGAGCCACCATGCCAGGGCCTATCCCGATAACGAGTGCGCGATGGAAGAATACGTGAAGGTCGAAGGGATCCTGGTTCTCAACGCATCAGTGGTGCCGGAGCAGTATATCACCCTCGTGAAGGGCTTCGGGCCCGACACCATAATCATATTCGATGCGGCAGTGATGGGGAACCAATCCAGACCAGGCGACCTCTCATTCGTCCGCACCAACGAACTCGATGCCTCCACGTTCTCCACGCACACGATCTCGCTGCGGCATTTCATCGAGATCTTGAACGCGCTCGGATTGGACGCCCGCATTTTCATCGTGGGTATCCAGCCAGAAAAGATCGGGTATGGTGAGGAACTGTCCCCGGCCGTGGCCGAGACAAAGGTTTTTCTGAAGTCGTTGCTGCTCCGCTACCTGGAGCAAACATTCTTGAAGCCGTGAACGAGCATGCTTGAAAGGACAATTTCCTGGATTGATGATGGCCCAGACAAGAACTCGGTCAAGCTTATCGATCAAACAAAGCTACCACTGGAATATACGCACGTGATCGTGAAGACATGCGAGCGGATGGCGAAGGCGATTAAGATAATGGAGATCCGCGGGGCACCCGCCATCGGCGCCGCCGCGGCGATGGGGATGGCGCTCGCGGCACTCGAATACGAGGGCCAGACGAGGGACGGGCTGATCGAGCACCTAGAACGGGCGAAAAGGATCCTCGACTCGCAGCGACCCACCGCCGTGAACCTCATGTGGGGAACGAAACGATTGCTCGATAAGGCCATCGTGACGAGCGGGACCGTGAATGATATCGTCAAGGCAATGGTCATCGATGCTAAAATGGTTGCAGATGAGGACGTGGAGATCAACAAGCGCATCGGGAAGCACGGTAGCACGGTCATCGACGACAACGACACTGTCCTCACGCATTGCAACGCGGGGGCGCTCGCGTGCGTTGGTTATGGCACGGCACTCGGGGTCATCAGGGGAGCGATCGAGGCTGGCAAAAAAATCCGGGTCATCTCGGACGAGACGCGCCCCCGGCTGCAGGGCGCGAGCTTAACTTGCTGGGAGCTGAAGCAAGACAACATACCCGTAACGCATATCGCTGACACGGAAGCCGGCTTGCTCATGTGGATGGGAAAAATCCAGAAAGTCGTGGTCGGAGCCGACAGGATCGTGTCCGACGGCGTGTTCAACAAGATAGGAACGTACCAGGTAGCCATCATGGCCAAGCACCACCGGATCCCGTTCTACGTCGCCGCGCCGGTTTCAACCCTTGACCTTGCCAAGAAGATGAACGACGTCGAGATCGAGCAGCGCGACGAGTGGGAGGTCAAGACCGTGTTCAAGAAGGTGCAGCTGTCCCCGGACGGCGTGCCGGCGATCAACTACGCGTTTGACGGGACACCCATGGACCTCGTCACGGGCATCATCACAGAGGACGGCGTCTTCACCCCGGAAAAATTGCTCGATCGGTACCGCGCAAGCAAATAGCTTGAGCCCAGATATCGCATCGATTTTATATCTTTATCCAGGGTTCTCTTCATTCTTTTCCATCTCGATCGTTGGAGGACCGCCGCGCTCGCGTTGGATGAGCCAGCGATCTGCAGCCCGCGCGACGAACGCGCCGGGTATCCAATAAAAATTAATATTCTCCACGGTGGAAGTAAGCATCATCAAACGTTCTCTAGAATAGTGCGGATGGACTGGAAGCTATGGAAACCAGAAGATTCCAATCGAAAGATGCGAGCGACAAGATCGCCATTACAGAAATCCTCAAGGAGGAACTCGCGTTACACAAGGAGATTTTCGATGAAAAAGCATGGGAAGACCATTTACGGCGCCGGGATGGTGATCTGCAAAGCCGCCTCGGCACGATACTCGCCGTGGATGGTTCCACGGTCGCGGGCTTCGTGTTCACGGAGGTGCGATACGAGACCAGCGGGGCGCCCTTCGGGTATATTCATTTCCCCTTGGCCAAAAAGGAATACAAGACCAAGGTGGAGGAATTGCTCTTGCTCGAGGCGATCAAGTACTTGAAGTCCCTCAAATTGAAGGTGTTCCGATCGCGGATAGCACCCGAGAATGCCATGGCGAAATCCGTCGTCATGAAAGCCCATTTTAAACAGTACCAATTAGAATGGCAATTGCTCGAAGAATAGGCAAGAATTTATCCACCAGATCATTTTTTCCATCGAATACATCTCCCCGCGTGGTCCCGCCGTGTCAGATATCGGTCTTTCGATTGATCAAGTCGTCGTGTTCGACGCCAACGGTATTGCCCTTTTCATCAAGCAGTTCAAGGAAAGCAAGGTAGACCAGAATTTACTCGCTGCGTTCTTTTCTGCGATCCGGCAATTCGCCGCGCACATGATGCAAGGCGAGATCCAGGGCATCAAGATAGGCAACGTGCTGTTAAACTTCAAGATAATCCCGATCGAGAAGGAAAATCTCGTGTTCCTTATGGTCTCGACAGGCTTTTCCGAGGCAGGGGCGTCGGATATCGCGGACAAGATGGCCGAGGACTTCGCGATCCACCTGGAGAATTACCTTGTCGAGAACAAGATCGACTTCACGGATTTCCGGATGAAGATGCACGTTTACAGCCCCGCGTTCATGGAATATTACACCCCGTTCTGCGAGGAACGGGTAAAGGACGTGAACAAGTTCGACACGATCTCGCTTGATTTACCGATCAAGGTGCCGATCACGCTGTTGATGTTCATCTACGACTTCTTGTCGGCTCGGCCGAATCTTGCGAAAGCTTACGAGAACGGCGGCATAGATATCCTGCTCGAAGCGATCCAGAACTACGTGTCCTCCGATCGCGTCAAGAAAGACGTTGCACAAAAATTCAAGGAACACCGGAATGGCTCGGCAGAAAAGTTGTGGAACATCGAGGATTCGAGGAATACCATTTAATCCATACATCCTGGGCGAGTGTCCAGGATCGTCTCGGCTTGGAGGATTGGTTGAACATGTCGATCGAACAAGCAAAAAAACTGGCGGGCTATGCAGCCGTTGACAACCACGTGACATCGCCGGGTATGAAGATCGGCATCGGTAGCGGCTCCACGATCGCTTACAGCGTCGAGCGCATCGGAGAAAAGCTGAAAAAGGGCGAGCTCGAGGACATCGTCGCCGTGTGCACGTCATACCAGAGCACGCTGCTCTGCAGGGCACAAAAAATACCCGTTACCACGTTGGATGATCCGCAAGTAGATGGCTCCCTCGACGTGGCCATCGACGGGGCAGACGAGTTCGACGAGAAGCTCAATTTGATCAAGGGCGGGGGCGGTGCGCACACTCAAGAAAAGATCGTGGACAGTGCAGCGAAGTTTTTCGTCGTTGTCGTGGATGAAAAGAAGCGATCAAAGAAGCTTGGAGAAAAATGGGCGGTGCCCGTCGAGGTTATCCCCGCGGCATTGAACACCGTCATGAGAAAGCTCGCGTCGTTGGGTGCAAAGGCCGAGCTACGCATGGGCGTGAAAAAAATGGGCCCCGTCATCACGGACAACGGGAATTTCATCATCGACGCGAAGCTGGGCATCATCGAGGATCCCGCCGCCGTGGAAAGGAAGTTGAACGAGATCACGGGCGTGGTCGAGAACGGCATCTTCGCGAACATGGCGTCCATCATCTACATGGGCAAAGGCGACGGCTCGATTGACATCTTCAAAAGGACTTGATCTTTTCCGTTGATTGCCACCACGAGTGGGATCATGAGGTATTACCTCCTTTTCGACAGCACGCACCTGTCGCCAGCAGTGCCCTTGAAAGCATTGACATCTCAAGGATCGAGGCTGGACGTGGCATGCCGGATGCTCCGTGCTTGCGTGCTGGGCCCCGACGGGAAACCTTCGGGGCATTCGGCCTCGGCATGGTTCGCGGGGAGCGGAACTAATTCCCCCGCCGTGGCCATCCACGTCGACGGGCGCGTGCTTGATGCGTCGGTGGCGGTCGATCGCTTCCGATCGGAGCTGGTGCTCGCGAAACACCTCAAGGAGATCATCACGGCAGCTGTTCGCGGGACGGGGGAGAAACTGGCTCATGGCATCACGCTTCGATTGCTTGACACAGCGACCGACGCGGCGAGTGCCTTTCTCGAATCTATCAGGCTCGAAAAACAACATGGCGGCAATAAAGTCGTGCTTTTGCTCGAACGTGGCACGCCGGTTCTCGAAGGTTCACATCCCGGTTGCCTTGAATTGAATTCCTTGCGAGACGAGGATGTTGCCATCATCGTTGGTGACCACCACGGATTTCCAGCGCGCGTGGAAGAGGAGCTGCTATCGATCAGCGATCACGTCCTGGCCATTGGCGTTGGCGGGCCTCGTGAATTACGAGGGAAGACGGCTTATCTCGGCTCGCACGTGATAATGTTCCTACACTTGTTCAATTATACATTTACACGACCGGGATGATCCGTATCTTCGGGATCGTGGGAGAATCGAGTTCCACGAAGAAATGAGGCGATCGCGGGCGCATTCCGGTGAAGATAGTTACATCCCCCTCGATTGTCTGGAGCCTGGTGTGGGTCGTCGCGATGCTCGCGAGTTGAGCCTTGAACTCCGGGTCGATGCCGGAGTTGACGATGGCAAACTCGATCACGTTGGCGTTTTTCACGAACTTGGCATGGTTGAGAATCTGCCTCAATATTTCATCGTTCCGATAATCCAGGGAAGTGATCTCTATGATGGAAAATATTGGCGAAAAATTATGCTTGTTCGTGAAGGAATCGTAGATTTCCATGAAGGTTTTAAATAAATCTTTGTCCCGGTTCTCGATCTGCACGATGTACGGCCGGCATTCCGTGATGACGCCGGTTCGTTCTTCCAACACCCGGAGATTGTTGGCCATCATCTCTGCTCCCACGAAGAGGGTAAAATCATTCTTGCCGAGCAAGATAGTGTTTATACCCGTCACGGGTGCCAGGATCACCGCGCGGTCTTGCCACAAGAAGTTGATGATGGAACTCAAGAAGAAATTGCTGGCCGAGAGCGCCAGGTCGGGGTCCATTTCCAGAAGGTTGAACGACGCCAGCTTGAAGCATTCCTTGTAAACCGCGTCTATCTTCTCGGATCCCGTGGAATATGCCCCGGGAGGATCCGGGGCGACGATCCACTTGCTTGCTTTTTCGATGTCGACGCGCGCCAGGGCGATGCCTGCCGTGAATCGTCCATTGACCAATGAGAACGGGATCTTCTTGTAGCGCCGCGGTGCACATGAAAACTTGACGAACTCAAGGAAACGCATCACCCGGCCATCCAGCAAGTCGTCGTGCAAGGCAAGGATCGCGTCAACCCTCGACTCGAGTACCGTGCACCGCCCGTCATCCGAGACCAGGAGCACGGGGGCATCAATCGCATCGCGCAGCGCCTTGAGGAACGACGCGTGCTGCCCTTCCGAGCCATCGCGGGGAAGGCCGGACAAGAACGAGCCGACATCATCGAACACGACGAGAGCATTGGCAAAGGATGCACCGAGGCCGGAGACATGGATACCGAGCGCCCGGACCCGTTCTACCGGGGTCATGTTCACGATCCCGTCACCACCGGGCCACGACGAGATGTCGAGCACGGACAGCGCTTCTTGCTGCACCCACGGGAAACGTTTCTTTATCGCGCCCGCATCTCGCCCGAGGGTCACCAGGACGGCCTTTCCGGCGGTCATGGCAATTTCCAGGGCCAAGGAAGTCTTGCCCGTGCCGGAAGAACCCTTCACGAGGATCATCGCCCCCGGTTCCTTCGCCACCTTTATAATCGCCGAGGGCAGGCGACCGGGGTTCTTGGTCTGTTCGGCCTTGTCTTTCACGTTCTTGACCCTCCATGGGGAATGACTGCGACCGAGGAAAAGTGAGGTCGCGGATAGGATGATGCTTTGCTCCGGGAAAAAAAAAGGTTGGGATCGCGAGCACGAATGCGCTTCTTAGAATAGTCCCATCATAAATCGACGAGCCCGTCGTTGATCCTTCGGAGCTCGTCCATCATCGCGACCGCGTTCTCCATCTTGACCGCGTGGTGAAGCGTGCCGCATGCTGAAAAGATATGGCCTGTCTTGACCCCGCCGGTCATACCTTCCCGCAAGACGACGTGTACCTGGTGCCGTACCGCCGCCTCGGTGCCGTAGGGAAGCAGCTCGGCAGTGTCGAGATTCCCGACGAACGCGAGCTTGTCGCCGTGCGACTGCTTGACCCTCTTCAAGCTCATGCCCGAGTTCACCTCAAGCGGGTTCAACCCGTCCATTCCCCCCTCGACGATGATGTCGAGCAGGCTGTAGATGTCGCCATCGGTATGGAGGAAGATCCGCGCCTCCGGGTCGGTCTCGTGGATGAATGTCGTGAGACGCTGCATTTCAGGGAGCACGAACTCGCGGTACTGCGCCGGGGAGATCATGGGCCCGTGCTTGTAGGCGCAGTCGTCGGCGGTGACCAGGATCTTGTAACCCGCCTTGAGGGCACCTTCTGCCTCCGCGATTCCGATGTCCGTGAGGAAATGAAAGAGCCGGCGGAGCAATGCGGGGTTTTTCCGCATGAGAATTGATAGCATTGCGAAGTCGACCATCTGGGGGGCAGGCTCCATGATCAAGCTCGCGCCAGCGATGGGCACGAAATTCTTGGCCATGCACTGCCGGCACCCCTCCGCATACTGCTCGATGGCGCGGGGATCGGCCTTGCCAATCGAGATCTGGTCGAGCCACCACTCCAGCAGCTTTGCGTCTCGGATGGCACCGCCCACGTGCCAACCGATGGTATGGCCGCCATCAACGACGGCCGAGCCCTTGATCCCGCCCATCATGTTCACGGCGAGCCGTGGGTCCTTCTTCTTGACCTCCGCAGTGAGTTCGGCGACCTTCGCCTTGAGCGCTTCGGTGACCTCGATTTTCCTTCCCGGGGCCCCGACCCAGTGTGACGAGAAGCCGAATGCCTTGAAGGGCGTCATGTCACCGATGGACGTTATGAGGATCTTGTCATCGTCCAGGTTTTCTTCGTATTTCTCGAGATATGGACCCCAAACGCCGTCCATGATTGATTGCACGAAACTTGGAATTCTCTCAACGGGCTCGTGGTTGAAGGCCTTGAGGATGAGCTGTTCGTTATCGCACGTGTTCACGGGAGGTCACTCGATATAAAATAGTCGTGAAAGGATTAATACCTTGGCGCGGCTTGTAGTTCGCAAGAATGAGTTGTGAGATGTGTACCATGCCAAGCGACGAAAACGACGTGTACCGGAAGTTACAACAACATCTTGATGAAATGCCCATTGGTTATCCCGCTACCAAATCAGGCGTAGAGATACGGTTATTGAAATTCTTCTTCACGCCCGAAGAGGCCGAAATCGCATTACTCTTGGACTACCAGCCTGAACCGCTCAGAAGAATTTACAAGAAGGTGAAGAAAGTTAAGGATATTCCCATCGAGCAGCTGGAAACAATGTTGGATGGCATGCTGAAGAAGGGAAGCGTGAATGGTGGGAAGAACCCCGCGACCGGCGAGAAATTCTTCGCTGCTGCGTTCCTCGCCGTGGGCATGTTCGAATACCAGGTCAATCGCTTGACTCCCGAATTCGTGAGGGACTTCGAGCAATACATGGATGAAGCATTCATTCACGAGTTCAAGAAATCCGGAGTCCCCCAGCTGCGAACGGTTCCCATCGAGCAAGCCGTGGAAAACGAAAACCTCATCGCCACGTACGACGACGTGCGAAAGATCATCGAAACAAGGTCTCCCATTACGGTGGCCCCGTGCATCTGCAGGAAGGCCAAGAAACTCATAGGAGAGGGATGTAATCACGTTTCGGAAACGTGTTTGCAATTCGGGACGGCAGCATACGTGTACAAGGAAAACGGGTTCGGCCGCGAGATCACGAAGGATGAGGCGCTTGCCATCTTAAAAAAAGCCGAGGATGATGGGTTAGTGATGCAACCGGGAAACTCCCAGAAGCCAGGATGGATATGCTGCTGTTGTGGCTGTTGTTGCGGGGTACTCACAGCTGCAAAGAAGCTTCCGAACCCCGGTGAGGTCTTCTCGACCAACCACATGTCGTCGATTAACATGGAAAAATGCATCGGTTGCGGCACGTGTATCGACCGCTGCCCCATGGGAGCGTTGAAATTGAACGATGATAACAAGGCAGAAATCAATCTCAAGCGGTGCATCGGTTGTGGTGTCTGTGTTCCCGCGTGTCCCGAATCCGCGGTCAAGCTAGTCAAGCGGGGCGAGGAAAAGGTTCCCCCGGCGAATAACCTAGACATGTACATGCGCATTATGGAAGGAAAAGCCAGGGCTCTCCAGAAGGAGCGGGAAAAGACATCTTGAATTCCTGCAACTCGATTAGAACGAAGAGAATAAGGATAGAATTCTTCCAGAATCAACCGGCGATACCGAGGGCGGCGAGCGTTTCTTTCTTCGGAACGCCCTCGTGATCCCACCCGCGAATATCGTAATAACGGTCGAGCAGCTTGTCGTAATCCGCCATCGTGAACTTGCCCATGGCCCGCGCCGGCACGTGATCTTGCTTGCGCCCGAGGCCACGCTTGATGTTGATGAGCTTAGCCATGTTGTACGCCCGCTCGGCGACCTTGAAATGCTGGTCCATGGTCCAGTTCAAGCCCGTGACCGCGTTGATGGCCTTTATGTAGAGTTCCACGGTCGCGAGGTTCTTGGACGGGAAGCCCCGGCTCGCCGACTCCGGGTTGCGGACGTCGATCCATTGGAGCTTGCAAAAGCCCGCCATATCGACCCACGTGCGGATGTTCTGATACCATACAAGTATTTCTGCTTTCTGGTTGAACTCTGGAATCTCGTTCTTGACCGCGTCGATCATGATGAGCCATGCCTCGCGGTGGTGCGCGCCGATGAGTGACGTGCCGTAGGCCACCTGCTGGGCGATGCTCGTGCGGGGGATGTAGGCCGATATCTCGAGGCCCTTGGCATGCACAGCGAACGACTCGAGATCGGCCCGTGCCTTCGGGTTCTTCTTGGCGACGTGATCGATGGTCTTGATGATGCCTTCGGCGAGAACATCCCCGATGCCCTCGCGCCTCGCGATCATGGTGATGAGCTTGCGCGCCGCGTCCTTGTTACCGAACCTCACGTTGTCAAGCCCGCCGAGATCCGCCTTATCAAGGTATCCTTTTTCAAAGCATTCCATCACGTACCCGATGAGGTACCCCGTGGATATCGTGTCGAGCCCCAGGGTGTCGCACATGTAGTTCGCCTCGGCAACGAAGCTCGCGTCAAAGATGCCGAGGTTGGAGCCCAGCATGCCGATAGTTTCATACTCTGGCCCATCGACGTCGACCTCGCGGTCGTCGGGCAGCTTGACCCTGGAGAGCTTCCCGCAGCCGAGGTTGCAGCCGGGGCTGCACGGCACCGTCTTCTTGAACACATCCTTCATGAATGCATCGCCGCCGATGTGCGCGGACTCGGGGGTATTGGATGTCGAGAAGTTGTTAACCGGGAGCACGTCGATCTTGTTCGTGATCTCGACTAGTCCGCTGGTGCCCTTTTCGAAGAGATCCAACTGGTTCTTGTCATTTTCGGCGATGACTTTGCGCATCTCCTTCGCGGCATCTTGCAAGGCTTTCACGTCAGCAATCGGAGGGTCCTTCACGTCCTTTCCCGTGAACACGACCGCCACGATGTTCTTGGAACCCATCACCCCGCCCATTCCGGTTCTCCCGGCCTGGCGCGGTATGTATAGACTGCCCGTCACTGCAATGCCGTTCACGCATGCAATACGAGATTGCTTGCGGCCCGCGATGCCGATGCAGAACACGCCCGTCGTCTCTTTGCCATACTTGTCAATGAGCTGCTTGCCCAGGTCGAGCGCGTTCTCTGTTCCAGGGTCGTCTTCGAATGAAATGGTGCCTTTACACGCGTCGACAACGATCACGCCCGGTTTTGGCGCCTTCCCCGTGATGCAGACCGTGTCGAAGCCAGAGTTACGCATCTTCTCGCCGACCCGCCCGCCGACCGACGCCTCGCCGTATGCGTTCGTCGCCGGCGAAATGGCGCTAATGACGGACTTGCTGCCACCCGGCCACCTATATTCGCCAGTCATCGGCCCGCGCGCCATTATGATGATATTTTCAGGACCGAATGGGTCCTTTATTTTATCGAGATTTTCATACAGGATCTTTACCGCGTAACCGCGACCACCTTGAAAATCGAGACGAGTTTTCTCGTCTACTTCTTGAATCTCGGCGGTGGATTTCTTAGTGCCGAGTTTTATCCAGAGAATCTTATTGCAATAACCGTTCTTTGGTGATGCTGCCGTGTACTTTAAGAGCTCCATATCAAGTAGACTCCGCAAGCGCGGGCCGGATCTTGCCATGTCAACACAATCCGGCTCGGTTGGTAATTACAAACTAAGCATCGAAGCAATTAAGTAATATCGATATATATGATAGCATACAACGCCGCGTGGATATCTTGATTGAGAAAAAGGGGCATTAATGATGAGAACCATGGCATTAATCCATTTCAGTCTTCCCGTCTCGCAAAACGCGGTGCAATATCTTCCCGATTCGTGATTTGGGTATTTCCTCTATGAATTCGACGATGCGGGGGGCTTTATACTGTGCCATGTTCTTTTTAGGGCTAGTTTTATGTCCGAATGAAATTATCGAGGACGGAATCTAACGGGGGTAATGCCTCCATTCTTTCTTCCCATGGACGCTTATAGGCTGCCGACGTCCTAGCAATTCGATTGGCTTGCTACACGGAAG
>Ga0172366_10001766_pt1 | contig 16878 bp, 14 predicted proteins | sample LakKivSesite69cm_FD_114533 | JGI IMG/M metagenome (GOLD analysis project Ga0172366, IMG submission 114533) | Sediment microbial communities from Lake Kivu, Rwanda - Sediment site 69cm | ecosystem: Environmental > Aquatic > Freshwater > Lake > Sediment | place: Rwanda: Western Province, Lake... | reverse complement strand
CTTGAGTATCGGCCTGAATTTTTTCTGAATAAACCTCCCAGTCCGGCTTTTTATCTTCTGGACACTGACAACTGGTAAAGCTCCCTGCTTCAATTAAATAAAGGTTCTCGCTCACCCGCTGGAATTTTTGTCCGGTAATTTTAATCTCACCCTGGCTGGTGGGTAGAATCAGCTTCCCCTGAACCATAAATCCAGTTGAGTTATCCAGATTTATCTCTGCGGTTTCCGCCAGAAGCACTTCCCGGTCCTCTGCTTTTTCCTTGCGGATGATTTTTACTCCTTGGTTTGCGGTGATGATTTTGGTCTTAAGGTCAACCAAAATCTCTGGCGCAGTAATTAACCAGGGCGGGTAAGAAATCTCCACCTCGCCCCTCATGGTCAAGGTTTCATTCTTCCGGTCATAAATTAATTCTTGGGCTTTAGCTTGAGCAATAGAAGATTCAAAACTAATTTTCTCATTTTCTTGAGCAAGAACCGAAAAGCAAAAGCTCAAAAATAAGAAAAGACAAAACCCTAAGGGCTTCCCTTTTCTCCTGTTTTGCATCCAGCGTCCTAAATTTCTATAATTTCTCCCTGCTCCAGAGGCAGAATTTTAGTCTTGAGCCGAGCAAGCTCCTGTTTTAATTCCTTTAGAAAAGAAGGTTTTAAATGAAAGGCCCGAGGGATATAACCATCTTGGGCAATTTTTTTAAGCTCTGCTTCTGCTAAGTTAGGAGTGAGATGTCCGGTAAGCTCTGCCAGTTGTTCCATACTATTGGGAAAGCTCACCTCAATCAATACCAGCTTAACATTAGGAGTTTTGCTCACTTCTTTCCAGATTCGCTCCGTGGGACCTGTATCACCAGTATATACCAAAGCGCTCTTTCCATTATTGATTATATAACCCACTGAAGGAATGGGATGATTGACCGGAATCATCTTCACCGCTAAGCCCTCTATTTTAACCTCTGCTTCTGGCTTTAAGACTTGATAGAGCAAAACTGGTTGCTCCGGGTTAGGTAGCTTGGTGAAATCCGGCCAGATTCGGTTATTGAGAAAATGCTTTTCCAGGGTTTGGATAGTTTTCTCGGAGCCATAAATCCGCACCGGCTCCTTTCTTTTCCCAAAGATATTATCCGCTAAAAAGGCAATATCATTGATATGGTCAAGATGAGTATGACTTACTAAAATAGCGTTGATTTTAGCTTGTTCTTGAAGGCTCAAGCCTGAGGTCAAGCCACCCGCATCTAAGGCCAGGCGATTATTTATAAGTATACAACTGGTGCGTAATCCAGGCCCTTCCCCACCATAAGCGCCCAAAACCTTTATCTCCATAAATTCCTCTATTCTAATCCCTCAAACTGTTCCTTCATAGATAGATATTCCAGATATTTGCGCAAACGATTGACCTCCGCTATCACGATTCCGTCTGGCTCCACTCTTGCTAATTTAGCTTTTTCTAATCTGCTGATTATCTCTTTAACCTGCTCTGGCTCCAAACCGGTTCTTCCTGCCATATCCTCCATGGTGATATTAACTTTAATCCCTCCTTGAACCTGCTTACCAGAGCTATCCGCAGTTCGGGTCAAGATATGCACCACTCTGCTATTCGCATCCTTATAAAGCAGGCTCTCTATCTGGTCATCCGCCTCCTGAAGCCTTTGGGCAAGCTTCTTAATCATCCGAATCGCAATCTCTATGTTATTTTTGAGCATCAGCTCAAAGGTCTTTGGGTCAATCACTAAAATCTTGCTTTCCTCCACTACCGTCGCGGTTGCGGAGCGGGGCTTGTTATTAAGAATCGCCATCTCTCCAAAAAATTCTCCCGCCCCAAGCATAGCTAAAATCTGCTCCTCACCTCGGACCTGTTTGGAAATTTTTATCTTTCCGCCCTGAATCACATACATCTCCCGGCCGGTTTCACCTTCTTTAAAAAGCACGGTTCCCGGAGGAAAAACCTTTCCTAATTTTTGAACCAATAAATCCTCGCCACTCATTTGCTTAGCCTCCTTTTAGCTTATGATTTTTCTTCATTTAGTCTATTTTCTTTGAGCCAAGAAGTCAAAAGCTCTGACACAGAACTCGGCGGAGGGCTATCCGGGGGACGATGTTGAGTGTAAATTCCGCGCTTCTGATACGCCTGAAAAAAAGCCCGAACCACCTCTGGGTCAAATTGATTCCCTAAATTTTTCCTTAACTCCAAAACCGCTGCTTCCTCACGCAACGCTGGCCGATAAGGACGGTCCGAGGTCATCGCGTCCCAGGTGTCTGCAACCGCAATCACCCGGGCAATCAAAGGAATCTGGTTATTTTTTAATCCTGCGGGATAACCTCTGCCATCTGGCCTTTCGTGATGATAGCGCATCCCCGGAATCACCTCTCCCAGGGAGAGAATATGACTTAAAATTTCATACCCCTGCTCCGGATGGGAACGCATCTGCGTGAACTCCTCATCAGTGAGTTTATCCGGCTTGCGCAAAATCCGGTCTTCAATCCCGATTTTACCAATATCATGGAGAATAGACGCAAGCTCTAACCTTTCCATTGTTTCTTTATCCAGATTTAGCTCTTTGGCAATGGCTTTGGCAAAATCGCTCACCCTTTGGGTATGACCGCCAGTATAAGGGTCGCGCTTATCTATCGCGGTTGCCATTGCCTCTGCGGTCTGGAGAAAGGTCTTTCTCTGCTGGTCGTGAAGAAAAGCGTTCTCTAAAGCAATCGCCACGCTATCCGCAAGACTTTCCATCAACTTCAAATCCTCCCGGTCAAAAGGCTTGGGCCCTCGCTTGTTGATGGCTTGAAGCACGCCGATAGTTTTTCCTTTTGCCTGGACCGGCACGGTGACCATATTTTTAGTCTGGAACTTAGATTTCTTATCAAATCTGCTTGCCCATCTTGGGTCTTTAGCACAATCCACAATTAAAGCGGGCTTGCCGGTCTCTGCGACCCAGCCCGCTATCCCTTCTCCAATTTTCAGCCGAATCTCTTTTATCTCATCTGCGCGCTCCCCTAAAGCGACTTCAAAATAAAGCTCCTTTTTCGGCTCGTCCACCAAATAAAGCGAGCCCGCATCGCAATTTAATAACCGCACCACCGCTTCCATTGCCCGAGTTCGGACCTTTTTCGGGTCCAGCGTGGAATTAAGGATTCTACTTACCTCTAAAAGGGTCAATAACCGCTTTTTTAATTTTCTGGTTTGAATTTGGGCGGTCATTTCCCGTTTTTGCGCTTTCTTTTTTGTCTTGCGCTTTATGGATTTATATTTTTTCACCATCATTTTTCTCCCATAATTTTCTTGATGGTTGCCTCCACCCTTTGTTCAATGGTCTGCTCCAAGAGCCCGACCAGCTCTGGATGATTTTGAGATAGCTCTTCAAAAGATTCTCTGGTAATCACCAATAGCTCCATCGGGGTCAACGCGGTGATGGTCGCGGTTCTTGGTTTATTTTTAATCAAGCTCACCTCACCAAAAAAATCCCCTGCGCCCAGCCGAGCCAAGGTCAACCTCCTGGAGTCCCGAGGGTCAATAGTGGTCACCTCCGCTCTTCCACTTTTAATTAAAAACATCGCATCCCCGGACTCTCCCTCCTGAACAATCACTTCCCCGGGCTCGCATTCCCTTAGCTCAAACCTATCAATTAATTTCTTTCGCTCTTCCGGGGATAAAATAGAAGTTAGCGGGCTCAAAGCTAAAAGATTGTCCAGCACCCGCTCTTTATAAAATTTGAGCATCACCTCCTTGACCTGGGGGAACTGCTCAATGATTTGGTCCATATCAGATTTGGAGATTTCCAGTAGTTCCAAATCGGTCAAAGCCTTTACTGTCGCGTGTCTTAAGCCATCCATAAAATATCCAAATTCACCAAAAAATTCCCCAGCGCCAAGCTGGGCAAGAGCTTTTTCCTCTTCCGCCACTCTCTTAATCACCTCTACTTTTCCTTGAACAATGATAAAAATAGAATCCCCGGTCTCCCCCTCTCTGCAGATTCTCACCTCAGCTGGAACTTTAACTGAACGGAGCTTTCTATAAACCTGACTGAACTCCTCCTGATTCAGCTCGGAAAAAAGTAGAAATTCTATGGAACTCGCTCCCTCTTCCCCAACTTGGGCAATAGCCTCCGGCTCCGCTGGCTCTTCCAACTCCAGAGGCTCTTCCTGGACAGCTGGTTCTAATTCTGATTCTGCTTTTTCCTCCATCTGCTCTTCTGGCTCAGCCCCTGCTTTCGCGGTGGAGGTTAAATCTGGGGTTGGCTCTGGGGATGCGGATGTTTCTGCGCTTTTTTGCAATGCGATTTTTTTGGGCTGAATTCTACCAATTACTGGAGCCTGTTTTTGAGCAAGAATCTTCTCAATCTCCTGATCCAATTCTTCATCATCTGGCACCAACTCCTGAAGAATTTTTCCCACCGCAATCGCCTGTAGTAAAAATCCTTCTTCCACATATTTATTCATTGCCTGGCGATATCTGTCTATCCCCTCTTTACTCTTTTCCGATTTCAGATAAATCTCTGCCATCCTCTGAAGGGTCTTGCCGTCTGCTTGACCCGCTTTATCTATCTGCTCGTAAAGCTCTAACGCCTTATCCAATTTATTTTTTCCACGAAATTTCTCCGCCTCACTTTTTAGCTTTTTGACATCAATCTTTGCCATTCTTAAGCCTCATTTTTTAGTCAGTCTGAACACCCCGTCCCAGTCCATCGGCGGTGGCTCTTCCAGATAGCTCTGACAGCGCTGAAGATAAATCTGGCTGGGAGAATCTTTTGGGTCAATCCCTAAACATCTTTTGAAAAGTTCCAATCCCTTTTCAAATTCACGCTTTCTATAAAGCTCTAAACCTTGAGAAAAGATATTGACCAGCTCCTTTTTTTCCTCTGCCAGCTCTCCTTTTTTAGCCAAAAGCTCATAAACCCGAACCGGTCTCTCTTTTCCCACCACCTGAATCAGGTCCAGCTCCCTCACCTCCACCATCTCCTGAACCTTAAGATAGGCGCTTTCGCTAATCATTATTTTTGTCCCATAAGCTTTATTTGCTCCTTCCAATCTGCTGGCTAAGTTCACCTCATCGCCAATGATGGTGTAATCCATTCTCCGGCTACTGCCCATATTGCCCACCAGCACCGAGCCGGTATTAAGCCCCATCCGACAAATCAACTCTGGCTTATCCTCCTTTTGCCATTTTTTATTAAGCTCTGCTAAACGGTTTTGCATCTCTAAAGACGCTAAACAGGCGCTTATTGCATGGTCTGGATAATCCACCGGCGCTCCAAAGAAAGCCATAATCGCGTCTCCTTCAAATTTATCTATGGTTCCGCGGAACCTCATAATAATATCGCTCATTTCTGTAAGATACGCATTGAGCAATGCGACCAACTGCTCTGGAGGCATTCTTTCACTCATAGAGGTAAATCCCTGAAGGTCTGAAAAAAAGATAGTAACCTCTTTCCGGTCTCCACCTAATTTTAATTTATCTGGATTAGTGAGCAGGTCATCTATCACTTCTGGAGATAAATAATAGCTAAAAGCTGAGCGAATAAATCTTTTCTCTCGCTCTTCCATCGTATAGTGGTAGATGGTGATGCCCAGATAAACCACAAATACTGAAGAAATCGGGTAAACAACGGTTAAGGAATAATGTAGCCAGTCAAACACATAGTAATTAAACCACCAGTAGCCAATCACAAATATAAATACCAATCCCGCACTATATAAAGGTCTGACCCGGGGATAAATTAGACTAAGTAAAATCCCCAGCACCGTGATTATAATCAAATCAAATCCCCACATCCAGCTTGGACGATATAATGCTCTATTATGAAGCACATTGTCTATGGTGTTGGCGTGCAAGAATACTCCGGGCAGAGCGCCAAAGGGAGTTGCGCGGATGTCATAAATTCCCACTGCGGTAGGTCCTACCAGCACGATTTTATCCTTAAACGCGGTCTCGGGATTAAAATTTTTCTCTTTCCGCATCTCTGCAAAATCGCTAAAAACATCATAAAAGCTATAAATGGGAAAGCTGTTCATCCCACCTTGATAGTTGATTAAAAGCAGTCCGGATTCATCCACCGGGATTCTATATTTACCTAAGCCAATCTCCAATAATCCCAGGTCATCCGCAATCGGCATTGGCTGTTCCCCAAGATAAACACTCAGCGTTGCCAAGGAAAGGCTGGGGAAAAAATAAAATTCTTCTCCGGGTTGAATTTTCTCTGGTGGAGGCCAGACCGCAATTGAAGAAGTGGAGCGATGCACGCCGTCAATTCGGTCAGAAATTGCGGTAAAATATCCAGTGGAGCTGATATTCTCTGAGAGAATCGGCAGATTGACCTGGAGTCCATAAATTGGAGGGACCTTTTTGGCGAGCAGATGAGCATCCGCACCATATTTATATCTAATGGTCTTAACCGCAAAAGGCTTGAGCAGTTCCAGCCTCCTCAGGTTTTCTTCTCTGCTAATTTCTTCAGCCTCTCCCTCACTCTGAAAGAAGAACCAGCCCAAGACATCGTTCTCCACCTCTTTAAAGGACTGAGCCAGCACCCGGTCAGTATTTGCCTGCTCCTCGATCTGGCTGATATAAGAAATAAACGCGCCTAATCCGGAATTGAGAGCCTCGGTTGAGCCTTCTTGAATTTCCATCTGTTTTTGCTCCACCAGGGTTAAGTATTGCTCCTTTATATCCCTGACGAACTGAAGATTGATATTCTGGTCTGGCTCAGAAAATACCACATCTAAAGTAATTACCTTGGGCTGGTATTTAGCCAAATTTTGAAAAAAGCGTGCCCAGAAATTACGAGGCCAGGGGTAGCGCCCAATTTTTTCTATGCTCCGCTCATCCATCGCCACAATCACAATCTCTTCCGCGCCGCTTCTCTCCCCCCGAGCCTGAAACCGAAGGTCATAGGCTTTAGCCTCAACTGCTTCCATAAATTTAGGTCGGTAATAAATTATCAAAATCATCATCAGGGTTAAGATAATGCCAATCCGAAGAGAGTTAAGATGAAAAATCGCTTTAAAAAAGCCCTTGAGATTCATACTTAAAAGGTTAACCCATTATTAGAATTCTGGCAAATATGGAGATTATGCTTTTAAAAGTCCGCTTCTTTGAGGTTGAAAATAAGCTGGTTTAAATTCTCTGCGGTTTTATTTTTTATCTGGGATTTCCTTTCCCACCCTTGCCTCAATATATTCAATCGCATCTTTAATCCGCTGAATCTTCTCTAAATCCTCATCCGGCACCTCTAAATTAAACTCATCCTCCATCATCAGCACCAATTCCCATAAATCCATAGAGCTAATCCCCAAATCATCAATAAAATGCGCCTCTGGCACCACTTTTTCTCTCTCCAGCTCTAAATGCTCTATAATCAATTGAATCACTCTCTCCTTAACCAGCATCTCTCCCTCCGCTTTTTCAAAGAATTTTATCAAAAACTCAACTTAAATACAATCCGCCATTGAGATGAATCACCTGTCCAGTAATATAGCCAGACTGAGTAAGAGCCAGAAATCCTACCAGCTCCGCGACCTCCTCCGGCTTTCCCGGTCTTCCCACCGGTATTCTGGAAATAATTTCCTTCAATTGCGCCTCGGAAAGCGCTCTGGTCATCTCGGTCTCAATCAATCCTGGAGCCACCGCATTAACCGTAATCCCAAAACTCCCAAGCTCCAGCGCAAGCGAACGGGTTAAACCCTCAATCCCAGCTTTACTGGCAGAATAATTTGCCTGGCCAATTCTTCCTAAATGCGCGACCACTGAGCTTATATTTATAATCCGACCATAATGCGCCCTAACCATTATCCTAATCACTGCTCTTGCGCAATTGAACGCGCCATTGAGATTAACTGAAATCACCTCCTGCCATTGCTCGGGACTCATCCGAGCTAAAATCTGGTCCTGGTTAATTCCCGCATTATTCACTAAAATTTCTATCCCACCCATCTCCTTGATTAGTTCTTTAACCTTTTCCTGCGCCTGCCCGTAATCCGCAACTGAAAATTGGGAAAAAAGCGCAAAACCACCCTTATTTTTAATCTCTTGAATGGTCTCAAGCGCGGTTTTTTCATTTATATCATTGACCAGAATTTTTGCGCCCATTTCCGCAAGTTTCACCGCAATTGCTCTTCCAATCCCCTGCCCCGCGCCAGTAATCAAGGCTCGCTGATTCAAAAGTGGCTTTTGATTGGTCATTTCTTCAAAACCTTTTCCAATTCTTTTAAATCCTTGCTCTCAGAAAAATTATAGACCACTCCTTGGGGAACAATCCGCTTGACCAGTCCGGCTAATACCTTTCCCGGACCTAATTCAATAAAAAACTCTGGTTTCAGCCCAGAAAGATAAATCACTGATTCCTGCCAGCGCACTGGAGAGACCATCTGCTTGGCGAGAATCTCTTTAATCGCCAAAGAATCAGGGTAAGGTTTTGCCTCTAAATTTGAAACTATTGGGAACTTAAGGGGCTTAAAATCTATTTGCTCCAAAAATTCTCTAAGTGCCTGACTCGCCTTTTCCATCAATGGGCTATGAAAAGCGCCACTCACCTTAAGCCGAATCACCCTTGTTTTTTTTTGCTTAAAAATCTCCTCTGCCCGAGCTAAGGCGGAATTATCACCTGAAATAACGATTTGTCCTGGGGCATTAAAATTAGCCGGCACTAAAACCTCACCCGCTTTTGTCTGCTCACAAACCCTTTTAACCTCATCTGCTTCCAAGCCTAACACCGCCATCATTCCGACCTGAGCATTGTTTCCTGCCTCTGCCATCAGCTCACCTCTCTGCCGAACCAACCTGATACCATCTATAAAGCTGATTACTTCCGCGCAAGCCAGCGCGCTATATTCCCCTAAGCTATGCCCCGCAGACGCGCTTGGCGCAAATCCTAACTCTTTTTCCAGAACCTTAAATCCCGCATAACAAACCAAAAACAATGCGGGCTGGGTGTTTTCAGTTTTAGTGAGCTCCGCTTCCTGGGAGGAAAAGCAAAGCTGGCTAAAATCTATTTTTAGCGTGTCGCTGGCAAGCTCAAATAGCTCCTGAACATAAGAAAAATCCTGATAAAAACTTCTCCCCATCCCGACCACTTGGGAGCCCTGTCCTGGAAAAAGCGCTATCCGGGTCATCTTTATTTCTTAACCCAAAACCTGAAAGGTCTGTTGGAGTTCAAACTTCTTTGACCTCTTTGATTGGCTTGCCCTTGTAATATCCGCAATAGGGGCAGACCCTATGAGGAAGGATTTTTTCTGCGCAGTTAGGGCAAGGAATCAAATTGGGAACGGTTAGGGCGTGATGAGCTCGGCGCTTGTTTCTTCTTGCTTTACTGGTTCTTTTCTTTGGAACTGGCATTTTTCACTCTCCTCAAAATTTTAGATAAGTGTAATCAATCATTTTTCAATTTTCAACTTTTTTAGCACTTTTAGTCTGGGGTCCTCAGATTTTTTACTGCAATCACAAGTCTGATAATTAAGATTGGCGCCGCAACCTGGGCAAAGCCCCTTGCAATTCTCGTAGCAAAGAAACTGAATCGGAACCTCCAGCGCAATCTGTTCCTGAAAATAAGGCGCTAAATCTAACTCCTCTCCCTGATAATAAATATGCTCTAAATCCTCTGAGCTGAGTTCTTTCTCCATTTCAGAAATCCTCTCTGAACCTGGCATTAACACCAGCTCAAACTGGGAATTTATCTCATAATCAAGCTCATCGCCACATCTGGAGCAAATGGTGTGAATGATTAGTTTCACCTTTCCCCGAAGATGAAGATTATTGCCTTCTTTGGTCAAACTCCCGGAAAGCCTAATTCGGTCTTTGACATAAGCCAAGTCATTAACATAAGTATATTCCGGGATATTGGTGAGCCAGCCCCGGTCAAAATTCTCCTCTAACTTAATCCCCTGTTCCGGGATATTCTCTATATTGATTATTAACGACATTGTAGGCTCCTTTATGGCGGGTTTTTATTATTCTTACAAATTTTCCCCAAAAGTCAAATTGGCTCACTTAATTATGAAATAAAAAGCGATTTTGATAAAATGTAAAATAATCATAAAGGGGAGAAGCCAATGAGCCAATTTTATGATTCATAAGCAAATAAGGGCCGGTCTTTAGCTTTGAAACCTAAAAATTTATTCCGAGCCTCTAATCCTCCCATCTGCGCCAGGGGGATTTTTCTCGTTTAATTTTATATTTCTTTTTCCCTTTCAAGAATTTTATTTGCGCCTTATTCAGTTTGCTCGGTTTTCTATCCGCTTTTTTAATCTCTGGCTCCGGAACAAACTCTCCCTTGCTCAGCATCCGCTCATAAAACCGCTTCTGCTCCTTAACCACAAATTCAGTTAGTTCCTTTTCCAGCTCTACCAGATTTCTCAACTTTAAGCCATTAAAACTTTTTTGATAAAGCGCGCAAGCCCAAAGAGAAATCTGCTCCGCATTCTTTAGCGACTCTCGCCATTCAACTGGAATCCCCTCTTCCCCAAATCTCGCCCCTAAAATTGCTCCAGTGATTGCTCCCAAGCTATCCGCATCCCTTCCCAAATTTATAGCTTCTATCACTCCAGTTTCAAAATCCGAGCTGGTCAATCCCAAAAAAACCGAGGTTATCCCACAGGCAAGCGCAAAATTCTGAGCCGGGCTGGTTATCTTCTGTCTGGGAAAGGCTTGATTCGCTAAATTGACAATCTGCTGAAACACAATCTCTTTTTCCATCCCCTGCCAATGCCTGAAAGCAACCACTGATTTATAAAACAGCCCAAAATAATCATAGACCCGAGCAGGAAGATAAGCGATGTAATCAGTCTCAATTTTCTTTTCAATCTCAAAGACCGCATCTATCAATTGCTCTATTTTGTCTTTGGTCTTAAGACCTTCCCAGCCCTCATTCAGAGCATTTCCCACCAGCCAGGCAATGCTCCCTGAAAGCGCTATCGCCCTTGGGTCCGTATGGGTGATTAGAGCCTGCTCAATCGCGGATTTGACCAACAGCTCATTATCCTCATAAAAATATAATCCCACAGGCGCCACCCTCATCCCGGCTCCGATTCCTGCGCTTGGCTCCCCAGCGCTGAACAATTCCTTCCCGCCCTGGTATCCTTCCATCACCTTTTTAAAAACAACTCCAGTCCGTCTAAAAGCGCGCAATTGCTTCTCCTCATCAAATTCCCAGAGCTTAAGAAAGGTCTTTATGAAATCCTTTGCATTAAACCCATAGCATCTGACCAGACTCTCGCTAAGACAAAGCGCCTGTTGAGTGTCATCTGTGTAGACCCCTTTTGGAATATATCGCCAGGGCTTACGCTTGAAGATTACCTCCGGGTCAACAAATCCACTCACCCTTCTAAATAATTCCTTAATATGACCTGCTTTCAATCCTTCTAAAGGTGCGCCTAAAGCATCGCCAATCGCCAGACCAAGCATTGAGCCTTTAAATTTAGCCAATAAGTCCATTATCTTTTGCTCCGTGCTTAAAGAGCTTTAAGGAGGGCATTTAGCGCAGATGCTTCTAAAAAGGTTTGTGCTTAAATATCTATCCCCTCGGTCCGGGAACACCGTGACAATCGTGCTTCCATCTGGAGCAGATTTAGCAAGCTCTATTGCTCCAAATAAATTCGCGCCACTGGACAATCCTGCAAAAATGCCTTCTTTCCGAGCTAAGCTTTGAACATATTCAAACGCCTGCTCATCATTCACCTTGATAAACTCATCCACCTTGCCCGGATTCCAGATGGCAGGAATAATTGACTCTTTAAAATTTTTTAAGCCCTGAATAGTATGACCCGGCACTGGCTCCACCGCAATTATTTTCACCTCTGGCTTATGCCTTCTTAATCTCCTCCCTACCCCCATAATCGTGCCAGTAGTGCCTACCCCCGCGACAAAATGGCTCACCTCTCCTTTGGTCTGTTCCCAGATTTCTCTTCCAGTGCCCTCATCATGGGCATTAAGATTCGCAGGATTACTATATTGATTGGCTAAAAAGTATTGCTCCGGATTTTGATTAACCAGCTCAAAAGCCCTTTTTATCGCGCCATCCACCCCATCGCATCCCGGAGTTAATATCAATTCCGCTCCATAAGCCCTTAAAATCCCCTTCCGCTCCTCACTAACACACTCCGGCATAAACAGCTTTAGCCCTAATCCATAATGCGCGCAAACCATTGCTAAACCTATCCCAGTATTTCCGCTGGTCGCCTCTACCACGGTTTTATCTTTGCTCAGCTGACCGCTTTCAAGCCCTTCTTTTATCATATAATAAGCAATCCTATCTTTGACCGAGCCTGCTGGATTTGCGCCTTCCAGCTTGGCTAAAATCCTCACCCGGGAATTACTATTCAAATTCTTTATCTCCACTAACGGAGTGTTCCCTATCGCCTCCAATAAACCCATCTTACCACCTCTAATTATCTCCGATTTGAGCATTTATCTTTTTGATTTCTTCTATGCTAACCTTGGGATTGCGATATTCATCCAAAAGCCCGTTCTTCTCCTGCTCAACATCATATAACTGAGTATAACAATATCCCTGAAGATAAGGATATTCTCCTATCGCTAAAGTATAATCCCGATAATTGTCCAATAAACCCTTTAACTCAGCCTTATAAAACCCGAACCCTCCATATTCACTAATCACTATCGGCTCCCCCTGATAATTCACACCCCGGAACATGGGGGACATCATTGGTAGCCCCCGAGCCAAAAGCCCTAAGCTACTTAAAATCATTGAATAAGTCCCCCAGGGATTTTCCAGCTTCTCATAAATCCGCTTACTCTTTTCCACGCTCGGTAAATAATGATGAACATCTAAAATATCGGTCTCCCGATGATGCCAGCCAGAATTATCCACCAATAATCTCTGCGAGTCCAATTCCTTGGTCAGCCTCACCATCTCCATTGCCCAGCGATTTATCCCCGGAGAATATATCTCTGGCATTATCCCCCAGCTCTCATTAAAAGGCGCCCAGACTATTATTGACGGATGATTAAAATGATTTTCTATCAATTCTTGCCACTCCTTTTCAAACCTCTCCCGCCATTTCCTTCCAGCTGGCAAAAACATCCGCCTCGGCTCCGTGCACATTCCCGGCATATCCTGCCAGATTAAAACCCCAAGCCTATCCGCCCAATAATAAAACCGCTTTGCCTCTACCTTCTGATGCATTCTCAACCCATTGAACCCCATCTCCTTGAGCAAAATTAAATCCCTCTTAAACTCATCATCGCTTTCCGCAGAATAATTAGCCCGGTCATAATACCCCTGAACCAAAACCAGCTTCTGATAAATCCGCTCCCCATTAAGCCAGACCTTACCATCCCGAACCTTTATCTCCCGCAATCCCAAATAGCTCTCAACCTCATCAACTTTTTCTCCCCTCTCATCCTTAATAATAAATTTAATCCGATAAAGCGATGGATTATCCGGACTCCAGAGCATAGCCTCATCAATCCCCCAGCTAAAATTCATCTCCTCCCTAAGCGGAATATCTTTAATCCCGGTCTTTAGCTCTTTTCCATCAGGAGAAAAACTAACTAAGCTGAAAAACTTTTTGTTCAAATCCCCACCAACTCTTAATTCAAAATTTACCTCACTATTCCCCAGGTCAAAATCATATCTATAACTCTTAACATAACTCTCTCCCACCCGCTCCAACCAGACTGTCTGCCAGATGCCACTCGCAGGTCTATACCAGATTCTATAACCCCTCCCGGTTGAGCTTTGTTTTCCCCGAACCTGCCTCTGTTCCCCGTAATCATATACCCGAACCACCAAAACATTCTCATCCTTGACCAAATCCGTTACCTCAAAACTAAATCTCGTATATCCTCCAATATGCTCCCCTAAATAATTCCCATTCAGCCACACCCAAGCATGATAATCCACTGCGTCAAAATGAAGAACTATCCTCCCGCCTTTTTTCAGATTCTCATCCAACTTAAACCTCTTCAAATACCAAAAATTCTCCGCCTCCGCCCGGGTTCCGATTCCGCTCAATCCTGATTCAATCTCAAAAGGAACATTGATTTTCCTATCCAACTGCTCCCTCTGCGACCATCTCTCTTTCTCCCCTTTTCCCTCTGGGTCAAACTGAAATTTCCATTCTCCATTCAGACATTGCCAGGCTGACCTCATTAAATCCGGACTCGGATGCTCACACCGAACCCCACTCCTCGCGTCCACCGCTTTTGAAAATAAAATGATTAAAAAAAGTATCTTCCAAGCCCTCTTCAAATTCCCCCTAAATCGCCTTGCTCTCCTTCTTCACAGTCAGCTGGTCAATCACCACGATTACCACCACCACTATCCCAACAATCAATCTTTCATAAAAAGTCAGTCCAGCTATCTGATAAAGACCATTGCGCAGAACCCCAAAAATCAAACTCCCCAACACCGCTCCCAAAACCGAACCTCGCCCACCCGATAAACTCGCTCCTCCCACCACCGCAGCCGCTATAATATCCAGCTCATAGCCAGTCGCTATATCCGCTCTTCCATGACCCTGAACCACCGCTAAAGTCACTCCGCTCAAACTCGCTAAAAGCCCTCCAATCAAATATACCATCACCTTGATTCTTCTTACCTTCACCCCAGAAAAATACGCCGCAGTCTCATTCCCACCAATCGCATGAACCTGTCTTCCCCATTTGGTCAGAACCATAAATAAATGAAAAATAATCGCTAAGCCAATCATCAAAATCCCGGGCCAGTAATCCAGCGGTATCCCTAACAACCGAAAATCATCCGGAATCTTCCCACTCAAATCATAAAACCCGCCCCTGGTAATGATAAAAGCCAGCCCCCGGGTCACACCCATCACTCCCAGAGTCGCTATGAACGGAGGAAGCTTGATTACCGTGACTAAAAATGACGCCAAACCTCCGCTCAATAATCCCACCAAAAAACCGCAAAAACCGCTCAACCATAACGGCAAGCCAAACCGAACAAATAAATGCCCAGTAATCACCGTGGTCAGCGCTATCACTGCCCCAGGAGCTAAGTCTATCCCACCAGAAATGATAATCATCGCAGCTCCTACCGCAGCTATCCCATATATGCTCGTGTATTTAAATATCATTAGAAAATTATCCGTATTAAAAAATCCCCGCTCATACCCCAGCTGAGATAACAAAAGATAAAAACCCAAAACCTCCAAACATAGAATCATAAAAACACTTACCTCCCGATACCGAGAAAACCAGCTCCGAACCCCTTTCCCAAAATCTTTACTCATTGATTCACTCCCTCTTGATTAATACCGCCTACCGCCAATCTCATTATCTCCTCCTCACAAGCCCTATCACTACATACCTCGCCCCGAATCCTCCCCTCCCGCATCACCAATATCCTATCCGATAGCGCTAAAAGCTCCGGTAGCTCACTGCTCACCACTAACATCCCATTCCCCTTATCCGCAAAGCCCCGTATCAAATTATGTATCTCTGCCTTTGCCCCTACATCTATTCCCCGAGTCGGCTCATCCATTATAAATACCTCCGGACCAAGCATCAGCCATTTCCCAACCACCACCTTTTGCTGATTCCCGCCAGATAAGCTCATCATCTCCGCATCCACCCCGCTTACTACTATCCGCAACTTCTCTATCGCCCTCCTCGCAAAATCCGCCTCTGAACCAGGTAAAACAACTATCCCTCCAAGCTCCCTATTCCCAAGCACCACCCCGGGCAAACTCAAATTCTGCTTCAAAACCATACTGAATATCAATCCCGAAATCTGCCTATCCTCTGGAACCAATGCCATACCTGATTTAATCCGCTCCAAAACACTCCTCCCGGTTACCTCTCTCCCTTTTAGAAAGACCCTACCGCTCTTAATCCTTCTTACCCCAAATATGCTCTCAACTAACTCTGTCCGACCCGAACCAACTAAACCAGATATCCCTACTATCTCTCCTGCTCTTACCTCAAAGCCCACCCCTTCAAACCTATCTCCACTTAAGCCCTCTACCTTTAACAAAACCTCCCCAGCCTTAACCTCTTTCCTCCTGACCGATAAATCCAACTCCCGCCCCACCATCATCTGAACCAACCGAGCCTCATTTACCTCCTCCACTGCAAATGTCCCGATATGCCTCCCATCCCGAAGCACCGTCACCATATCCGCAACTTCAAAAATCTCCTCCAATTTATGACTGATATAAAGAACCGTCACACCCTTATTATGTAGCCCCCTAATAATCCTGAACAAACTCTCAATATAATCCCGGGTCAATGCGCTGGTCGGCTCATCAAAAATAATCAACCTCGGCTCATATAAAATCGCCCTGGCTATCTGAACCATCTGCTTCTCTGCTACGGATAATTCCCCTACCAAAACCCCTGACCAAAAATCCAAACCAACCATCTCTAAAACTTCTCTCGCCCGCTCCTCCATCTCCCCAAAATTCATTAACCCAAATCTCGTCCGCTCCGCTCCCAAAAACAAATTCTCCATTATGCTCAAATTCGCACACAGCGCTATCTCCTGAAATACTATCCGAAAACCTAATTCATTCGCCTGCTCCGGACCCAGAATTGACACTGGCTTGCCATCTAAATATATCTCTCCACTATCCGATTGGTGAATCCCCATCAAAACCTTCATCAAAGTGCTCTTCCCAGCCCCATTCTCCCCTACCAATCCATGAACCGAACCAGACTTGATCTCAAAACAAACCTCTCGTAAAGCCTGCGTCGCTCCAAAACTCTTACTAATCCTTTCTACCTTAATCATCCCTTACCTCTATTCCTAAATTATATTCTTTAAATCCATCCTCTTAGTCAAGTAAAGCCCATAAAACAAAACCCAGCCAGCCTCCAAATACACCCCTCCCCTTTAAACCAAAATGCTGTCTAAAGAAATGAGAGAATTTTTTTCTTACTTAACAAAATCTCTCTCACCTCCGCAAGGAATTTGAAAT
>Ga0172366_10001762_pt1 | contig 16906 bp, 13 predicted proteins | sample LakKivSesite69cm_FD_114533 | JGI IMG/M metagenome (GOLD analysis project Ga0172366, IMG submission 114533) | Sediment microbial communities from Lake Kivu, Rwanda - Sediment site 69cm | ecosystem: Environmental > Aquatic > Freshwater > Lake > Sediment | place: Rwanda: Western Province, Lake... | reverse complement strand
TTTTTCTGGAAAACTCTCGATCTTAATACCGTTGTGAATAACATGTAGCTTCTCTTTTGGGGCAATTCTATTTTCCAGGCCTTGAACCATATCATTCTTTGAAACACAGATTAGTTTTGTAGAAAAGCGCGCTGCAATCCTTTCCAACACCACCAATAGCCCCCGCGCTTTGCCGTATTCCTCAGTATTGTAGAACCCCCAACCATGTACAGTAAAATAAATTTTCTTCACCCGGGCCAACCACGCAGCCGTTCTTCCTAAAAATCCGGCCTTGGTGCTGTGACAGTGGACGATGTCGTATTTCCCTCTCCTGATCAGGCGATAGAGCTCAATTAGGCATTTTAAATCAGAGAGAGGTGAAAAATCCCGCTTCATGTGAGAGAGCAGGTGAACCTTGATCCCTTGCTCCTTGAGCTTTGCCACTAATGGTCCGCCGGGGCTGCAAGCGACCTCCACAACCATTCCTTCTTCTTGCAGCCGGGTTGCCAAATCGAAGAGGACGCTCTGGGCGCCACCCCAATCCGAGAGAGTTATGACTTGTAAAATCCGTCGATTTTGCCTCATCACAGGAGACTCAAGAGCCTCTCCACAAATTGTTCCCAGCTCCACTTTTGGCAGCGCTCGGATATGCCCAGGGCCAAATCTCTCTTCTCTTCGTCGGAAAGCTCCAGGAACTTCCGCACGGTCAGGGATAGCTCCTCCTGATCAGGGTTGCAAAGGAAGCCAGTTTTTCCGTGCAGAACCTGCTCGGCAAGCCCGCCCACTTTCGTCGAGACGACGGCTTTCCCCCGTGCAAAAGCCACGGGAATCACCCCGGATTGCGAGGCATCTGTGTAGGGCAAGACCACGCAGCAAGCGTTATCGATCAGATAAGCGACCTCCTCGTCGAGAAGGCGACGGTCAATTACGAAAACGCGGTCTGCTTTAGCCGGTTTTTCCGGTCCTGTGCCTGCGATGACAAGGTGGAGGTCGGGAAAAAGGGGGAGGAGCTTTTTCCATGCTCCAATCAGCAGGTCCAATCCCTTGTAGGCAAAAAAGCGACCGAGGAAGAGCAAGTACTTGCGCGGAATTTTTTCGGGCGGCGGCATGCCCTCAATGGACTGATACCGCCGAAAGACGGGATGGAAGAGAAAAAGCGACTGCTTTTTTGGGTGGCGCTTCTCCAGTAAGGCCTGAGTGTAAGCACTGAGCGCACACAGAACATCTGAGTAGCGGATTAATACTCTATCGATGATGTCGTTGAGAGCTGACTGTTCCCCCCTGTGCCTCATAGCGTCGTGTATTATCAGCAGTTTCTTTGTCCTGACAAGAGGGAGGAGGCAGAGCAACCAGGGATGGCGCGCCGGGATTATTATCAGATCTGGATTTTGTCGTTTCAGGAAGCGCAAAATCCTTATTTTTGAGAGGGGGTTGAGGAAATAGAAAAAGTTCTCCCACAGATTCTTGCCAGTATGAACCAGAAGGCTTTCGCAGATTTCCGGTATGAAGTCAGCCTCCTGCGAGCCAATATAGCTCACAGACACCCGTTCTGATAGAGCTTCCGCCAGCTCCTTGCCAAAAAGAGCCCAGGCGTGTCGGCGCCCCAGAGAGATGACAGCTATTCTCATCTGTTTACGGCCCGCAGCATCTTTATCCCTTCCCTGTAGCCTTTCATAGTAAAAACAGCGTTTTTCCAGAGCCCTCTTGCAGCTCTCTTGGCAATGCGAGAGACACAGGAAATAAAAGTTCCTGCGAGAAAAAAGCGCGGGAAATGACGAAACAAAAAAATAGGAGTGTTCCTGCTGATGTAGAAATCGGAAACGGTGCTGGGAGGGGTCAGAGGATCAACTTTGTGGTAAACCCTGCTTTCCCAAGCATAACGAAGGCGCATTTGTGCTCTCTTCATTCTGAGACACCAGTCGCTTTCTTCCCAGTACAGGAAATAATCTTCGGACATTAAACCCACGCGCTCAACAGTCGCGCGTGTGACCATCAAGCTTGCACCCATGATGAAGTCAAGTTTCAGCTCTCTGTCCCATTGACCTTCGTCGATCTCACCGAACCCTATGAGCTTTGCTCGCCCCATCAAGGGAAAAATTACTCCTCCTCCTGCAGCCTGTAACCGCTTCGGTTCCTTAAAAAAAAGAAGCTTTGAACCGACAGCTCCTGTTTCTGGGCTCCCAGCTTTATCCAATAAGGCTGCAAGAGCATTCTGGTCCACCAAGCAATCATTATTGAGCATCCAGACGCAATCGAAATGGAGGTGCTCGAGAGCCCATTTCAAGGCCAGGTTGTTTCCTCCAGCATATCCGAGGTTCGTATGACTCCTAAGCAGATAGACAGTCCCGGAATCTGCAAAAGAAGAAAAGGTACTGCTTTCGGGGTAGCGAACACTCACGGACAAATAATCAGACAACCCAGTTCGGAGTTCATCATAAGATTCTGGGTCAGAGCCGTTGTCCACCACAATCACGTATTCAGGTCTGAGCAACGACTTCCACAAAGAAGAAACACAATCGATAGTGTCAGAAGGCTTATTGAAATTTACTATTATTGTCACTACTCTCTGGTTCATTTCCTTTACTACCCTTGTGGTGCTATTATAATAAAATCTGGGCTGGGAAAAAAGGAAAACCAAGCAAGAAGGTGATCAACATGAATGGTCTGGTCTTAAGTGGCGGCAAAGGAACTCGCCTACGCCCTCTCACTTTTACCACAGCAAAACAATTAATTCCCGTTGCCAATCGGCCGATACTTTCTTACGTCTTTGGCCATCTGAGAGAGGGAGGAATAAAAAATACCGTGGTAATTATTGCTCCAGAGACAGGAGAGGACGTCAAAGCTTTTCTCAAGGATGGATCAAAATGGGGGATGGAGCTTACCTATGTGTATCAGGATAAGCCAGCGGGCCTCGCCCATGCCGTGAAAGTTGCCCAGCCATTTCTCGGAGACAGCCCTTTTGTGATGTATCTGGGCGATAATTTACTCCAGGAAGGCATCCAGAAAGGAATGGAAATTTTCCAGAGGGAGAAAGCTGACGCAGTAATCTTCTTAAAAGAAGTCCCTGACCCTCGGGCTTTTGGGGTTGTCGTTCTTGACGAAAAGGGAAAGGTCAAGCAGCTAATCGAGAAACCCAAAGAACCTCCCTCCAACCTGGCCTTAGTGGGAGTGTATATTTTCTCTCCCAGAATTCATAAGGCTATTGCTAAGATTAAGCCCTCCTGGCGTGGAGAGTTGGAGATCACTGATGCCATTCAAGAACTGCTCAATATGGGAGGAAAGATATACCCCAAAATCGTGCACGGTTGGTGGCTTGACACTGGAAAAAAGGACGACCTTTTGGAGGCAAATTGCATTGTTTTGGACACTTATGCTCAAAGAGAGATCCTGGGAGAGGTGGAAAATTCCACGATCACTGGCCGTGTTCAGGTGGAACAAGGCGCTAAAATCGTTCGCTCCAAAATCAGAGGCCCCGCCGCTATCGGCGAAGGAGCGATAATTGAAGACTCCTTTATCGGCCCCTTCAGCTCCATTGGGCAGAATTGCCGTATTGTTTCCTCTTCCCTCGAGCATTCAGTGATCCTTGAGGGGAGCGTGATTGAGAATGTAGAAAGAATCGAGGATAGCATTATCGGAAGGCAGGCCAAGATAAAAGGCAATTCCCAGAACAGGCATGCCGTGAGGTTGATGCTTTCTGATTTAAGCGAGGTGGAACTGTGAATCCCTTTAAGGAGTTGGAGATCCAGGGGGTCTATTTAGCTGAAGGGAAGAAAAACGAAGACCATCGAGGCTGGCTAATGGAGACCTTCCGCCAGGATTGGCTCGAAAATGCTGGTTTGCGCACGGCATTTCCTGTGATGTCCTATATTTCCTTGACTCGTCCCGGGATCGCCCGGGGCCCCCACGAGCACAGGGAACAAATAGACTATTTTGCCTTCATCGGGCCTTCTGACTTTAAAATCTACCTGTGGGACAATCGTCCGAACTCGCCTACCTATCGCCAAAAGGTCCAGCTCGTATTGGGGGAGAGCAGACCAGGAATTCTTCTCGTTCCTCCTGGTGTAGTTCATGCCTACAAAAACGTGGGAGAAGTGGATGGACTGGTCTTGAATTATCCCAATCAGCTTTATGCTGGATGGAATAAGGAAAAACCTGTTGATGAGATCCGCCATGAAAATGATCCCAATAGCGAATTCAAACTGGAGGACTAAATGCGCATACTTGTAACTGGAGGGTGTGGTTTTATCGGCTCTAATTTCATTCGCTATCTTTTCCAGAAATATCCGGAAGCAGAGATAGTGAACCTGGATGCCCTTACTTATGCTGGCAATCCGGAGAACTTGAAAGAATTTCAGGATAACCCCCGCTATTCCTTTATAAAAGGAAGAGTTGAGGATGGGGAAACCGTGAATAATATTATGGCCAACATAGATGCGGTGGTGCACTTCGCTGCAGAGAGCCATGTGGATCGCTCCATCGTGGATGCCACTCCTTTCGTGATGACCAACGTGCGAGGGACGCAGGTGCTCCTGGATGCAGCTTTAAAGCATAAAGTTCAGAAGTTCGTCCATGTCTCTACCGATGAAGTTTACGGTGCTTTGGGAGCGGAAGGGACTTTTAATGAAGAGAGCTCTTTCCGACCTCGCTCTCCCTATGCTGCCTCCAAGGCCGCCGCTGACCTTTTAGCTCAGGCCTATTTTCACACTCACCATTTGCCTGTGTGCATTGTGCGCCCCTCTAATAATTACGGCCCTTATCAGTATCCAGAAAAACTTATCCCTTTGATGGTCACAAATCTTTTGGAAGGGAAAAGGGTGCCTGTCTACGGGAAGGGAGAGAATGTGCGCGACTGGCTCTTCGTTTTGGACAACTGCTCGGCAATAGACCTGGTACTGGAAAAGGGAAAACCAGGAGAGGCCTATAACATCGGTGGAAAATGCGAAAAGAGGAACATCGAGGTGGTGAAGACCGTTTTAAAAATAATGAGTCTGGGAGAGGAATGGATAGAATTCGTCCCTGATCGGCCCGGCCACGATTTCCGCTATGCCCTGGATAATTCAAAAATCGAAAGGGAGCTGGGATGGTCTCCTGGGACTCCTTTTGAGGAGGGAATTCGTCAAACCGTGGATTGGTATCTTAAGCATGAAGATTGGTGGAGACCATTAAAAGCTCGCCTTTTCCAGGAAAGTAAGGGGTTCTGGACGAGAAAATGAAGGTAATGGTGCTGGGGGCTAAAGGAATGCTGGGTCAGGACCTCGTCCCTATTCTTCAAGAAGAGCATGAAGTGTTTCCTTATGGTCACGAAGATTTGGATATCACCAAGAGGGAAGAGGTATGGGGGGCTATCAAAGAGTTGAGACCTGACTTGGTAATCAACTGTGCCGCTTACACCGATGTGGACAAAGCGGAGAGCGAGAGAGAAAAAGCTTACGCAGTAAACGCATTGGGTGCGCAGAACATCGCTCTGGCCTGTGCAGATTTTAAAGCAGTTCTTTTGCAGATCAGCACCGATTATGTGTTTGACGGGCAAAAGCGCACTCCCTATCTCCCTCTTGACCAGCCCAACCCCATTAACTGGTACGGATATACCAAATACGCTGGGGAGAAATTCGTAGAATGGCATCTGAGCCGTTTTTATATCCTGCGCACGAGCTGGCTTTACGGAAAGCACGGGAAAAACTTCGTCACCACGATCTTAAAGCTGGCCAAGGAAAAGGAGTACCTCGAGGTTGTCGATGACCAGATAGGTTCCCCGACGCACACGAAGAGCTTGTCCCGTGCGATCGCTGATTTAATTCAGACTGGCTGGTACGGGATTCACCATTACACCGATGACGCTGGAAACGGGATTTCTTGGTATGAATTTGCAAGAACAATTTTGGAGCTTGCCCAGTCTACTGTCCAAGTTAAACCGGTTAAGAGCGACAAATTAGGAAAACCCGCAAAAAGGCCTTATTATTCAACCCTTTTTGTTGACTTGCCTCAGGTGGAATGGAAAGAGGAACTAAAAGCGTTTTTCAGACTTATTAATTTTAAGTAAGCCTTTCGAAGGTTCTGAAAATTTTTTAAGCCTAAGAACGCTAAAGTTGGCGAAATAACAGCGAGATAGTCGAAAATCTTACTCATATTTGAATATTGCCTTAATAGGTCAGGGCAATAACGAAAAAGGTTCTGGAAAATTAATTTTCGCTGTGAAAGCTGTTTTTCTGAAAATAGATTTATTCGTAAATCCAGAAAACTTCTCAATACTTTTATATGAGATAAACACGCTGAAATTTGGCTATTGGGGCTTTCTACATTCTCTAACCTTGGTTGCAATTCCTCTAAAGCCTGCAGCTGGACCTCCAAATTCCAGATATAATCATCGATTTTTGCTGGAGGGACTATAAGCGCACCAATCGCATTACTTTTATGCTGGCGATAAAGAACTAGGCTATCTGGAATAGCATAGGCCCGCCATAAGGTGGATCCTAATATAGCAAGCCAATGATCATGAGGCAGGGAGTTTGGAAAAGGAAAAGCCCGTTTTAAAATTTCCCTTCTTATAACTAAGGTTGACCCAGTTACTACGTTTCGTCGCAAAAGCCTTAAGCTAAACTCCTTTGGCAACAGTCCACTACCTTTAAAGCCCAATACTTTCCAAAAGGAATCTTGAATTGGTTGAAGTATTGAATCTACAACTCTTAGATTGCAAAAAACTAACCCAACCTCGGGATGCTCATTAAAAACAGCAACCTGCTTGGCGAGCTTATCTGGAAGCCATACATCATCTTGGTCGCAAAGGGCGACGATATCCCCGCGAGCTTCTTTCAGGCATCGCTCGAAGTTACGAATGAAACCAATGCGGTTATTGTGCAAAAAGACACGAAATAAATGTGGGTATTGGCTTTGAAATTGCTTTAGTATAATAGGAGTTTCATCGGTTGAGTTGTCATCGGAAACAATAATTTCATCTGGGAGTTGCGTTTGGCTTATCAAACTCTCAATCTGATCCCTTATGAATTGAGCCCCATTATATGTTGCAAGGCAAACCGATACTGTAAACTTACCCATTTATGTCAACTCTATTTTCTCTAAAATTATAAATTAAGTGCATATCTCTGTAATATTTTACAACATCTCTTAGGAAGCGAGATTCCAAGTGACTCTGCCCCTTCTTTAGTAGGAAGGCTACAACATACGAGTATAAGCGCAGGTTCCAGACGCACTGGCTTGAGGTTTGAATCACCTTCAGCCCATTTATAATAACCACCCTACCAACGGCTTCATCGAGCGCTTCAACAAGCCCGTTTTAGATGAGCTCCTCTGCCAGACTTTCCGAACCAAGTTCTATAAATCGGTGGAAGAACTACGGGAAGACCTGGGCCAATGGCCGATCTATTGCAAACTGGAAAAATCATGTTTGGGGTACGTAACTTAGGCAAGAGAGCGCTCGAACTTATTGAAAAGCGTGTGGAAGGTGTCAGGCACGATGGGCAGGAATAGATTTTAATTTTTTCCGAAAGCGTTTTAGGGCTCGCCAAAAAAGCGTGAACAAACGAGGAAACCTTAAAGCAATCCGGCCAAGCGTCATTGGTATCCACCAAAGCGGATCAAATGTTCCAAAGAAATATCTATGTATGAACAAGCAATATTTTTGGTAATTTAACTTATAACATCCGCTTTTTAAGGAGGATTGTAGCATCTCGGAGACAATAGGACGGAAATACCTTCTCATCTCTTTTCTTAGCGCATTTAACAGAGTCTGCCGAGGAACTTCTGGTAAATCAAGCTCCCCCAAGGCTAATAGATTCGGATAATCCCCCATCGACCAATTTGTATGTAGAAATAGCTTCAAATCATCAAAATCCATAAACCTTGTGATGACCTCATTTGAAAGGTAGCACTTTCCACTGTTTTCTAATGCGCTAAGTAATATAGCCAGATGGGGCGCGAAGGTATTAGAAAAAAGGTATCCTACAGCAAGGTGTCCTCTTAGAGCGCTGGCGCGAAAGACACAATCGGAAATGCGAAGAAACTCTCCAAAATTAAAAGCAAAAAGTTCTTTGACAAATTCCTCTAAACCAATTGTGAGAACTGATTTACTTCTAGGAAAGACCTCGCACGAAAAGTTAAAATAGAAAGCATCAGGATATTCCCGAATTGTCCGCGTAATCTTTTCCACTGCGTCATCTAATGGTGTATATCGATCACTGAGAATCCAAAGCCAATCAGTTTCACAAAGTTCGAAACAGCGTATAATATTTGGATTACCACCGATGTTATCCCTATTTCGTATTATCCTTACCTCTAAGTGGGGATATTCAAACAACAGTTCCTGAATCGTAGAAATTACTGGAATATCAGAATGATTATCGAGGATCAGCAATTGGCATTCGTGTAATTGGGGCAGTAATTTTGTCAAATTTTTCTTTAATAACTCATTTCGGTTGAACGTTGGAATTGCAACGGTCAAGTTTTTATTCATTTTTTAACTCCTATATCTTGTAGCAGATTAATAGGATAATCATTTTCCCCCGCCATGGCTTAATTAGAATCTCATTTGGCTCTCATTAATGCCAATCTCGGTAACCTCTTTATCGCTCATCTTAGTTAGTCTCTTCATTTGCGGACCCGTTTTTCTCGCTTTAACCTCTGGGCCTGTTCTTGCTAGGCTTTCTAAGCTCAAGCTCCGCAATACTACTTTGCCCTTTAATTTTAGTGAATTCAAGAAATTTACTAGAAATATAGTTTACCCCTTCTTCGTTTATTCCGGGCCAAACGCCAATCCAAAAAGTATCCACCATAATTTTGTCCGTATTCTTTAAATTTCCCGCTACTCTAAATTTAAAATCACTAAAAGTAAAAGCGGGCTGTCTTAGCATATCCCCTGCAAACAATAGTCTCGTTCCAATTCCATTCTCTTCTAAAAATTCTAATAACTCCTTTCTTTTAAAAGGGGCATCATCCTTTATGGTTAGAACAAATCCGAACCAGCTTACTTCTGCTTCCTCCAACCATTGAGGTAATATGAAAAATTTGTCTAACCCTTCTTTCTTGAATCCTGCATATAGTCTATTAAAGTTTTCTTTCCTTTTCTCTATAAAATCCGGAAGTTTCTTTAATTGCGAGAGTCCCAATGCCGCTTGAAAATCGGTTGCTTTCAAATTAAACCCTAAATGAGAATAAATATATTTGTGGTCATACCCATAAGGCAAGTCTCCGAGTTTCCAATCAAATCTCTTGCCACAGGTATTATCCTTTCCCGGGGGGCACCAGCAGTCTCTTCCCCAGTCCCTTAAAGATTGGATTATTTTGTATAGTTCGGGATTATCTACTAAGATTGCCCCGCCCTCTCCCATAGTCATATGATGGGCGGGATAAAAGCTAACAGTGGAAATATCCCCAAAAGTCCCAGTTAATTTGCCCTTATACTTAGATCCTAAGGCATCACAATTATCCTCGATCAACCAAAGATTATATTTATTTGCTATTTCCATTACTTTATCAACATCGAAAGGGTTGCCCAAGGTATGCGCTAAAAATATAGCCTTGGTCTTTTCAGAGACGGCTTTCTCTAATTGTTCAACGTTTACGTTGTATGTTCCAATGTCTATATCCACAAAAACAGGCACAAGGCCATTCTGAATAATAGGGGCAATAGTAGTGGGAAAGCCTGCCGCTACCGTAATGACCTCATTTCCTGGTTTTAGCCTTTTATCTCCTAATTTATAAGAAGTAAGGGCCGTTATCGCTAATAAATTCGCCGAGGAACCGGAATTTACCAGCGCACAATATTTTCTACCAAAAAATTTTGGAAACTCTTTTTCGAATTCTTCCGCGAACCTCCCTGCGGTGAGCCACATGTCTAAAGAAGCATCTATGAGATTGCATAGGTCATCCTGGTCAAGGATTTTTCCAGAGGCCGGAATTTTTGTCTTTTCGTCTTGCTTGTGGAAATTATTGTAATAAACCCTGCTCAGGTGCTTAATCAGGTCCCTAAGAGCTTCCTCTAAAAAAATAGGCTTGACCTTTCCGACTTTTCTGAGTTCTGATGCCTCGAGGGTGAACAGTTTATCAAAATTCAACTCACCTTCAATATTTCCTTCAGCCAGATCTTGAATGCTTATACCAAAGGAACTCTCCGTTCGGGTTTTTTCAATTTCAACCCCTAAAATTGCTTTTTCTGCCCCCACTACAAGAAACAATTTTTCATTTGCGCCCTCTTTTTGAAGAGAGACAATATCACCAGCATTTATTTTGAATAATTGATTTCCCGAATCTCTGTTCACTTTTTATCTGCAGATTCATATTCTTTAATCTGTTTAACTGAAAATTCACACAGCTCTTTCCCGGTTAAGCCGCTGTAGTAATTTTTGTACCACTCAACGGTCTCTTTTACGGCTCTCTCAACATCGTATTTAAATCTCCAGCCAAGCAAAAAACGGGCCATGCTTGAGTCGAGTTTCAACAGTCTGGCCTCATGCAACTCATCTTTGTTTTCTGTAACCCTGTAACTTCCACCTCCCCAGTATTTTAAAACTTTATTAACAAGCTCCTCTACGGTTAATATGTCCGCGTCGGGCGGACCAAAATTCCACGCGCCTTCAAATTTGTTTGTCCTTTCCAGCATTTTTGAGGCCAGGAGAAGATATCCACTGAGAGGCTCCAAAACGTATTGCCAAGGCCTTATTGCGTCAGGATTACGGATCTTTATAGTTTCTCCTTTTGAAAGGGCTCTTATGCAATCTGGAACCAATCTGTCTGCTTGCCAGTCGCCACCCCCTATTACATTTCCAGCTCTTACAGAGGAGAGGGCTATTCCTAAATTCTCAAAATAGCTTCTTCGATAAGCGGAAACCACGAGCTCTGCGCATCCTTTACTGGAACTGTAAGGGTCATATCCTCCTACCGGATCGGTTTCTCTGTATCCATAAATCCATTCCTTATTTTCATAGCATTTATCGCTAGTTACCACTACCACGGCTTTGACGGTATCGGTCTCTCTAACTGCTTCTAACAGATTTATTGTTCCGATAACGTTCACCTCATAGGTATATTTGGGGGCAATATAGGAATATCTGACCAATGGCTGAGCGGCTAAGTGAAAAACAAGCTCAGGTCTATGTGTCTTGAAAGTTTTTTTAAGTTTCTCCTCATCCCTTACGTCTCCAATGACATGGATTATCCTTTCCTTAAGGTTTAGGGCATCAAACATAGAGGGTTCTGTCGGTGGCTCTAAAGAATAGCCTATGACATTAGCCCCCATTTCAGTCAGCCACAGAGTAAGCCAGGAGCCTTTAAAACCAGTGTGACCGGTTATAAGAATCTTCTTGCTTTTAAAAAATTCAAGATTATTGCTTCCCAATTTCTACCTCCTGAAACTTTAATTTTGAGGAGTTAAGAGTCTTTTCTTATTTTCGAAATCTCTAAACCCATTTCAGTTAGAAATTTTTTTTCTTCATCATCTAAAGGCGGATCTATTTCATCTATGGGTTTATTATATTCAAGTTTCGGATACACATAAGACTGATAATTCATTAAAATTTCCACTAAAAGAGGAATTTTAGCTTTTTGGAGTATTTTTGAAATTTCTAAAATTGCATTTTCGTTTTGATGTATTTTAATTGCCTCTATTCCATACGCTTTTGCTATTTCAGTAAAATTGCAAGGGTTATATCCACTTTTTTCGTCTGTTCCAAAGTAATTTGAGTTAAAATATAATTTTTGAAATTGCTTGATCATTCCCAGACTTTTATTATTAAATACAAAGATAATTATAGGAAGTTTATAAAAAGCAACGTTATTTAATTCTTGAATATTGATTTGCATTCCGCCATCTCCAGTTATCACTATGACCCTTTTCTTGGTTTCAAATGAAAGGGCAACTGCCGCTGGAAGCGCATACCCCATTGGTGCCATACCGCCGCTATTAATAAATCGTTGATTTCCCCTGATATTTAAAACCTGTGCAGCTAGCATCTGGTTTTGTCCAACATCAACGCAAATTATATCGTTATCGTCCAAATTGTCAGAAATACTTTTCATTACCCTGTAATGCCAATCATTCTCGCTTGCTCTACGCATTTCAGAAATTGGATCAAATCGCTTTTTTAATTTTTGGATGTTCAAAATATATTTTTCGTTTTTGGGTAGTGATATTTTTTCCCTCGCTAAAAAAAGGTTCATCGTTTTAAGAAATTGTTTAACATCGCAGATTAATTTTTTTTCATATTTTAATTTCGATGATTCTATTTCTTCTTTGTCTATATCTATTCGAATTATCTTTTTATTCAAAAATGGAGTTATTACATTACCGATTTGTCTTGAATCTAATCTGGAGCCAAGAACTATCAAAAGATCACTTTTAGCCAATAATAAATTCCCATATCTATTTCCATAAGCTCCAACGAATCCACCAAATAATTCATGATCATGTGGAAAGGCATCCTTTCCCATTAAAGAAACAACAACTGGAATGTTTAATTTTTCTACGAATTTTAGAAGTTCGCTCCTTGAATCTGAAAGGCTGCATCCTCCTCCTGCCAGAACAATCGGAAATTTTGTCGATGCAATTAGAGTTAAAATATCCTTTATAACTTCATCATCAAGCAAGCAATCTGTTTTTTGAGTATCTATAACAAAGGAGGAGGGGGATACTTTTATTATTTGCCTTTGAATATCCATAGGTAAGTCTAACAAAACAGGCCCTTTTCTTCCACTCAAAGCTATGGATACTGCCTTTTTTAATTCTGATTCAACCCTTTTAGAATCATCAACTAAAATACTATACTTTGTTATTGGTTTTATTATTTTAACTATATCTGTTTCTTGAAAACCCTTCTGCCTTACTTTAAGATCAAATTTGAAATCATAGGTATTAACTTGCCCAGTTATAAACAATACAGGTGATGAATCAAAATAAGCATCTGCAATACCTGTTATTAAATTTGTTGCCCCAGGCCCGCTTGTTGCTAATGCTACCGAAAGATTTCTACTTAACTTGGCGCTTGCAGAAGCTCCAAAGGCCGCGGCTTGCTCATGATAACAGTGAATGAACTTAATTTTTTGGCTTTTGCTCAACGAATCAAAAAGGTGAGTAATGGAACCACCTATGATTCCATAAACATATTTTACATTCATGTTTTCCAGAAATTTAACTATATAGTCAGTGACTTTCATTTCTTCATCCATCTCGTCTTTCCCCTTTATAAAGATGGATGTTCTCTCTGAACCATTTTACTGTTTCAATCAAGCCTTCTTTCAAATTGTATTTTGGGCGCCATCTCAACATTTTCTGAATTTTTTCCGTATTTGCTCTCCAAACTTGGAGCTTATCGCTATCTCGTGGAGTTCCCTCCACGGTAAATTCTCCCCGATAACCGGTTATTTCCCTTAATGTTTCAAATACTTCGACTACTTTAGCATCAGAGCCACTACCAACATTCAATATTGTCCCGGGCAGAATTTTGTCTTTTGTGTTTATTGTTTGAAGAAAAGCGTCTACTACATCATCTATAAATATGAAATCCCTTCCAGCATTTGGACTTGCAATTTTGATTTTTTCATTTTTTAGCATAGATATGATTAAATACGGAATCAGCCTTGTAGGTTCCTCATAATAACCATAAGGGGAAAACAGCCTTAGAGTAAATATAGGCAAATCGTATTTTTTAGCCAATACTTGACAATAAAGAGTTGCTGCAGCTTTGGTAGCTCCATAGATATTGATAGGCTCTAACAAATCGCTTTCATTCATTGGCTTTTCTTTTATTCCGTACTCTGAACTGCTGCCCGCATTAATGAAGCAGCCAAATCCTTCTTCAGTGCAGGCATCTATTAAGTTAACAGTTCCTATAAAATTAGTATTGATCATCTGTTGAGAATCGTTTTGAAAAGGATATCCGCCATAGACCGCAAGATGAAGAATTACATTGGGTTGAACTTCTGAGATTATTCTTTTTGTATTTTCTCTATCAAATAAATCGCAGTAATGTTTATTCAGCTTATCCAAAATATCACTAATACGCCAAGTATTAGAAGATTCTCTCAATAAAATATGGACATTAGCTTTTTGGGTTACAAGTAAGCGTGCCAAATTAGCACCAACGAATCCTGTGGCTCCAGTGATAAGAATTTTCATTTAGCCCACACCCTCCAAGGTGGATTCCCGCTATTCCAGAGCTCCTCTAATTCTCTTTTATCTCTTAAGGTGTCCATTGGTTTCCAGAATCCACAATGTCTGTATGCTACAAGTTGCCCATCTTTCGCTAAATTCTCTAAAGGCTCTCTCTCCCAAAAAGTCTCGTCTCCTTTTATATAATTAAATATTTCGGGTTCCAAAACAAAAAACCCTCCATTTATCCAAGCCTTGTCACCTTTTGGCTTTTCGTTAAAAGATAAAACATTATCGCAATCACTTAAGTTAAGGGCCCCAAATCTCCCAGGCGGCTGTACCGCTGTTATGGTTGCATATTTACCGTACTTTCTGTGAAATTCTAAAAGACCATTAATGTTAATATCTCCCACACCATCCCCATAGGTTGCCATAAATGTCTGGTTTCCAATATATTTTTGGACTCTCTTTATTCTTCCTCCAGTCTGAGTATTTATTCCAGTATCAATAAGGGTTACCTTCCATGGTTCACAGTTAGAATCGTGTACTTCAACATGATTATTCGCCAGGTCTATAGTTAAATCACTAAAGTGAATAAAATAATTAGCAAAGTATTCCTTTATCATGTATCCTTTATAGCCAAGGCAAATAATGAAATCGTTAAACCCAAAATGTGAATAGATCTTCATGATATGCCAGAGTATGGGTTTCCCCCCTATTTCTAACATAGGTTTTGGCCTTAGATCTGTCTCTTCGCTTAAGCGTGTTCCAAAACCACCGGCCAAAATTACCACTTTCATTTTTATAGCCCCCCTTCTGCACACTTGAAATAAATATAGAACGACCCCTTAATTATGACAATTTTTTCCTCCTTTACGTGCATTCTTACCCTTCGTCTTAAACAAGATGCCTTTCAATTAGGAAAATAAGAGAACCGTCGAAGGAGGAACTGAATTATCCTGAATGAGTTCTACCGCCAGGCTTTTTGGGCCAAGTTCTACGAATCAGAGGAAACACCATAAGAAGATTTAGGTAGATGGCTGATCTGAAATGACAAGGAAATGAATTCGACTCAGCCAGGCTAATAGAACTGGTGGTGGAATCCTCTTTTCCCTTCAAAAACCCTTCAAGTGAGTCCTTGATGATCCCCCTCTGGCCGCCGGGGGTGAGGACGAAGCGCAGCATTCCTTTCTGGCACATTCTGGCCACAGTGGTGCGGTACAGACCTAGAAAGTGGGCTACCTCGCCTGTGGCCAGAAGGAGCGTCCCCTCCAGAGAAAATGCGGTCAAAACTGGCGAAAAGCGAGCGTTCCCCTGCAGCCTTTTCGACATTTTTCACTTTCTTTTGCGCTTCTCGAAGCTTTCCGACACCTCAAAATTGTCCCCATTTTGCCCCTTGGAGGCCCCCTCAAGTATGTTCACGATGAATTCATCGTGAGGGAGAAAGGGGCCCTTCTTAAGGCCAATTTGAGCGCTTGGCTCCTTCTCCAACATTGATTGGGAGACCAAAACCGAATACCTCCCGAGCAAGAATCCATCCCAGGCGGAATCCACATGACGTCGGCGTTTAAAGCCCTGAGAAGACACAGGCGCTTTTCTTGCCCCCAGCAACGGGCAGCTTACTCCAGACCTTCCCTTTCTCGCACCGGCTCAATTTCCCTTCACCTTCTCCTATATCCGGGTAAATTTGTTTTAGAATGTTATTCGTCGAGAGGTGATAAAAGGTGAAAATTAAAAATTTTCAGGACTTTCTTTACATTGTCAGGTTCGGCCTGAAGACAGTTTACTTTCCGGCTTTAATCCAGGGGGTTTTAGCCATAGCGACCCTTTCCCTCCTTGAGGCGCGCTACCTGAAGGAGGGAAAAGTTTTAAAGAAGGGTTTTCCTCTGGGAAAAGCCCTCCTTAACCTTTTCAAAGCTAAAAGAGGAGCTCCCGCTCCCCGGCCCCTCGGACCGGTGAAAAGCTGGGAAAAGCAGGGAAAAGGGGTACTTCTTGAATGCCAGGGAGGATTCCTCTTTCTGGAGTTCCTTAAGGAGGACCTCCTCCGGATCAGGCTTTCCCCCACAAAACCCGAGGAAGAATTGCACTCCTTTGCCGTGGAAAAAAGGGACTGGCCCGGTGCGGAATTTGCCCTTGAGGAAAATGAGGGCAGGCTCACTTTAAAAACCTCCGCTCTGATTTGTCGGGTTCACCTGAAGGAAGGAAAACTTTCCCTTCTTCGCGGGGATGGAAGCGCAATCCTCAGGGAATTGAGCTTGTTTATTAAAGAAGAGGGCGCTCACCTTTCCTTCCCCATCGAAGGCGGAGCTCAATTCTACGGCTTGGGAGAGAAGGCCAGCGGTTTAGCCCATCGGGGAAAGCGCCTCCTTTTGTGGAACTGGGACCAGGTGACCTACGATCGGGATTCTGACCCTCTCTATTCCTCCATTCCCTTTCTCCTCATCTTAAACGAGGGGAAATTTTCGGGGGTTTTCCTGGATAATGCCTCCCGCTCGCTCTTCGATTTGGGAAAGGTGGACCCCCGCCAGGGAAAGATAGAGGTGGAAAAGGGGGAAATGCGCCTCTACGTCTTTCCCGGACCCTCGGCGGAGAAAGTCCTGGAATTGTACTCTGAGCTCACCGGTCATGCTCCCCTTCCACCCCTTTGGGCTTTGGGCTATCACCAGTCCCGCTGGAGCTATTCCTCAGAGAACGAGGTGGAGGAAATCGCTTCCAAGTTCAGAAAAAGAAAAATTCCCTGCGACGCCATCCATTTGGACATCGATTACATGGATGGCTGGCGCATCTTCACCTGGTCAAAGAGAAGGTTCCCGGAGCCGGAGAAAATGACCG
>Ga0172366_10001761_pt1 | contig 16912 bp, 8 predicted proteins | sample LakKivSesite69cm_FD_114533 | JGI IMG/M metagenome (GOLD analysis project Ga0172366, IMG submission 114533) | Sediment microbial communities from Lake Kivu, Rwanda - Sediment site 69cm | ecosystem: Environmental > Aquatic > Freshwater > Lake > Sediment | place: Rwanda: Western Province, Lake Kivu... | reverse complement strand
TACGGTTCGGGAAAATCCCACTTCTCGAAAGTGATCGGGTATCTTTTTCAAAACGCCCAACTGACCGATTATAAAGGCAACCACTTGAATGCCATCGAATATTTCGTGGACAATATCTTGGACAAGTTTGAAACGCCCGACGACAAGTTGAAATCGATCAAGAAAGAACTCGTCGACGGGTTGAAATTATACCCGAAGCACATCAATGCCCGTACCTTGTTTATCAACCTCTCGCCTGAATCGAAATCTGAAACGAGAGAGGAGGATTTCCTCGAATCCTTCACCAGCGCCTTGCTCAAGGGATTCAACGAGTTCTTGAAACTCTCCGAGTTCATCGAGATCGCCGAGATAGAAAAGAGCTTGATCTCCAAGGGCATCTACGATGCTTTCAAAGCCGAAGCAACCAAGGTTGGCTCGGACTCGTGGAACGAGCTCAGGAAGCAACCAGAGTGGGTCTACGAGCATTTCCCCAAGATATATGCCAAGCTTCAAGGCACCGACGAGGCTTCTGGCGTGCGCTTCCTCGAAGGAATCAAGGAAGTCAAGGCAAAACAGAAAAACATCATCTCCGTGTTGAACGAGATCAACAAGTGGGCCAAGGACAACTTGAGCGATCCCGCGAAGGGCATCACGGGAAAAATACTGATCGTGCTCGATGAAGCGGGATTCTTCTTCAGCGCGAAAGCATCACGAATCGGGGAATTGATGGCCGCAGCGGAATGGGTCAACACGCCGAAGAACGAGGCGCACGTGAACATGATCTTCAGCGCCCAGCAGACCATCCAGGAGTACTTCGCGAGGATGAGCACCACCGTCGATTACCGGACCGCGGAACAGCGGTTCAAGCACTGGACTCTCGACAAGAAAAACATAAAGACCGTGGTCGTGAAGCGATGGCTCAAGAAAGATCTCGATGCGAAAAATGCTCTCGCGAAGCTTCTTGACGACAAGTTTCACACGATCATCGACGGCACCGTGCTCGACACGTTCAAGGATCCCAACCTCGAATACGTCCGGCCGACGAGGGATGAGCTGTTCGAGACGTACCCGTTCTTGCCGTACCAGTTTCCCTTGATGATCCAGGTCACGCAGATGCTCATCGCGAAGAAAATAGTCGAGGAGCAGTATGGCGGGAAAACACGTTCCATATTATCCATGACCCGGGACGTGTTGCACAAGAAATACCGCAATTCTTCCAAGATGCACTTCATCGACGAGCCCCTTGGCATGCTCGTGACGCTGCCACAGCTCTATGACTCGCTCGTCGAGACGCTGAAGAAGAAAGACGAGGACCAGTTCCGGATCGTCGAGAACACGAAAAAATTCATCGAGGATCCGACCGTGTTCACTCCAGACGAGCTCAAGCTGCCGGTCACGTTCCAAGACGTCGCGAAGGCCGTGATGCTGCTGTCGCTCGTCGATAACATCCACGTCGACGATGCAAACATCATCAAAGCCTTGTGGTACTCGGTCGACGCCCCGAAAGCGATATTCACCGAGAAGGTGAAGAAACTCGTCTCGGAGCTCAAGAAAAAGGGGAACATCGTCTACAAGAAGATCGAAGTGGATGAACCCGATGGCTCGACACGGACCCTTGTCGAATACCGGATCCCCAGCGAGCAAGAGATCAAGTACTTCGAGAAATCCGAGCACGTGGCGGTGCCCGACGACCAAGTCCAGAAGTGGCTCGAGTCGTTTTTCGACAGGCAAGAGGGCGCTGGAAAGGATTTAATCGCTTTCATCGAGCAACAAAAACTGCCGTCCGTGATCGGGCCAGGCGGGAATGTCCATGACCTTGACAACGCCATCACGCTCAAGATAGGCTGGCTCCTTGATCCCGATCTCGACGAGTTGCTCGGGAAACTCCCCGCTGACCAATACACTGTAACCATCTGCTTACTTACCGATCGCACCCTGGTGAATCACAAGGAGGGCCTTGCAAAGCTCCGGGCCAACCTCCAAGCCATGATCGCCAAGGCCGAGAAGGCAGGCAAGGGCTTGTTGATCATCACGCCGAATTTAACGAGAACTGCCGGTGACATCGCGCGTGCCGTGACCGTGCTGGGGACATCGATAAAAGAATGCATCCGGTACAAGAAAACCATCGAGCAAGTTCTTGACATGCCGGGCGACGTGCACAACAATTTCCAGCAGCGCATCAAGGACACCAGCCAGGAAATCCTCGAGATGCTGAGCGGCTGGTTCGATGGCGGGGCATTGTTTTATTCCGACAAGCAGGAACGCATCGATCACGCGAACATCAACACGAACATCGGCACGGCCATCAAGCAAGCATGGTCGAGGCTGAACATCTTCGCGTACCTCGGTCAAGTAAAGGTGTCCAAGGAACAAGTCAAGTTCTTGCTCACGTGGGATCCAAAGAGCCGCACGCAGATTCCCGCCGTGTTCAAGAGGGGGGCGAGGATCACCGCGACGATACCCGTGTTCAGCGACGCGAACGAGTTGAAACCCAACTCGTGCGACCAATACAACCGCGTGACGACGAAGTTCAAGGAATACAAGGACAAGAATCCCGAGACCGATCAGGTTCCCGGCGAGGCGCTGCTATCCGGGCTCACGGCATCCCCTTTTTCGTGGAACGAGCAAACCGTCATCGCCACTGTTGCGGCGATAGCCCGTGCCGGGGAATGGGACGTGGTGATTGGAGGCTCCGTGAAAAACACGAACGATGATGATGTCATCGGCGCATTCACGGATTGGAAAGGCAACTGCGAGAAATTCAAGAACTTGCGGTTTAAAACCGCGGAGACGATAACCCAAGATGAACTCGGCAAGGCAAACTCGATCTTGAACGATCTCTTCGCGGAACACGTCCCCCAAGGCGGCCGGGATGCCATCGATGCCAAGATCAAGGCCGTGCTCGGCGACTTGAAGACCTTGATCGTGGAAGTGAAGAATGACCTCGAGAAGCTGCCTTTTTTTGCATCGCTGGATCAAACCATCACGCTTGTCTCGCACAACATCGACAAGATCCTCGCCACGGATCGGGTCGTGGGACGCATCAAGTCGTTCATCGACGCGTTCGCGATCTTCACCACTGTCGAGGCGCAAAAGGTTGCTTTCAGCATCGCGAAGAAAACGTGCAACCGCGCCAAGGAGTTGAAGCAAGCAGACGGGTTGAAAAAATACTACCGCCTGCATGAATTCCTCGCATCCGTGCTCGCGAATTGGCTGAGCACCCAGGTGGACGCGCCCGGCACCCAGTCCGTGAGGTCTGCAAAGGATGCAGCCCTGGACCAGTTCAACGACGCTGCAATCTTGTCAGAAAGCGGGTGGACGGGGGCATGGTCGATCGCGAAGGTGGCCTGGGACACGTACTGGCAATCGTATATAACGCTCCACGGGAAGCTAGCGAGCGATATATCGGAAGGCTTGCGTCGTGTCGCCGACGAGACGCGCCGTTCGGGCAATGGCAAGAAGGTGGACACGACCAAGCTGGAGTCCGGGATATTCCCGTGCAAGGTGGACCTGGCGATACCGCCGGATGTCATCACCGTGGAGGCATTCACGTGCGCGAGCTGCAAGGCAGATTACAATGCCTTGCGCGTGTTCGAGGGCATCGTCAAGTCCGAAGTGGAACGATTGATCTCGTCCATCAAGCCGGCCCCGCCCACGGGGGCAGGTACTGGCGGGACTGGCGGGGTTGCAGGTCCAGGCGGCCACGGCGGACCTGGACCTAGCACGGGTGGATGCTGGCCTGGTGGCGACGTGATCGTCGTCGAGCGACCCACGAAGGAGGAAAGGGACAGCTGGAAGAAATACAAGGAATTGCACGCCAAGATCGAGGGCATCCACGGGAACTTCCAGGCCCAGCAATCGTTGCACGAGAAGGACAAGGAGATCTCCGGCAAGATCGCGGCCGCGTTAGATGGCTTGAAAAAAGCACACCCGACCTTCTCGAAAAGTCACGGCTGCCCCGATGACCCGGCGTCGTGGGACATCGACGCGCAAGCATGCACGACGTGCAAGCTGACCTACGAGGCGCTCGTCGATCTCCATTCCGCAGCGACCAACGCGTGCAACACGTTCTTGAACGATTTACGGGAGGTCGGGGAGCGAATGCTCGACCAGTCGTTCGAGATCGTCGTCGACGCGGCGAACCCGGCAGCAGCGGTGTCATCGATCGAGGAAAAGATCAAGATGGTGGAAGCCGCGTTATCGGCGTTCAACCAGAACAATCCCGGCACGCACAAGAAGATCAAGGTAACGCTAACGACGGAGAAGGTCGAATGACATGGTAATCGTGGATACGGCACAAGGCACGCCCTTGCGCGAGCTCGTGGATGAATGCAAGTCATTGCTCGAAGCCGACTTCAAGCAGCAACTCGAGCACATCGGCATCAAGGAGGAGATCGATCAAATGGCGCCGCTCGACGAGATCCACGAGTACCTGGTGCTCGACACCGATGCCGAGCGGAAGGCATTCGAGGACCGACGGAAGGCGTTGCACGCGGCCATCAAGATCGAAGAGGGTGTTTGTGGCGAGGGCTGGAGCCGCGCGTTCTACTGGTTCGTGGATCGTGCCGTGTACACGTTTTTCAACCGCATCTTCGCCGTGCGGGTGCTCGAAGCCCTCGACTTGCTCAAGGAATCGACGCTCGTGCCGCAAGAGGACCTGGGCAACCTGTCCGCACGCATGAAGCGCATCCAGGAGCATTTTCCTGCCGAGATGGCGCGGTGGAACGAGCTCGTGCTGCGGGACGCCTTCGCCGAGATCAGCAAGGAGGTGAACATCCTCTTCGACGAGGCCGATGCCGCCGCGAGCTTGTGGCCGGCCAGCACGACCATCGACAAGGTCATCCAGGCCCTCAACACCCTGGATCCCGCCGTGTACAAGGCCGAGGACTGCATCGGCTGGTTCTACCACTACTACGTGCTCAAGAACCGCAAGGAACACAAGACCATGAGCTCGCACGGGTCAAAGTCGCCCGCCAACCCCTATTACCTGTCCATCCTGAACACGGTGTACACGCCGCGGTGGATGGTGCGGGTGCTGGTCGACAACTCGCTCGGGCATTGGTGGCAAGACATGCGCCCGGGCTCTACGATCTTCTCGGGATCGCCATTCTTCATCACGAAGGTGCCCGTGAAGCTCGAGCATCCCACGACCGAGCCATCCAAGCTCCGCATCCTCGACCCCGCTTGTGGTTCCGGCAATTTCCTCGTCTACACCTTCGGGAAGCTCTTCGAGATCTACCGGGAATTCTACCCGGGCTGGTCATGCTCCAAGATCGTGCGGGCGATATTGCGGCTGAACTTGTTCGGCATCGACATTAACCGCCGGCCAGCGCAGCTCGCGGCGCTCGCCCTGTACATCGCGGCCAAGACCACGCTGAAGCGACACGCGCCCGCCGAGCTCGCGTCGTTCACGATGCCGCCCGTGAACATCATCTGCTGCGACATCCGCATCCCGCACGACAAGAACCGCGTGCTCTTCCTCCAGCAATTCGAGGATGACCGCATCCGGAAGGTCATGAAGGATGTCGTGGAGCAATTCGACAACGCGGATCAACTGGGTTCTCTCATCGACATCAGGTCGCTGCAGAAGGAAATTAACGAGATATACAAGCAAGACAAGAAGGAGCAGAAAGCGAAGGCATCGAACCTCGATCGATTCCTGTCGAACGATGCCGCCGACACGACGGGCATGGACGAGCCATTGAACCTCGTCGAGATCATCGACACCCAGATCCTGGACAAGCAGCAGCAGAACATCGGGCTCCAGCTGTTCGGCCACCAGGCCAAGAACGCCGCGTCCCTTGCCCAGATCTTGATGCAAAAATTCGACGTGATCATGGGAAATCCCCCGTTCGGGCTATCGATGGACATCACGAAAGACAAGTTGAGAAAATTCTATCCACACACGTATGGGGACTTGGTATCTGCCTTTATAGATCAAGCGCATCGATTGCTAAAGGAAACAGGTCACATCGCAATGGTTACTGATTTCTCCTTCATGCATCTACCAAAATTCGAAAAATTCAGAGCTAATCTGCTATTGCCTAAGTTGTATATTCAATACCTCTTAGTCACAGGACTTGCGGCCCTTCCAGATGCTCGGAACGTACCGGTCTTATTTATCCTGAGAAAATCAAAGATCGAGGAAGGAAATGAAGGCCTTTATCGATATGTAGAATATAGTTCAAGCCAACAATTCGTCATGGATGTGTATGTGAGAGAAATACTGGAAGCAATCAGGATCGTGAACGCGTGGACAGGCGACGACAAGCCCCCGAAGGGCTGGAACCGCATCGACCAGGCCGAGTTCCTGAACCTGCCCCGCAGCGTCATCGACCTGAACGTCGCCGAGAAATTCAAGCCGCTCATTGAATTCTTCACAAGATTTCCCCCTTTAGATGCAAACCAAGTTAAGAACTCCAACTGGAGCTCTCAAATATCAAAAATGTTCTTTGGATTTAATACGGGAAATGATAATGAATTTCTGAAAAACTGGTTTGAAGTCCATTCAAAACGGATTAGAAAGGCTGAACCAGTCCAAAGTATTGATGAATTGATGGAATCAATAGATCAACCGTTCGTTCCAGCCACAAAAGGAGGGGGTGATCTAAGATATTATCTAACTAATGGTTATATTATGTGGTGGGATAAGAGAGCGGTTGAAAAAATAAAGACATACGATGGTTCTGCTATAAGGAATATCTCTTATATTGGGACTTCTGATGTTATCTATATTCGTGTCTCTGGAAAGGCTCGGGGAAGGGCAAATGTAGTTCCAAAAGGACTTTTTAATATTGGAGAAAGTTTAGGAATTGTTCTTCCAAATATCAAGGGAATGAATAAGTTTTTTATTGCAGGTTATTTAAATTCAAAGTTTGGGGCTTTTTTTGCCCGTTTACAAACAAAAGACCGAAAATGGCAATTGGGTACTATCGCAAGAATTCCTATTCCACAAGAACTCGACCAACAAGAAGCAACTCATATATCTCAGTTATCTAAAGAATCATTTGAATTGAGACGGGAGTGGGATACGGGATATCCAATGTCTCCTGTTTTTTCTGAATCATTAATCGACAAAGTAATCCAAGATAATACTACGGTTATAGATTTGGGAGTGCCGAAAACTGGCCATCCCTTCTGTGATGAGTACCAGCCTTGCGAGAGCGAATCGGCGAGGGCCATCAACAAGATCACGGTGAAAAAGGAAGATGCCACGATGAAGGCGCTCCTCGATGCGGTGGAGCGGCGGTTCGATCTCCTCACGAGGCGGCTGGACGAGATCGACGACGAGATCAACAAGATCCTCTACCAGCTCATCGACGAGGACACGGCCAGGGCCTTGGACGAGTACTACGACACGTTCGTCGGGCAGATGGGCTGGCGAGCCGACCGCGACATGTGGCTCAAGGACTTCATCATGGCAAACCTGATGGACATCGTCAAGGGCACGCCCCGTGGCATCATTCCCTTGCACTCGTTCAAGGAGGGCGAGAAGGGCTTGCACGATGCATTCGTCGATCTCATGTGCAAGAACCTCGACCGGGATGCCATCACGATACAGCCCATCTTGAAGGAACTCGAGGACCTGCTCGGGAAGGACATGAAACGCTGGATCGCCGAGGAATTCTTTTTTTACCACTGCCAGCGCTTCGGCGGCCGCCCCATCATCTGGCACCTGTGTTCCCGGTCGGCATCGGGCAAGGAAAACGCCCTCGACCTCTTCGTCGATTACCACCGGATCACCGAGAACACGCTGCCCAACATCCGGGTCGATTACATCGAGCCGCTCCTCAGGATCTACGAGCGCCGGCGGGCGACGGGCACGCTCCCCGCCGACGACGTGCCCAAGTGCGACGAGCTGGAGGACATGATCAAGGCCTTCACCGCGCTCGAAGCGGGCTACCCGGAAATTCCAAACCCCAATTCGCTCACGGGCAAGAAGGCCGCCAAGGGCAAGGGCGACGACAAGACGTGGGCGTGGGTCTTCGGCGAGGGCGCCAAGGTGATCAAGGCCGGCTACAAGCCCGATCATTTCCTCGGAGTGCTGGTGAACATCATTCCCTTGTGCATCGACTTGCCACCGGACGTGCAAGCCAGGTTCCCGGTCAAGTACTGGTCCATCTTCCCGAGGGGCACGCTCAAGCACGTGCTCAAGAAACTCGACGCGCTTGACCAGCTTCGGCAGGTCACGATCAAGCCCGGCGTGGACGAGGCGCGGGAAGAGAACAGCGGCGATGGAGGCGAGGACGGGGAAAATGACGATGCAGGCGGAGGCGACGATGATGGAAACAACGGCACGGGTGGCAGCGATGCCGGTGATGAGGACATCGCTGGCGATGAAGCAGATACGACGGACGAGTGACCATGGCCAGGACGACCCTTGATCAAGAGACGGTTGGCGAGCGCCTCGTGTCGTGGTTTTTCGACGACAATGATCGCCCGTTCACTATCATCTACGACATTTCAAACGTGCTTGGTGATTTCTTTCGCGAGCATGATGGCAAGCAAGCGGGCTTCCGGGTGCTCTCGATCGACGCCGCCCCGTCCCCGGCCGAGCTCGTCGATCGCGAGCAGGTCGTCAACGATTTCGACGAGGGCTCCGGCTGGTACCGACACAAGTGGATCATCCACGTGCACGGCAAGCACGCGCCCGACGTGGAAAAAACCGCCACGTTTTATTACTACAATCACATCGGCGAGGGGTTCCAGATCGCCAACATCCTGGATTTGCTCGTGAAGGTCGATGCGATAAAATCGCAAGGCTCGATTCCCCTCTTTGATGAGAACCCGGGCATGAACCGCGCAGCGATCAAGTTCTTGCTCGATATCCCCCTGCCAGCAATCGCTACCGACAGCGGCGAGTTCAGGGAGCCGCTCGCGTGGCTGGTCTCGATCACGTGCGACACGGGCCTCAACCCGTCAGCCATCGCGGACTCGCCCGCATGGACGGAAATAGCGAATGCCCGTGTTCCTTGCACGCACGAGGTCGTCTTGCTCGATTTCGTCTACCGCGTGAACCCGGCGAACCCGTGTCATCTCGATGAGAGGGGCGCGAGCACGGTCAACCGTTTCTTGAAGGTACTCCTCGATACATGGAACATCAAGGACGTGCCGCTCGCGGAGGATTGGTTCGAGAACCTTTCACGCGTCATCCGGTTCGTCTTTCTCAACGGCAAGCCCCCGGCATCACAACGCCCGCAAGAACCGAGGCGCGGAGGCAGCACGCTCGATGCCTTCATCGCGCCCGCGCCCAGGTTAGATGCGCCCGACACCCTTCCCGAGGCTACATTGCAACCCTTGCGTGCCCTCCTCGCGGACTGGACGGGCAGCGATGATGGAACCTTGGTGCAGCGCTTCAAGCATTGGGCGTTCCTGGCGAGAAAACAGCAGCCATCCCCAGCCATCGACGCTGTCACGATGCAGGACGTGGCAGCATCTGCCTTCGCGTTCACGGGCACGGTCGACATCGCGCTGGCACGGCACTTGATCGAGCAACAACGTTCCGAGAAGCGCGATGCTGCCACGTGGGCCGAGCTCGTGGACGGCGTCATCAAGAAGCGGGAGAAGCTGTGGAAAAAGGCCGCGCGATCCTGGTGGTCGCAGCGGGGCTTGTTTTTCACGCCGTTCGGAGTCCACGACATGACGATGGAGCGCTTCTGGCAGCTCGTCAAGGACATGGGAACCTTTCTATCGCTGACGATTCCGCCCGGTGCCACGTGGGAACGGGTATCCGCGCTCGCGTGGGATAGCGAGAAACTGCACTTGTCGATGATCGACCCGATTTTCAAGTATATATTCGACAAGGAAGACTGCTTCGCGCCCTTCCTGGCGATCATGAAACGGATCGACGACGCATATCAAGAACTCGACAAGCAATTCAACGCGCTCTTCACGGCGCATTTTTCCCGCGCCATCAAGAAAAACGAGTACAAGAAAGCGGCCTGCATCCAAGAAACGATCTGGAAAACATCGATCGATGCCATCGACCGGGACAACCCGATCGCTTTCGTCTTTTGCGATGCGCTCCGCAAGGATCTCGCCGCGGACGTGATGGCCGCCTTGGGACAGCTCTTCGATGATAACAAGGCCGGCATCATCGATGGCTCGGTCAAGGTTGATCCCGTCGATGTTGAAGGCATCGTGCCCAGCATCACGAACCTCGGGTGGAGCCGGGTCCTCCAGCACGAGAGCACGATCAAGGTTCGCTTGTCCGGCGATGACTTGATCTCGGGTATAGATGAAGGCAGCGAGACAAAATTCCTCAACGACCCGAAGGCAAGGGAATCGCGGATCGCTAATATTTTCACGAGCAACGGGAAGCATGTCCTCGTGCACCACGTGGATCCCGCAAACCTCGAGGAAGGCCTCGACGCGTATCGCGAGAAACGCGATCGTGAAGACCGGCCGGCCATCGCCGTCGCGTGGTACGAGAAGTTTGACGATCACGACTTCACCGTCGAGAAACTCGCTAATGAAAGGGCAGCGCTCGTCGCCGAGGTCGCGAAGCTGGTCTTCAAGATGCACGAGTCGGGTATCAAGACCGTTCACGTGCTCGTGGATCACGGTTTCATGTTCACGGAGAATGCCCGGGTCCTCGATAAAATCCCGGACGGGAAGCTGCACAAGCGCCATTGCATCTCGCCCCACGTTTTTCCGGACAACGAGCGTGCACGCTATGCTGATTGGACGATCATTCCCGTCGACGATCTCCCGTTCATCCCCGAATCATCGAGCCCGGACATCAGCTCGATCCTGCTACCTAAAGAGAACCGCCTCTTCAAGAAAGCCCGAGCCGACGGGTTGTTTTACATCCATGGCGGGTTGAGCTTCCAGGAATGCGACTTGCGACATTTCACGAGCCATTGCGAGTTCAAGCCAGCCGTCGGCATCGAGTACTTCGAGCCCCACGAGCACGAGTCCATAGAGATCGGGGGCCAGAAGCGGTATTATCTCAAGGAGATGGGCTCTTCAAAATACTTGCAACTCCAGCTGCAAATCAAGAAAAAGCGGGGCGACGAGCAGCTGCGCCCGCTCACGTTCAAGGTGACATGCGACGACTCGCGGGTCACCATCGACAACAACAAGGAGATGACCGTGCAATCCGGTGCCACGCGAAATTTCAAGCTCAGCTTCGACAAGAATGTTCACTTGCAAGAGTTGACCGTGTGCATAAAAACCCCGGACAACGAGGTCATGAAAAAAGTGGTTGTTCGCGTCGAGGAGCCATCGATTTACGGCCCGGGAGAATTATTCTAGCACGACGTGGTGAAAAATGGTGGATCTCGGAGAAATTTCCAATAATAGAAAGAACACAAAATAATGTGAAAATCATGCAACTCGATGATCTCGATACAAAATTGCTGCGCCACTTCCCCGGCATGGTCGTGCGCAAGGACCTCGCGACCAAGCTCAAGGGCGCCTACGCGGTTCCGACCTACGTCCTCGAATTCCTCCTCGGCAAGTACTGCTCCAACCCGGACGAGGACGTCATCAACGCCGGCGTTGCGAAAGTGAAGCAAACACTTGAAGAGCATTATCTCAATCCAGAAAAAACAGAAGTTGTCAAATCAAAGATCAAGGAGCTCGGCACGTACAAGGTGCTAGACCGGCTCAACATTCGCTTGGTCCCCTCCGAGGATAAATACTGGGGGCAACTGTCGAGTTTAAATCTAGATTATCTACACGTTAGTGACGAGCTGGTAAGAAAGAACGAGCGCATGTTGCTGGACGGCGTCTGGGGCATCATTGAAATCGGTTATGATTCCACTCTGTCGAGAAAGGGGAATGTAGAGCCGTTTTTCTTGAAACAATTCCAACCGGTCCAGTTGAGCACACATCTCGTTGACAAGATCATCGAGGCAAGGAAGGACTTCACCAGGGACGAGTGGCTGTTCGTGCTCATGCGATCCATCGGATTGGAGCCCACGTCGTTCACCCAGAGGCAGCAGATGCTCCTCATCGCGAGGCTCGTCGCGTTCGTGGAACGAAACATCAATTTCGTGGAATTCGGCCCGAGATCGACGGGAAAATCCTTCTGCTATCGCGAATTGTCCCCGCACGCGCTCTTGATCAGCGGGGGGCAAGCATCAATCGCCAACCTTTTCGTGTCAAACGTGGGTTCGGGTAAACCCGGTCTTGTCACTTTTTTCGACCTGGTCGCGTTCGACGAGGTCGCGGGGTTGAGCAAGTACGCTGATTCGACGGCGCTGCAAATCTTCAAGGATTACATGGAATCCGGCTCTTTTTCACGTGGCAAAGGAAAAGGCGTGTACACGGGCAAGGCATCGCTCGCTTTCGTCGGCAACATGGACGTCGACATCCAGACCGCCATCCAGCATGCACACTTGTTCATTCCCTTCCCGCCCGAGATGCAAGACCTGGCGTTCCTGGACCGGTTTCACATCTACTTGCCAGGCTGGGAGTTGCCGCGGTTCAAGCCGGAGATGTTCACGCGGAATTTCGGGTTCATCGTGGACTTGATGGCCGAGTTTTTCCAAGCGATGCGCGACAAGTCGTTCCATGCACAGATCGAAGAAAAGATCAAGTGGGGCCCCGAGCTTGACCAGCGGGATCAAGTGCGCGTTCGCGCAGTCACGTCTGGATTGCTCAAGCTCCTGTATCCGGATGGCACGTTCACGGCCGACCAGCTAAAGGAATGCGTCGAGCTGGCCCTCGAAATGCGACGACGGGTGAAGGAACAGCTGCGGAAGATGGGGTCTGTCGAGTTCCGCAAGACCAATTTCTCCTACATCATGAAAGAAACGAGACAAGAAACGTTCGTGGAGACGCCGGAACTCGCCCTTGCAAAGCAATATTCTCCTCTCGGGGAGGAAGTGGAAGCTGGTATCGGTTTCACGTTGGGCTTGAACGAGCTCGGGCGATATACCTTGTATCGCGTGGAAGTGGGCCTGCGGAAGGGCCGGGGTTCTTGGAATGCTACGGGACTTGCCGGGAAACCTATAAAGGAGGCACTCACGACGGTGCGGGATTTCTTGAAGGCAAACTTGAAACATATTAGCCCGAAGATCGAGGAGCACGACATCCAGAACTACGACGTGCACGTGCAGATCGTGGACTTGATGAAGGCGCACCAAGGTTCGCAGACGGGATTGGGATTCTTCATCACGGTACTTTCTGCCTTCACGAAAATACCGTTAAAACCCAAGCTCGCCATTGTCGGCGAAATGACCATCAGCGGCGCGTTGATCCCCATCCAGAACCTTGCAGAGATCATCTTGATCGGGAAGGAAAACGGTGCTCAAATCATCCTGCTTCCCGATAACTCGGAACCACTGCTCACTCAAGTTCCTAGCGATATTCTGGAAAACGTGGATGTGAAGTTCTATAAGGATCCGATCGATGCTTGGAACTTGTCAAAATCAAATCAACAAGTATAGAAAGGTTGAATCCATGAAAATACCAGTCTTCAACGATGAAGTTCAATATTCTGATTATAAAGATGATATTGATAATCTGATCGATGAAATCGGAACCCAATTATCATCGATAATGAAACCAGAATTAATCAAAGATACTTTTTGGAAAATTGTTAACGGCCAATTAAAGGAAAGTGAATTAAGTACACAAACATATCTCTTGATGAATTGTATCTTCCTTAAGGTAAATTTAGGAATTCAAGTCGTACAGAAACGAATACCCGCTTACATGGTTCATCTATTCGATAATTATTTAAAATATCTGGCAGATCAATTCTTCACTCCCTTTTTTAATGATCTCTCACCTGATTTCAAATTTAATGTCCCAAGACTATTTCCAGGGGATAAACAACTTGAATCCATGTATAAAGTCTTGAATACTAGAGAAATCACACAACTTATCAAAAAATCTGTGGACACCGGCGTTTCGATTGCAGCTTTTCTTCCAGACCTAGATGTGGAATTAAAAAACCTCTATAACATAATAGAGAAATATACTTTGATACTGGGTGAGGAGATCGGGCGGATCGAAGGAAAACAATACACGAATTATAACGACGTTTTCCAGCTGAGATATAACTCTAAAGATGATACAAGTAGAACACCCAGAAAATACCAACATGGGTCAAGTGGCGAGAATCTAAATGACTTGTTATTAGAATTCAAAATTATTAAGAACGCAATTGGATCGCATTCGAGTTACGAAATAATCGATGAAGACCGCGTTAAAATTATCGATGTGGATACGAAAAAAAGCACGAGAGGGAGTAAGATATACACAAAGAAGGATTTATTTCTAAAATATTTTGAATTGAGTTTACTGGTTCAAGCAATCGTTTGCGTTTCAAGTTATTTCCTAGCTATCGCAATTCAAAAGCATAAGAACTTGGCAAAGAAATAAATTAAATCTTGTTTCGGGATAAACTTGGTCCTCAAGAATATTTTTGGAAAAAAGCCAATGCTCGCAATAATAGGAAATGCGGGTGATATTTCAGAAGATCTCATCAAATTAGCAGCAGATGTTGGAAGGATCGCAGTAGATGCCGGCTTCCGAGTTATCTGCGGCGGATTAGATGGTGTGATGGAAGCGGCATGTAATGGCGCGAAACATTCAACTAAATACACTGAAGGGGACATAATCGGCATTTTACCGGGTTATGATAGAAAAGTTGCAAATGACTTTTTAGATATTATTATCCCGACGGGCCTTGAATTAGGCAGAAACATAATACTCGTCGCATCATCTGACGTGATCATCTCGATCGGCGGAAAGGCAGGCACGCTTAGCGAAATCGCCCTCGCGTGGCAATTGAAGAAACCTATTATCGCGTTAGAGCCAAGTGGCGGATGGTCGGGAAAGCTAGCTGGAACGGCTCTCGACGACCGGCGGGACGATACCATCATCACCGCGAAGGATCCAGATGAAGCCATACGATTGGCTATCGAAATCGTCAAAGAAGGCAGGCCCGAGCCGGGAATAGTTGGTAAGAAATGGAGGGTGGGAAAAGCGTGAAATTTCTCGTGACACTAGGTGATTTTAACGACGAGGGCAGCGGGCGACTCGTCGTCATCGACACGATCACGAGGGAAATGAACCAAGTCGTACACTTCGTCCCGCCCCCGTACCTTCGTTCCCAAGGAAAGGGTTTCACGGGCACCGTATGGCTGGGAAAACCAGGGGAACCAGGCCTGGAAGTCTCCCTCGCGCACGACCTGGTAGAGCTCTTGCACGTTCTGGCGGATTTGCGATGCTGCAGCCCCGAACACCAGTTCAGGATTGACAGGTTCGACGTCACCTATGTCGTACTTTGCCCGCGTAAACAAGTCAAAGATGCTGCGTTTCCCCCCGAAATCAGCCGCTGCCCAACCAGTCGCCGTTTTTACCATAAATAGACCATTTTTTCAAGCATATACATGGCTTGCTTCAAATCATTATCTCCACATTCCTTTATATGGGTTAATTTATTAACAACTCTTCCCCGTTAATTCCTACTTAACCAATATTCCCTATCACTGCGGGGGAAGTAATCGTGAATTTTGTTGGGTTCAATAAAAATAAGTAACCTGTTCTATCTTGTTGGATATCAACACAATCGCCCAAGATCCTAAATATATCATTCATTGCATTGAAATCATAATAAAAGTCATTCAATTTAACACAAATTCCTTGAATATCCTTGATTACACGCTTTTCGAAATCTTGCCGTTTAAATCCATCTTGTGTATAGATGAATTCAACGCAAATATTTAACCGATCTAATAATTCCTTGATTAATCCTTTATATCCAATAATTATCGTATGGTCTTTATTTAGAAAACATCCTGGAAATAAAAACGTGTTCCAATCAGCTCCAAGCATCTCTCTCCAATCTTGGGCAGAAGGGTTACTCGAATAGAATGGTTTTAATTTCCTAATCAATGAAAGACGATCTAAGTTGCTTCGCCCTTGAATATCATGATATCGAGCATACTCCCTTAATGTCGTTAGGGAACATGTTTCGAGGTATGGTCTGGATGCTGGTTCACGAATTTCATTAGATGGTAAAGTTGCATTTGAAATATCTACGGATCGATGTTTTCTGATTTGTAGTTTGGAAATCTGGTCGAGATAATCGTTAGAATTTTTAGACGCTTGGTTTAAACTACGGCCACTGTCATTTTTGCTAAAAAATTGATCGAGGAGAGTGGTTTGCTTGTAATGATCCTTTAGGCTCTTCATTTTTTTTTTCGTCGGCTCTATTCTTTCCTATAATCTGCCTTCTTATTGAGATCATTGACTAGCCTTATCAATACTACAAGATCTCCAAGTTTTTAGATTATTTAAATGCCATTGAGAACCATTTAATAATTCACGCCTTGAATCATCAATTACGGAATTATAGAGGACGAAATCAAATTATATTCACATATATAAGGGGCACGATTTTTGAAATGAACCAGACACCTTCTGGAAAGAATCCTTCAGCTTTTATTATATGAAAATGCGTGCTATTGGAGGATTGAATAACTTAAATCGAAAACATCCTACATCTATCCTTGATCGTTTCTTCTTCTGTTAAGACCTATATTTATATAAAGATAGAATGTTCTATTGAATACTGAACTACGAGTATATCGGTGAGAATGATAGAAAATCTTGTTAAATTTTATAACAGTTATTTTGTTGAATACTGGTTGATTAAGGTAGAGATGCTCTGGAAGCAATTGGAAGAGATTGATACTTTTGGTAAAAAGTTGCAGGAGAATCCACATTTGAAGGATATTGCCTAAGAAGGCAATATCTCGTTGTTAAAACACGAGTATTCAAATGGAACACGGAAGAACAAAGGTATTGTTGCTTGTTCTAAGCATCCTACAGAATTCTGTGATGAGAGATGGCATCTCAATTTGGAATTTTGATTCGATGTGTCAAGATGGCCGGTTTAAAGAATTATTATAATGATATGGGGGTTTCCCGACGTATAATGATGCTGTCTAACGACCCATTCCGTGACGTC
>Ga0172366_10001759_pt1 | contig 16922 bp, 13 predicted proteins | sample LakKivSesite69cm_FD_114533 | JGI IMG/M metagenome (GOLD analysis project Ga0172366, IMG submission 114533) | Sediment microbial communities from Lake Kivu, Rwanda - Sediment site 69cm | ecosystem: Environmental > Aquatic > Freshwater > Lake > Sediment | place: Rwanda: Western Province, Lake... | reverse complement strand
GTGCGGCTCTGTTTTGAAACAGCGCAAAGCATTATGAACGATCATCCCCAGTATAAAAATACATCTTCAGCGCAAAAGTGTTACTGCGGCGCAATGCCGAATTTCTCCCCCCGCCTGCTGCCCGCGTATCGTCACCAGATAGACGCCGCTTGAGAGGGGGCGACCGAGGTCATCCCGCCCGTCCCACGTCCAGCGCCCGTCGGAAGGCATCATCCACCTCCGCACCACCTGACCGAGCAAGTCGCAGATTGTCCCCTCCACCGGATCACCGCCTTGAATAGTAACATAGGGCATGTTCAACCGCAAACTTACTTGTGCATTGAACGGATTCGGCCATGCGATGATCGCTGGCAGGCCCGGCTGCGGACGTTCCTCTTCGACGGAAAGCCGCTTCACCACCCGAAGGACGCCGTCCTGCGATGTTGAGGGAGGGATTCCCTCGTTGAGGTAGTCCTTCCCCTCCAGCTTCATGATCCTTATGTCCCTGACCGTCCCGTACTCTACGTCCGACCTGACGAGGAAGCCGACGGAGAACATCGTTCCCGCGCCCACAATCGCCTTGGAGTCGTACCAACCGATGTTGATCGTATCGTGGAACACCGCCGTCAGCACCGAATTCGCCTCGCTCATCAACGGGCCGGGCCGGAGGTTCAGGTACGAAGGCGTGTTGTACTGCATCACGATCTTGGTTGAGTCTAGCGCCAGCACGTCCGCCGGATACTGTAGGGCGAAGTTGAACGCCGTCACCTGATCGCTCGCCTTCAACTCCGTCGTGCGGATCGGCAGCCAGAACGTGCTCCCCATCTCGACGGTCGTGTCCGCCGGAACGCTGAGGATCACCTGAGCGCCCGCCGAGCCGACGACGAGCATCAACCCCAAAAACACGCGCACACATACCATGTAGGACATTCCTTAGAGTGTATACGAAAAGGGGTGCGGGAGGGTTTGGAAACCCTCCCCTACACCCGAAAATCACCCGTAGGGGCGGGCAAATGCGTCGCGTTCGCCCGCCCGAAGATCGTCCGAAAAGACTTTTCACACACACTCTTAGTGGTTTTCTCGCCAAGTGCCCGGGATTTTCACGACCCCACCCCGGCCCTCCCCGCACACGGGGAGGGAGGCCTTGTCCCCCCGCGTGCGGGGGGATTTGAGGGGGGTATGAATGTGGTGAAAACTCAGCGAGAAAACCGCTTAGAAACCCAACGGACCGCATTCGTCACTTGCACAAACCCGAAAAGCAGGGCGATCACTGCTGTTCGTCCTGCCTGTTAAGCAACCGATCATATTCCAGATATTGAGGTACAATCTGCCGTCTGTCGTCCTACTCGGAAGCGGGAATCGGGGCAAGCGTCTGCAATCTCCCGGACGCACCACAGACCCGGCCATCGCCCCATTCACTGCTCCCCCTTACGGCAGAGAAAGACTCTTGCGGATTATCCGGTCGTCACGTGGTGTCCTCTCTATGAGGAGTTGTCCATGATCGCCGGGGGTCGCTCGCGTAATGCACTATCGCGGAAACGAGGAACAGGATGAGAGAGGGCATTTGCCACTCGCGTGGCAGCACACTTGCCAAACCGGCCAGTATTGCCCCCAAGCTCAGTAGGAAGACGACGAATGAAAGCACGTGAATCATGTGCCAATGGTGTGTCTGCATTATCCTTCTACCCCCCGATCCAACACCTACTAGGGCATTGTCCACGTAGCAGTGACGAGTTATTACGCTGTTCTGTGGACGAGAGAGATTCCTCACTTCGTTCGGAATGACGACGGGATTCGCGGTGCGCGGTCATTCCAAGCCGCGAACGCGAAGCGTTCGTGAGCGAGGAATCTCTTGCATACCAGAGTACAACCCGCCATTCCCACATGAACGGTGCACTAGGGCAAACCGTCAGAGCATTTCGATCCACGCCCCCGCATGACGTGCGACTGGCGGCGAGTAGCGCGGGAGAACATTCAAACCCAGGTAAATATGTACAAGAAGGTCAAAAGTGGCAAGTTATAGAGCCGATTTCGCCTTCGAAAGCCAGAGATTCACCTCCTCCCGTGTGGCGAGGCGACCTTCGAGCCACTCCCGTTCTGCCTCCGCGAGCAATTCCTGAAACCGGGGACCCGCCACAAGCCCCCTGGCGAGGAGGTCATCGCCGGTGATGGGCGGCTGATTCGGCCCATCCTGCATCTGTCCGCGTGCGCGAAGGCGTGCGGCGATGTCCTCCAGAGGACGCGCCGCTTCCGCTCTGCCGAAGCTCGCCGCATCAGCCCGCCAGAAGAGGAGGAGATGCCCCTCCGGGTCGCGCCGCAGCAGCCGGGCGAGGCTGCCGTAGCGCATCTCGTGCGCCCGGTGCCACGTCCACCGGCGGGAGAGCAGTTCGCCTACGGTGCGCGAGAGCTTCCGGGGAGCGCGCAGGTCGGCCATGATGATCTCCGCCTCGCGGACCGCAGAAGGGTCGTACGGCCCGTCTTCGTCCCATTGGTCGGTCGCCGGTTCCTTCTGGCAGAGCGCGTCGGCGAACAGACATGCCCACGCCACTTCGTTCGGAGCGTCCGGGGGAAGCGCTCTCACGCGCCGCACCGTCCGCGCCCAGGGTCCCCATGGCCCGCGCCCCGAAGCGAGCGCGCCGACGTGTGGGACGACGATCTCCAGAAGGCCGGTCTCCTTCAGGAGCACGAGAGCCGCAGAGCGCGTCGGGTGCGACCACATCGCTTCCAGTTCCTGCCAGATGCGCTCCGCCGCCACGCGCCCGATGCTCTGCGCTGCCGCGACAATCGCCCTTCGTGCGGCCCTATCGAGCCGGAAGCCGAATCGTGCGGCAAACCGGACCGCCCGCAGCATCCGCAGCGCGTCTTCCGCAAACCGCACCCCCGGCTCCCCGATGGTACGCACCACGCCGCGCCTCAGATCGGCCAGCCCGCCGCAGAAATCGAGGATGCGTTCCTCCTCCGGGTCGAGCACGAGGCCGTTGATGGTGAAGTCGCGCCGGGCGAGGTCCGCTTCCAGGTCGGCGAAGTTCACCCAGCCGGGCCTGCGGCCGTCGCGGTAGTCGCCCTCGGCGCGGAACGTGGCCACTTCAAACGTGCGTCCCCTGTGAACCACCGTCACGACGCCGAATTGCACGCCGACGGGGATTGATCGGCGGAAAAGCCGTTGCGTCTCTTCGGGGGGCGACGAGGTGACGATGTCGAAATCCTTGGGAGGTAGCCCCAGCACGAGGTCGCGCACGCCGCCGCCAACCATGTACGCAAGGTGGCCTGCGCCCCGGAGTCTGCCGACCACTTCCGCTGCCGCACGGTAACCGGCGCGCTCTGCGGGATGTACGGGCAGGCTTACAAAGGAGAGGTATTCCACGCGGAATTCCACCACGCTGGCGCCAGGGGATACTCCAGAGGGAATTTCCGGCTTGTCGCCAGTTCCGAAGGGCTGTTCGGGTCTTCAATGTTCATCACGAGGACAGTCTTCTCGCGCACATCCGAAAGAAGCCGATCTATCAAGCGGAAAGCCCTCCTGCACTCTGCGTCCGTACGCCGAATACTCTTCTGTGTCCTCCTTGAAGATATCCCGTTTCCGAAACTCGGCAAGACGGCATGGATGCTGTCCGGCTGAGAATCTGTCCCAGTAGGTTGTTCATGGAGGTGACTTTTCCTGCCTACCGGGATAGGTTCTCACTCCAGCGCGCAGAGCGCGACCTCATATGCCTCAAGCTGCCGCACTGTGATCGTCGTCGCGCCGTCTTTCTCCCGTATTTCCTCGCCCGAAAAGCTCTTTCCGGCCCAGAGCAGCCTCCCGCCGGTGATGCGTTCAGGGATGCGGAGCGCGATCTCCATCGGCCCGACGGGGACGATCTCCGTCGCGGGCGGTGTCCAGTTGTCGGGGTTCGTGCAGTTGACGAGATGCACGAGCAGCCGCCCTTTCTGCCGATAGGCGAAAACGTCCACCAGCCCCGGACCAGCCACCTCGACGGCGAGCGGCTCCCTGAGCACCCAGCGCACGGCATTGGCGAGTATCTGTCGGTGGTCCGGGTTGTTCTTCGCGGCGCACCATCGGTCCACGTCGCAGGGGAAGTACACGACCCGTCCCTCGCCGTGCACGCGGCTGAGCGCAAGCGGCGTATCCGTGCGCGGAACATGGAAGTACGCCCGCTCCGGCGGCATGTGCGGGATGGGAGGGATGAGCGTTAGATGCACGCGGGCGTCGTCGGCGGCCTTGACGGGACAATGGTAGAACTCCGCCGTGCCGGAGACCGCCTCCGTCCCTTCCAGGCCGAGGCCGAGCGCGTCGTGTTCTTCGAGGCGGACGTACGCCTGCCGGAACGGGCCGTGCGGCACGTCGGCGCACGCTTGCAGGCCGAAGAGGTCGCCGAGGGCGAAGTCGGTGCGCCGGTCGGCGGTCTCCGTGAAGCGCGATGTCTCGAACGTCGCCACGAGACCTCCCCCGCCCGCGACGAACCGGCGCAGCGCGTCGCAGTGAGCATCCGAGAGACACGCCTGATTCGGAAGTACAAGCGCACGGTAGCGCGTGATCTTCTCGGTTGTGAGGTCTTCGACGGGAAGCAGGTCGAACGGTATGCGCGCACGGATGAGCGCGTGCGCCGCGCCGCGATACGGGTCGCCGCAGAGCCGTGTCGCCTGATCCTTCCCGTACGCATCCACCGCGAACTGCGAGAAGACGAGGGCGACCTCCGCCGCGCTTTCGGTATGCACGAGATATTCGCGGTTGCGGTGGTAGAAGCCGCACATCTTCTCTATCGTCTCGAACGGTCGCCGGTCCTCGCCGTTCGCGCCGATCACGTGATACCACAGGCGCGAGCCGCTCGCGATCATCTCCGCGATCATGAGCACGTGCTCCGCCGCAGGCTGCCCGGCGATCCGTCCCTGGCCTCCGTACGCGCCGAAAAGGTGGTAGTAGGGCTTCGGGTGGAAATTCGCCCGCATGAGCCTGCCGGTCATGCCGATGCTCCAGATCGGCCCATGGCGCGACTGATGGTCGTGGTCAACCATGTCGTGCGAACGAGAAAGCGCGCGCCAGTGCCCGGAGTGGTTCATCCCCTCAAGGTCGCCGCCGAGGTTGAGCACGCTCGTCGCCGTCGGTTTGAGCGATTTCGCCGCCTTCCGATACTCTTCGGCGAGGCTATCCATGCAGTCGTTGTGCCATTCGAGCCACCTCGCCCAGACCGGGTTCGACCAATCCGGCGCGTCGGGCAGGTCGTGCCCGGTCGCCGCGCGGAAGCCTTCCCGGCAGGCCCGGCAGTGGCACGGTCCGAACGTGCGCTCCGGCGTCTGCCATGCGTTGAAGAAGAACCCATCCACGTCGTACCGCTCCATGAGTTCGCGGAACATCACCTCCGGGACCCACCACCGGTAGTACGGCCCGTTGAGGCAGGTGTGGTACATGCGTCGGCTGTGGCCGGGGTCATGGCCGAGGTCGGGGCGCGGCTGCCCGTTGGCGTCGGCGATGAGCCAGTCGGGGTGCGAGAGCGCGAATTCCTCGTGGACGCGGCTGGGGGTGAATCGCGCCAGGACACGGAGGTCAAGCTCCCGCGCCGCCGCAATAAGCTCCCCCAACAGGTCGCGCCCGCCGAGCCATGGGCTGATCCAGGCGTGCAGCTGGTCGGTGGGGTAATAGTGGATGATGCCGCTCGCGTTGAGCGTCACCCCATCAATGTGCGTCCGCCGCCAGAACTCCTTCCATCGGTCAACGTCAATGTGCGCCGGGTCGTGCTCTTGGAGGTTGAGTTGCCCCCAGAGGGCGCAGTCCTCCCACCAGTGCTCAGGAATAGCCATCGTGCAGGTCCTCCTCTCGTGCGTGGATGAGCCGTCCACACGGAAAGCGTACGTGCGTCGCGGCTCCTCGGCAAGGACCTCCGTCAACGGGAGAAGGCGCGGCTTGCGCGTTCGCACGCCTCTCAAGGAGATTCGGTTCACCCCGTCGGGTCTTGCATCTGCTTTTTCGTATCTTCTTTTTCGTTTCATACGTGCTCGCGCTTGTGCTCTCGATGCTCGTGTGTTTCGCTCCCATCAGGAAACTACGGTTATGACTACCACCAAAGCACGACGATACGTTTGGTGGGGCATCGTTTGCCTGCTTGCGTATCTCAGCGCCGATCTTCTGATCGGCGGTTCACCGGCCAACGCCCAGGGCAGCATCATGCAAAGGGCGGTCATCCAGGGACAGAGCGTGGCCCGCGACAGCGCGCAGGCCTGCTACCTCCGTGCGGCGCAACTGGCGGCGGCAGGGCGCTACGCTCAGGCGATTGCCGAACTGCGCCGTGCAATGGAGTACCTGCCGAACGAACCGCAGTTGCGCGTGGACATGGCGGTGCTCCTCACCGCAAGCGGCGACAAGGAAGGCGCGATCAGGGAATTGCAGTCGCTTGCGAATCAGGCGACCCCCTATCCGCCCGCAGTTATTCAGCTTGGCGACATGCGTCTGGCGGAAGGCGACAGCGCAGGGGCTACGTCCTACTACCGACGGCTGATCTCCGGCGCAAACCCCTATCCGCCTGCCTTCCTCCGCATGGGAGACATCGCCCAGGAACAGGGCAAACGCGCCGAGGCCGTGCGGTATTACCGGCAGGCGTGTCAGGCGGACTCCAGCTTCGTCGAAGCCTGGCTCAGCCTCGGATCAATTCTCGTCATCATGGACCGCCACCACGAAGCGCTCGCCGCATTCGACCGTGCCGTCGCCATCGCCCCGGACGAGGAGATGGCGACGGAGTTGCGAAGGCTGGCCATCCAGCGAAAACAGGATTACGAGGAGGGAACCGCCGCCGGACACATGCGGGCGCGCATGATCGTCGCCCGAACCCTGCAAGAGGCGCAGAACCTTCGCCAGCAGGTGCTCGCCGGGGCCGACTTCATCGCTCTGGCGAAGCGATACTCCATTGACCCGACCTCGGAGGTCGGCGGAGACCTGGGGTTCTTCGCTGAGGGCGAGTTGATCCCCGTCTTCGAGCAGACCGTGAAGGCGTTGCGTCCGGGGCAGATCAGCGAGGTCGTTCAGCTTCCGTCGGGATATGCGATCATCCTGCGCGTCAATTGATGCGTACTGTCGCGCGAACTCGCGGAGTTCGTGCGAACTCACAGAGTTCGTGTGGCCTCGTGAAGACGCGGTGCATTCCGTCTTTCACAGATACCACGATATGTCCACGGATCCCGATCACAAAGGAGTATGCGCATGTCAACACAAAGCCTGGGTGGCCGGATATGTCGCTGCGGGGGCGTGCGCCTTTGGCAGAGGTGGGCGTTCGGGCTGACCGCGGCAATGGTCATGCTCCTTTTGCCCGGAGCCGCGCTGGCCAGCGAAGGCGGCCACGTTATCCCTCCCGCATGGGCGGTGCTCCCCTTCATCGTGCTGCTGGGGATGATCGCCACCGGCCCCCTGTTCTACCATCACTTCTGGGAGAGGTATTATCCCCACGTCTCCATCGCGCTCGGCCTCGTCGTGGTCCTGTTCTACGCGATTGCCCTGAAGTCTCTTGCGCCGATCTATCATTCGCTCATGGAGTACATCTCGTTCATCGCGCTGCTCGCCTCGCTCTTCGTCGCCTCCGGCGCGATCCTCATCGAGATTGACAAGAAGGGCACGCCGCTCCTCAACGTGGTGCTCCTGTTCATCGGGTGCATCGTCTCCAACTTCATCGGCACGACCGGCGCTTCGATGCTGCTCATTCGCCCCTTCATGCGCGTGAACCGGGGGCGCATCAGGGCCTACCACGTCATCTTCTTCATCTTCCTCGTGAGCAACATCGGCGGCGCGCTCACCCCCATTGGCGACCCGCCCCTGTTCATGGGGTTCTTGCGCGGCGTCGGCTTCTTCTGGGTGGTGCAGCATATCTGGCACATCTGGCTCCTGACGGTGATAATGGTGCTCGCGGTATTCTTCGTCATTGACACGCTGGATATCCGTAAGTCCACAGAGCTAGAGGTGGAGCACTCAGGCCAGGTGCGGCTCATGGGCGTCAAGAGCTTCGTCTGGCTGTTCATCATCATCGGCGCGGTGTTCCTCGACCCGAACGTGATCGAGGGCTTCCCCTCCCTGAAGGAAATGTATCACGTGCCGTTCGGCATCCGCGAACTCATCATGTTCACCATCTGCTTCCTCGCCTACAAAACGGCCAGCAAGGAAGCGCTCAGGGGGAATGACTTCAACTTCGAGCCGATCAAAGAGGTCGCCTACCTCTTCATCGGAATCTTCATGACGATGGTCCCGGCGCTTGAGATCATCGCCGAGGAAGCGAGGCTGCGCGGCGCGAGCCTGACGGCGGGGATTTTCTACTTCGGCACCGGCCTGCTCAGTTCGATCCTCGACAACACGCCGACGTACCTGAACTTCTTCACCGCGGCGCTGGGCAAGTTCAACCTCGATGCGGTAAACCCAAAGCACGTGAGCTTCTTCGAGAGTTGCGAGGTGACGAAGTACTACCTTGAGGCGATCTCGGTGGGGGCGGTGTTCTGGGGCGCGATGACGTACATCGGCAACGGCCCAAACTTCATGGTGAAATCCATCAGCGACCAATCCGGGGTGAAGTGCCCCAGCTTCTTCGGGTACGTCTTCAAATACGCGCTGCCAATTCTTGTCCCTATATTCATCATTGTGTGGGCGCTCTTCTTCAGCCGTGCGGGCGAAAGCCCTGACACGCTCCACAAGTATTGCCCTGAGATCGAGCAGCACATGCGGGAGTCGGGATCGCCTGCCGACACGAGTTCCCACGAGCACGGCTTATTGATGCCAGGTACAGACACTCGTACGCAGGGGGTGACTGATGACGAGTCCTTCACCGTCTCGAACGACCGACGGCACGATTTCAGCATGTTTGGCAGCAGGCTTGCAAGGGTTTACCATCGGCAACCGCTTGAGTGTCCCGTTTCGGGCGGAGCTTATCTGGATCACGATGGGCAGGCAGCATTCCATGCTCGGCGACCCGGAGATGATCACCGATTTCTCGCCTGAGAGCGAGTCCGTCGCGGTGGTTGAGCACGAAACCCGTATGGACATCTACTTCAAGGGAAGCAAGTCCCTACAGAAAGAGCTGGGTCACTGGCGGGGCAAGCTCGTCATGTGCTGCTGCGAGAAAGGTGCCGATCTGTTCGATGCGTCATGCCATATCAACCTCGTGCTCACGTTCCGTGACGATAGCCCGCGTGTGAAGATCGAACGGGAACAGGACGCCGCGTGAGTGCGACGATGACATGGCCGCGTATGCTCTGCGTGGAGCAGGTGTTCGATCAGCCGCACGTGGCGGACCCGGCAAAGGCCGCCGGAGACGCGCTTGCGGGCGTGGTGGAAGCGGGCGCAACGAGCATCCGAGGGAAGCGAGTCGCGCTCACCGTTGGCAGCAGGGGCATTGCCAACCTTGCGTCCATCGTGCGCGGCCTTGTGGAGCAGGTGCGGAGGTGTGGCGGAGAGCCGTTCATCATCCCGGCGATGGGAAGCCATGGCGGCGGAACGGCTGCCGGGCAGACCGAAGTGCTCGCCTCGCTCGGCGTCACGAAAGCGTCGGTCGGCGCGCCGATTCGCTCCTCGATGGAAACGGTCCAGGTCGCCCTGACGGAGGATGCGTTCCCCGTCGTCATTGACCGATACGCGAGCGAGGCCGACTATATCCTCGTCGTCAACCGGATCAAGCCGCATACCGAGTTCGGCGGCCCGTTCCAGAGCGGCCTGCTGAAGATGCTCCTCATCGGCCTCGGCAAGCACACCGGGGCCATCAACTACCATCGGGCCGCAACGCGGATGCCCTTTGAGCGGCTCATCCGCACTGCCGGAAAGGTGGTGCTGGAGAGGGTTCCGGTGCTCGGCGGGATCGCGCTCCTGGAGAACGCGCACGAGCAGACGGCAGAGGTCGTCGGCGTCAGGCCCAGCGATTTCTTCCGCGTCGAAGAGGAGCTCCTCAGGCGCGCCGCGTCGTACATGCCGGGCGTCCCGTACGAGGACATTGACCTGCTGATCGTTGATGAGATGGGCAAGAACATCAGCGGCGCGGGCGTGGATACGAACGTGATCAGGCGGAAGCACTGGGCGGACACTGCTCTCGGCGAGCAGGCTGATCCCGGCGCTCCCAAGCGTATCTTCGTGCGCGACCTCACCGAGGCGACGCACGGCAACGCCGCAGGGATCGGCATGGCGGACTTCGCCCTGAAGCGCCTTGTGGATAAGATTGATCGCCACAAGACCTACATGAACACGATCACTGCCACGCGGCCACGCGGCGCGATGCTGCCGCTCGTGTTCGATACGGACGAAGAGGCGATCCGCCAGGCCCTCGCCTCCGCCGGGGTCGGTGATCTCGGTGAGGCGCGGATCGTGCGGATCAGGGATACCCTGCATCTTGTGCGCATGGAGGTGAGCGAATCGCTTGTGGAACACGTGCACAAGGACGCCTGCGTGCGCATGGTGGGGACCGGCAATGGCCTCGTCTTTGACGGACGGGGGATGCTCTCGCCCGACAAGTTGCCGGTTGAGGGAGTATGACCCCGTTATCGCACAGGATTCATCCGAGTTGGAGATGTCCCGCCGTGTGAATGCAAGAGCGGCAAGCAAATTGCCCGTACAAGGCAAGTCGTAACAACAACTTGTAGGGGCGAGGCATGCCTCGTCCCTACGCACCACGTGATAGGAAATCTTTAGGTGCAAAGCGTGTGACGCTCCGACATGGATGCCGGAGCGCCGTGCGTTGTGACGAGAAACGTCCTGAGGACGGGCAAGGTCAGGACAGAAGCGAGGAACGAATGGGCGTTCGACATCCTTGGTGGCTGGTTGGGATTCTCGGAGGGATCGTGGGCGGCGTCGGGTACGCGCTTGCGTCGCCGCGTTCGCAGTTGGTGGGCAGGACAGTATGGCATGGCCCGCGCAACCGGCGACAGATCGCGCTGACGTTCGACAACGGGCCTTCGCCTCAGGGCACGGAGGTCGTGCTCGACATCCTGCGGCGTGAGAAAGTCACTGCGACGTTTTTCCTCCTCGGTCGTGCGGCGGAGGCGTATCCCGACCTCGCACGAGCGATTGTCTCGGAAGGTCACCTCGTGGGCAATCATGGCTACCGCCATCGCAACCTCATCTGGTGCGGCCCCAGGACGACCGCACGGGAGATTGACCGGGGGTACCACGCGATTGCTACCGTGTGCGGCGTCGAACCGACGCTCTTCCGACCCCCGTACGGGACGCGCAACTTCTTCCTGCCGGGCCTTCTTGAGCGGCGCGGCTGGCGGATGGTCCATTGGAGCCGTTCCGCCGGTGATTGGCGTCGGCACGGCGCACGTCGGCTCGATGCGTGGGTCCATCGCGTCCGGGGCGGCGACATCCTGCTCTGGCACGACGGGACGCGCTACGACTGGGTGATCCCTCGGACGGTCACGGTCGCCGCGCTCAGCCAGGTGATCCCTTACCTGCGCCGCAGGGGGTTCGAGTTTGTCCCTGTAAGCGACTTCGTGAGCGAGGGCTGACAAGTTCCGGTGCGCCTTTGGGGGAGTGATATGGGTTCCAGGTAATAACATTTCATCATGGACTAGGGGCGACTCGTGAGTCGTCCCTACAAAGCGTGTCGAAACAATATCTTGTAGGGGGCGCATGGCCATGCGCCCCCTACGTCCCAACATGCACAACTTCTAACTGAAAACCGTATGGAAGGCTGAGCACGCAAAGTGGACGATGCACAATGAATGCTCCAAATGCTCTTCAGGAAGTTGAAAAACTCCTCTCCACGATGACGCGGGCAGAGAAAATGCAGTTGCTCCAGTGGATGGTGCGCGACCTCGGCGATGCCTTCCCCGGCGTCGAGAGCCTACCCGGCGTATGCGGCGGTGAGCCGTGCATCGTGCGCACCCGTATCCCGGTGTGGGTATTGGTGCACGCAAGACGTCTGGGAACAAGCGAGGCGGAGCTTCTGAGGAGCTACCCGACGTTGCACGCGGAGGACTTGGCGAATGCCTGGGCCTACTTCCGCTCTCATAAGGAGGAGATCGAACAGCAAATCCTTGAGAACGAGGCGGCCTAGAAGATGGCGCGGCTGTACGCGAACGAGAATTTCCCATTCCCGGCTGTCGAAGAGCTTCGGCGGCTTGGGCACGACGTGCTGACTGTGCATGAAGCCAGCAGAGCAGAGCAAGCGATGTCCGATGAGGCCGTGCTGGCGTTCGCCCGTGCTGAGGGCCGGGCGCTGGTGACGCTGAATCGGAAGCATTTCGTTCGTTTGCATCACGCACATCCAGACCATCCGGGCATCATCGTCTCCACGTTCGACCCGGATTTTGTCGGGTTGGCTCATAGAATCCATGGGGCAATAGAGCTACAGCCTCAACTTGCAGGTCAGCTTATCCGTATCGTGCGTCCTACCGCAGATAGAGACGGATAGTCAAGAAACAGAACATGCAGCATGTTTTTCCGGGAGACGCGACATGCGGATACTCGTGACCGGCGGGGCCGGGTTCATCGGCTCCCACATCGTGGATGCGCTCATCGAACGCGGGCACGCGGTGAGCGTTCTCGACAACCTCTCTTCCGGCATGCGCGAGAACGTCAACCCGCGTGCGCGTCTGCACGTGCTTGACGTGGCCTCGCACGACCTGGGCGCGCTCATGGAGCGGGAGCGGCCTGAGGTGGTGTTCCACCAGGCGGCGCAGATGGACGTGCGGAAGTCCGTCGCCGACCCGGTATTCGACGCGACGGTGAACGTCGTCGGCGGGTTGAACCTCTACGAGCACTGTGTGCGCGCAGGGGTCAGGAAGGTCATTTTCGCGTCCACTGGCGGGGCGATCTACGGCGAGCAGGAGACGTTCCCCGCGCCGGAGACGCATCCTCAGCAGCCGCTTTCGCCCTACGGCGTCGCCAAACTCGCCAACGAGAAGTACCTCTACTTCTACCAGCAGACGCACGGGCTTCAGTACGTCGCCCTGCGCTATGCGAACGTCTACGGACCGCGACAGAACCCCCACGGAGAGGCGGGCGTCGTGGCGATTTTTGCGTCGAAGCTCCTCGCTGGGCAGACCCCGACCATCAACGGCACAGGCGCCCAGACCCGCGATTACGTCTACGTGGGGGACGTGGTGGCCGCGAACATGGCCGCGCTCGACTACGCCGAGTCCGACGCGTTCAACGTGGGAACCGGCAAGGAAACCGACGTCAACGAGCTGTACGAGAAGCTCAGGCGGGCAGTGGGGACGGACATCGTCGCGCAGCACGGACCGGCAAAGGCGGGTGAGCAGATGCGCAGCGTGGTTGATTGGACGAAGGCGAACCGACTGCTCAACTGGTCTCCGCGCACCGCGCTTGCCGACGGGCTGGTGAAGACGGTGGAGTGGTTCCGCGCCCATCGCAAAGCCTGAGCGGGCGGAGCGGATCGTACGGATTGACCCGGCTCCGAGCGTGCCGCATTGTACACGCGACGGGGGCAGGTGAGGAGGGGGTTTCCGTGAATACTCAGGCGAAGAAATGGCGCTATTGGATGCACGGCTTCGGCGGCGACCCGGCGACGACCGCTCGTGCGCTGAAGGAGGCCGGTTTTGACGCGGTGGTTTCCGGCCCGGCGGAGGCCGTCACCGCCGTCGGCATGGAGGCATGGCTGTGCGGCGGCGCGTTCGGCCTTCCCAGCGATGCTCCCGATACGATGAAGGCGCTCGACGTGAAGGGCCAACGACGCATCTGGTTCGGCTCCGGCTGCCCGAATCATCCCGAATTACGGGAACGGAACGCGCAGAGCTATCGGAAAATGGCCCAGACGCCCGGCATTACGGGCATTCTCGTGGACGGCTGCCGCTTTGCCTCGCCCGCGTCGGGGCTTGATGCGTATCTCACCTGTTTCTGCGACATCTGTCGCGATAAGGCGCTCCGGCTGGGGTTCTCATTCGACCGGATGCGGCGCGACGTCGGCATTCTGCGCGACGTGGTCACGGCCCGCAACGGGCGCGGCGCTCGTGCGACCCTATGGCTGCAAAGCCCGGTGGGGGTGGCGGAGTGGTTGACCGAGCACCCCGGCGTGCTGGAATGGCTTCGCTTCCGGAGGACCTGCATCAGCGAGCACTTCCGCACGCTGAGCGAGGTGATTCACGGCGCGGGGCTGAAAATGGGGATTTACATCTTCACCCCCTCTGTTTCGCCGTTCGTCGGGCAGTCCTACGTGGACCTGAGCGAGTTCATGGACCTTTTCGCGCCGATGATCTACCGCAACTACCCCAAGCGACCGGGCGAAGCGTGCCTCAACTGGGAACTCACGATCATCCCGGAGGAGCTTGGGCTGGCCGGAACACCGGCGGAGGCGGAGGCGATGTCGCTCGTGCTCTCGTGGACCGGCCTTGCCGCAGCCGTGCCCGACCGCACCATTGAGCGCGTGCGCGCCGCGCTGCCGCCGGAGGCCGTCGGGCATCAGACCGCGCTCGCTCGTGCGCTCATTGGCCCGGAGAGGGAGCTTGCGCCGATCATCTACGTTGACGACCCGGCCATCCGGGAGACAGTGGACCTCGTGCGGGCAAACGGCGCGGACGGCGTGAACTACTTCGTCTACACGGAAAACTGGGCCGAGCTTGTCCGGCCTGCCATGTCGCGGTAGGCCCGTCGTGTCCTGCGTGATACGGTTGTCATGCCTGACACGTGGGATCATGGGACATGGTGCGCTCATGACACCCCGACACGGACGGTTGACCGGCTCGGCAGCGATCCTCTGGTGTGTGCTCGCGGCAAGTGCTGCGGGTGCGTCGGATGCGCAGCATCCGCAAGTCTCCGGCACGCTCTACGTCCTGCCCCGGCATCCGGTGTATGCCTACCTTGAGCGCATGAGCGCGAAAGGGCTTCTGCCGCACGCCCCCTTAAGCACCCGCCCCTGGACGCGAACCCAGCTTGCCGACGCGCTCATCGAGATTTCACCGGAAGATGCCTGCCTGACCGACGTGGACAGGGCCGACTGGCGCTTCTACGCTGGAGAATTCGCCGACGAGATCCTCGCGCTGGGGGCCGACTCGCTCCTTGAAAGATGCGCCCCGGCGTGGTGGTCCCGTGCGGCAGGGGATCGGAGCGTATGGAAGCAACCCCTTTCGACGTACCGCAAGGACGACGCCGAGGTGCGGCTGTGGGTCGCCGGTGGGCTGACGGCGCAGCACGACACGAGCGCGAACTACCGTCGCCACGCGGAGATCGGCGGATGGGCGCGCCTTGGGGAGCACTGGGGCGCGCAGGCTGCCATGCGCGACGTTGCCGTGTGGGGTCCTGACGTCACGCCGCCTCCGGCATTCGACCCGACCCCCGGCGTGGCGCACATTGACGGCGACACGAGCGCGAGCTTCTACTACGACGACACGGAGGCCCTCGTCACCTACGGCTCACGGTTCTTCACCGCGTCGGTGGGGGTCTACCCGCTCCTCTTCGGCCCCGGAACGCACGCGCAGGTGATCCTCTCCGACAAGGCTCCCCCCCTTCCGCAGGTGCGCCTCACCGTCTGTCCCTGGCCATGGCTCTCGTTCACCTACGTCCACATGACCCTGCAAAGCGGCGTCCCCGATTCAGAGAGCTTCTGGCATCGGTACGACCCGGAGAACACCGGGTATGCGAAGAAATACTACGTTGCACACCGGCTCGAACTCACCGCCCTTCGTGGGATTGACCTTGCGCTCGGCGAGTCGGTCGTCTACGGAGGGCGCGGCCCGGAACTGAGATACCTGATACCCATAATCCCCTTCCGCGCAGCGCAGCACGCCGAGGGCGACCTCGATAACCTCCAGATGTGGGCGGACATCGCGGCGACGCGGCTGCCGTGGACAAGGCTCTACGGCGCGCTCCTCATTGACGAACTGAGCCTCAACGCGCTTCTCAAGGAGGACATGTCCCACAACTGGTGGGCGTGGCAGGTAGGCGCTCAGGTCGCCGACCTCTGGGGCTTCGTGCCCGACGTTGACCTCTGCCTCGAATATACCCGTGCGCACCCCTGGGTCTACCACCACGAGTATCCCTGGAACACGTACGACACGTGGGCGCTCAAAGGGAACGAGGCGGTGGTAGGCTATCCGCTCGGCTTCTGGCAGGGGCACAACGGCGACTTCCTGCGCGGCGACCTCATCTGGCAGCCCCGGCGCGGCCTGAGGTTCGGCGTCTGGGCGTCGCAGGCGCGTCGCGGCGGCGAGGGCACGGTCGAGGAGCAGTACAACCCGCCCGCCGAATCGTTCCTCTTCGGCCCGGTGACGCGCACGCGGGAAATCGGCGTGGAAGCCTCGTGGGAGCTCCGGCGCGATCTCGTCGTGCGGGCGATGCTCGGCCATTCGACGCGGAAGCGCACCTCCGACGCCGAATCTTCCCGCCGAAGCTGGACGACGGCCTCCTTCGGCGTTACGTACAATGTGTGGTAGGTATCACGAAGCACCTCATCACGTAATCTCGGTTCAAGAGGAGCGACGAACGATGGAGATCACCTATCGCCTGGACAAAGAAGTTCCCGTCGAGAAGCTCCTTGCGCTCTACAAGGCGGGCAACTACAACGCCTGGTGGACGGAGCGCAACGTCCGGGCCTGGCTGGATCACTGTTACCTGTTCGTCACCGCATGGGCAGGCGACCGCTTGGTCGGGACGGTCAGCGTCCTCTCGGACAAGGTGAATTACGCCCAGATTGACGATGTGCTCGTGCACCCTTCCTTTAGGCATCGAGGCATCGGACTGACGATGATGCGGAGGGTCCTCGAAGCGCTCAGGCCCCTGCAATTGCGCTTCGTGCAACTTATCCCCATTCCGGGCAGGGAGTCGTTCTTCGAGCAGGTCGGGTTCAAGGTGATACCCGATCACAAGGTGATGGAATGGGCGCAATGATCTGCGTCGGAGAGAGCCGCGTGCGATGAACCTCAAAGAACCGCTCCACTTCCTCCGCAAGGCCCTTTCGTGGGGCAAGACGTGGAACCTCGTCAAGGCGATGGCGAGCTACGGCATCTCGCGCCTCACGAAGCGGCCTTTCGTGTGG
>Ga0172366_10001758_pt1 | contig 16923 bp, 13 predicted proteins | sample LakKivSesite69cm_FD_114533 | JGI IMG/M metagenome (GOLD analysis project Ga0172366, IMG submission 114533) | Sediment microbial communities from Lake Kivu, Rwanda - Sediment site 69cm | ecosystem: Environmental > Aquatic > Freshwater > Lake > Sediment | place: Rwanda: Western Province, Lake... | reverse complement strand
TGTAGAGCCGGACCGCCCTCTTGATCTCCTCGGTCGGAATGGCGAACTCCATGTAGTCCCTTGATGCCACGACCGGGGTCGCCTGTATGAGTGGCTCGGCCTTCATGAAAACGTAGGGCGTCACGCCTGGGTAGGGTTCGCCCGTGTACAGCACCCTCACCTTCGCCGACTTCTGGGCGCAGCAAGGTTGGGACGCCACTGCCGCTAGGACAAAGCAGATTGCCATCCCGAGATGAATCGTCCTCAAGCTTCACTCTCCATCCTGGTCTTCGTGACCGCCGGCCCATCGGCCTTCCTCTGGGTTGGCAGCGGGTTCTTCTCCCGGCGGCTCATAAATGTAGGGCGGGGGACTGCCCCAACGGGCATTCACGAAGACGGTCCTCCGACGCCGGCCCCATCCTTGATCGGCATGCAGCTTGGCGGGGCCGAATCACATTTTTCCGTCAAGTGCGCTTTTGCACCTGCACGAACGGGGCGGACCTGCTGATATTCCCTCGGCTTTCGATGGAAGATTCGCTGCCGGTGACGAAGGGGTATGGCGTTGCTCAGGTCGCGATCGCCCTTCTAGTCGGACTGCTATTGCCAAGCCTTGCCCGGGGAGCGGGGGCCAGCCCAGCAAAAGTCCTCATCACCGGGTGTCCAGGGAACATAGATCTGATGTACGCGTGGCTCAAGGTCGATCCCCTGATCGATGCTCGACTCGTGCCGGGCAGCGCGCAGGAAGGCCCGTGGACGGAGGAGCAGGTCCAGAGGTTCCTGAGGCTGTACTTCCCGAGGTCGTATCCCCAGATGCTGGAGTACGAGTATGTGATCCTTGAGTCCATAGAGGCCTGGGTGTTCAACGCACAGCAGGAGAGAATGCTCTACGACGGGTTCTACAAGGGAGGGCTCGGCGGGATGCAGAGCAGGAGCGTGATGAGCATGCATGCGTACATCTCCGTTCCCTGGGCCAACTCGATCGTGTCCGATGCTTTCCCCAACGATGCCGATGCCGTCGTGACCATGGAATACAGGCTTCACCATGATCCGATGAAGGTTGTGATCAACACCAATCCGAATGTGCCCCCGGTGTTCACACCGTACAAAGATCTCCCGGGGGTCGAGTTCTACTATGGCGGGGAATACGGCACCAACCTCGCGATACCGAAGGAAGGCGCTGTGGTGGCCTCATACTCGGTGGGTCCCTACAAGTACGGTTTCCCCGGGGCCCTGCCCGATCCCCGCTTCGAGAGCCCCGGTTGGATCCCACACATCATGTACTGGAAGTACGGCAACGGCACTACTTGGACTCATCAGGACATGGCGGGCATGTACTGGAACACGTACTGGAACCCCTACGCCCCCGACATGATAGTCGCCGAGATCATCTTCAGCACGGGAAGGAAGCTTCCCGAAGATGTCTCGATGGTCCACGGCCTTCGCACCAAGTTTACGGGCTACGCTTCTCTGAGGGGGTTCATCTTTTCCATCGTGGACTTCGTTGACCGGTTTGGCGCGAACACCGCCCCCGTCATCCAGAAGATGGCCGGGATAGGCGAAACCATCAAGGAGGCCGAACAGCTGTACCGGGACCAGGAGTATCTGGAATCCTTCTCCACGATGGATGCGGCGCTGACCGATCTGGATCTTTTGAGGGACCAGGCGCTTAAGCTGAAGGATCGGGCCCTTCTGTGGATCTACGTGACCGAGTGGTTTGCCGTCAGTGGGGTCTCCTTGGTGGTCGGTTTTGCGCTATGGACACTGATGGTCAGGCGCAGGCTCTACGCGGAGGTAGGAACGACAAGGCTGGCTGGCATCTGACGGGGTGTCGGGGCCGGATGCATTTTTTACGCCATCGGCACTCGGGGGCCAGTACGAAGATGTCCGATCCGGTGGTGCGGCCGGGTTTGCCGATGAAGGGTTTCCTGTCGATGATCAAGGCGAATGCAGTTGCCTTCTCTTTGATCCTCCTCGGAGTACTTATCCTAGGCACAGCCGACGCACAGGAGGGTAAGACGGCGAAGGTCCTCATCACAGGAGTGCCCGGGAACATAGACCTTGTCTATGCATGGCTCGAGGTCGACCCTCTAACCGACCCGCGGTTGATACCGTCCAGGTCGCAGGACAGCCCGTGGACGGAGGGGGAGATCCTGAGGTTCGTGAGGCTGTACTTCCCCAGGTCCTACAAGCAGCTTCTGGAATTCGAGTACATAATCATGGAGTCAGTGGAGGCATGGGTCTTCACTGCGCAGCAACAGCAGATGCTCTACGATTCGATCTACCACGGGGGACTCGGCGGCATGCAGAGCAGGAGCGTGATGAGCATGCACAACTACATCTCCGTTCCTTGGGCGGATTCGATCGTGTCCGATGCTTTCCCGAACGACGCCGACGCAGTGGTGCGCATGGACTATACGCTTCACGAGTATCCAATGAAAGTCGTCATCAACACCAATCCGAATGTGCCGTCGGTGCTAAAACCGTACAAGGACCTCCCAGGCGTGGAGTACTCCTTCGGTGGGGCCTATGGCACCAACCTCGCGATACCAAAGGAGGGGGCAGTGGTGACCTCGTACTCGGTGGGTCCCTACAAGTACGGCTTCGCCGGGGCCCTGCCCGATCCCAACTTCAAGACCCCTGGCTGGATCCCCCACAGCATGTACTGGGAGTACGGCAACGGCACTACCTGGACCCACCAGGACATGGTCGGCATGTACTGGAACACGTTCTTCAACCCCTATGCGCCGGACATGATCCTGGCCGAGCTCATCTTCAGCACGGGAAGGAAGCTTCCCGACGACGTGGTCATGGTCCACAGCCTCCGGATGAAGTTCACGGACTATGCGGCCGTGAGGGGGTTCATCGATGCCCTTCTGGACTTCATCGACCGGTTTGGTGCCAACACCGGCCCTGTGACCCAGCGAATGGGCCAGATAGCCAACACCATCACGGAAGCGAAGCAGCTGTATCTGGATCAGGAGTATCTGGACTCCTCCTCCACGATGGATGGGGCGCTGGCCGATCTGGACCTCCTGAGGGATCAAGCCATTCGTCTCAAGGATCGGGCCCTTCTATGGATCTACGTGACCGAGTGGTTTGCGGTGAGCGGAGTCTGCCTTGTGGTCGGTTTTGCGCTGTGGACGCTGATGGTCAGACGCAGGCTGTACAGGGAGGTAGAAACCACAAGGCTCATCGGCATCTAGGGCAAGAGTCCAGATGTGGCGAATAGGGCCTAGTCTGCTGCCCGTTCCCGAGTCTCTCCAACGCTCGAGACCAGTGCAACATGAGTGCTGAGAAGGAGCCCCTCGCCGGGTTCGTTGACCGGCACAACCTGCGACCAGACGTCCAGTCCTTCCGTCCATACATCCAGGTACCAGAAGAGGTTCACGGTTCTTGACCTGTGCTTCGATCCTTCCCTGTCCACTGTGTAGAGCGATCCACCATGAATGCCGACGATCTTGGCTTCGCCGCTCCGTTCAAGGGGAGCGATTCTCAAGCACATCATGCCTTGAGGGCCAAGCGTGCTATTGTCCTCCCACACGATCCGGAAGGAGCCGGTACGCTTTCTGAACTTCCATACCGACAGATTCCTTGCGACGGGCTCCACATTGCCGAACGGGGCTGACGTGACTATCTCGTTCCTGCCATCGCCATCGACATCACCTATGTCAACTGACTGTATTCCTCCACGGGCTTGGGGCATTGTCAAGTTGCCGAACATCGCTCTGTATCCACCGTCACCATACTTGTAGACCCAGAAGGGACTTCTTTGAGAGGCATATCCGACCGCCACTATCTCGTTTGTGCGATCCCCATCAACATCACCTATCCTGATCTCATCAACTGGGGATGGTGATGCTTCTTCCGGGAGTGGCTTTGATGAGTACCGACCACCGCCCTGATTCTCCAGCACATTCAGCCTGAGTCCTGCATTGTAGACTATGTCAGGCTTGCCGTCGTTGTTCACATCCCCCACGTCGAAGCCGTGCGGTTTGGGTTCGTAGGGAAGGGTCACCCGTACTGTGGGTTCTCCAGGTACGTAGCGGACTAGGACGAACTTCCTAGCCAGTTGGGTGATCAGGAAGTTTGTTCCGTTGCCGTAGTAGTCTATCACGCGTGCCCGCGCAATGTCCAAGGTTGTGGAACCTGGACCGGTTTCATTGACCACTAGCTCGTATGTTCCTGAGACATTCTGGTATACCAGCAGTGTGCAGACTCCGATCTGCTGCCCTGTGGAATCCACATGGGGTCCGGTGGACACGACTATTTCCGGGTTGGCGTCTGAGTCAAGGTCGCAAAACGTGACGCTGCATATCAGGCCGAATATCCTCGCCGCCCAGATCTGCACCGGACTCCCTGTAGCATTGTAGTCGTAGAGCATTATCCCGCTCCGGTCGAATGTGAGAATTAATGCCTTGACCCTCCCGCCTTGTTTGCTTGGGTAGATGAGGAATGCAGCCAGCACCAGTACCGCCAAGATGGCTATGACGGTGGCAAGATATGTTCCGTACTTCCGGTGGGAGTTCTTCCTGGGGTGAGCGCAGTTATGCTTGTCGGGCGGCAGGTGGTTCCTGCACAGGACCAGGCCGCATCGGCTGCACGTGTACGGCCTCCACATAGGTTGCCAGATGTGTTTTCCGCAAAAAGCGCAGACCCAAGTCTCACGTGTTCCGGGAACCCGTGATTCGTCCACGTCAGACACTCCTCGAAATCCCTACGGCTACCCATGCGCGGGGTGCTCCCCAGCTTCAGGTGGTGTACTGGGCCGTCCTAGCGGGCGGCACGGGTGCTTCACCTCGCCCTCGGAAATCAGGAAGGCACCTATCTGCCCCCTTCAGGACCACAGCGATGAACATGACGAGGAGAAACTCCGCGCCAAGTTCGTTGACAGGTACAGCACCTGACCAAACATCCAGTCCTTGAGATACAACGGTACCTATATACCAGAAGAGGTTCACTATTCTTGTTTCGTACCCTGATCCTTTCCTGTCCACCACGTAAAGCCAACCTCTATCTATGCCTACCACTTTGGGTTCATTCTCTTCTTCAAGAGGAACAATCCTAAGACATAGCATGTCTTTTATGTTCGCTCCCCATCTGCCATTGTCCTCCCATAGAAGGTAGAAAGAACCGCTCGATTTGTTGTACTTCCATATGGACAGCTTTCCTGGAGGCGGCTCTTCACACAACTTGGCCGCTGTGGCTATCTCGTTCAGTCCATCTCCATCCACATCGCCTACATCAACGGATTGTATCGACCCATAACAAGAGATGTTATGGCTCCAGATTGCTTCGTATTCTCCGCCAATATTCTTGTGCACCTGCAGTACTTCACCATCTCTGCTCGTCCCAACTACCGTTATCTCGTTCAGTCCATCTCCATCAACGTCGCCTATTACGATTCCGTCATTCGGGTATGGAAGAGATCCAACACCAAGCCTTGACGTGTACTGACCGCCACCATGGTTCTCCATTATTTTCAGTCTAAATGTGTAGTCCCAGTTTGCCGCATACACTATATCAGGTTTGCCGTCGTTATTTACGTCGCCGATATCGAGGCCATAAGGGCTAACACCATGTGGAAGAATCTCTTGCATCGTCACTTTTCCGTGTTCGTAGCGAACCAGAACCACCCTACTTCCCAGGACACCGACTAGGAAATATGTCCCATTGTCGTAATAGTCTATTGTCTGGGTTCGAGCAATATCAGGCAAATTATTCCAGCTCTGAGCGGTCTTGTTGAAAATCAACTCGTAAGTCCCTGAAACATTCTGGTATACCAGAAATGACCACGTACCGTACATTGTGTATTGGTCTCTGCCCGGAAAGGTCGATACTACTATCTCTGGATTTCCATCCGACTCCAAATCGCAAAATGCGACGCCGCCCACAATACCGGCTGTCTTTGCTGTCCAGATTTGGAGTGGACTGCCTGCATTGTAGTCATAGAGCATTATCGTACTCCGGCGACCAGTGGAGTTTTGCGTAAGGATCAGCGTCTTGAGTGTCGATTCTTGCGCTATCACGGTGCCGGAGAAGAGCGCAATAGGGACAAGTGGAATCAGAAGTAGTTTCCTCCGTCCTATCCCAATGCCTTTCATGGGAGGTCCTCAAGCGGCTTTGCAGTCATGTGTCTCCCCTGCCCTATGGTCCTGGCAAAGCAGCAGACCCTACCTTCCGGCACATCTGCGGCTTCAACAGACCCTCTCCACAGACAGCGCAGTTCCAGCTACTCGTTTCGCGTATCTAGGCTTTCCGTCTTCCGACCTATCGGTCTTGCTGGACAGAATAATGCCCCCCTTTGGCCTGAATGTTGCCCCTACAGCCGCCAAGAACTCGTCCTCGAGGGTCAGCCGAGATATGTCCGGGGTTGAAGCATCTCTAGGTGCCGAACCCCCCTCTGGCGACGGTCAACATGCCCGCCGTCAAGAGTGGAATCAGTGCCAAGGCTGCCAATGCTCCCTTCACTTCTTCCCGCCTCCTTTTCATCAGTCCATATCTTGTGTTTCTTCTTCTCGTGAGCGCTAGAGTTGAGCCGGGGATGTGTCGGCGGTTGAGGCCTCGCTAGTCCCTACGGCGCGCCTCTCCTTGCCCGGACTGAATCCATGTCCATAGTGTCAATCTCCGAGGCATTCGATGGGTGTTCTTTCATCCCTCCACACAGAGAATGTACAGATCGGTTACGTATTGCGATCCAAAGGAATCGGTGTCAGCCGCAATGATGTACCTGTTCTCACCCGCAGTTACCATGTCCCAGCCCGTATCGATGTCGCTTCCGCCGTATACTCTGTGCCACACGAGATCGCCGTCCGAATCCACTTTGAGGACGTGGACATCGTACCATCCCGATCCGCATGAGCACGTGGATCCCGTGGTGATGAATCCACCATCTTCGGTTTGGCAGATGGAGTAGGCCCACTCGGAGTAATTGCCCGCATAGATTCTGTCCCAGACCCTCCTGCCGTTGGCGTCGATCCTGAGAAGGTAGGTGTGACCTTGGGAGTAGCCAGCGGCAGCGTAGCCGCCATCGGAAGTTCTGGTGATCATCCTCACGGTAGTGTTGGCTCTGAGTTCGTCCCTCCAAATGACCTCTCCCCCGGAGTCGATCTTGGCCAAGCTGTCGCCGGGAATGTTGAAGATGAAGTTGTTGCCTTGATCCGCGGGGATGATGTGGCCGGAGGGGCCAAAGTCCTTCGTCCACAACAGGCTCCCGCTGGCATCGATCTTGACAAGGTGGTCTCCGGTGATGAGATATCCGCCATCTGAACAAGGGGCGACATACCTTGCCTTGCCATCCAACCGAGTCTCCCACAGCAGGGTCCCATTCTTGTCCATTCTCAAGACCACTCCCTTGTCTGCTACCTTGCAGGACGAGTTCGAACACGTTGCTCCCACAACGACGAAGCCACCGTCTCCGCTCAGACACAAGTCGTTTGCGAAGTCGCTGTATCCGCCGCCGTAGGTTCTTTGCCAGCTCTTGTTCCCACCCCGATCAATCCTTAGTGCGAAGATGTCACCCCCCATCTCGCCCGCTATGATGAACCCGCCGTCTCCACTACCAATGATGGCGTGCGGCTTCAAGTTCGTGTAGACCTTGTGCCAAAGTGCCGGTTGGCCATCCGGCTCTCCGAGATTGGTTGTCAGAAGTGTCTCGGTGTCTCTCGAGTTGTTCTGGGAATCCTCGATTAGGTTCTGGGTGGGGCCCTCGTCTTGGTGGGTGGTGTTGGGTACCACAACGGTCGTCTCCTCATCTGGGCCGCGATCGATCTCGTTTTCCTCGGGAAGGGTCAGGTCGGGCGTGCCAGGCACCCTCTCCTTGGGGGCCAGGTTCCATGCGCCTACCAGGAGCATGGTAGCTATCCAGCATGCGGTCACCCCGCCCATCTTGGTTCTCAGAGCCAGTCGCGGGGGTTTGGGTTCATCCTCCCAGAAGGGATCCTCCTGGTCGATCTCGTGCGGGACTCTGTCGCGGTTGTGCTTCTCGTTGCTCATCCTACATCACATTCCTCACGATCTGGGAGAATCTCAACAGAGAAGCTCCCCCGAAGACGAAGAACAGGGAGAAGGCAACCTTCAGCCCATCCACTCCCAGCCGCAGGACTCCGTACCTTGCAAGCGCCACTGCGGCCAGGAGGGCGGCTGACAGTGCGAAGAGGACATAGTCTTCTCGCGAGATGAGGCTATACTCCTTCGCGGGTTCACCGATCTGGGACAGCTTGGCGACGCCGTACTTCGTTATCCTGTAGGGCGTGTCCTTCCTCAAGATGCCTTCCGAAACAAGTCCCTTGGATGACAGGTTCTTGACAGCCCTTCTCACCCGCGCGTAGTAGGCCTGATACTCGGGACTTTCCTTCTTCATGCCGTAGATCCCCTCAACCAGCTCGGCCAGCGTCCTTCTGCCGTCTATGAGGCTCGTCAGCACCTCGGACTGCAGGACCGAGTCCACTTCGGCCCGAGCCAGCTTTCTGGCAGATTCCACAAGATCCTTCCGAGCGGACTCCAGTGCTGGCGCCGCTTCCCCGGGATTCTCTCCTTCGGAAGCTAGATCATCTCCGGGGCGCGGGGGCACTCGTCTCTTCAGCATCGCTGAATCAGACGATTTCTCCGCTTATATAATCCGGAGGAAATTGCGGGGCCGTAAATTCCCTCCCGGCAGTCAGTAGCATGCACTAGTGACGGATTCCCGCTTTTCGATGGGGGGCTCGGTGGTTGTTGATGGGCCTGAAGCGACGCCGCTAGCTTGCCAATCCCCTTGTCAAGCCGACCTCTTTGTAGGCTTTCCGCCTCACCATCAGCGTCCAGAGGACAACTCCGGAGGTTATCAGGACCCCGGATACCGTCAGCCATTCAATGAGGTAGACCCAGATGAACACCCTGTCCTTGGCCCTCATTGCCATCACGCCCACCTGTTCGGCTTCCGAGATGGCTTGCCTCATCCCTTGCAAGGCAGCCTCGAGATCATGGTCCAGGTAGATCTGGTCCGCGGACTTCTTCAGAGCCTCCACCCCCCTCACCCCTTCCTCTACCTGCCGAAGGTTAGCACCGAACCTGTCGGCGAATTCAACGAGGCTTATCAGAAGCTTCTTCTGCAGGTCGAACTCGTGCCACTTCCTGCGCAGCTCGTGGGCTACAAGCGGGTCGGGGGGAAGGGGCACTGCAACGGTGTAGTAGTACACGTTGAGCACGCTGTCTTGGAAGTATGCCCAGTTCATGAAATCGCAGCCGAACACACCGAAGATGTTCTGCACTCCGACGAACCTGCCTTCCCCGATGTCCCAGTAGAAGTACAGAGGGGTCTCCTCTGAATTCCTGGACACGATGATCAGCTTGCAGCCCTGCCTGGGCGTGACGAAGTTGTAGGGGAAGAAGCACGGCGCCTCCTCCCATGGTATGCTTTGGGCCAGCTCGTTCTCCGGGTCGACGATCCTGAACTTTACGAGGTAGCTCTTGGACTGTTCGCCTGGAGAGCAGTCCACCGGAAGGATATCGTTGAGGACCGTGTCGGCCCAGCTCGGGAATCCACCGTACGCCCCGAATCCCTGCGAGCCGCCCGTCATCAGAAGGCCGAGGCCCTCGTTCAGGACCGAATCCCTGAACCATGCGATGTTCTCCGGGGTGAAGACGCGCAGGTCGATGTTGGCTAGGACGATCAGATCGGTGTTGTCAAGGAATGCCTCGTAGGTCCTGGGCATGTATATCCTCGCGACGCGCCTTGAGTACACAAGGTCCACAGAGGGGTTGTCCAGCCCAAGATGCGGAACCGGCGCCCGTACGTCGAATCTGGGGTCCTCCATGGCGAAGAGGAAGACCTCCGCCCACGCAGGCCAACCGGCGCCCTGGCTGGGAAAGCCCCCGAGCAGCGTCCTGATCCTGCCCGTGGTCGGGTCCACATGCGTGTCCATTGCCAGAGTGGAACTGGTCAGCAGGATGGCGAGCACACCCAATCCCGTGGTAGGCAATGTTCCCTGTGAGAATCCCATTCGGCGATCACTCGGTTGATCCGAACGCTGTTCCTACCAGCGCTTTCCCTTTCTTAATTCCTACCTATGCCTCGCCTCCTCAACTTGCCGAGGATTTCATGTCCCTTTCAGACAGCCCGGTGCTTGGCACGCGTCCGTTGATCTGCGGAGGGGCAATTTCGCGGCCTGATTCCCCGGTGCTACTGCGGAACGATCCTCAGGACCTTGAGTTCATGCGGGCCGAATTGGACGGGCACTCCGCTCATGAGAGTTCGGCCGTCCAGTGACATATCATGCTGGCTCTCTCCCAGAAGGCCGGAGATTCGGTAGCCTTGTTCGGCCTTGAGCGGACCTTCGTGTATGGCGAAGGACCCCGAGAAGGAATGGGGGCCTGGCCAGTGCAGGGTGGCATAGATCTTCCCATCGCCGGCCTGTGACAGAGCCGCTAGTACGCCGGGGGTAGCGGTGATTGGGCGCTGCACCCCCAGCCACTTCATCACGTCAAGCAGGACCCTGGTTCCTTCGGGTTGGGCCCAATCCACCTCCTGGCCGAGGCGCAGCACATGCCCCCTGCCGAAGTCCCACGCGTTGACCTCGTTGCCCTGTTGGCTTGGGCAATGCAGCCTCTCAAGGAGCGTAGGACCGGGATCGCCGTCGCCAATGACGAAGCGCCCCGATCGGGGAAGCAGGGCCAGGCGGCCGCCCCTAGCAACGTACTGGGCAAGCCGTTCCACCGTCTGCCGGTCTAGTACCTCGGAGTTGGCGTCCAGCAGCGCAGGGTAGCGATCGAGGTCGCCCAAGTGGCTGAGATCGGAGTGCCAGTCAAGCGAGTACTGGTGTTCCTGAAGCTTCGGGATCAAAGCGAGGGTCGGGTTGATGTAGTTCCTTGCTGGAACGTGGGACAGTATGGTACGGTACGAGATCATCCCCGCTACCCGCGCCCTTACCGGCTCGGCATCCGCCATCTCCAAGAACGCCTCCTTCGTGCGTCTGAACTCCTCGGGCGAGACCTCCATCTTCTCCCAGCTGCCCACCATCTGGTAGGACTTGACTCCGAGAGCAAAGGCGTGGAAGAAGAGGCGGCGGAATGCAGGCAGGGGCGGTGGAACCTGCCATGCCTCAACCATGAGCGGAACGGAGTAGCTGCGCACGATGCCCGACCCGACCTCCGCGGGAACCGGGTCTTCAGAGCAGGTTACGTCCAGAGCGCCGCCGTACCTCCGGAGGAGGCGCAGGCCTATGTCGTACGCGCTCAGCTGATGGGCCGAGTGGTGGAGCGAGCCGCCGTAGTACATGATGAGCGGCCGTTGATCGAGGCGCCGCACGGCCTGGTCGATGTCGCCGAACATCCTCTCGATACTCCACATCCTGTAGTCCTGGAAGTCGTGCCATTCCAGGGATGTGTTCAGCTTCCCGAAGGTTGGTTTTGGCTGTGAGACCTCCGACCACCTTCTGTAGCATTGCCCATAGCGTCGGTTCAGAGCGTTAAGGGAGAGCTTTCTCACGCGGGAAAGGAAGCACCTGTACCTGGCCTGAGAGTAGCTCGAGTAGTCATAGACGGCCTCACGATTGCCCCACATCCCGAAGTAGAAAGAGTCATTGTACCCGTAGAAGAACTGCCACGCGAGGATCGATCCGTTTCGGCGATACCGCTTCACCAGGGCCTTGACCAGCCGAAGGTATGAGCTTCGCGCCCTTGGGCCCCAATAGGACAGGCTGCGAGACTGGTCCCCACTGTAGCCGAAGAACCCCCCGCCATCTTGGTTGACCATGCTCTCCTCCGAGAGCCAGGCTGGGATCTGGCTATCGAAGAACCTCATCGTTATGGTGACGGGCAGCTGCACGGATGAAGCGCTCTCAAGGGCCCTGTCTAGGGTGCGCCAGTCGAAGGTATCGACTTTGGGCTCCAGGGTACTCCAGATCGGCCTAAGGTCTATGAAGTCTGCGCCTACGCGCCTTGCCGATTCGAAGGCGGACGGATCGGTCAAACTGAACCCATCCTCCGGCCCGCCGATTTCGACTCCGAACAGCCTCAGTTGCCGAGACTGGCGCATTGAAGTCTTCACTGATTCCTCTTGTTTCATCCAAGGCACCTTCGTACGATGGGACCAATGATCTCCTCCCGTGCTCTCCTGAGGCGGGTCATCACCATCGCGTGCTGGTGTTCGCTTGCATCGGTTTCCCCGGTCAGGGCCGAACGTGGTATGGCTTGCCTATTTCCCCTGGATGCGCTTGAGCATCTTCTTCGCTTTGTCGGCCACCACGCCTACATCGCTATGGGTCTGGCCCTCGACGAATTCCCTTATGCGTGGAACGAGAGCATCCTGGCCAAGGAAGTACTCCATTGCCTCGACGATGAAGCCGACGCAGTTGCCGGGGAAGAACCTGGTTGAACCAAGTAGAGCGTCCAAGATCGCTGGCGCCTTGTCGGGATTCGCCCTTGCGATCTTTCCGAGGGCACGTACCGAGTGGACTTGGAGGACGATGCTTTCATCCCCGAGGTTCCTTGCGATCCGGTCAATGGCCGGAACGATCTTGCGCTGGCGGTCCACCGATGCAAGGTTGCCCAGAGTGCACACGGCCTCCCATTTGAGGATCTTCTCCTTGGAATCGAGGTTGGCTATGAAAAGCTCAACGTGCGGGTAGAGAAGCTCTGGGGAATGCTCGGACAGAAGCGAGACCAGCTCCGCACACCCGTTCCGGACCCTGGCAACGTCCGATCGCAACCCCCCCAACAGCACCGGCACGTAGGCCTTGGGCTCTTTCGACACGTAGAGTCCGTAGACGTCCTTGGGTCTTGTCCCGTCCTCCCATTTTCCCGCAAGGAGCTTGTAGATGTCTTCCCGAGCCAATGTCTCGCCCCAATCACTTTGGCGAGCATCTCGGGGTCGAGGTTTCATAAAGGTTTGGTGCCGATGGGGCCGGGGACATCCCTGGCAACCGGAGTTCATCCTCCGGCCTTGGGAGACGGTCAGGATGCATCGGGCACTGAACTATGTCACCTTGACCCCGTAGCTGCCTTGGAACTTCTCCCCGGGCTCTAGGACGATGAGCCCCTCCTTGTTGTTGAATGCGTTCGTGTTGGAGGTCATGGGCTCTATGGCCACGCAGTTCCTGTTCTCGCCGGGCGGGGTGAAGATGACGAGGTAACGGTAGATGCTGTCCTGCCAGACCTCTATGGTGGCGTCCAGCTCCTCGTTCCTCAGCTCCGTGATCGTGCGACCCTTCCTTGTGCTGAGGCCGGTGAAGACGTTGTCCGGGTTCAACGCACCGATCTTTCTCCTCTTGAGGAAGTCGAATTCGGTGCCTTTGACCGGCGAGAGTTCGCCCGTGGGTATGAGCCTGTCGCTCATGATGACTCGGAACTTCGCCGGAATCCTGAGCTCCCAGCTGTCCACGTCGGAACTTCCGTTGAACCTGAAGTATGGGTGCCAACCATCGCCGAAGGGCAGTGGCCCATTCCCTATGTTCTCCGCCAGCGTCTGGACCTCGAAGCCGTCCTCCGTGAGGCTGTTCCTTACCTGCACATGCAGGCCGAAGGGATACCCCTCGAACTTGCCCGGGAAGTCGTACTCCAGCGTCACCGAGCCCTGTCTTCTGCCCTCCTCGGATGAGTGCAGGTCCATAGCCTGCTTGCTCAGAAGTCCATGGATGGCATGGCCCTGGGAGGGGAAGTTGATGGGCAGTCGGTGTTCCTTGCCCCCGAAGCAGTATCTGCCGTCCAGTATCCTGTTCGGGAAGGGGATCATCTTGATTCCCCTTGCCCATCTGCCCTCCTCCAGGTCCTCGGGCGTTTCGTACCCAAGCACTACTGAGAATGGCGGGGAGCCGGAGCCCTTTGCCTTGAGGACCAGTTTCCTTGTGTTCGCACCCAGATCGACGATCGATGCGAACTCTCTGGTGCTTGCGTTCGTGATGACGTACTCGGTGTGCCTACCGAACGGCCTCTTGTCGATCTTGAACATGCCCCTCGGTTTGCTTTCAGCTTAAACCGTTTTGCCTTTTCGTCTTGCCTCTGACGTGGACGGTTCGCTCCGAGTGTGGGCAGACCGTTGACATCGCTGGCCGCAAGGGCCGGGAGACGTCTGAACTGGGCCAGGTGGGGAGATCGGCGCGCAGTGTCTGGTTGACCGCTAGATTCATCAATCGGCATGTCCAAGGTCTTCTAGTGATGGTTTGCCGGTGGTGAGCGTCAAGATACCTTGTTGGGTCGAGGAGAAGATGAAGGCCTACTCCCAGTTTGTGGATTGGCAAGAGGAGATAAGGAGGATGCTGGTCTCCAGAGTCGAGGAGCTTGAGAGAGCGAAGGCAGTCGACGAGGCCATTGGTGCTCTAGGCTCAGTGCGCCCGGCGCCCACTGGGACGGCAAGGAAGTTGGTGAGGAAGGATCGTGACAGCCACTGATGCATTTGTCATAGCGAAGTCTGTTCCCAAGGAGGAGTGGCCGGGGTAGTTTGGCATCTGAAAGCTGGTTCGGCATCATCTGACTAGATCGTGACGCCTGGCAAACGAGCATCGTTGTGACGATCCCTTTGTGAAGATCCCCTGTAGGTGGTGAATCGCGTGGCTGTTCCGCGTATGAAGCTGATTCGTATCGGCGACCCACCAGACTGGCAGTTCGTGAACGCCACGTGGCAAGACGGCCCGGATGACTCCCTGCAGGTGCCGGAGTCGCTTGTCCGCCATGATGGGCCCGGGATGCAGGGACACCATTACGCGTTCCTCAGGACCGTGGTCTTGGACGATTTCCGGGCTCGTTTCCAGTTCAGGCTTGCGCCGCACTCCGACGCAGGCATCATACTCAGGGCGAGGGATCCGACCCACTTCCATGTCCTGCATTTCCCCAACTGCGGGCAGGCGAGCCGCGCCCAGAACTTCTGGACGGCCTTCTCCCGTATGGGGTCAGACGGCTACCTTCGGTTGGTGAGCCTGGAGCTGGTGCGCCGCGTCCCGAGCACTCCGTTCGGCTGGTTGGATGCGCAGGTGGAGGTCACGGGCCATCGCCTGGCCGTTCGGTTGCAGGACACGGGCCTCTTCCGGGCCTCGGACCCCTCAATGCCCAGACGCGGAAGAATGGGCCTCTACCTGTTTGGCGGCGCCGGGATCCGCAGGCTTGGAATCGACGGCAGGCCATCTGTATCGCAACGCTGGAATGCCCGTCGCCTGCCTCGGAAGAACTGGTTCCACCCTCGTCCGCATCCGCAGCAAAGCATCTGGCAGGCCCCGGCGCAACTGGTGAGGCTTCCCTCCGGGGGTCTTCTCCTGAGCTATGATGTGAAGCGCGATTCCGTCTCCAAGGAGATCGGCCCGCTTCTTGTGCGCTCCGCGGACGGAGGCAGGCATTGGTCTGAGCCGCGTCTTGTGGAAGTCAAGGGCATCGAAGGATGGCAGAGCGCGGTCATCCACATCTTTCCTGACAGCCGGCTTCGGCTTCTCACAGGAAAGGACGGCCACTACATGCTCGCAGATACACCTGATGAGGGTCTTACATGGTCCCGGCCTGAGCCCATCGGGGTCCAGCTCTTTCCGCCCGGGATCAAGGCACTGCACCTGGGGCCCCAGGCTTTGCTTAACCTTGCCGATGGATCGCTTCTCATGTTCGCCTACGGAGGCCACTCCTCCACCGTTGCGGACTCATCGATCTACACCTGGGGTTCCCACCACTGTCAGGCCTTCTGCTGCAGGTCCGCCGACGGGGGCATGACTTGGTCGCCATGGGTCAACATCGATGGCACGGTTGACGGCTCGGGCCAGAGGGTGGTCGGCAATCTGGACCTGACCGAGGTGTCGGCCGTGCAGACGGGCGATGGACGCATTCTGGCCCTGGCGAGGCCGATCTACTCCCCATGGATGTGGGAGACATGGTCATCGGACGGGGGCCTGAGCTGGACGCCCTGCATGCGGGGGCCCTTTCCGGGCTATGCAGCCCCTAACATCGCTCGCACCAGATCCGGAGCGATCGTCGTGGCACACCGTCTGCCCGGGTGCACCATCCACGTAAGCTTGGACGATGGACGCAGCTGGGACGGAGGGGCCATGATAGACTCTGCAATCTGGGTCATGGGCGGCATGGTGGAGGTGAAGCCCAACACGATCCTCTACGTCTACTGGGATTCCTTCGAAGGCCTGATGCGAGCCCAGTTCATCCGCATCACCAAAGCTGGCCCCATGCCCGCAGGAAGGCAGAGATGACATGGCAGCAGTCCGGGATGCGCTCTGGCTCTGGGGGACTCGGGCCAACGCGCTCCAAAGCTACGGGTTCCACACCTCGCGGATGACCGTTGCACAAGGGCTGGCCGAGCTCGGACTGGATCAGGTGATGATGTGCGGCCTGCTACCTCCCAGCGAGGATGAGTACCTGCCGGTGCGTCGGAGCCGGAGGATCTTATGGGAGATGAGCTTCGAAGAGGGCTTCGGGTTTGAAAGGCCGCTTGAGCCCATCGCGAGGCTGCATCGGGCCCATCCCAATGTGGTCGGGGTCCTGCTGGACGACTTCAGCACGACGGAGATCAAGAAGGGGGCTCGGCCTGAGTTGCTAGCCCGCATTCGGCAATACATGCCTGGCTCGATGCAGCTGTGGCTCGTTATCTACTCCATGAGCCTGAACATTCCTAACCTCGAGCAGTATCTGCGCCACGCGGACGGGATCAGCTTCTGGGTCTGGGATCCGCGGGAGCTTGAGCAGCTGCCGCATTCTGTGAGTCGCTGCAACCAAATCAGTGCCGGCAAGCCTCTGATCCTGGGCCTTTACCTCTACGACTTCTCAAGCAATCGGCCGCTGTCCTTGGGACAGATGGAGAAGCAGGTCCTCGCGGGAGTACAACTACTGCGAGAGGGTGAATGCGTTGGTCTGTGCTTCCTCGGCTCGTCGGTTATGGATGTCGGGCTGGAAACGGTTGAGTGGACGAGGAAGTGGGTCAAGGCTCACGGGGCAGAGAGACTCTGAAGAGGTTGACCTATCCGCCCGTCACGGCTGCCGGATCAG
>Ga0172366_10001756_pt1 | contig 16933 bp, 17 predicted proteins | sample LakKivSesite69cm_FD_114533 | JGI IMG/M metagenome (GOLD analysis project Ga0172366, IMG submission 114533) | Sediment microbial communities from Lake Kivu, Rwanda - Sediment site 69cm | ecosystem: Environmental > Aquatic > Freshwater > Lake > Sediment | place: Rwanda: Western Province, Lake... | reverse complement strand
TTTTTTCATCCATCTTGCCCCGCTCCATACGAGGGCTGTCGCCGGAACATTCTTTAGAACATCATTCTTGAACCGGTACAGCAGCAAACCGACGGATCTTCATCATGAAAATCAAGCACAAGGACAAGGTCGCCCCGGTCGAGGCCGTCAAGGGCATATTTCGTCGCACGATGTGTTATAACAAGGATGCCCAGATCTGCAACTTTGAAATGAAGAAGGGCTCGGTCATCGAGTTGCATTCCCACCCGGCCGCGCAGATTGGATATGTAATCAAAGGAAAGGTCGAATTCATGTATGAAACAAAGGAATCGAAGTACGTGGTAGTCACTGGTGACAGTTACTTGATTCCTGGCAACGTGAAACATGGAGCGACGATTCTCGAAGATTCTGATGTCATCGAGGTGTTTTCCCCGTCCCGAAAGGAATACGAGAACGAGTAAGGCGAGGATCCTACTTTTTATCCTTCCCGCTGCCGTATAAGGAGCACATCTCGTTCAAGCAGCAAGACCCGCAACTAGGGTTGCGCGGGGTGCAAATCTTCGCGCCGAAGTCCAGGAGCGCCCAGTTGAATTCCTTCACGCGAGCTGGATCTTGCGCGATGATCTCGTCTCCTTTTTCCCAAATGTGCTTGTTCCGCCTGTTATCTCCCTTGTTTTCCAGGTTGAAGAATCGGCAAATAATCCGGGTAACATTACCGTCGACTATGGAAACCGGTTTCCCGAATGCAAAGCAGAGCACAGCCCGCGCGATGTACCGGCCGATGCCTTGCAATTCGAGCAGTTTTTTTTCGTCCGGGGGTACCATGTCGCCATATTCTTCATGAACCACTCTTGCAAGGATCCTCAAGGCATCCGTTCGCCTGTCTTGGAGGCCCAGCGAGGAGAGATCCTGGCGGATCAAGGCGGGGTCACGCCCAAGGATCTTGACCGGTGTGGAAAAGTTATCCTTGATCGCCGGATAAAACGCAGCGATCGATTCCGCCCGCGTCCGTTGCAAGAGTAACTCGGTAACGAGCGAGATGAACGGGTCGATCTTGCCTTCCCGCCAGGGAAAATTTCGCCGGTTCACGTCAAACCAGCCCAGGAGCTTGTCGTGGAAGAATTGCTCCTTGGAAGGTGTTGGTCTTGCTTTTCGCGTCATGGCTCGAAATATCCTCGCAAGTTCTCGATGCAGTCGATGTGGCCGTTGAAGATTTCCCGTATCTTGCTCCAATACCACGTGTTCACGCGGGCGCCGGCGCGCGAGAAGATCGCCTTGAATTCATCCTGCAATTTCAAGCCCTCGGCATCGTAATCGAGCATCAAGATGATGTCCTTGCATTCCGCGAGGGTGTCCTCTATGTCGAGGCGTGACTTGCCGTGCAGCATGGTGATTCGATCGCCCTTGATACCCCCACGCACTAGCGCCTCCCGGTCCCGCTTCCCCTCGACGATGATCGGGGCCTGGTCCTTGGCCAATGCAGCGAACAGCTCGGCGAGATCCTCCCTGCGCTTGCGCTTGAGATCGTCCTTGTCAACCATCCTCTTCGCCTCGCGTCTTTCACTTGACCATGACGTCGATGACTCCGTGCTGCTTTCGGATGCCAAGCGATTTCACCAGGCGTGAACCAAGCAAGGTGACTTCCTTGACGAGCCCTGTCTTGCCGGCCTCTTCTTTCACGTCCTCCAGGAGCGTGGTCGTGTCCCCGTCGCTCACCTTTCCCTCGTAATGGATGACCGTGCCCGTGTCATGCCTCACGGCCTGGAATGCCACGGGCAGGTACTCTTTCGGCGGGGGAAAGACCCCCATGACGATGCGATCGGCTTTCAGGCCAGCCTTCACGAGGTCCGGAACGATCTTCGCGCAGTCACCAAGATGTGGCGTGACGACATGTTCCAGCCCGTTCAACTTGATGTTATCGACGAGGTACTTGTAGGATGCCGGGTTGATCTCGCAAGCATCGACGTGCGCTGGCGACGCGTGCTTGGCGATCATGAGAGAGAAATACCCTATCCCGGCGAACATGTCAAGCACGTGCTCGCCAGGCCTCACCAATTTCGGCAGGTAGGAGCGCTCCGTGATGTTCCCTTTCGAAAATATCACTTGCGTGAAGTCATGCTTGAAAATGACCCCGTTCTCCTTCGCAAGCACCTCGGACTTCCGCGTGCCCGCTATGTGCTCGAGACCGGTGGGCGTGCGAAATTGGCCGGTGACCTTGGATTCCCCGAACACCTTTCCCCAGACGCTCTTTATGTACGGGTAGATGTCGAGAAGTGCCGCCGCTATCAAGCCACGTTTCTCCCACAAGACGGGTTTCAAGTTCAAGATCGCGACGTCTTGCAGCGTTTGGAAGCCTCGCGGCAGCGCATTCGCTTCTTCCGGGGAAAGCTTGCCAAGAACCCGCTGGCCGAGCGATTCTCTGAAATCCACGAGGAAAACAAGCTCTCAACCTTTTAATGTAGAGCGATCTATTACAAGTAGAACATACGCTGGCACCTTCAATGGCAACCGAAGAAAAACCTGAATCAGTGGCAATATGCTTTGCCCAAGGCCATAACGAGAAGCTGGTCATCGAACAGGTTCAGCACGAAGGTCTGGTCGACATGTTGTTCCGATCCGGTTACCGTCTTGGCAAGATAGAGACCTGGATCTCCTGGCAAAAGCTGTGCGACTACCAAGTGCTCGTGATCGGCAGCCCACAAGAAAGCAAGATCGAGGAAACCGAGATCAAGGCAATCGTCGAGTTCGTGAATAGTGGTGGATCTCTTTTCTTGATATCCGACGAGGGTAGCGATGTCAAGGCGAAATCGAACTTGAACGACGTGGCGAAGGAATTCGGGTTTACTTTCGCGCCTGGGATCATCGTCGATACCGTCGATTATTCGGAAAAGCAAGAATACGTTCGGCCTGTGATAAGCGCGAGGCACTTCATAACGAGGGAGGTGAGCCAGATCGTGTTCGCCTCGGGGTGCGATATCGAGCTTGCAGACGAGGGGATCACGATCCTTGTAAAATCGGGCCCACACGCGATGCGGAACTTGTGGAAGGATGGGGAATGGGGGCAGCCAGAACCAGCGCCGGATCATCCCTTGCTCATAGTCAAGCGCCACGGGCAAGGTAAAGTGGTCGCGTGCGGTAACTTTTCCATTATCACCTCGATCTCCCGAATCTATGGCCTGTTCGCCGCGAACAACTTCACGCTCATCGGGAATATCTTCGCATGGCTCGCGAACAAGAAGGCAGAAGACGTGTCTAGCAAGTCGGACGTCGTGCACTTGAACATCGCGGTCGAGGAGGACCTTTTTTACTGGATGGAAGGAGAAATCAAGGACAAGCAGCGATTTGAAAGCATCAACGCGCTCATCAACTTCGCGTTGAACGCCGTGAAGCAAAGTTTCGACAATCTGGAGACTGGGGAAGCGGAAAATGGCAAGGGCTTCGAGGCGGATGGTGAATCGATGGTGACCGAGTCCCCTCCAAAACCGGCTGGCGAGAGTACCGAAAAGAGTGCATTGGCTGAAAAGGAGGGAAAACCCGCGCCCGAGAAGGAGGCACCACCACCTAAGCAAACCGCCACGCAGAAACCCGCGGCCCAGAAGCCCGGACCACAAAAGCCTCAAGGAAAGGGCTATCCCTCGCAAGGAAAGCGGCCTGGAAAGGCTTTCAGGCCTCCGGAACGGAACCTGGTTTTCAAGGCGAAACCCGGGGCCATCGAGGCTGCCAAGAAAACAAAGCCATCGGAGCAGAAACCCGCCAAACCGGCAGAGAAGCACAATTAAATATCTTGTACGCATCAATTCCTACCCCGATTCCACTAGAGATGCCTCCTATGGCAAATTTACACACACGTGTTGATTTTCTTGTCGTCGGATCTGGGCTTTCTGGCCTGTTTCTCGCCTCGAAACTTTCTCGCTCGGGTTCTGTACTCGTCATCACGAAAAAGAACAAGACGGACTCTAATTCAGCAAATGCCCAAGGAGGCATCGCCGCTGTAATGTCAGGCCAGGATTCCGTCGAGAAACATATAAAGGACACATTAATCGCAGGGGACGGGCTTTGCAAGGAACCTGTCGTGCGAAAGGTCGTTGAAAGCGCGCCACGCCTCGTACAAGAGTTAATCGCTATCGGCGTGCCTTTCACGAAGAACGAAAAGGGGGATTATGATCTCGGCCGGGAAGGCGGACATTCCGAGAGGCGCGTGATCCATGCCGGCGACGTCACGGGGAACGTTGTACAAGAAACATTGCTTCACTACTTGAAGAAAGAATGCCCCGACATCGAAATCCGCGAGAACACTATTGCGGTCAACCTTATCAAGGAGAACGGCCGGTGCATCGGCATTCATGCCCTTGATACGACCACGGGCGTGGTATTTCCGATCGAAGCGCGCTTCACGGTCATTTCGACTGGTGGCGCTGGCAAGATCTACTTGTACACGAGCAATCCCGACATAGCGACAGGCGACGGCATCGCCATGGCCTACCGGGCAGGCGCCGCCATCGCGAACATGGAATTTTTCCAGTTCCATCCCACGTGCTTGTACCATCCTTCGGCAAAATCGTTTCTCATCTCAGAGGCACTGCGCGGAGAGGGCGCCATATTGAAAAACCACCTGGGTGAACGGTTCATGCCAAAATATCACAAGTTGGCCGAACTTGCCCCCCGGGACATCGTGTCGCGCGCGATAGACCACGAGATGAAACGATATGGCATCGACAACGTGTTCCTCGATATATCCTTCAAGCCCGCGAGCTTCATCCAGGAACGGTTCCCGACCATCCATAAGAAATGCCTTGCATTCGGGTTTGACATGACCAAGGGACCGATCCCCGTGGTGCCTGCGGCGCATTTCACGTGCGGCGGGATCCTCGCGAATATCGACGGGACGACAAACATTCCAGGCTTGCACGCCATTGGCGAGGCCTCTTGCACCGGCTTGCACGGAGCGAACCGGCTCGCGAGCAACTCGTTACTAGAATGTGTTGCTATGGCCGATTACACTGCGAAGTACTTGAAAGAATGCCTTTCACGCAATCCCCCGCCGTTTCAGCACGTCAGGGAATGGGAGATCGGTAAGGCCATAGAAAGCAGCGAGGCGGTCGTCGTCAAGAACGACTGGGACGAGATCCGGACGATCATGTGGAATTACGTGGGCATCGTGCGTAGCCTGCGAAGTCTCCAGCGTGCAAAGCGTCGTCTCGACCTTATCCTCGACGAGATCAAGGATTACTACTGGGAATACCTGCTCACGTCCGACCTCATCGAACTTCGACATCTTGCCACGGTCGCGGACTTGATCACCACGTGTGCGATGTCTCGACGCGAATCGAGGGGAACCCATTACATGATCGACTTTCCCGAAAAGTTGCCAGGCGTTCCCACCGATACCATCGTCAAGCGATACGTCGATTGAGAAAGAAAAAGATAGGTCATCGGAACCGTTAAATCAAAGGCTCGAGGTTTATCTCGAAAAACGCGACAGGGCATTCCAGGGCAAAGTTAGACAGGATCTCCGGGTGGATTTCTCCTACAGACCCGACGCGCTTCTTGTCGATGATGATATCCGCGGTGCGGCCATCGAGTCCGAACGGGTTTGTTGCAGCGATCACCTCGAAGGATCCAATGCCGTGCATCTCCATAAACGCATCGACTACCGATCTTGCATCGGTGAAGCATGCTTCCTTGTCGTAGATCACGCAAGCAACGTGTATATCGCGCCGTGCACCGGTTTCCTCGTTCTTATCGAGGATGATGACATCACCAACCTCGAAGATCTTGATCGGGATACTCTCGTGCTTGTTGTCCTGCAAATTCTGGAGTAAGCCCGAGAGCAAGTCCTGGCGCGTCGTGTCATACTCTTTCGACACGGGGTTCTTGAGCACGACGCCATCCTTCCATTTACGTCGAGTGGCGGCGAAGCTCTTCTCCTTGCTGGTAAGGATGAAGTTCACGACTTCCTGGAACCCTAACCCAGTCATCACCTTACGGACGAGGGCTTGTGCTTGGAGCTTCGGGTGGTATTTCCCTATACCTCCTTGGGGGAGGGTCAATGGCAGGTTAGAGTACCCGATACCAATGGCGACCTCCTCGGTCAAGTCGACCGGGTGCATGAGATCACCGCGATAGCACGGTACGAGCACGTCAAGCGATCCTTTTCTCTTGCCCGGCTTGGCATCAAACCGTACCTTGCGCAATGCCTTGATTATATCCGTTTCGGGTAGTTTCAAACCGAGATAGCTGTTGATGTACTCCACGTCTACCATCCATTCCGCAGGAGCGAAACTTGGCGTGATACGCGGGCCGTCGGGATAGAGGTTGGTCACCTTCTCGATCTTGCAGCCCATATCTGCAAGCATTGTGCAAAGCACGTTGAGGGCGAAGTTCACAGATTTCAGGTCGGTGCCGGTCATGTCGATGAAGAGATTCTTCGTATCGTCGGTGACCATCGTGAGCGTCCCGTTGATGATGGGCGGAAAAGATATCACGTTGCTGTTCTTGTCGAAGATGATCGGGCAGATCCCTGTATCCTTGAGAATGTATGCGTATTCTCTGCCCTTGGGATGCTGTTCGAGGATCTCCGCGGGCGTGAGCTGGTAGCCGGGCATCTGGAGCGGCTCGAACTTGATCGCGTCGGGCTTGACCGCCGTGTACGTGAACGGGGGCGTGATCTTGTCGAGATCATGCACGCCGATGGCAACCTTCTTGCGATTACGGCCGATGGCCCAGTGGAGGTCTTCTTGCGTGTTCATAAGGGTCGCCACCTGATCGCTGTCGAGGTTAATCCCGCGCACGATGGCTGTCGCGATGAAGGGCCGTACTTGATTCACTATCGGGTCCACATTGACCTCGTAGTCCCCGCCCTTCGCCGTGAAATGAGGAAGGCCTGTCTCGATCTCATAATATCCCTTCAGCGCCCTGGCAATGCCTTCCGGGGAGCTGAAATCGGGCCGGTTCGGATTGTACTCGACCTTGATCTTACCCTCGGCCTCGTTGATCTCGTCCAAGTCCAAGCTGATCCACTGGAGATCCATTTCCAGATCCTTGATCGAGACCGGCTTGCCGAGCAGCCTCTGGATGCGTTGGAGCGTGAATTCGATGGTTGGCATATTTTTCTCCTCCCGTCCCTCGCTCACAACCTCGGGTACGGGGCTTTTCTCAGCCACGATAGCGGGTTCTTGTATAAATCGCGGATGTCGTTCCGCTTCAAGCGCAGCATCGCGATGCGCTCGAGGCCTTGTCCCCACGCGAGCACGCGCACGGGCTCCTTGATGCCCCACGGCGTGCAGACCTCGGGCCTGAATATGCCCGATCCGCCGATCTCCATCCACTTGCCAAGTTCCTTCGAGAACACGCTAACCTCGAGGCTTGGCTCTGTGTACGGGAAGAAGCCCGGCCGCGTGATGACCTTCTCGAATCCCATCGTCGTGTAGAACTCGACGAGCGTGCCCCGCAGGTCGGCAAGCGATAGCCGCTCCCCGATGACGATGCCCTCGACTTGCATGAACTCGGCGAGATGCTTGAAATCCACTTTTTCGTTCCGATAGACGCGGTCGATGGAAAACACCTTCAGCGGGAGTTTTATCCCCTCTTTAATGGCCTTGCCGAGCTGCCGCACGGTCGTGGCCGTCGTGTGCGTGCGCATGATGGTCTGGGTGGCGATGTCGCGGTTCCACTTGTAGCCCCAGCCCGTGGATCCCGTGTTGCCCCCGTCCTCGTGCATCTCGGCGACCGCCTTCACGTACTTCTCATCCGGAAGCCTGGCCTTGGCTGGATTTGACAAGTAGAACGTGTCATGCATCTCGCGCGCTGGGTGGTCTTGGGGCTGGTACAAGGCGTCGAAGTTGAAGAATGCGGATTCGATGATGGGGCCGCGGATCTCGGTGAAGCCCATGGCGAAGAATATCTCCCGCACCTTGTTGATTATCTCGATGAGAGGATGGATCTTGCCCGCGTTGAGATGGGCGCCCGGCTTCGACACATCGTACGCCTTGAGATTGGCATCTTTCCACGACCCCGTCGTGATCATGTTCATCGTGAGGTGCGTGACCTCGTCCAGCGCGGTCACCTTGGAAGGGTCGAGTTTCTTGCCCTTTTCGGTCAGGTAAAGTGTCCGCTTCGTGTATTTCTTCTCGATGACGATCGTGCGTTTCTTCAAGGTATCGACCATCGGTTTCATGTTCTCGGGGAGGTCGTTGAGGTCGATTGCGCCGCCTTTAGCGGCGAGAAACGCGAGCAGTTTCTCCTCTGGCTTGTCCTCGTATTCCTGCTTGAGCACGAGAATTTGTACTTTATCGCCGACCTTTGCCTGGCTCGTCCACCGGGCTTGTTTCAAATGGCCGATTGAGAGGAAGAAGAGTTTTTCATCCATCGAAAAAGCATTTTTCGCTTTTTCCTTGAGGGCGTGCAATTCTATCTGCTTGACATTCAAGTCGCAAATTAACTTGAAAAGGCGCGTTTCTGGAAGGTGATTTTTCGCGTAATCTTCGCCTTCATCGGTTAAAGCAATTTCCGTGGCTTCTTCTTCCTTAAAATATCCGAGATCTTGAGCTGCAAGCTCATTGATAGCGCCCATGATCACGGCGTAGTCAAGACCGAGTTGCTTGGCCAATGCTGCCGCATCGATGCCGCTTGCTGCCTTGAGCGCCTTTAAGACCGCCGTGGTCAGCGATTTTAACGAGACCATGATGATCAATCCCTTTATCGAGATCCATCAAACTCCTTTATTCTTAAGGATTGCGGAACATTCCGCCTTTTTTATCCGCCTAAAGCCCGCTAACTAGAAAAACCCAGCAAAATGAACGAAAAACAGCGAGGATATTCCTCGATCCATTGCTAGCGTGGATGATTATCCCCGACCGAACCCCCCGGGAAACTTTACGCTCGAACGTTCAGTTCCCGGGGCCATTAAAGATGAATGGCCTGCTCGAGACGAAAACCGTCGCCCGTGACGTCATTTTCGGTCATCTGTGCGGTACTCGGTCATACAAGCATTTCACGGAATGGCGGGGAATAAATCATTGCGGTTCCTAGACGACAGTGCAATATGGTGGATCACCGATGAATGGTGCGAACGGCGCGAAAAAAGGGTTAAAAATTGGTTTGGCCGGAAAAGGGGGCGTGGGGAAGACGCTATTGGCATCGACACTCGCGCGGCTCGCGGCGCGTTCCGGGAAGTTCAGCCGGGTGCTGGCGATCGACAATGACCCGTCTTTAAACCTTGGCATGGCCCTGGGCATTCCCGCCGACAAGATAGGATGCCCCATCTCCGAGATGAAGGATTTGATCAAGGAGAGGACGGGCGTTGCGCCGGGCGATAGCGGGGCATTCAAGTTAAACCCGAAGGTAAGCGATATCCCTGATAAATTCGCCGTTCCAGGTCCAGATGGCGTTCGGCTGCTGGTGCTCGGCACGATCAAGGATCCCGGGACTGGCTGCTTGTGCTCGAGCAACGCGCTGGTTCGCGAGCTCTTGTACCACTTGATTGTCCAGCGGGACGAGCTCGTCGTTCTCGATTTCGAAGCCGGCATCGAGTCGTCTATGGGCCGCGCGACGTCCAAGGGACTCGATTTGCTGCTCGTCGTGGTCGAACCCGGACAGAAGTCTATCCAGGTGGGCGAGAAACTCGCGACCATGGCGAAGCAGCTTAACATCAAGCAGGTGCTCGCGATCGTGAATAAAGTTGGCGATGACAAGGCTGCTAGCGCGGTTATAGAACAATTAAAATCAAGGGGGATCGACGTGATAGGCACCATTCCCCAGTCACGCTGTGCCACCGAGGCGGATATGAAAGGAATGCCGTTGCTCGATGCTGCTCCCGGCGACGTGGTAATCGTTGCGATCAAGCGGGTCCTCGATGACATCATCAACCAGTTTTACACGTGAGAGGATTCGCCATGATCTTACAAATGGACTGGCGCCTCTATCTTGGCGGCATTGGCCCGTCCTTGATATCGACGATCATCTCCTCGTAGAAAAGAAAGAAAAACTTGATGAACTACCTCGATCCAGGGGAAAAAAGGCGCCATCTGGAAAAAATGGCGGGAAATTTTCCCGTAATTTCATGCGACATTTACGACTTTCTTGATCTTGTCCTCGCCAAGCATCTCCTTGAGGCCTTGCTCTACGAGGTTTCTCAAGGTCGCTTGGGCGTGCATGCAACCTGCACAATGGCCCTTGAGTCTAACAGAAACCTCTCCGTCCTTGTAACCCACGAATTGAATGTCCCCGCCATCCACGCGGAGATACTGGCGAACTTGATCGAGTGCCTTGTCGATTTGCGCGTCCATTGACGTTGCCATGGTCGTTCATTCTTTTTCGGTCTATGGATAATAAATTTGAGATCACATAAGCGGGCACGTTTCTTGAAGGTTATTGGTGACGCAACAAAGGTATACGATCACTTGGAATTATAACGTATAAGGGCGTTTACTTCCTTGGGATGATCCAGATATGAGCCTCATCGTCTTCGAGGGCATCGACGGCACTGGTAAATCGACCCAAGCGACCTTGCTCGAGCAACGGATCAACGACAAGTCACCTGGCACTGCATTACGCATTGCTGAGCCCACGAAATCGCCGCATGGCATGAAGATCCGGGCGGCAATGATGAACGCGAAGGAGCGATTGGCCTTCGACGAGGAGTTGGATCTATTCATCAGGGATCGGAAGGACAACGTCGAGCACAATATCATGCCGGCCCTGGCCGCGGGCAAGGCCGTCATCCTCGACCGCTATTACTTCTCGACCGCCGCATACCAGGGCACGAGGGGCAAGATGTCGTGGCAAGAGATCATCGACATCAACGAGCAGTTCGCGCCGAAGCCGTCCATCTTGCTCGTGTTTTTCCTGCCCGTCGACGAAGCACTGAAGCGCATCGATAAAGACGCCAGGGATTCCAAGCGCGAGTCCCGCTCCTACATGGAGAAGAAAGATACCCTCGAGAAGGTGCAAGACGCGTTCCGGCGCATTCACGAGACCAAGAAATACAATTCCCACGCCATCAACGCGGCGCGGCCGGTCGAGGAATTGCAAGGGCTAATATGGAACATCTACCAAGATCACGTGCGAAAGCAACGAGCATGAACCCCCATGTCGGAAGGAGAAGAAGAGAAGAAGATGAAGAGCGAGATCATCTCGATCTCGCTGTCCAAGGCTCTGCTGGACAAGGTCGACGGCATCCAGCAAGAGCGGAACTTCGCGTCGCGGTCCGAGGTCATCAGGCACTGCCTCCAGACCTATTCCAAGGATCTCGAGCAAACCATGCGTGCGGACGAAACGGTTGGCGTCTACATCATCGGCATCTCGTATTACTCCGTGAAGACGAAGCCGGGTGATATCCAGGACATCATCAAGGATTTTTCCAACGACATCATGACGACGAACCGCATCAAGATCTCGCAGTCCGTCACGATGCTGCTCTACATCATGAAGACGAACATCAACATCGCCAGCATATTCTTCGAGAAGCTGTCCGCGATCAAGGGATTGATGGACAAGAAATTGTTCTCGCTTCGGGTCAATATTTAAAATAGGCGAGGTCTCGCCTTCGCTCGCCTAATGGCGACGCGCGGCGACGAAGCAAGAGTTGTGAATAAATTAGCCACGAAACATTTTAAATGGGCTTTCTCCCTTAACTATCAACGGCATCCTGGTTTTCATGTCATCGTTCCTTCGAGCAGCCAGCGAGGGTACTTCTATGAAATTCATCATGAAATGCACGAACACGAAGTGCAACGCGGTCTTTACTGACGAGGAAAAGACCCCGTTTACGTGTCCCAAGTGCGATTCCCCCCTCAACGTTCACATTTTTCACAACAAGGTCGGCAAGATCGAACTGGATTTCTTCCGCGGCCGCACGCCTAGCATGTGGAAGTTCCTGCCGTTTCTGCCGCTTGGCCACTCGGAGAACATCGTTTCGATAGGAGAAGGTTCCACGCCCCTGCTTCAAGCAAATAATATCAACAAGGACCTTAATATCAAGAATATACTGCTCAAGAACGAGACGATCAATCCAACGGGCTCGTATATCGATCGCCAAATCTCGCTCGGTATTTCCGTGGCCAAGGAACTCGGTTTCGAGAGGGCCATCTCGCTTTCGACTGGGAACGTCGGGGCGTCCGTTGCCGCTTACTCGGCGCGAGCAGGCATCAAGAGCTTGTGCATCGTCCCTAGCCATTACAAGTCCGTCAAGCTCCAGCAGATCAAGCTGTTCGGCGGGAACGTGATCCAGGTCAAGAGTGACTCTGACAAGGTTCTCATGGGTCTTGTCCTCAAGGGTTGCAAGGCGCTCAAGGCGGTCAACCTCGCCACCACGTCGATGTACAACGCGTTCACGAACCACGGCGCCAAGACCATCATCTACGAGATTTTCGAGCAGATGCACACGGAGCTGCCTGATCTCATCGTTGTTCCCGTCGGTGGCGGCGCGCTGTTCTGTGCCCTCTTGCAAGCATGCCTGGAACTCAAGGAATTGCACTTCATCGGCGAGATCCCGCGTTTCCTCCTCGTACAACCCGAGGGCTGCCATCCCTTCATCGACGCGTTGGAAAGGGATCTCTCACCCGAACAAGTCCACCAGAACCCGTGGAAAGACGTGAAGACCGAGATCTCGGCGCTCGCCCACGACGTGCCCCTCGATTACGGGTGGTACCACATCCTCAAGAAGCAGCTGCCCCGGCCCGACACGGTACAAGGGATCACGGTCTCGGATGCCGAGACGCGATCGGCGCAGCGGTTACTGTCCAAGCGGGAAGGCATCTTCGTGGAGATGGCAAGCGCCACGGTCATCGCCGCGCTGCGAAAGGCCAGCCAGCATACCGGCGACATTTCGCAATACAATAGCGTGTGTCCCGTGCTCACGGGCAGCGGCATCATGGACATGGACCAGGAAAAAGAAATTGCCGTGCCACCCGCTTACCCCGTGGACTTCGACTGGGAGCACGTGATGCGCCCGTTCCTGGAATAATACTCTTCGTGTTTCATATCGTGACGTACTTGACCTTCCGGCCCTTCTTGACTCGTCGCAGCAAGCCCACGGCCACGAGATGCCTTAACACGAGGCCGACCATTCCCTTGGCCATGAGGTACGTCCCGATGCCGCGTTCGCTGTAGATCCGCCACGCGACGTCCCCCTCGGATTGCGGGGACTGGCTGCAAATCTTGAGAATCTGTCCTTCTCGGAGCCGTCGAAAGCTGAGCAATTCCAACACGCGTTCGCGAGGATTGTGTATTGCTCCACCGTGTGCTGGAAGCATGAGCGTCGGGTTCAATTGCGCGATGCTCTCCATGGTGTCCTGGTACGCCTGGTAATCGGAATGTGGCGGGCCGAGCCACGTGGAACCGATCCGCAGCACGAGGTCGCTCGAGATCAAGATGCCGGATTCGTGCTCGTACAACATCACCTGGCCTGGCGCATGTCCCGGCGCGAGGAGCGCCGTGAACCTGCGGTTGCCGCACTGGATGTCATCGTTGCCTTGCACGATATGGTCGACATGTATCGCCTGTTTGGCGCGGACGAGCCGATAAAACAAGTTCATAAGTATGCTTTCCAACAACTCGCCAAGGGTCTTGGTAACGGCGCTCTGGGACTTTAACAAAGCAGCAGTCGCTCTGGACGCGAATATCTTTGCACTGGGAAAGTATTGCTTGAGGAGTGACGCGCCCGAGGCATGGTCGTGGTGCTCGTGGGAGAGCACGATCGTGGTCACGAGGCCGCTGAATGGCGCAGCCGCGGGAATCTTTCCCGACTGCTTCAAAAAAGCGGCGAGGCCCCGGAAGCCTGCCATGAAGTCGTTGAACGATCTGCGCATGGCATACCCTGCATCGAACAATAACCCGCCGCCCTTGCTGTCCGGGACGTAGTATATGTTCGTCGCGGGCTGGCCGAAGCGATAGCTCTTTTCACGAATGGAAAAAATGCCAGGAGCCACTTCTAACCAAGTCATATGCCGTGTTCGAATAAGTTTTCTCACGCCTTAAGCAAGGTTATTTGACTTCGAGCTGATCCACAAGTCATCTGTTATGTTCCTGGATTGGCAGGCGGGACATTATGAGGGCGCTCATGCTCGTATATTTCGATCCCATATTCGGGCCGAAGATCTTCTTGCATTCCGGTATCGACGTGGACGAGTTCAAGCACATCCCGCCCCTGATGGACTTGTACAAGGAAGGTTTCTTCTATCACGAGTTCAACAAGGATAAAAGCGCCAACTTGAGCTTCCAACTACCTTCAAGCTATGCACGGGGCAATTGCGAGATCTTGATGCTCACGTACCTCGTGCGCAACGGGGAACACAACCCGGGCATGGCAAAAGAATACCTCACGCGGTTCGCCGAGCATCTCGTTCAAATAAGGGACGCGTACAAGGCGTTCTATGTCGGATCGGCCAAGTACCCTGGTGATTCCAAGAAACTCGACGAGCTCAAGGAGCTTTTCGACGCGCTCCACCACTCGCTCCCTGCCGAGGTTAACATGTTCAAGCCCAAGGAACGCAAGATCTTCGTGTTCGGGCTCACGAAGGCGGGAAAAACAACGCTCTTAAACGCCATGCAGAACCGAAAAGCAAAGCAACCCCATCCCACGATCTTTATGGACGTCTCTAAGGCATTGATTCCCGATTCGAACGTCTCCGCCATGATATACGACGCCCCCGGCCAGATCAAGTACCGGGAGATGTGGGCGCCTAACATCACGGGATCGGATGGCCTCGTGTTCGTCGTCGACGTGGCGGACAAGGACCGGTTTCCCGAGGCGAAAGGCGTGCTCCACGACATAGCGAAGCGCCCTGAAACTCGTTCCATTCCATTGCTCCTTCTGCTCAACAAGGTGGACCTGAAAAAGCCGAAGACGAAGGAACTCGTGAAAGTGCTGGAACTCGACGGCCTTAACGGCCGGCCGATGAAATACTTCGAGACGAGCGCCGTCACGGGCGAGGGCGTGGCAGAAGCATTCGCCTGGTTGGGGAAAGAGCTTTCCAAATAAAGGATGGAAGGAAAGATCACGGGTTTTTGTCCAACAGTTCCTTCGCTTCGCGGGAATAAATCGATCGATCCTCGTGCGCTACCCGTGCTCCTCAACGCTTCCCGTTATATCGAGCATCCTACCGCCGGGTACCATCGCCATCGGAACCGAGTGGCTTGCGATCGTGATTCTTCAAGTAATCGTCGATCGCGATACGCAGCGCATCACTTGCCAGGTTGGAGCAGTGCATCTTCGCCGGTGGCAGCCCGTCCAAGCTATCCGCCACATCTTGCCGGGTTATCTTGTATGCCTCTGCGAGCGTTTTTCCAATGGCCATCTCCGTGATCATGCTCGATGTGGCGATCGCCGCCGCGCAGCCGAAGGTCTTGAACTTGATGTCCTTGATGATATCATCTTGCACTTTTATCTGGATGGTCATCAAGTCCCCGCACGCGGGATTACCAACCGTGCCCGTGCCATCCGGCTCTGGAATTTCCCCGGCGTTTCGCGGGTTCGTGAAATGGTCGATCACGCGCTTCGAGTACATGGCGAAAATGCACCCGTAGATGTAATGTCCTCGTGGTTTGATAAAGGTGTATGCCTTATAGTCTAAAGAAAAAACACGGAAAATGCTTGCTTGATAAAAGTGATGGACAGATCCTGCCATCCATCAGAACATCGTTTTGATGATGGGGCGCACGATTCCCGGGGCAGCGTTCTTGTCGATCTTGCCAGTAATACCAACGACCAAAAGGGTAAGCGGTATGGGCTCTGGGATGGCGAGGACCAGGAACTCGTAATTGTCCCATTCGATGGCGATCTTGTCGGTCGTGCCGCTCTTGATCTGGCCGAGGATCTCTTTTATCTTGAAGAAATACGGGGCTGCCAGATTGACGATATCGTCCTGGACTTTTCCCTTGGCGTTCTGCACGACCGGGATCCCGTGCTTGTCGAAGAGGGCCGCGAACGTGGCCCCGGTCGCTTTCGCGATATCCTCGATCGATTTCTTGTATTGTTCCGTGCGCCCGAGGATTTCATTGAAGATAGTCGCGAACGCGCTCGTGATTGTCCATGGCTGGGTGATCGTCGTCATTGCGAAGGCGAGTGGAAATCGTCCCCCCACGGCGGCGCTCATGCGAGTCTGCAAGATCTCCATCGTTTCCCGGTCGGTCGGGTTCGCATCCTGTATATATCGCTCGGCCTTGTGCAGCAACACATGGATCGATGGTTTTATACCGAGCGCGTCGAATTGCGCGAGGACGTCCTTGAAATAGTTGAGCGCATCGTTTACTCGGTCCGCATCTTGAACATCTGCCACGTATATGCAAGCATCGGCCTGGTCGAAATATTGGCCTGGTTCCTTGAAATAATTCACGATATATTGCTTTTGTCCGCCTAAATCATGTTGGAGCAAATCGTAATCGAGATATTGGAAAGTTGACCGCTCTACCAAAAGCGTGGGGTTCACTAGGCCCAAGCTCGCAAAATCCCCCTTCAAGCACAATATGATGCTGGTCTTTCCCGAGTTATCAAGACCTACAAAAAGGATCTTTTTTGACTGTTTGAGCTTCTGGCTGAAATCGGCGACGGCTGCCATTATTTTTCACGCGTGATCCTACTCCTCCTTGGTGTTTTTTATAAATTGCTCGCCACCAACCTGTACACCAGCCCTTTGTTTCATCACCAATAAATTAAATGCTCAGGAGTCTGATTAACTCAATCTTTGTACCTTCTAAAGCCTTTCTTTTTCAATTTATTCCACGCTTGATGACACGTCTGAAGTGATACATGCCCGTGCAATGCCGTCTCCATCCGTTTTAACGTAAACGTCTCAGTTTTGGGTAATGTTTATATCCGTGTGATACCCATGTTTGTCTAAAACCCGTGATTTAAAGGTGGACGAATCATGGCTATCATGACAGAAAACAATTATTTCGAGAAGCAAGGGCTTCAGCTCATAGCGGATAAAGTGTTCAAGGTGTGCGACGAAAACGG
>Ga0172366_10001753_pt1 | contig 16976 bp, 10 predicted proteins | sample LakKivSesite69cm_FD_114533 | JGI IMG/M metagenome (GOLD analysis project Ga0172366, IMG submission 114533) | Sediment microbial communities from Lake Kivu, Rwanda - Sediment site 69cm | ecosystem: Environmental > Aquatic > Freshwater > Lake > Sediment | place: Rwanda: Western Province, Lake... | reverse complement strand
TAGATGGTACTAATAATTTTAGTGAATTAAGAGCTTATACTCCAGGTGTAGGAGATAATAGTAAATTAATTCTTCAACCTTATGGTGGTAATGTAGGTATAGGTACAACAAGTCCTTCGGTAAAATTAGCCGTTGATGGAGAAGCTAGTTTTGGTGACGGCAGCAAACTTACAATGATTGGTTTAGATATTAATAGTCAAGCCACTCCAAGCTTCATAAAAATCAGAACAAAAATTCCGTTTGCATCTGGTGCGGCAGATTTTACCATCAATATTAAAGGTTTCAGATATGGCAGTGCAGAAACTACTAATCTTAGCGTTTGTTGGCATTATTATAATAGCACTTTTTATAATCCGGCAATTAGTTCAGCAGGTAGTTATGCTCCAACCGTTAAGTTATCAGCTGAAAATTGGGATTCTTCGGGTACACCTAAAGTTTGCATTGTATTGGTTAGCCCAGGTTATTGGCCTAAATTATATGTCGAAAGTATGTACAGTAGTGCATACAACGACGCATATGCTGATGGTTGGGATTGGGTAGATGCGGATGCTACAGGTACAGGAAATAATTTAGCAACATTATCTTATAAATCAAATTTTGGTAATAGTTTTGTGATGTTAAGCAATGGTAATGTTGGTATAGGAATAACAAGTCCGGCCACACCATTACATGTAGTTGGTGTAATAAGTGGTAGCAGTTTTACAGGTGCAGGAACTGGTTTAACAGGAACTGCTGCGGGATTGAATATTGGGGGTAATGCTGCGACTTCTACAACATCAGCTCAATTGACCACTTCCGATGTCAGAACCATATCTCCAAGTTCTGCAAATGCATTTAGATTAACTTATGGTTTTACTTCTTGGACGAATAATAATACATCTCCTTATGCGGATTATTTACATTTAAGATCTTATACCGATTCTTCGGGTGGAAATGATAATTTAGTAATGTTCCGTAAAGATGCCATTGGAATGAGAATATGGCAACAATCGTTTGGTTCTGCCACCAATTATTCAACTTATAAAGATGTTGCATTTACAGATTCAATAGGAAATGGAACAATAACGATTGCTGCTGGAACAGGTGTAGGTGTAGGAACAACAAACACATTTACAACAAATCAAAGTGGAAATACAACAGTTACAATAACTAACAATGGCGTAACAAGTAATGTTGCGGGGACTGGTATTAGTGTTAGTGGTGCAACAGGAGCAGTAACAATTACAAATAGTGGTGTTACGAGCGCTGTTGCTGGAACAGGTGTTAGTGTAAGCGCTGCGACTGGTGCGGTCACATTTTCAATCGGCCAAGCAGTAGGAACTGGTAACAGTCCTACGTTTACAGCTTTAACAACAACTGTAGATGGTGCAAATCATATTATGGCAGGTTCGACTAATGCCGAAGGTATTAGGATGACACCTGCTAGTTCTACTACTTATCCTGTATTTTTAAGAAGTTTAAATCCTGGTGTTGGTGAAGCGTCTCCGTGGATTTATAAAGAACAAGCAACCGATTGGGGTATTTGGCATAATAATCCTGTAAATTCAATTGATTTTACAAAACAAGGTTCAGGTGGAATTGCAAACAATGTTGGTGGATCTTCATCAAATACAGTTACTGTAAGAGTTGAAATGGCAACTGGCTTTGTTCAAACTATTGCTGGTTATAGAAACAGTGCGGGAACAACAATTTTAGACAATACCGGTAATATTACAGGTAATGCAGCGACTGCAACAACATCATTAAGATCGACTATCGAAGATACAAGAGCGGCTCAACGAACTCCAAATGATTATGATGATTATCGTGCAAGTTACGAATTCACAAATGCACTTACAGGTCTTGGAGATTGGCACACTGCATTTACTTTACAAGGGTGGCATAATGGATACGCAGCTTGGCAGATAATAGGTCCAGCATCTACTTCTACACACGAAAATTTTTATTTGCGTAGTGGAGTCAATACTACATGGAATACAGTTAGAACAATACTTCATTCTGGAAATTATAACAACTATTCTCCAACATTAACTGGTACTGGAGCAAGTGGAAATTGGGCAATAAATGTTACTGGCAATTCGGCTACTGCTACTGTTTTACAAACAGCCAGAAACATCAATGGCACATCTTTCAACGGTTCTGCCGCGATTACTACAGCAACTTGGGGAACAGCAAGGACAATAACTATTGGTTCAACAGGTAAATCTGTTGATGGAAGTAGTAATATTGCATGGAGTCTCGCTGAAATTGGTGCAGCAGCAACAAACCAAACGATGTTTATAGGAACTACTTCGGTTGCAATTAATCGTGGATCAGGTGCTCTTACTCTTACCGGAACAAGTATTGATGGTAATGCTGCTACAGTGACAAATGGTATATATACTACAAATTATTATACAGGAACCCCTCTTGGTAAAAGAAGACATAGAATACATACATCCGATTCTACTAGTTTAAATAGTTCAATAACAAATCTTGAGTGCGGATTTACATATGGCGGTTCTGGTGAACCTACAGGCCCATTTATAGCATTCGGAGGTTTAGGAGGGTCAATTGATTATTCGTGTCAACTTGTAGGTGCATATAGCGGTGGCGGCAATGATTTTAAAATTAGAACCAGAAACGATGATACTGCTACTTGGAATACTTGGAGAACAATAGTTACAGATGGTAATTATACTTCATATTCTCCGTCATTAACAGGCACAGGTGCAAGTGGAACATGGGCTATAAATATTACTGGAAATGCTGTTACAGTTACCACCAATGCAAACTTGACGGGTGATGTTACTTCATCAGGTAATTCAACCACAATTGCATCGAATGCGGTAAATACTGCAAAAATAGCCGATGCGAATGTAACTACTGCTAAATTGGCAGCTGATGCGGTAACTACTGCAAAAATTGCAAATAGCAATGTTACATTAGCCAAGATTGCAAATATTAGTACAGGTACAATTTTAGGAAATAACGGATCTGGCGCTGCTGCTCCATTAGCACTAACATCGGCACAAGTAGCTTCAATGTTAAGCGGTCAAACAATGAATATTGCAGGCAGTTCAACTAGTTGTTCTGGTAATGCTGCTACTGCAACAACTACTACAGGTAATGCAGCTACTGCAACTACACTACAAACTGCAAGAAATATCAATGGAACCTCTTTCAACGGTTCTGCCGCCATTACCACTGCAACATGGGGAACTGCAAGAACAATAACAATTGGAAATACAGGCAAATCTGTTGATGGAAGCGCAGCAGTTTCTTGGACTTTAGCAGAAATTGGTGCTGCGGCTACAGCAGGTTCAAGTGGACAAAATTTTAGTGCTAATGCAATTTATCCTTATGAATGGATAAGGTTCATGACAGATGCAGGGATTTATTGGAATGCAGGAACCTATGTTGGTTTTCATATTTATCCTCAAGCTAACTGGGGGATGAGTATTAGATCAAAAAATAATGGTGACTGCGGAATACAATTAAGAGGACACGATAATACTTCATTGGGTGCAGTTTATTCAGATGGAACTAGTATAGGATTTTTAACTGCTGCATTTGGTTGGGGTGCTTCATTTACATTAGCCGGTTCTATGAATAGGGGAACGGTTCCACTTGCAAGAATAGAAAATATTACCGCATATACAATTTTAGGTAATAGTAATGCAAGTTCTGCAGCGGTGCCTGCTGCTTTATCGGTCGCAACAGTGGCTACAATGTTGAGCGGTCAAACAATGAATATTAATGGTAGTTCAACTAGTTGCACAGGCAATTCGGCAACCGCTACAAATGCTACTACTGTCGGAGGTTTATCTGTTCATACAGGAACAAATAACGAAGCTAATAAAATAGTAAGAACTCAGGCTGACGGTTACATTCATGCTGGTTGGATAAATACCATATCAGGAGACCTTGGCACCACCGCGCTCGATGCAACAACAGGAAAGATTTTTGCTTCTAACAACGATAATTATATAAGATATTATACACCGGCCAATTTTAGAACCGTTCTAGATGTTCCTACAAGAAATGGTGGCGGTGTTACAAACTTTGGCATCAATGTTGCTCCTTCAAATAGATTACATGTTAATGGTGACGGAATCAATCCAGCGATCAGAGTTGACAATGGTGCAATAGTTTTGGAAGCAACAGTCGCATCAAACCAACGAACATTTTATGGTTGGTTGCCAGTATCTATTGCCGGCCAAACTAGATGGATTCAACTATATACTTAATATAATTTATGGATAATATCGAATATACAATATGCAGATATGAACTTTACCCACCAGATTTTCACACATCAATAGCTGTTGGATTTTTGGTTAAAGATTTATCAACAGGAAACACCGGAACAATGGAAAAATTAATACCATTGGAAGATTCAAACGGTAAAACTCAAAGTGAAGTTTGTAACTTGGCATTTTCAAGATTAACAACAGAAAATCAAAGTTTGCTTGACTATTTTCAAAAGAAAAGAGATACTGTGGTAGGAAGCGTATTTATTCCAAGTTAATTTAAAATGTCAAATAGGTTATTGCTCACCAGCGAATATAATTTCGTGTCTGGTTATAATATTTTGTTATCAACGATTTTAGAAGAATCGGTGAAGAAAAATGTCATTGTTATACCTAGATATTATAACAAACCATCGGAAAAGTTTAAATCTTATTTTGATAATATTCCAAACAGAGACGGTTCAGAAAAAGAGTTATTGTTATTTCCATCTTTTACTTATCCAGATAATTATCATCCGTTATTACATATTTTTAACGGAAAGAATAAATCTTTATTTACAATGTGGGAATCTTCTAGAATAGGAGATTTTTTTATTGATAAAATCAATACGTTTGATAGAGTCATAGTTCCAAATAAATGGAACAAACAAACCTTTGAAAATCAAGGATGCACCAGTGAAATTTTCGTGGTAAATCTTGGTATAGATACAAAAATATTCAATTATACAGAACCAAATAATAATGACATTTTTACATTTGGAACTGGAAACGATGACCCTAGAAAACGATTACCAGAGGTAATTAAATGTTTTATTAAAGCGTTTCCAAATGTAAAAGATGTGCGTCTTTCTATTAAGATATCTGCACAAACAATACAAAAATTTACAGATAGTAGAATTGTATTCAACACTCAAAATTTTACTAAACATCAATTAAAAGACTGGTATTGTTCAAATGATGTATTTGTTTCCGCTGTTAGTGCAGAAGGATGGGGATTGATGCAACATGAAAGTATGGCATGTGGACGACCAGTAATTGTTGCAAATTATGGTGGATTAAAAGAATTTGTAACAGAAGATAATAGCTTTTGTTTAAATCATACCGAGGTTGACGCAACTGGTTTTTGGGAGTTTCCTGGTGCAAAATGGTCAAAGTATGATGAAGAACATATGGTAGAGACAATGAGATATTGTTATCATAATAGAGATAAAGTAAAAGAAAAAGGACAACTTGCAAGTAAAGATGTTTGCAGGTTGTCCAACGAATTATTTATTCAAAATTTATATAATTGTTTAGGTATAAATTTTTAATTTTTCATGTCCTACAACTATATTGGGGTCAATCATTACTTTATATCCTAATCTTGTTGCTTCTCTACACCAAGCGACATCTTCCATCGTAAAGTCTTTTGAGCCTCTAATATTTACATATTCAGGTCTAAACCAAGGGTATTTCATGCTTTCAAATACACCTCGTTTAATTAACATAAATCCAAATCCGGTATATACTACTGGAAATTTTGAATATTTACTTTTAAAATCGTCCAATGTTTTTTCGTCCATGAATTGAAAATTTCCATTCTGTTGAAAGTATTCTTCATCCCAATATGGCACTGTTGCATAGTGTGTTCCACCATCCATTTTATATACACCACTAACGATATCTTCTTTATGATCCAATAATTTCTGAAATTGTTGTGGGGTAAATACAATATCACTGTCTATCCACATCATATAATCATAATCAAGTTTATTATTAAAAGGTTTTTGATTTTCACCTGCTAATATACTTCCTCCCAAACACATATTACGAGCATAATAAATGTTGCAACTATACTTTTGAGAATAAATAACACTATGTCCCTTGTTATAACAGTATCCTAATAGATTGGTCCAACACTGTAAAAATTGTCCGCTAAATTCTTTGCCTGGTAAACAAAACAATAATTTCATAAAATATAATAACTAAAATTGTACAATTACAAATATATATGAATGTTACAAGTTAGAAAGGATATTATAATATGGAAAATCAACTATCAAAATACAGTGTTACAGAACTAAAAGCCTTGGTTTATGATGAATTGGCAAAAGCAGAACAAGCTCAAGCTAACATTCGTATTCTAAATCAAGAACTACGCAATAGACTACAACCTCAACAACCAGGTGTAGTAAATCCAGACGGTAGTACACCAACTATTACATCTGCTGATTTCTCTAATTCTCCTGATGCTTAATTATGTCTGACGCAATTAAATTTACTCAAGAAGAATTAGATGGTTTATCTAAATTACAAGGTAAATATCAAGATAATACGTTTAAATTTGGCCAATTATATCTTGATAAATTAACTTTGGATGAAAAATTTAAACAATTAACTGAATTGGAATCTTCATTAAAAAATGATTTTTTACAAATTCAAAAAGAAGAAGAAACTTGGTTAAACAACATTACATCCAAGTATGGTGAAGGTTCACTGTCTTTAAAAGACGGTACTTTCATACCAATTAAAAAATAAAAACTCAAATAAAAACCCACATAATTAATTTTATGTGGGTTTTATTGTATATATATAATTAAACATTTTAGATATAATCTATACAAGTTTTATATTTATATCTAGTAAATATATTTTCATATGAACATGGATCAATTTATCGTAAGACCAGGTCAAAAACCAGTTGAAGAAAAAACGCAAGTAATTAATGTACATAGAACAGTAAAAGGTTTCTATAAAGCATCAATTATGGAAGCAAGTGCAGATGGTGTAGTTAATGAATCGTATTCTACTGGTTGGAAACCAAACACTATTTTAAACAGTGGTTTGGATAAAATCGCTTATATGCCATGGGCACAAACATTTCAGTTTTGTTTAATTGGAGATTATCCATATACTGGTGCTGATCCTGCTACTGCTTCTTACGATGAAACAATGTTGAAACGTCCGAAAAGAATTAATGCGTTTTATTTGCCTGGTCAAGGAAATTGTGGACACGCTATCTCTGGTAGTACTGTAAGATTATTTAGAACATTTGATTTTTATAAAGAAAATGATAACGTAACTTATACCGAAGTTGGTTTTAAAGAAACTCCTGCAGCAAATACATTGTTTAGTAAGATTCGTTTTGATCCAACGATGAGTTTACACGCTGGTCAATTTATGCGTGTTTCATATGAATTACGTGTAAATTTGAATCCTGCTACTGCTAGTGCAGGTGGAATTATACCAAATCCATTTCCAGTATTCACTGGTTGGTTAAGTGGATCAGGTGATAGAGAAGCAATTCAAAAAATTGGTTTATGTGGTATTGATAGTGGCAGTGGTTTAGCAATACCTATTGACGAAGGTGGATTTTGTAACGAACCATTTGCTCCAGGTCAATTAAGCTTTGGACCTGCATTTGGATTTGTTAATAGATATTATAATGGAAGTAGAGTAAATTATTATCCTACGTCGTCCGGTGATACATCATATGAATCGAATCCGTTTAAAGCAATTGGGCCTCTTCAAGAATTCGATGCAGGTTACAGTAATATTTATCAATTATTGGACGCAGGTATTTCTCAAAGCAATGTAATTGAAAACGGTAAATATAGCGGAAGTTTTTGTTGTCCAGGCACAAGTACTTATTTGCCAAGAAATTATTTCACAACCGATTTAATAAAAGGCGCATATACTGTATTAGGATCCAGTAATATATATCAAAGTTTTAATTTTAACAATGCCGATAATGGTACTCCAATCGGATGCTATAATACTGTTACCATTGCAGCAGCTGTTGGTGTTACTTTTTCAAAAACTGCGTTATATTATAACCCATTAAATATTAGTGGTAAGTTTATTAATTTGGATAATTTGTGGACACCATATTGTAAATTGGCAACAATATCTTCAATTGGTGATACAACAATATACAGTTCATATTTACATAATACGAATTTATTTACTGACCAATTCTACGATCCATCGATGCAAACTAGTGGAAGTTTGTCATATCCGTTATATCCATCTCCATTAGCAGTACCTGGTGGTTTAGGAACCGGATCAGCTTACGAACCTTCTAATGGTATACTTAATGGAAGAGAACTAGCAGGTAATGCAACTAAAAATACACTAGTTCCTAGAACATTTCCATATTGGGATGATTGGAATCCATTTACACCAACTGGATCATTTCCATCTCCTGTTAATCAACTATCTAATTATTGGGTTCGTGGATCAAGTGTATTTTTATCTACACACACTGGTTCAGCAACATTATTTAGTGCATCTTTAGATAGGTCAAGTAATACTGATTCAAAGGTATTTTCTTTCGAATTACCATTGACTATTGTTCCCTATGTTTCAGGTACTTACTACAGAGATAAATATGCTGTATTTAGCAATGCTAATGCCAATAACGTGGATATTCCAAATACATATTGGCCAGGTGGTACTGCTCCAGATTGGAGAACAATTGGCGTTGGTCCAACTAGTTTGAATACAAATCCAAGTACTATGACAGATTCTGCCAAATACAATGGATATGTTTATGTTCTTGAAAATGGTCAAACAAAAGACAAAGACTATTCATTGAAAGTCATATTTAGATATAGTTGGAATAGAGCTTAATTGTTATGTCATATCAATTGGTTAATTCAGGTTCATTAGCTAACACTGATAACGCAGATACTTTGCGTACTTCTTTTGCAAAAATAAATGGTAATTTCTTGGAATTATCTGGGAGTTTGAATTTTGATCAAACTCCTGTTGGTTCTGCGGGTTCTTCGGCAGGATATATCATTATAAAAATAAACGGAACAAATTATAAGATTCCTATTTATAATGTGTGAGATTATTTCATAACATATTTTATAGAAAATTTAAATCTCTTCCTATCTCTTATTACAAGAGAGGAAAAGAATTAATTGTACCATCAACATTAAGTTCAAGTGTAAGTTCTTCACTTACATTAAAGAATGTAAAATATTCACTTGATAATTTTATTGAAAATTCCACAATAGATTTTGGAATTTCTACTATAAGCGAGTTTAGTTTACCTGAAATGGGTCAAACAAGTTTATCTTTAAAAAACACAGATTATTATTATTTTGTCCCAGAAAAATCTACGCAGTCTTTTGGATTAGGAACAACGACATATCAACCTACAACTTATTTTGTACAAGAATCATTTGGTTTAAATAATTTAAATTACGAATCTACTATAAAATATAAAGTAACCAACTTTTCTAATTTAACAAATTTAAAAAATGAAAACATAAATTTTGATACCATATCTAATTTTATATCATCAAAAAATATAAACTATGAATATACAAAGTTAGATACATCAGACATTAGTTTAAAATTAAAAGAAACTAGTTTAGTAAATCCAAATATTGACACATTTTATTCTAATTTAAATTTAAAAGATGTCAAATATATCTTTGAAAATTTTGATATATTTAATTTTAATAACGCATTAAAAGGCGTTGAATCATTTAATGTTACTTTAGATTTATCAAGTGAAAATATAAAGTTAAGTAATATTGATTTGAATTTGTATACGACTGATATATCAAACAATACAGTTTCAACAAACAACATTGAATACAATAAACAATTAATTGATGATATATCAAATTTTGTCGGTTTAAATATAGTAGATAATTTTAATTTTGTTGTTGACAAATCAAACAATAATACAAAATTGAATTTGTTAGATTATTTTGAACCACAAATAGATAAATCTAATGCAAGCATATCATTTAATAATACAGATTATTTAATAAGCATACCAGATAAATCATCAAATCAACAAAATTTATTAAATACAGAACATGTTTTATATAAACCAGATAATTCTCAAAATTTTAGTAATTTAAAAAACATTGATTATTTGTTATTTACACCCGATAAATCATCAAATGAAATCAACTTAAACTCTACAGATTATTTAACAAATAAAATTGATACTAGTAATAATACAGTTTCGTCAAATAATACAACATTATATTTTGTTTTAATAGACACATTAGTTGATAGAAATACATTAAATAGTAACACTTATATATTAAGTTTGCCAGATTATATTAATGAATATGTTACAATTAATAATGTAGATAAACATTTTATTTTGATTGATACTTTTGGTTTTAATTTAACTTTTAATAACACATTATATGATAAAGAGTTAATTGATAATTCTAATGTTAGTAATACTTTATCAAATATAGATTTAAAATTATATCAAGTTAATATAGGAAATATTGGAGTAAATCTATCTAACACAGATTATTATTTAGTACAAATTGATAGTTCAACTAATACGTCAACAACATCAAAATTAGATTATTATATAACTCCTGTAGAAATTTTATCATTAACAACAAAAGTAAACAATGTTGAATACAAGTTATCAAACTATGACGGTTTAAATTTTAATTATAATTTATCAAATTTAAATTTATTACCTCCTTATTTTGATTTAAATACTAACAATATAAATTTAAATGAAATTAATAAGAATTTATCAAATATTGATAATTCATTGAATAAACCATCGTTGGGACAATTATTTCCTGTTACTGAAGTATCTAAAATTTTATTAGATTTAGGACAAAATGGTTTGAATTTAAATTCGATAATCAATCTAATTTCTCAAATAGATAAATTTAATTTAAATATTCAAACAAATGTATATCATTTACCAGTTTTAACTGATACTTTTCAATTTTCAAATAAATTAAATGGTATAATACCAATATACGACTCTTATCCTGCTACTTTCCGAAACAGTCTTCAAGAATTGTTGTATTTACTTAAATCTACACCGGTTAACTCAAATATTAAAATTAATAATTTATTATATGAACTTACCAAAGAATCTATAATTGAAACTAATAGATTTAGTAATATTAATTATGAATTAAATAAAGAATCGTCTAATTCTAACACAAATGTAAAAAATTTACTATACGAATTGTCCAAAGAATCTACTGTTTCTAATAACAAAATTAATTCTTTAAACTATGATATATCTAAAGAATCTGCATTTAATAACATTTCAACAAATACTTTAAGTCACATTATTTCAAAACAAGTAGTAGACAATAATATTTCAATAAATAATCTATATCACGAATTATCAAAAGAATTGGTAAATTCAGACGTAGATACTTCTTTAAGTTACATTTATTCTCCTGAAATCGTAAATTTCAATATTAATTCTTCGGTGAATTATTTATATTCTCCTGAAATCTTAAACTTAAATATAGGTACGTCTTTAAATAATGTATATACAACGGAAGTTTCTAATTTAAATATAAAATCCGAAATTAATTATAGTCTATATAAAACACCAACAAACTTAAGTTTAAATTTAAACAATCTAACTTATAATTTATTAGACATAAAGAAAACTGTTAATCAAACTATTAGTAGTTCAATAAATACGTTTTATGAACCAGAAAATTCTGTAACATCCAGAAGTTTATCGAAAACTGATTTATATTCTGTTGTTACCGACCAAGCAACTGCATCAAAAATTACATTTGTTCCATATGATAGTTCATCGAATTTAACGTTTAATAGTTCATCATTAAGACATTATGTACGTCAAATAAATGAAATATTTTATATGTCTGGTAGTCAATTAACCTCCAGTAGGATAGATTATCAAGATGATATACAATTAATTGTTATTGGCAAAGGTTCAACTACAACTTATAAAGATAATTTAGATTATAATTTGCCATATAGAGCTAGTTTTCTTGTCAAGAATTGGCCTCATTATCAATATAATACAAGCAGTTATTGGTATTTACCAGTACCTTTAAATGCTTCAAATGATGATATATTAGCTTCTGGAGATACTTGGGTAACTTTTTCTTTTCAAAATGGTACTGATGTATTTACCGATCAGTACGGTTTTGCGATAGATATATAATATAAGTCTATATTTATTAAAGAATGAGAATAACGGATTTAAATACACTAGTTACCGCTTCATTGAGTGATATATTATATATCGTTGATGTAAGTGATACCGGCGACTTTATATCCGGATCAAGTAAACAAATTACAGTTGGTAACTTTTTTTCTTCAAGCAATGTAGGAGGAGGTGGAGGTGGAGGCGGTGGAGGAGGGTCTGGTTATTTAGTATTAACCAGTAGTGTTTTATCATCAAGTGTAAATTTAGAAAGTCAAACTTTTACTTCAAATGGCATACAAACAAGTTATACATTATCAAGTAGTATATCAAGTTCAGAAGACGTTTTTGTTTTTATCAACGGTGTAAGTCAGATACCGTTAATTAATTATTCAATAACAGGTTCCACTTTAAATTTAAGCGGAATCGCATCATCTGGAAGTAAAATTGAAGTTCGTAGAGCAAGTAATGATTTTAACATTACATTTATTACCAGTTCAATGGGAGTTGAATATTTTGCCGGTAATAATTCTTCCAGTCAATTTACTCTTACAAACGGTCAAACAGTACTTCATAATTATGATGTTTTGGTTTCATTGGATGGTTTGATACAAAAACCAACAACAGATTATAGCATTACAGGTTCTATTTTAAATTTTACAGTACCACCACCAAATAATACAGATGTAGAAGTAAGATATTTAAGTCCACAAACATTTACAATTATTAGTGGTGGAGGTGGTGGAGGTGGTTCTGGTGCTGGTTTTCCATTTAGTGGAAGTGCAGTAATAACTGGAAGTTTGTTGGTAACACAATATATTAGTAGCAGTTTTACTGGCTCTTTATTAGGTACATCAAGTTATGCATTAAGTTCATCTAATTCATTCACATCAAGTTATGCATTTACTGCTGTTACGGCTTCATATGCTTTATTTGCATCAAGTAGTGTCGGTGGAGGTGGTTCTGGTGCTGGTTTTCCATTTAGTGGAAGTGCCGTAATAACTGGAAGTTTAAATGTAACGCAAACTATAACATTAAACAATACCGTTATTAGTGCAAGTGGTAATACTTTATACTTAAATAATAGTCCTATTTCGGTGTTACAATTTGCTTATTTTTCTGCTAGTATTAGTAGTTCAACAGAAGTAGGAATTTTGCATGTAAGAAATACATTATTACAAGGTAGATCTTTATTAAACGGAAATATTTACATTAGTAATTTATCATCAGGTAGTAGTATGACGATGAATGTATATAATTCAAATACAAATGGATTGTTTCAAACCGAAACATTAACACCATTACAAAATGGTATTTATGAATTAACCGATTTTTTACCACTAACAATATCAGGCAGTGGATATTTTACATTTCAAATTACATCAAGCGTCGTCTAAAATATAATAAAAATTTATATATTAATACTATATTTATAATCATATGAGTCTAATCAATCGTCAAAATCAAAACATCAATATGCCGGCAATCATCGAAACGCCAAGCAGCATTTGGATGCAAGGACAAGAACATGATGCGTCAACATTGACTCCATTATTCGGAAAACAGTTTGCTAATAATCACAGCGTCACTAATACAAATGGTACAATTTATACAAAATATAGTGGTGTACTTGGTGCATGTACTAACAATGCTAATCATACAGACAGAGCAAATGATTATCTCGCATTTAATTTAGAGGATTTTAATAGAGGAATGAAAGATGGTAATGGTTATCAATGGAATGACGGATTTAATTATTATACAATGGAATATGGTGGTTATAGAATGTGGAAATTTAACCCATCAAACCAAAATTTAACATATGCACTTATAGATAGGCCAAATGCAACAACTTCTGTTGATTCCAATTGTAGTTATACTATTTCTCATATACATGAAAATTTCGTTTTGGATGAAGATAGTACCAATGTTTATTTGATGTCTGCAACACATCGAAATTCTAGCAACGCAACTCCATATATTTGTCAAAATGGTAACGGGAACAATAGCACATATAGAAGACTAATAAAAGATTTTTCATTTTTTACTAAATCAACATTGAGCGTAACAAATGATACTAGTCCATTGGTTCAAAATGAAAATGGATATCATGCTTATATTGGAAGAAGTTCTACCAGAATATTTACTTATGGAACAACCGCAGATCAAAATAGTACAAGATTGTCAATGTATACTAAATCTACAAATACAGTAACTACGGTACAAAGTTTATCACATTCAGGTTCACATACACCAATTCCATCCGAAACATTTCAAATTGATGAAAGTGGAAGTTTTGGTTTTTATCATACACACGTAGTACCAAATGGTGTTCCTTCAGGATCATCGAATCCAAAACATCAAATACAAAGAATTATATTCAATAAGGACGGTAGTCAAGCATCCGGCAGTTCTGGACCAGCAGTAGTTGCTTATAATACAAATTGTACAGTGGATTATAGTGCAAGTGGCAGTTTATCACCGAATGATTTATGGCCAAATAGTTGGACTACTACTACACAAAGATATTTTACAAGAAGAAACAAATTATTTTTACATTATCCAACAAGTGGATCTGCAATGTATTTGATTGCATTTAATATTACACCATTTGGAAACGACGACAGTAATAAAAATTATTATAATGCTTTAGTTTTTGAAACACATCCTACTGCAAGTGCAAATTTAACATATAGATCTTATAGACCGATTTATAATGATTTGGGTGGTGAAATTAGAGCTGTAATTGCGATGGATAGTAACACCAATAGATTTTTGGTGGTTACTACCAATAATATGGCAATATATACATTTGATACATCAAGCAAGACATTAACATTGGCACAAACAATTCCTGGTGAATTTAGACATTATGGTGTGGATACATATGGTAGATTATGGGGTACAACATATGCGAATGATTTATTTTCATTTACATTGGATAGTCCAGTAAGAATTAACATTAGTAGTCCAACATCGTCATATTCTTATACTGGAACAAGCATATCATCTAGTGTAAATGTCGAAGCGAGAAATTATCTTGGTTCTTATGTTGCGGTTCCAACACGATTAACAATTGAAGGTACATCAGCAGTGTTTACATCCAATGGATTGAGTTATATTGATGTTACAACTTCTACTGGTTCTTTGGTTAATGTGCCAATTACAATTACAAATGGTGGATTTACAAGAATAGTGGCAAGTTCAAATTTCTAATGAATGTCAAATCCTATTTCAAATTATTATGCAGAGACATCTATTAATGGTGAGGTTATAGGTGAACAGGAAATTAGTCTATTTCCATTGGTAAATTCAGTATTAACTTCGGAACCTTTAATTTTTAATGTAAGTAAATTACCAATTCCTATAAGTCAAAGTTATCAATTAGTATATGAAAATAATGAATTGGGGTCGGTAATTGATACATCTAGATATTATAGAAATGAAATATTGTCTTTAAATGTTGTGTTTGTATCACAATCTGCCGCATCTGTTTATTCGTCTAGTTATCAATTGGTGTATGATAATAGTGAATTGGGACCGGTAATTGACAAATCAAGATATTATAGAAATGAAATATTGACACTAAATAATGATAATAGATATCGTTATTTAGTACAAGACAGTACAGGAAGCAATTACCCAATTGACGGAAGATTTGATCAATATTATAATTATACAAAAGTTATTCTTAATTTTGATAGCTTGACAAATCAAGCATTTACAAATCTTTCAGTATTATCCAGTGGTTCATTTCAAATAAATGATGGACCTACACCAGATACATCTAGTTACATTACAAATTCAATACAGGTTCTAGTAGTAGCTGGCGGTGGTGGTGGTGGTATGGATATGGGTGGTGGTGGTGGTGGTGGTGGAGTAATTTATAACAACGCATACACCATAACATCTGGTTCTATAATTAATGTCACTGTAGGTAATGGTGGATCAGGAGCGCCAGCCGCAGGAACAAGTGGGCAACCGGGAGGACATCAATATACGATTTCAGCGACTCAAGGTGGAAACAGCGTATTCGGATCAATTACAGCGATTGGTGGAGGATATGGTGGTAGTTCTTATTTTCAATATACACCTAATAATGGATATGGTGGTTCTGGCGGAAGTGGTGGTGGTGCATCTGGATATAGTGATGGAAATACAGGAAGAAATGGTACTGGATCTGTTGGACAAGGATTTAATGGTGGTGGAAGCGGTGGACAGTATTATTCTGGCGGTGGTGGTGGTGCGGGAGGAACTGGTAGTTCAGGACCAAATAAAGCAAATGGTGGACCTGGTGTAATTTATCCAACAATGAGCCCATATTATTTTGGTGGTGGTGGTGGCGGTTCTGGTTACAGTATCAATGGTGGTGATGGTGGTATTGGCGGTGGTGGTGGTGGTGCAGTTGGAACAACAGTTGGCGGCGCTGGTTTAAACAACGGTTCTGCTGGCGGTGGAGGAAGTACTAATACACACGCAAATACTCCCGGTGGAAATGCGGGAGCAAATACTGGTGGCGGTGGTGGTGGTGGTAGTTATTATAATTCAAATAATAAAGGTGGTAATGGTGGATCTGGTATTGTTATAGTCAGATATTATGGTTCACAAAAAGCAACAGGAGGTACAGTTACTTCAGTTAATGGAAATACGATTCATACTTTGACTGGAAGTGCAACAATGTCTTTCTATGATAATCCAACAGTTGCGACTAGTGACAGTGGTTATGGATATTTCGACGGATCCGGGAGTTTTCTTAGAATTACAGGATCACCATTATTAAATTTAGGTTCTGGTTCCGTTTTTGAATCGCCTTTTACAGTTGAATATGATTTTTA
>Ga0172366_10001752_pt1 | contig 16980 bp, 14 predicted proteins | sample LakKivSesite69cm_FD_114533 | JGI IMG/M metagenome (GOLD analysis project Ga0172366, IMG submission 114533) | Sediment microbial communities from Lake Kivu, Rwanda - Sediment site 69cm | ecosystem: Environmental > Aquatic > Freshwater > Lake > Sediment | place: Rwanda: Western Province, Lake... | reverse complement strand
TCGTGGTCATGCGCCTCTTGCGTCACCAGACGCCAGAGCGAGCGCGAAGCCGCATTTTTCGCAAGACGACCGCCTTCCGCATCCAAGCGCACGAACTCGTCCACGGTCGCAATCGGTCCCCCTGCGTACGACCCGCCTGCCGATAACAGGATGGGTGCCGCGCACCACCAGAGGATGAAGGCCGAGCAATTCATTGGCGTAGCTCTGAGATGTGCATGGTCCCGGTCTCGCGCCGGAGCACGGGCACGAGGCTATCATGACAGCCGGGCCGGTGCGGGCTACCGAGGACGAGCTTCAACTAAACGGACAACGTGTCTGTAGAGCGAAAGCACCCCCTTCGCTCCTGCAATCACGTAGGTGAGCGCCGCCGGGAGCAACAGGCGGATGCCAGCCATTGCTCCGGCCATCAGGCTCACGCCCACTACGCCGCCCAGAACGACCAGAAGCACTGCCACCACACGCCAGCGCCGTTCGCGGGCAAAAGCGACCATTCCCCAGACGACCAGGGCAAGTTGCGTCAGTGAGAGGAGTTTGAGGAGCACCGACGAACCGTGTGCCTTGGACGGCGGGAACTGCGCGTAGTACTCTTTGGTGGGAGACAGGAGGAACAATGCCGTCGTACGCACCAGATAGGGAAGCACCCCATCGAGGTTGACCCGAATTATCGAATCCGCCTGGGCTTTCTCCCAAAGCACCCGCTCCCGTTCTGTCCTGAATCCTGGAACCACCTCTTCGAACTCATGCCGCCGCGTTTCGTTTTCCAGTCGGGCATGCAGATTGGGGACACCCCGAACGATCACTCCTGAGCACGTTCCTGCATAGAGGTGATGGCTGGTATGGGTGTTCATCATCCACAGCCCGATCTCGCTGTGAACGTGTGCCATCCACAGGGCAGGAATGGCCGCCGAAGAGAGCACCAACACCGTGACACCGCGCCATCCGAAGTTGCCCCGGTTCGGCCAGAGCCAGCCGACGACCGGCCACACCAGGAGCACCACCTGCGCTGCCGGACGCATGAGGATCGCCCAGCCCGCGAACAGCCCAGCGACGATCACCATGCGCAACCGACTGCTCTGTAGGCCGGTTACGAGAAACCACAGGCTGACGGTCAGCGCGACCGCAGCAGGCAGATCGGTCAGGATGACCGGCGTAAGGGCAAGCGCGGTCGGGTAGAAGACTACGGCGATGCCAGCAAGCGCGGCCACCTCCGGTTCGATGCCGAGTCGCCGTGCAAGAGCGTAGTTCAGGCCGCACCAGAGCGCAGCGAGGAGGGCATGTGCGAAGACGATGGTCCACCCGCCGGGGTCGCCGCCCGTTATCAGCGCGACAAACGCCAGGAGCGCCGGATAGCCTGGTGAGCGAAAGTAGCGAAATCGAGGGTCGCCGGGAACCGTCTCGTATCGTCCGTGCAGAATGGACCGGGCGGCGCTGATATAGCCAGGCGAATCCTCAGGGGCAGCCCACCACCGGGGCACCGGCGAGAACGCCCAGGTGATCCCGATGTACGCGAGGTGAGCAAGCAATCCCGCCAGGGCAATCCAGAGCCAGACCGGACGCCCCGCCCATTCTGAGGAGGAGAGCCATCGCCGCCACCACATGCCTGTGTCCTTTCCGGACTAATCGAGAGCGTTGAGAGCCGCCACAAGCGCGTCAATATCCGACTTGTTCCGCCGCTCGGTGACGGCGATCATGAGACGGTTCGCGTGCTCGCCGAACTGCGCCATGTCCACCCCCGGCAGGATGTTGTGCGCCCAGAGACGACGTATCACCTCCCGCGCAGAGATCGGACATTCCACGACAAACTCCTGGAAGAACGGACGACCGTAGACGAGGCGATAGCCCCTGAGCGCGGCGATCCGTTCGGCGGCGTAGTGGGCGTTCTGAGCGCAGCTCTCCGCCACCGCCCGCAGGCCCTGCGGACCCACGAGCGAAAGATAGATCGTCGCGGCGAGCGCAACGAGGTTCTGATTCGTGCAGATATTCGACGTGGCCTTCTCGCGGCGGATGTGCTGTTCGCGGGTCTGCAACGTGAGCACGAACGCCTGGTGGCCGCGAGCGTCGAGCGTCCTCCCCACCAGACGCCCTGGCAGCCGCCGTTTGAGCGCGTCGCACACCGCAAAAAGGCCGAGCGCAGGTCCCCCGAAGCTCGTTGCAATGCCGAGCGACTGGCCTTCTCCGGTGACAATATCCGCGCCCTGATTGCCGGGGGCTTCCAGAAGCGCGAGCGCAACCGGGTCCGCCGAGACGACGCACAGCGCACCGGCGGCATGGGCGATTTCGCTGAGCGGCGCGACCTCCTCGATGAGGCCGTAGAAGTTCGGCTGCTGGACGACGACGCACGCCGTCTCGTCGTTCACCAGTTCGTGCACCGCATCGGCGTCCGCTCCGCCGTCGCGCATCCGGGCGACGAGGCTTTCCAATCCGAGGCCGACGGTGGCCGAGTCGAGCACCCGGCGGTAGTAGGGATGCACCGGGCCTGCGAAGACGACGCGGGGCCTCTGCGTGTGCGCGTGTGCGAGCAGGACGGCCTCCATGAGCGCGGAAGCACCATCGTAGACAGATGCGTTCGCCACGTCCATGCCGAACAGCTCGCAGACCATGGTCTGGAATTCGTAGATCGCCTGCAACGTGCCCTGGCTGACCTCGGCCTGGTAGGGGGTGTAGGCGGTGTAGAATTCCGAACGCTGGAGGAGCGCATCCACCGCAGCCGGAAGAGCGTGGTCGTACATCCCCGCCCCGAGGAAGTGGAGCGCGTCGGCGTGGTTCTCGGCTGCCTTACGGCGCACAAGGCGCAGCGCTTCGGCTTCGGTCAACTGCGGAGGAAGGGCGAGCGCGCTTTCGGCACGGATCGCTTTGGAGATCGGGGCGAGGAGGTCCTCAAACGACCGCACGCCGATGGCGGTGAGCATCTCTGCCAGATCGTCGTCGGTGTTGGGGATGAAATGGTGCGGAACAGACATTCGTGGCCTTTCGGGGATGTATCGTCAAGCCGCCCGGACGTGCGCCATCGGGAAGCGCAGACTACGCGGCGCGGAACGTATGGCTTCCAGCCGCCGGTGTGCCCGTGCGGAGGCGACGCCTATTCGGAGATGAGTGCGCGATAGTCCTTCGCAGAGAGGAGCTTCGTGCCCTGCATCGGGTCGCTCATGGTGATCTTGACCATCCATCCTTTGCCGTACGGGTCCTGATTCACCCACTCCGGGTGTGCCTCGAGGTCGCCGTTCACCTCGGCAACCGTGCCGTCAACGGGGCTGTAGAGATCGCTTACGGCTTTGATCGCCTCCACCGTCCCGAATGGCTTGCCCTGCTCCACTTTGGCCCCTGGCCGGGGAAGCTCAACGAACACGATGTCGGTGAGTTCGTGCTGGGCGTAGTCGGTGATGCCGACCGTGCCGGTAGTGTCTTCAATGCGAATCCATTCGTGTTCTTCGGTATAGCGCAACTCTTCGGGGAACTGCACAATCGGACTCCTCACGAGGTGGTTCGAGCCATCAGTTTCTCCACGTAGCTCGTATCGAAATCGCCCTTTTGGAACACCTGATCCTCCATCACCATGAGATGAAACGGGATCGTCGTCGGCACGCCTTCCACGAAGAACTCGGTGAGCGCACGACGCATCCGCACAATCGCCTCTTCTCGCGTCGGGGCATGGACGATGAGCTTGGCGAGCATCGAATCGTAGTACGGCGGCACCACGTAGTGCGCGTATGCGTGAGTATCCAACCGCACGCCGATGCCGCCGGGGACATGCCACTCCGTGATCTGGCCCGGCGCGGGGCGAAAGTCGTGCTCCGGGTCCTCCGCGTTGATGCGGCACTCAATGGCATGTCCTTGTAAAATAATATCCTTCTGCCCGAAGCTCAACGGCAGGCCGGAGGCGATCCTGATCTGTTCTTTCACGATGTCCGTGCCCGTCACCATCTCCGTCACCGGATGCTCGACCTGCACGCGGGTGTTCATCTCCATGAAGTAGAATTGCCGGTCGGGGCCGAGGAGAAACTCGATGGTCCCAGCGTTGACGTAGCCAATGCCGCGTGCGCCCTTGAGGGCGGCTTCGGCCATGCGCTCGCGCAGGTCCGGCGTCATGGCGGGCGAGGGCGATTCCTCGACGAGCTTCTGCCTTCGGCGCTGGACGGTACAATCGCGTTCGCCGAGGTGGACGATGGTCCCGTGCGTGTCGCCGAGAACCTGGATTTCGACGTGCCGGGCGTGGTCCACGAACTTTTCCAGATAGAGGTCGCCGTGCTTGAACGCCGTCTCCGCTTCGTTTCTCGCGAGGTCGTACGCCCGCGAGAGCGACTCCGGCGTGTTCACGGTGCGGATGCCCTTCCCGCCGCCGCCCGCGACGGCCTTGAGCATCACCGGGTAGCCGAGTTCCTTCGCGAGCTTGAGCGCCTGATCAACCGACGCGAGCGGCCCATCCGACCCCGGAACCACCGGCACACCGGCTGCCGCCATCGTCTTCCTGGCGACCGCCTTATCGCCCATCAGGCGGATCATGTCGCCCGTCGGGCCGATGAACGTCAGGTTGCATTCGGCGCAGATGTCCGCGAACTGAGCGTTTTCTGCGAGGAACCCGTAGCCCGGATGGATCGCTTCCGCGCCCGTCACCTCAGCCGCCGCGACGATGCGCGCCGGGTCGAGGTAGCTCTGTCGCCCTTCCGCAGGGCCGATGCACACGTCCTCGTCGGCGAATCGCACGTGGAGAGAATTCTGGTCGGCTTCGGAATGCACGGCGACCGTCGCGATGCCGAGTTCCTTGCAGGCGCGGATAATCCGGAGCGCGACCTCGCCCCGGTTGGCGATGAGAATCTTGCTGAACATCTGGTACCTGTCGGCAAGCGAGCGCGCACACGCACCGGCGCGCAGGGTGAAGAGCGATCAGTCCGGCCTGATCCGCACAAGGACCTGACCGTATTCGACCGGCCGGGCGTTTTCCACGGCGATCTCGACCACTGTCCCTGCGCGGTCAGCAGGTATCTCGTTCATGAGCTTCATCGCTTCGATGATGCAGATGATCTGCCCTTCGGCGACGTGGCTGCCCACTTCGATGTAGGGCGGCGCATCCGGAGCGGGAGCGCGGTAGAACGTGCCGACCATCGGCGCTTTGATCTCGACGAGGCCGCTCATGTCAGCCTTCGGCGCTGCCGCAGGAACCGGAGAGGCTGCGCTTACCAGGGTGTGCGGCATCGCTGGCGGCGCACCGGCAGCCGGGCTTGCGATCACCGTTGTCGGCTGGTGCTGACGCACGATGCGAATCCGCTCATCGCCGTGAGAGACCTCCAGTTCGGCGATGGAACTCTCCTGCACCAGCTCGATCAGTTGTCGAATCTCCTCCAGTGTCACCCAGACAAACTCCTCCCTTGGCCCACAGAGCGGCGTTTCAGGATGGAAAACGTTCCCGGAATGGAAGTACCCCTATCCACACGACGTACGCGCTATACACGAGACAGGTATTCACGCGTGCGGGTGTCAACCTTGATCGTCTCTCCGACGGTGACGAACAGCGGCACCTGAATGACCGCGCCGGTTTCAACCCTAGCGGGCTTCGTGCCGCCAGTTGCCGTATCGCCGCGCACGCCAGGGTCCGTCTCGACGATCTTCACATTGACATGGAACGGCAGCTCCGCGAGCAAGGGCATGCCGTCGCCGAATATCACGGTGACAACTTCGTTTTCTTTCATCAAGTCCGCGATGTCGTCCACGATCTTGTGCGGCAGATGAATCTGCTCGTACGTTTCCGTGTCCATGAAGACGTAGTGATCGCCCTCTTTGTAGATGTACTGCATCTCCCGGTTCTCGACGCGGATGTCGTCAACCTTCTCGCCGGACTTGAACGTGCGATCAATCACCGCTCCTGTCTGCACGTTCTTGAGGCGGGTTCGGACAAACGCACCGCCTTTGCCCGGCTTGACGTGCTGGAACTCGGCAATGAGGTAGACGTTGCCGTCCATACGGAAGGCGAATCCATTGCGAAAATCCTGTGTCGTGGCCACTGATGCGTTCCTCCTGGGCCTTCTGGATGTCTCTAGGGTGTCGCTATATACGCAAGTGCATTGCCGGACGTTACGCACTGTATCCGGCGAGCACATGTCCTCCGTTCGCTCAGAGCGCACGTAGAGCCTTCGACGTGTGGCTCAGGATCGTCTTTCCGGTGGCGGTGATCACCACGAGGTCCTCAATCCGCACGCCGCCCCAACCGGGAAGGTAGACGCCCGGCTCTATCGTCGCCACCATGCCCTCGACGAGCGTATCCTGACTGCGCCACGAGATCGAGGGCACGTCGTGAACCCTCAGGCCCACGCCATGCCCCAGAGCGTGCCCGAACGCCTCGCCAAAGCCCTGTTCTGCGATGTATGAGCGGGCGACGTGATCGAGGTCAACTCCGCTGATGCCTGGACGAACCGCGTCGAGCGCGGCCTGTTGCGCGTGCGCAACGATGTCGTACACCTGGCGCAGCTTGTCGGAGACGGACCCGACGGCGAGGGTGCGCGTCATATCGCTCGCATACCCGGCGTAGCTTGCGCCAAAGTCGAGAATGATCATATCTCCGTCGGCAATCCGGCGGTCCGTCGGCTGGGCGTGCGGCAATGCGGCGTTCGGGCCGCTCGCCACGATAGGCGGGAAGGCTGCTCTGTCAGCTCCAAGGCGGCGCGCACGATACTCGAACTCTGCGGCGACCTCGCGCTCGGCGACGCCCGGTTTGACGAACGGGAGCACCTCGGCGAACGCTCTGTCGGTGATCTCGGCGGCTTTGGCGATCTTGCTGATCTCGTCGGCGTCCTTCACCATCATGAGCGATTCCACAAGGCGCTCCGTCGGCACCCATTCCACCGCGAGCAGAGGTTCGCCACCGGAAGGCGGGGCGGAAAGCGATTGATACTCGCGCATCGTCAGGTATGCGCTCTCAAAGCCCACGCGCCCACGGTTCCAGCGATCCGCCACCTCCCGCACCGCGGCAGGCAGGCCGTTCTTCGCCAGGAAGACGGAGCACGCGGGGGCCTCTTCGGCTGCCTGTTCGCGGTACCGGAAATCCGTCAGGAGGACCTGTTCCTGCGGGCCGACGATGAGCCAGCCGCTGGAGCCGGAGAACCCGGAAAGATAACGAACGTGTTCCGGGCTGGTGATGATGATCCTGTCCAGCTTCTGATCGCGCAATGCTCGGCGCAAGGCCGTCAGGCGGCTCATGCTCACTCGATTCCTCACCCGCAGGTTGATGGCAGAATGAGTACGGACGATTACAGTCCAGTAAACATACGATTCGTGGCGAAATCGGTCAATCGAAAGGCTGCTGCGCCCTCTGGGATGTGCGCGATGAGGTAGACACGGTTCGCCCTTGGTGGTATCCTTCTCCATATACTGGTAAGCCTCGCCCCTTGCCCGGCCAGGTAGGCTCCGTTCGCCGTCCATGGTATTATTCGAGTTTCGGTGGCGTGAGCACCCATCGGGCGACTGCCTTTCGCCTCTCAGACCCACGATTCATGCTTCGATGGAATGCGAACAAGGAACAGGTATGACGCAGTTCACCCCTCCCGACCGAACGAGCGACGAACGACGCCTGGGCGAGGTGACGCCGCGCTCCGTCGTGCTTGGGCTTATCGCGTGCACCATGGTCAGCGTCTGGATTCCGCTTTCCGAGTACGTCATCGGGTCTTCCCGGATGAATCTCTCGCAGCTTCCCGTCGCCGCGATGGGCGTGTTTTCCGGGGTGCTCCTGCTCAACGCGGTGGTGGGGCGCATCTTCAAGCCGCTGATGCTCGCCCCCGCCGAGGTGCTCGTCATCTTCATCATGGCGTTCATCGCCGCGGTGATGGGAGGCCCGGACCTCCTGGATTGGGTCTTCTCGGTGATGGCGGTTCCCTATTACCTGGCGACGCCGGAAAACCGGTGGATTGACGACCTCTGGCCGTACCTGAGGCAGTGGGCCGTCGTGCAGGGGCCGAGCGAAGAGTTGCGTTGGGCATTCGTCGGGATGCCGAGCGGTGCATCCATCCCATGGGGCATCTGGGTGATTCCGACGTTCTGGTGGGGTTCGTTCGTCGGCGCGGTCGGGTTCGGTTCGATCTGCCTCGCTTCGATCCTGCGGAAGCAATGGGCCGAGCATGAACGGCTCGCCTTTCCCCTGGCGCAGGTCCCGCTCGACATCATGAGCACTCCGGGTGGGCGGTGGAACTTGCCCCAGATGGCCCGCACGAGAGCGTTCCGAATCGGCGCGGGCATTCCGCTCTTCATCATCCTCTACAACATCCTGCACTACTTCGAGCCTCAGGTCCCTCTCATCCCGGTGATGCAGGAATTCCAGGTCGCTCTGGGGACTGGGCTTCCGAGCCTTTACATCAAGCTCAACATGTACGTCGTGGGCTTTGCGTACATGGTGAACACCAACGTCCTCTTCAGCGTGTGGTTCTGGCACATCCTCGTCCTCATCGAGAGCATCATCTACACGCGGGTCGGCTACACGCTGGGGCCTGCCGACGACCTCTATTCCTCGCGTGATGCGATCACAAGCTGGCAGGGGTACGGCGGGTTCATCATCTTCGTGCTCTGGGGCCTGTGGATGTCGCGGCATCACCTGCGCGACGTGTGGCTGGCAGTGATCGGGCGAAAGCCTGCGGAGGACGAACGGGAGCTCCTGCCCTATCGCTGGGCACTCCTGGGGCTTATCGCCTCGGCGCTCTACATGGGCGCGTTTCTCATGCAGGTCGGCATGTCGTGGGAGATGTCGGCGGTGTTCCTCTTCAGTGCGTTCGTGGCGTACGTCGGCACGACGCGGGTGATCGCGCAGACCGGCCTTGTCTACATGGAAAGCCCGCTCACCCCTTCGATGTTCACCTTCGGCGCGTTCGGCACGCTGGGCATACCTCCCTCGGAGCTGGTCGGCATGGTGGGCACGTACTCTCTCGTGGTGAACGGGCGAGCACCGCTCATGCCGGGCATCTTCCACATGAGCTGGCTGGGGGCCAAGATCGGGCGCACCGGGCGACGGATGTTCGTGGTGGTGGCAATCGGCCTCGTCGCAGCCTATCTCATCGGGGCTGCGTACTTCATCTACGTGAGCTACCAGCACGGCTCCACCATATTCCTCGGCTGGCCCTATCCGAAGCACGGTGAGCAGGTCTACGACGCCATCATCAAGAAGATGCAGGCCAGGGTGGGCGTTGACTGGGGACGCTGGACCTTCCTCGGCATCGGCGCGCTCGTCATGAGCGTCCTGACCCTGGTGCAGTACCGTTTCCCCGGCTGGCCGCTTCATCCGATTGGGTTCCCAATTGCGGCAACCAGCGAGCTTATGCCCTTCCCCGTGTTTTTCACGTGGCTCATCAAGGTCATCCTGCTACGCATCGGCGGTGTGGAAGCGTACGAGCGCGCCAAGCCGATCTTCCTCGGCATCGTGGCCGGGTACGCGCTGGGGATCCTCATTGCCTTCTTCGTGGACTGGATATGGTTCCCCGGAGCAGGGCATCAGATTCATAGCTGGTAGACCAGTGCCCGCAGACGCCCTCCGAGGTGGCTACGTGGCTCCTTTCTCCGTCGGGATGAAGTATCTTGATTGACATGACGCATGGCGCGGTGGCGAAGCGCGCCCTGCCGGTCGGGGAAGCATGAGAGCGGCGGCGGGCCTTTTCTCGCCGCACGCTTATCGGTTATGTATATGACATGGACGATGAGAAAACCCTCCATGCTCTGCCATGCTGCTCCGCGAAGGTGCGGGATGAGGGCATTTCTTATGGTGCGGTCGCTCGGCATTCTCCTCTCTCCGGTCCTCCTGCTCATATTCGTCTCGGTGGGCCGGGCCGCGCAGGTTCCGCTTCTCTACGAAGAGGAGCGCGCACCGGGGTCAATCGGCGCGACGGTGGAACATGGTCTGGTCTACGCCAGCGTGCCCGACCTCGCCGATGCGTTCAACATCGAAACGCAATGGTTGGGGAGCACCCAGAAGCTTGTCCTCTTCGTCGGGCATGTGCAGGCGAAGTTCACCGCGTGGAACCCGGTCGTCGTCGTGGACGACGTGCCCTACAATCTCCCGGCGCAGACGATCATCCGGGGAGGGGTGCTGCTTGCTCCCGCCGAACCGCTCGCCCGGCTGCTCGACCCGATCACGCCGGGGCATCTCACGTGGGACGCTGCCGCCAATGCCTTCCGCCTCTCCACGGCGGACTACAACGTCAGGCCGGGGACCGTCGAGCAACGGCAGAACGGCACGATGGTGACGCTCCGCATCCAGAGCGACCTGCCCATCGAAGAGACGACCGGCGAGCCAAACTGGCTGCACCTCGCCATCCTCGGCGGGCGGATTGACGCGCAGGGCTTCCGCCAGATGGTCCTCGGCGGCGCGGTGCTGCAACTCCTCACGTTCCAGTATCAGAACTCTGCGCAGATCAGCTTCCGCCTGCAACGAGGCTACACGTACGACATCATGCGAAGCGAAAGCGGCCCCTGGTTTCGGGTGCTCTTCCGGCAGGTGATGCCGCCGCCCGCGCCGTTGAGCACCCAGGGCGAATTCATCCAGATCAACCGCGACCAGTGGGCGATCAACACGATCATCATTGACCCCGGTCACGGCGGACGCGACCCCGGCTCGGTCGGCCCGGACGACATCTACGAAAAGGACATCGTGCTCAACATCGGGCTGCGTCTTGCCGAACGGCTTCGCAACGACCTCAACGTGAACGTGGTCATGACTCGCTCGACGGACCGATTCGTCAGCCTCCGCGAACGCGGGCGAGTCGCCGTCCGAAGCAACGGCAAGCTCTTCATCAGCCTCCACTGCAACGCCCTGGGCGACCCCCGCATAGGCGGCGTCCAGACGTACTTTCTCTCCGACGCGGAGACCGACGAGGCACGCGACGTGGCGCGCATAGAGAACGCCGCTCTTGTCTTCGAAGACTCGACGGAGACGCTTTCCGCAGGCGAGTGCTGCGACTGGTACGACGTGAACGAGATCGTGGCGGGAATGACCTCCGACCGCTACCTCCGCGAAAGCCAGGAGCTTGCGAAGCTTGTTCAGGACGAGATCGTGCGGAGCCTCGGCGTGCGCGACCAGGGCGTCCATCAGGCGGGGTTCTACGTGATGAAGGGCACGCTCGCGAGTATGCCGAGCATCCTCGTGGAGGCGGGCTACCTCTCCAACCCGGCGGAGGCGAGGCGAATGCGTCAGCGATCCTACCAGCGACAGGTGGCCGACGCCATCTACCGCGCCGTGAGGGAGTTCAAGCTCAAGTACGAGCGCGAAATGTAGAGAGTGCTCATAACTGTATTGTTGGCTCTGTTGATATTCTCATTCAGATGTAGGGACGATCCTTGTGATCGTCCCAGAAAACTCGACATGCACAATTCCTCACCGTAAGACGGCGCGCAACCGTTCGCGCTGGGAGGAGAAGCCACTGGACCGGCGGCCTATCGGGGTATTCGATTCGGGGATCGGCGGCCTGACCGTCGTGCGCGAATTGCAGCGGCAGTTGCCCAGCGAACGGGTGATCTACTTCGGCGACACGGCGCGCTTCCCGTACGGGTCGAAGTCCGTGCCGACGGTGACGGAGTTTGCCCGGCAGGACTCGAAGTTCCTGCTTTCGCACGGGGTGAAGCTCGTTGTGGTGGCCTGCAACACGGCGACGGCGTACGCGCTGGAGACGCTGCAACGGGAGATGCCGGTGCCGGTCGTCGGCGTGATCGAGCCGGGCGCGCTCGCGGCGTCGCGTGCGTCGAAGCGCAAGCTCGTCGGCGTCATCGGCACGCAAGGGACGATTGCGTCGGGGGCGTATCAAGAGGCGCTCGCCCGCATTGATCCGGCGATCAGCGTCTTCACGCAGCCATGCCCGCTCTTCGTGGCGCTCGCGGAAGAAGGCTGGACCGACAGCGCGGCGACGCTCCTCATCGCGCAGGAATACCTGGAGCCGTTGCGCGAGGCGCTCATTGACGTGCTCGTGCTCGGCTGCACGCACTATCCCCTGCTCAAGCAGGTGATCCGCAGGGTGATGGGGCCGGAGGTGCGCCTCACCGATTCGGCGGAGGAAGTGGCGAAGGAGGTGGCGCGGCAATTGGAGGCGCGCGACCTCGCCAGCGACGGGCAAGCGGCGTTCGGCCACCGGTTTTTCGTCTCGGATGTGCCGCTCAAATTCTGCGAGGTGGGCGAGCGGTTCCTGGGTCACGCGCTGCCGACGGTGGAGCAGATCGCGGTCCCCTGAAACGCGGAGGCAGGCGATGGACATGGCGAAGACGATGCGCGACATCGGATGCGCGAAGTGCAGGCCGTTCGGCGGGCGCGGGTATCGCTTCGATGCGGGGCGGGATCGTGAGACTCCGGGCGGGCGCGTGGTGGTCTGCGAGTGCGTCGCGCCGCACTGCACGTGCGGTGCGCTGAAGCCACAGGAGCACGTCGCGGGGCCTCCGTACGGGGAACTGACCGCACGCTCTGAGCAGGCCTCCGACGAGCGGGAGTGCGTCTGCTGGCCGATCCGGCGGCAGGTGACGAGGTTAAACCGGCTCCTGCGGGAGGCGAACATCCCCGAACTCTATCAGGGGAAGCTGACGGAGGATTTCCGGACCGCAAGGCTCGACGGTATCCCGCTTCCCGAGGCGCAGTATGCGGTCGGACAGGCCGTCACATGGCTGGAAAACGTCGTGCGCGGCGAAGAGGTCAGAGGTCTCTATCTGCACGGCATTTCCGGCGACGGGAAGACGCTCCTCGCAAGCGCGCTCCTGAGCGAACTTATCCTCCACACCGGGCGACAGGGCCTGTTCGTGAACCTCTCGCGGGAATATTTCCAACGGCTGCGAAACACCTTTGACGACGAACCGGGCGCGGAAACGACGGAACAGGCGTTCATCCGGCTCGTGCGGGTTCCCTTCGTCGTGCTCGACGACCTGGGCGTGGAGCGGGGCAGCCCGTGGGAGATCGAGTGGCTCTACAACCTCATTGACGCACGCTACCAGAAGAAGAACCGCGTCATCCTGACGAGCAACCATTCTCTCGACGAATTGCAGGAGCTTTCGCACGGGCGAATCGCGTCGCGGCTGAGGCACATGTGCGTGTCCGTGAAGATGCCCGACGAGGATTTGCGCGTGCTCTTCGAGTACGGCCTATGAACGCACGCACGCGGACGCCCGCCCCCTGGCGACCGAAGAAGTCGCTGGGGCAGAACTTCCTCGTGAACGAAGCGATTGCCCAGAAGATCGTGGATTTCGCCGCCGTTCAGCCCGGCGAGACGGTGCTGGAGATCGGCCCCGGTCAGGGCGCGCTCACCGGGCTGCTCTGCGAACGGGCAGGGCGGGTGATCGCCGTCGAGGTGGATGGGGAGATGGCGCGGACGCTCACCACGCGAGTTCCGTCGGATCGCCTCACGGTCATCGAGCGCGACATCCTCAGGACTGACCTCGCCGCGCTTGGGCGGGAATTCTCGGTCGAGCGATGGCCGATTGTGGCAAACTTGCCCTACGCCATCAGCAGCCGCCTGCTCATGCGCCTCATCGAGCAGGCCGCCGTCGTCGAGAGGGCGACGATGATGGTGCAGTGGGAAGTCGGCGAACGGCTTTTGGCCGGTCCCGGCTCGCGCACGTACGGGCTTCTGAGCGTGCTCTTGCAGGCGACGGGCCGTCTGCGGAAGGGGTTCCGCGTCGGGCCGGATGCGTTTCGGCCCGTGCCGAAAGTCCATTCCCTCGTCTTCACGTGGGAGAGCGAGATTCCTGACAGCCTCAATATCCGTGCGCTCATCGCCACGACGAAAGCGGCGTTCAACCAGCGACGAAAGCGTCTCGACAACGCGCTGAAGCGCCTGCCCGGCGGCACGGACGAGGTGATCGCCGAGGCGTGTGGGCAGGCCGGTGTGAACCCCGGCGCACGCGCCGAGCACCTCGCCCCCGGCGATTTCATCCGCCTGAGCCGCGCGTTCGAGACGCTCGGAGTGCCCTCTTCGAGGAAGCCATGAATGGGCACGGCGCTCTCGAAGGGCGCGGTCCGGCGCTCCTGCCATCGAGCCGTCTTCGGCCCGCAAGCCGCCTCCGGCGCGCACTCTGCATTTGGCCTGTGGGCCTTGCGCTCTTTGGTGCTGTGCCGTCCGTCGCCTCGGAATACAGTCTCGACTTCAGCAAGAACCTCAACGTCTGGTCGTGGGACCACAGGCTCGGATGGAGGAGGCCGGTGGGCGAGAGTCTGCTCGTGACCACCAAAGCCGACCACGAACTCAAGCTCTCCGACACGCCCGGCTTCACGCGCCGCTCGACCGGCACGAAAGGCGATCTCCAGCTCGCGTACACGTTCACCCCGAAGCTCACCGTGGGCCTCGGCCTGACGATGGATCAATCGCGCCTGCAAACCGGCGCGGCAAGGTCGGACGTGGAGAGCTACAAGGCCGCCTCTTCGCTCACCTACCGCCCGTTCGCCGGGCTGGAGCTTTCCCCATCGCTGGGGCGGGCGTACGACAAACGCCGCAACGTCGCCGACGCCGGGATTGCCTACGGCCTCGGCGTTGCGCTGCGGCCCTTCGAGGAGACGCTTCGGCGGCATGGCCTTGGCCTTTCGATGGATTACTCGCGGAGCGGGGTCTCTTCGCGGCAGGGGGATGTGGCAAGCCGCCTTGCGGTGGGCGCAACCTACGCCTGGGGCGGAGCTATCGCGCAGGGGGTGCGGTATGCGGAGGCTCAGGACGAGCAGAAATACGTGAGCGCGGGGCTAGGAAACCCCATCCTGCGCCGCATCACCGAGAACAGGAGCGTGCAATCGAACCTCTCCGCGGCGTTCCCCTGGGTCGGCCAGGTGGAGCTTCAGGCCGGATATACCACCGGCAGGGTGGACGACGACGCAAGCAAGGACCGGAACGACCTCAAGTACCGCACCAACAACCGCACGCACGGCTGGACGAGCACGACCATGTGGACGCTGCCTTTCGCCATGCCCACCATCAGATACCTCGTCTCCCTCGGCAGGACACAACGCGAAGCGGAGCCGGTCGTGAGCGTCATTCCGGGCAGACAGGATTCGCTCGTCGCGAGGCCGAACGACCTCGACCGGCGCACCTCCGACCTGAGCATGTCGCTTTCCTCTTTCGTTGAACTCGGCGCACGTGATTCCGCCCTCGTGAGCGGCACGCTCGCCCTTTCCCGCGACCATACCCCCGCCACGACCGAGGTGAACGACCGCGACGATTATCGCCGGTCGCTTGTGGCCGCCTACTGGCATACGTTTGATCACGGCACGTCCGTCGAATTGCGGGCGGAGCGCACCGAGACGCATCAGGTCTGGCTCATGCGCGAACGCTCCGCGAACAACAAATGGGACCGCGTGCTCAATCTCTGGGCGACGACGCGGATCGAGGTCGGCGACGCCACGATCACGCAACGCGGGTTCTTCCGGACCGCGCTCGAAGAGTTCGACTTCGACTACCTCACGCCCGACCAGCCGCGCAGCCGGAATTCGCGCATCGCAAGGCTCAATTTCAACGGGACGCTGGCGGTGGGGGACGCAGGGAATGTGTCGCTTGAGTATTCCGTCGAGGCGCGCACGCTGGGCAACCTGCTCCCCGCAGGCGCGGGCAAAAGGCCGACCGTCTGGCAATTGACGCGGAACGAGTTCGCGCAGGTCATAAGCCTCTCGCTTGCGACCGCGCCCGGTCGCTCCTGGCAACTTGGGCCGAGCATCTCGCTGAACCGCCGACGCGAGTACATCCCGACGAGGACGCACTGGAATCCTCTGCACCTGGGGAACCTTGCGGACGAACAGGAAGGGATGCAGGTCGAGACATTCGTCTCCTACACGCCGAGGAGCGGGCTGTTCAAGGGAAGCGACAGCATCACGGCGAAGATGAACCGGACGTACCGGCGACGTGCGGGCTTCCATGACACGACGAGCTATATTTCAGTAACCTACCAGCACGTGTTTTGAACCTGAAGGTCGGCGTTTTCGGGAGTCACTGTATGGTCAGCTTACGGCAGATTGAAGAACTCGGCCAGCGCATCGCCCGCGAGTTTCACCCGCACCGCATTATCCTGTTCGGGTCGTATGCCTACGGAACACCGACAGAGGATTCCGACGTGGACCTGCTGGTCGTCATGCCGTTCAAGGGCAAGCCTGCGCATCAGTCTGTTGCAATCCGTCTCAAGGTGAGGCCGTCGTTCCCTGTGGACCTGCTCGTTCGCACCCCTGAGTCGGTGCGTGCACGGTTGGCTATGGGCGATGGATTCCTGAAGGAAGTGCTTGAAAAGGGGACAGTCCTTTATGACGCCGACCGCCGCAGAGTGGATCGCCAAAGCGGAAGGGGACTTCGCCACGCTGGAACGCGAGGCACGGGTACGTAAGAACCCCAATTATGACGGAATCTGCTTTCATGCCCAGCAGTGCGCGGAAAAGTACCTCAAGGCCCGGCTCTGCGAAGCGGGGATGAAGCTCTCAAAGATCCATGACCTTGTTGCTCTGCTGGACTTGGTGCTTGCTGTCGAACCGGCATGGGAGGAATTTCGGGTTGACCTCGCTTTTCTTTCGGACTTCGCCGTAGACCTCCGCTACCCTGGCGAATTTGCCGACAGAGAGTCCGCGATGGATGCGCGAAGGTGTTGCCGCGTTTTCCCGTCGTGCCGCCCGTGCGACGTTCGGCTTGGAGCCATGAAGAGCCTTGCTGATGATTTGCGGACCATAGGTCGTGAGAATTTCCCGTACTTCTTGAACGATTCACATGCGTACGGACGTGTTCAGGATAGATAGATGACCAACGCGCATTCACCGGTGTGGGTATTTCCGCCCGCCGCCGACTCCGCCGCCGTTGCGCGGATTCAAGGGACCTGGAAGATTCCGCGAACGATGGCGGAGATCATGTGGCGACGCCTGGGGCCTCGGCTCACCGACGATCAGGTCGAGACCTTCCTGCATCCGCACTTTCGGGACCTGCACGACCCCTACCTCTACACGGGCATGCGCCGCGCCGCGCAGAGACTTGCGGAAGCGGTGCAGAACCGCGAGCCGGTGGCCCTCTACGGCGATTACGACGTGGA
>Ga0172366_10001751_pt1 | contig 16980 bp, 13 predicted proteins | sample LakKivSesite69cm_FD_114533 | JGI IMG/M metagenome (GOLD analysis project Ga0172366, IMG submission 114533) | Sediment microbial communities from Lake Kivu, Rwanda - Sediment site 69cm | ecosystem: Environmental > Aquatic > Freshwater > Lake > Sediment | place: Rwanda: Western Province, Lake... | reverse complement strand
GGAGGTTGGCTTCGGTTCCACCAGTGTCCCGGGGCTGGGGGAGAACCGCAGGAGGCTCAAGGGCGGGCATGACGCATTCAACGTATGGCAGCTGGCGCCCGAGGAGCGGTGGAAGTATCCGCCGGCGGGCCCTGTCGATGATGAGCTGTCGATGCTTGCGGTGCGGGCACGCTCGGGTGAGCCCTTGGCCGTGCTGTGGAACTACGCCCTCCATGCCCATGTGTTTGCCTCCGATAGGATCTCGGCCGACTACCCATACTACGTCTGGCAGCAGATGACCAAGGCCCTTCACCCCAAGCTCACGTCGCTCTACATGCCCGGGGCCTGCGGCGACATCAACCGCCCGCCTGAGGCACAGCCTGGGGCCATTGTCGACCGACTGTCCGAGGCTCTGATCCGCGTTCACGGGGACCTGCAGTTTTCCTCATCGCCACCGATGCACTCCAGGCTCGAGCCCATCAAGGTCAAGCTGAGGGATTTCTCGGCCTTCCAGGAGGAGGAAATACGGCGCAAACAGGGAAGCTCGCTGGAGGTCTGCCGGCAGGAGTGGGAGATTCTGAGGAAGGCAGGAGCCAAGTCCATCGGCACGGTGCTGCAGGCCATGGCGATCGGTAACCTGGGCCTTGCGGCGGTTCCCGGGGAGTACTTCACCGCTCTGGGCCTCGGCATCAAACAGAGATCCCCGTTTGCCACCACCGCGGTTGTCGAGCTGGCCAACGACTATGTGGGCTACATCCCGACACGCGAGGCCTTCGACCAGGGGGGCTACGAGCTGTTCAACGCCCGGAGCAGCAAGGTCGCCCGGGGGACAGGGGAACTAATAGCCGACAAGCTCGTGGATCTGCTCAACCAGCTTCATGGGCTGGAAGACAGGGGCGCCAGCCATCGGCGAGGTCGATCGCGTTGAACGGGAGGGAAAGGCTCACAGCGGTGTTCCAGGGCAAGAGGCCCGACCGGATTCCGTGGGCGCCCTTGATCTTCGACGACACCCTGTCGCTCTACCCGGCCAGAATCAGGAACGCGGGACCGGTAGAGTTCACCAAGGTGGTCGGCGGGGATGTGCTCTGGAGGACCAGCGCGTGCAGGATGCGCAACGATGCTTTGAAGGTTACGCAGCGGGAGGGCCGAGGCCGCGTGTACGTGAAGTACGAGACCAGTATAGGGAGCCTTTCCGAGATCCGCCGGAGGACCAGGTTCGGCGCCCCCAGGATCGAGAAGTATCCGGTTGAGACTGCCAACGACCTGAAGGTTCTGGAGCACATCATGGACCACCAGGTGGCCGAGCCTGACTATGAAGGGATCCTGCGAGCCGATGAGAAGGTCGGGGACTCGGGCGTGGTGATGGTCTTCCAGACCACAAGCCCGGTGCAGAGCCTCACGCAAGCTTGGATGGGGCTTTCCGGTTTCTACTCCCATCTGCTTAGGCATCGGTCCGACCTGGAGGGACTCATGGATTTGATGCACGAGAGAAACAGGGAGGCCTACGAGCTGATGGCCGAATCCCCGGCCCAGGTCCAGTGCATCGTGGAGAACACGGATGTGGGGCTGGCATCCCCCGACACCTACCAGCGATACAGCCTGGGACACATCAAGGACTACGTCGACATCATGCACAGGCACGGGAAGATCGCCATGGTTCACATGTGCGGGAAGATCAACCGGCTCCTGCCCTTCATCAGGCAAACCGGCCTGGAAGGCATCGACTGCCTGACCCCTTCCCCAACAGGGGATGTGGATTTCCGGCGCGCGTACGAGGTCTTCGGCGAGAAGTTCGTCGTCCATGGGATACTGAATCCCACCAAATGGATGCCGCCCGATCGCACTCCAGAGGAGATCGAGGCGGGCATCGATGAGATAGCAGAAGGTGTGCTTGACAGGCCCTTCATCCTGTGTACGGCTGCCGACGGAATCCCAGGGATACCGGTGGAGAGGTTCAGGGCGATCGGCAGGATAATGCGAAAGTTCGCATCGTGATCCACCACGAGGCGCTAGATAGTTCTTGTAGTGGGATCGCACCGCCTATCGGCTATCTCTTGACCTTGGACCTACTGACCTTTGGAATGTACGCCTTGCTCTCGCCAGACTCCGGCCTGCAGCAACCGCCTATCAGATAGCCGAAGATGCTGGGAACCACGCAGTACGCAGCGTGGTTTGGACGAGGCATCCCGGTTGCCGATGGTCGACAGGACCTTTTTAGGTAGGCTGGAATGAGGGCGCAGCGTGAGGCTGGCAGGTCTCTTGGGAGTCAGCTTCGACCTTCGCGTGTCTGCCCATCTCCTAGGAGGGGACGGCTCTTGATCGATGTACGCCCGGCCTTGGGAGAACATCGGCTGGAACTGCTTGCTGCAGCGTTGTTTCTCCTGGCAAGCACGGAGGACCTTTTCGCTAGGACCGACCCCTCGACGGGCAGGTGCAGGACGATCTGGGTCGGGGAGATCTGCAACAACAACCAGATAGCGCTGGACCTGATATCCGCTGAGCCCCGATTCACGCTGACGCGGGCGGTGCCGTGCTGCCTGCAGTACTACCTCACCCCCGACGCGAAGAAGTTCGCCCGCATGTACCTGCCGAGGTCCTACGACAGCCTCTGCGAGGGCACCGATATCATGGTCTTCCACGATTTCAGCCCGGAGGTCCTGCCATCCGGGTATCTGGAATGGTTCCGGAGGGCCGTGGAGGAGGGCATCGGGCTGTGCCTGATCGAGTTCGCCAACAGGGCCGCGACGTACTCCGGGATGAACTTCTGGCCGGAGGTGACCCTCTACCAGGTTTTCGCGGGCGATATGGTGCCAAACCAGGCAGAGGCATTTGAGGGTCGCCAGTTCTACCGGATAGTGCAGGAGGGTCGCCTCCTTGAGTTGCCCGGCCTCGAGGCCCGCAACATGAACTGGGGTGCGCATGGCGATCTTTCGGCGAGGGCCGGGAGCACCCTGTGGGCCGTGTGGAGGGAGAGGGGGACCCCGGCCCTGCTGAGCCGCCCCTACGGCCAGGGCATTGTCATCCAGCCCGACCACGGCTGGGACACCATTCCGGAGGACACGAAGCGGCAATGGGAGTACTTCCCCGACTACATCTTCAACCACCTCACCTTCGTGGGCGGCCTTAGCTTCCCGGACGACCTTGAGCTGGTTCACAGGGCCCGGGCCGCGTTCATACGGTACAATGAGGAGAAGGGTATGGCCCTGCTATTCCTGGGATTCATCGAGAAGTTCGGAGCAAACCCCTTGCCCTTCGAGCAGCGCCTCGGCGAGATGACGGCCGACCACAAGCAGGCGGAGGAACTGTACATCGACCTCAGGGTCGCTGAGAGCCTAGAGATCATGCAGGACCTGCTGGACCAGTTCGTCGTGATGGATGAGGACATGATGCGGGCGAGGGACAGGGCGCTGTTCTGGGTCTTCGTCACCCAGTACCTGGTTGTGGCAGCCACCTCCATGGGATGCGGCTTCGCACTCTGGACCCTCATGGTCAAGAGGAGGCTGTACCGGGAGGCCAGGGCGACGAAGGCCCGGCGTTCAACGCACCGTGCATGGTAGCAGCGAGGAATTGGCGAGCTGTTGCCGGAAGCGAACGTTCGACTGACACCGAGACTTGGGGCAGTAGTGACAGTTAGATCTCTGCACTCTTTCGGCGAGTGATTCGTGTGATCTGGGGCTAGAGGCTGCCCGGAAAAAGAGATATACCGCAGGTCGCCAGGGTTTGCGGGAGGAGGCATCCGTGGATCTATCGTTTGGCTATGGTTCTCTTGGCAGCCTGCCCAAGCTTCGCAACTGTCGAGCCAGGAGGGCATCAAGCTACGATCGCTCGGGAGGGAACGCTGACTATCTTGACATCGGACCGGGCGAAACAAGGTGCTTCGCTGAACTCAAGGGGCCGGGGGTCATCCGGCACATCTGGTTTGGCGGAGGGGCCAACGAGGCCTACTATCATCGAAAGGCGTTGTTGAGGATCTACTGGGACGGGGAGGATCTGCCCAGCGTCGAGGTTCCTCTGGGGGACTTCTTTGGGGTCGGCCATGGGGCGGTCGGAAGCTACTTCTCCCTCCCTCTGTCCATGTACGTTGCGGATCGACCGGCGAACCCCACTCGTAATTGCTGGTTTCCGATGCCCTTCCGCGACGACGCGAGGCTGGAGCTGGTGAATGAGTGCAAGGTCCCCTACCGCCACTACTTCTATGTCGACTACGAGCAGCACAAGACAACGGCAGACGGTCTTGGCCGGTTCCATGCCCAGTGGAGAAGGGAGAACCCAACAAAGCCGGTACCATCTCCCGCCGATCGTTCGGAGATCAAGAACACGAGCGGGTCCGGCAACTACGTGATACTGGAAGCCAAGGGTCGAGGGCACTACGTCGGCTGTGTCCTCAGTATCCAGGGGCTCGCCCCTGGTTGGTTCGGGGAGGGTGATGACATGGTATTCGTCGACGAGGAGATCGGCCGTGACGGGCCGAAGTGGCCGCCCAGCATCCACGGCACCGGCACGGAGGATTTCATGAACTTCTCCTACGAGTTCCCCGTGCGGGACACAGCCTACGGGCTCTATCACGGGGTATCCCTCCCCGGCGCGGTCCATCAGAACCAATGGGGCATGCTTTCGGGCAAGACCAACCAATGGTCGGTCTATCGCTTCCACATCCAGGATCCGATACCCTTCAGGCGCAGGATCCTTGTGACCTGCGAGCACGGCCATGGCAATGACCGGGCCGATGACTGGTCCAGCGTCGCCTACTGGTACCAGCTTGAACCCCACGCCCCCTTTCCCAACATGCTGCCGGTGTCGGAACGGCTGCCAGTGGGCTGGCGAGGGGTGTCGTGAGCCGGATCGAACAGCCGCTCAAGGTATGGAGGTCAGGCGGGGGAAGGAGACTCCTCCCGAGGGTTCACGGAACAATGGCTGAAGGAAGAGGGTCTTCCCGTTGATGTCGATGACTTCCGCCCTGACGTAGGCGTCATCGTCACGGAGTGCGTACGACGCTGTCTGACTCGAGGAGTAATCCAGGATCTCGCCGCCGTTTCCGATGAACCTGATCGATCTTGAGGCCGTGGCCTTCACTTCGATGATGCGTCTGCCCCGAATTGACTTGAGGCGGTAGGACGCCAGTTTGGACGCGAATCCCTGTTCCACCGCGCAGAATGCCCCACCGGCGATTGCCCTGACTACCGAGGCAACGGTCGGTCTGGCATCGGCAAGGACATGGCCGAAGACCCCTATCTCACGGACGGAATGGGCATCCGTCGAAAGTGCGCCGTAGAGGCGAAGGCCGCTGCCAAGTCCCTCATCCCAGAATCGAAGCGCATCGCTGATATCGTAGCCCTTGGGGTTCAACTCCAGCACGGAGGCGCCAGCCCTGGCTGCCACGCATAGATCCTCCAGGGTCCATCTTGTTCCCCTGAAGGGATGGTTGACCACAATGACCGATGCCGGGTCTCTCCTCCTTATCTCAGCGATCCCCTTCTCGACGGAGGGCGGGTCCTCAAAGACCCATCGGCAAGGGAAGGAGCTCACGTGCACCCTGCCCCCTGCCAGATTCATGCTGTGTTCGACCCCGCAAACAAGGCGAGGCCGTCGTGGCTTGCCTTGGGGTCGTGACGCGACATTGTGCCCCGTCGCTACGCAGAAGTCGTACCCCAGTGTCCGGAAGGCCTCCACCATCTCCTCCAGGCTGCTTCCCTCCGCATGGAAGTGAAGCTCACCCTTGAGGAGAACCAACGGATCATCCCTTGACCAGAAGGTATGCCCCGGAGGCGAGCCCGATCGCGGCCAGGGCCACCAGCAGAAGACGGGTTTCGAGGCCCGACGTTGAACGCCTCTTTCGTATCTCATCGATTTGGGCATTCACGTCGGCCAATTCCGATCTGCCCTCTTCGAGGCTTTCTTCGAGGTGGCTCTGTCTTGCCCCAATGCCTCCTCCTTGTCTGACCCACCTCAACGATGACTCAAAGAGGGTTTGGAAGTTCACGTCGTTGAGATAGGTTACCGCGCCCGTGCCGCTGATCCCTCCTCCGGCGAAATAGACCGATCTTCCCGTCCGCTCCGTGGAGATAATCACTGGGGCGCCAAAGGTCTTGTCGGTGGCAAGGATCAGCGATCCGGGAGGAAGGTCCTCCGCGACGTACACATACCCCCTGCCCACCTTCTCGCCGTGGAACACCAGCTCGCGATCCTCGATGGCGAACTCGTCGTTGAGGCCCTGACATACCTCATGCCCCGGGGCAAGGACCCTGCACTCCAGCCTCATGCCGACATTGACAATTCGCAGGGTTCCGTTGGCAGGAAAAACCTGTGTCGATAGAATCCCAGCTGCGTTGTGTCCGCTGTTGTAGAACCCGACGAGGCCGCCGCCCTCCTGGAAGAAGGCCGCAAGCGCCTCCCCCATATTCTCGAACTCCTGCCTCCACCAACCATCGATGACGACGCAGTCCACCTTCGGGTCTTGAAGCAGCATGATCAGACTGCCCGGGTCCGAGACGATCAACGGCTCGCCTCCGAGGGTGCGGACCAGCTCCGCCAGCTGGGATGCACCGATTCTCTCAGGCCCCGTCTTGACTACCACGATGCCCGCGCTCGATGCCGGTAGGATGGTGGCCGAGCAGGCCATGATCGATATGAAGGCAGCTCGAAGCCATTCCGTTGTGGTGTGAGCCATCATGATTCCTCCCGTATCACAGCCCCGACTCGAGGAACCTTGCGGCGGAGAGCTGGAGCCTCCCGTCCGCATAGGCCCTCATGAGATAGAGTGACCCATCCTGAAGGATCCTCTTGGTCTCTTCGGTGTGGTCGTTGGGGTCGCAATCGGCCGTGATGGTCACAAACAGGTTGCTGCCCGTTCTTGCCTCCCAGACCCGTACCAGCCCGGCGCTGGCGTTGCTGGGTCCCATGTAGGTTTCACGCCCGTCGATCGAGAGCCTGACGCTGTTCAGCATCCTTCTGGAGGGGAGGAAGTCTGGAATGCCCACGTAGAGTTCTGACAGTCTGCCGTCTGGTCCGCAGGCGAAGAGGTACGTGCAACTGCACCCAGCCAGGTCCTCGGGGCGCGATGCGGCCTCCATCAGATCGAAGAAGTCCATGACCACTGCCTTCGTCTTGACTCCTGCCAAGGACAGCGATATCAGCTCCCTCTTGTAGGGAATACCCGCCTCTTGGCTCAGGTTGATCAGGCGGCCCAGTTCCGGCAGACCCTCGGCTAGCTCCTCAGGGTCACACTCCAAGGGGAAGAGGTCCGCTTGGGCAGCTGGTACCTGAATAGGCCTCAGACAAGTGAAGTGGATCTCCAGGAGGGCTAGGTCCCTTCTTGTGACGATCCCGTAGTTGTAGGTCTGAACCGGGGAGTCGGTGCCATATCTGGAGAAGACGGTCTCGGGCAGGCTCTCCACCGTGAGGTGGATTTGCCTGGCAGGAGTAGGCATCACAAGAACCAACACTGCTGATGCCGAGAGGCTGATCAGAACGATTCCGAAAATGCGTCTCAGTTCGGCCACTGTGATCTACCCTAGACACTTCTGGTTACTGCAACCTCCTTATACATTCGCCGGCGGACCATTAGCATGTAGAGAATGACGCCGCAGACCATGAACGTTCCGCTGACCGAAAGCCATTCGACCACGTAGACCCAGAAGAGGGCTCTTCGCTGGATCTTGCCACTCTCCTCCATAATATCCCCGATCAGGTCCCCGGCCCGAGACATTTCCTCCTCCGCCCCTTCGAAATCCTGGTTCACGTACTTTGACCGAGCATCGTCAAAGACCGAATCGACCTCCCTCAGACGTGTTTGAACCTTGATCATGTTGGCGCCGAATCCTTCAAGCAGATCGATCAAGGACTGCACGAATGACCTCGTCTGGGCGTATGTCCTGAACTCCTGCCTGAGCTTGTAGACCAGGGAAATGTCCTCCGGCAGGGGCCTGCCGGCCGAGTAGAACACGATGTTGCACATGACTTCCCTGGAGTAGCGGTTCTGGGTCGGCCCGTGCATGACGCTGCTCCACCACAGGTGATCGAGATCATCTGCGATGCTCCAAGCCTCACCTTTGCCATAGGTCCATGACATCATCCAGATCGGGTCCTCCTTGAACTGATCGGTCTTGAGCCAGCCCCAGATCTTCACCGAGCCCGACTGCTTTGGGTGTAGCCGCCCATAGCTCTCTCCCGGGACCTTCTCGATGCCCAAGGGCTGGAACATCCTCAGTACCGGGGGCAGGACGGGGTCCTCGTTGATGCGCACGGTGAAGGCACCCCCGCCCCGCCATGCGCTCGCGGAAAAGTCGTAGGGAAGGACCTTGCTGAGGTCAGAGTTGGCCCATTGGTTGTAGGTCCCGGAGTCGGAGAGGACTTTGCCTCCCATGGACTGGAAAGCCCCGAGCCCGAAATCCTCGACGCCGCGGGCCATCATGGACAGCTGATCGCTGGTGAAGACGTCTATGTAGGTGTCTACGAATAGTAGAAAGTGGTAGGCGGCCAGCTTCTCCATCGTGCGGGGCATGTACAACCTGACCGACTTCCTCTTGTCCTCCAACGAGACGCCGACGAACTCGCCCTTGGTGAGGACCAGGGTGTATGCTATCGCCGGTTCGTCGTTGAACCACATAGACACTGGACACTCGGAGGGAAGAACTTGTCCGATGGCGAGTACCTTGATCGTGCCATTGCTGGCTAGGCATGCGCAGGGAAAGAGAAGCCAGGCGGCGGCAAGCAACATGAGCACTGTTGCGGCCTTCAACTCACTTCCTCGACATTAGATCGATGATGAACTTGCGCAGCTCCTTCAAGCGCTCCTCGAATGGCCCGGGATCCGAAGCGTGATGGCAGGAGATGGACAGCAACCTGCTGGCTCCCTTCTCCGCCTCGGGACAGATCCCGGCTTCGTAGCGGACGTGGGGAGGAAGGCGGATGCCCAAGGATGTCCTCCTGACGTGGTTCATCTCCTGGTAGACGGCTTCCAGGTAGTTGACCTCCTTGTAGCAGGAGAGGGAGAACCCCGCCTCCTCGCACCGCTTGCAGAAATCATGGGCCGTCATGCGCGCCGTCTTCCTCAGCCTGATCGGATATTCCCACCAGTTGGGGATGGTATTGGGGTAGACGTGAGCAAGCTGGACCCACTCAAGGTCCCCCAGACACTTGGCTATGAGGCCGGCCAACACGGCCCTGCGTTGGTTGAACTGGGCGATCTTGCCGAGTTGAACTAGGGCAACCGACGCTTGAAGCTCGCTCATCCTGTGGTTGTGTCCGAAGGCAAGGTGGCCCCTGGTGGGGAGCCCCGCGGCCATCTGGGGAACCGGTTTCTGGACACCGTAGCGGTAGGACGGCAGGCCGATGTTGGAGTGCAGGACGGCCTTCCTGTAGGCCTCCTCATCGTCCGTGGCGATCATGCCTCCTTCCCCGGCGGTTATGTGCTTGCTCTGTTGGAGGCTGAAGCAGGACACGTCCCCAAATGTCCCGACCATTCTTCCCCTGAACGTGGCATCGTAGGCCTGGGCGCAGTCCTCCACCAACCTCACGTCATTGGCCCTAGCCACATCAACAATCCGGTCCATCCGTGCTGGTTGTCCGAAGAGGTGGACCACAACAACGGCCTTGGTTCGCTTGGTTATCTTGGACTCAATCGCGTCGGGGTCGAGGATGAGCGTCCGGGGGTCGACATCGGCAAAGACCGGGATTGCACCCACGGCAACGGCTGAGAGCGATGTTGCTATGAAGGAGCAGGGCGGGCAGATCACCTCATCCCCGGGTCTCACGCCCGCCGCGATGAGGGACGCCTCGTTCGCGGAGGTCCCTGAGTTGAGGGCATAGACATACTTGCGGCCAATGTGGCCAGCAAACGCTTCCTCAAAGGCATTGACCGCGTTGCCCTTTCTCTCACGGCAAAGCCTCTGGCTTCGGATGACCTCCCTTAACGCCTGAAGTTCCTGTTCCCCAACAATATCCATTCCATCAACCCGCAATGAAGAAGGGGGAGGGGGGCACTGCTCGGAAAAGCAACCCGCCACGCGGGCAACGGCCCAAACGGATAAAAAGATATCGGAGACCATATGGCAGGCTCCCGACACACTTCCCACCATGTCGGCCGAAAGCGCACAGACGCGCAACGCGGATTGTACCTGATGAACACGACAAGCGCCGTGGTGGATTCTCCCAGCTGAACCTGCTGGCTGTTTGCTTCAACAGAGATTTAAAGTTAGGAAGCGCCCGAACTGGGGGGAGGCTCACGATACCAAGGCATCCTCGGATGGGCATGGCTCTGGTTCTTCTCACCTGTTGCGGCCTTTCCACACCGACAGTGAGGGCAGGTGAGCCCAAGTTAATCGAGGTCCTGGCCATAGGTGCCACGATCGCCCCTGCCACCCAGATAGTTACTTGGCTAACCGCTGACCCGCTGACCTCGGTTTCACAGGTGCCCACAAGGGGCTTCGGTGAAGTCTTGAGCCCGGAAGCATACACGAGGTTCGTGAGGCTTTATCTTCCCAGGAACTACGATGCCATGCTCGAGTACGACCTCTTCATCTACGTAGGGGGATGCGTGGAGTTCATCACTCCGACCCAGACCGCGCTTCTCAAATCGGTGGTGGTGGAGGGTGGCAAGGGGGCCCTGGCCGATCTCGGCGGAGTCTCCACGGAGGTGAATCTCATCGAGACCTGGATCAACTCGGGGATATGGGAGATATTTCCCAGCGATGCCGTCGGTGTATACGCGTCCGGGGATTGGTGGAGGGCCCAGCGTCCTTTCACAATCAGGCTATTGAGCGACAGGGAGAACGACCCGCTTGAGCCCTTCCTTCCTCTGGGGGTGGAGAAAATAGTCGGCAACTACGGGAGGTTGATCATCCCCCAGCCTGGATCCACCATCTATGCGACGATGGCTGGGATCGTTTTTCTGGGCTATGACGAACCTCCGTTCCTCGTGGCCTGGGATCATGGGAAAGGCAGGACAATGCTCGTCGCGGAGTTCTTCAACTGGCAATGGTTCAGGTCACCCGCCGAGGGCGGTCAGAACGAGTATTCCCTGGATATCGTGCTCAACATGCTGATGAACGTCTTGGACAGGCCGGTCTTCCAGGATGTTCTCTTGCTTCACAATGCGAGGCTCCGGATTGGGGAGTATCACCAACGCTACGTCATGCTGATTTCGGTCCTGGACTTCGTGGAGGGATTCGGGGCCAACACGGGTCCGATCCGGGGGGATCTCGAGGAGATACAGGGGCTGTTCGATCAAGCCAAAGCGGAGTATCTCCAGCAGAACTTGGAAGCCTCAATCTCAGCGATGGATGCCATCATCCAGCGGATGGCGCTCATTAGCGGGGATGCCTTTGCCCTCAAAGACCGGGCGCTACTGTGGGTGTACACAATCGAGTGGCTAGCAGTCTCTGGCACGGTCATGGCGTCGGGGACTCTCCTCTACACAGTCATGTTGAGAAGGCGAATGTTCAGGGAGCCTCGCACCACGAGATTCGTGGAAAGGTGACGCTGGGCTCCCGTCGGTTGCCAGGAGAGAAACGGATTCCCAGTGGATCAGGACCTTGCAGAGCGTCTTGTAGGAACCGAACTCAAGGACAGCCTTTTCCCACAGCTGCCAGATGCCAGGCACCCGACACACTTTTCATCATGCTCGGCCCCCATTGCCTCTCAGGGCAGAGTATACACGGGAATCGGAGATACCGTCTTGATTTCGGATCTGAGGCGGATACTGGTCTTCGGGGCTCACCCCGATGATGAGATAGCTGGCCCGGGAGGGACGATCGCTGAGTTCTCATCCAGGGGAGTGGACGTCAGGGTCGTGACCTTCACGGCAGGCGCTACCGGGTACGCGAGAAAGGAGCTTAAGGAGGGTTTGGCCGCGAAGAGGCTTCAGGAATCCGCTGCATCGGACCGCCTTCTGGGCGTCCGTCTGCACACGAACCTGGGCAAACCATCCCAGGGGATCCAGAACGACAAGGATACCTACCTCCAATGTGTGGCAGTCATCCGCAAGGCAAAGCCGGACGCCATATTCTCCCACTTCCATCAGGACAAACACCGCGACCACAGGGCCGTGAGCCGCGTTGTTGATGAGGCCAGATGGATGGCGGGGGAGGACGATCTCCGGGAGCTGGGAAGTCCCTGGCAGACCCAGAGCCTCTACTACTACGAAACGACCGAGCTATTTGCGAACCCCTCGCTGCTGATCGACATCTCAAGGACCTTCGACAGAAAGCTGCAGGCCATGAAGGCCAATGCCAGCCAGCTTGAGGTCGTGCCGGGCGTTCTGGACTATCTCACGGGCCTTGCCATGGTCAGAGGGCAGCAGAGGGGATGTAGATACGCCGAGGCTTTCCTAGACTCCACTTTCGAATCCTCACGTTGCTAGTGTTGGGGGAGGCGCTGGTCGGTTGCGGGCCTTCTCGGACTAACCTCGGACGGAAGGAGGGAAAGACAGACACCGCCCGGAAGACCGGCTGGGAACGTGGCACTTCCCACAATATTTAAATAAGTACCTCCTTCCTCCGGTAAGCCCCATGGGGGGGTGCCAAGATGAGAACAACGAATTGCACATTGGTATTTGGAGTCCTCATCTTTGCCTTGGTCTATCCGACATGCGTTCTTGGAGTAGAACCAGTGCTCATATGGAAGTACAGTGCTGGATCCAGGGCATATTCGCCAATCGAGTTAGCCGACGTCAACGGAGACGGCGTGGTTGACGTCATCGGAGGGGAAAGAGACAACAAAGTGGTATGGGCGATCGATGGCAAAACGGGTGGCGAGATATGGAAAGCCACCTTCGCTGGCGACGTAAGAGCGCCCACCTGCGTCGTCGACCTGAACGGAGACAAGGTCCTGGAAGGCATAGTCACTCCAGCTGGAGACACAATCTACTGTGTGGACATGAGGAACGGCAACCAACTCTGGTCCTTGAAACTAGACGGAGGGGTCAGCCTGGACCCAATGATCGTTTCAGATCTGGAAATGGACGGCAAACTCGAGATAATCGCAGCATCAGACAAGGCACTACAGATCGTTGATTCCGCGACGCGACAGACCAAATGGTCCATCCCGCAAGCATCAGCCGAGCCCCTTGCCTGTGACGTGAATGGCGACGGAACTAGGGAAGTCCTCGCGGTATTGGGCGACGGATTCCTTCACTGTTTCAGCGCCCAGGGCGCTGAGATGTGGAAGGTCGCTGATGAGCTGCTTGGCTTCGTGGATGCAGGAGATATCGACAACGATGGGAAGGCCGAAGTCGTCTTCGTCGCGGCAGCATCCGAGCTAAGATGCATAGACGGCGTGACAGCCGAGGTTCAGTGGAGCTTCACCGTTTACGGCGCCTGCAAGCCGGGCCAGATAGTGGATGTAAACGGCGACGGCAAGCTCGAAGTGCTGGTCAAGGACGAGGGCCGCGACACGCCATTCTTCGTATACTGCCTCGATGGTGCTGGAAAGCTCCTTTGGGAAAGCAACATCACAACCTACGCCAGCGCCAGAGGCGGTTTCGTCTTTGGCGACGTTGACGGCGACGCCACAATCGAAGTCCTGCTCGGAACGCGCAGCAAAAACCTCGTCTGCCTCGACGGCAAGACTGGGAAATTCGAGTGGGCCTACTACGTCGATGGCGAAGTGTACGGAGAGCCTGCGATTGGGGACGTCAACGGAGACGGCAAGACGGAGGTACTGTCCCCATCCCACACCCCAACAAACGCCGCGTACTGCCTGACGCTTGGCGGGGCCTACAATCCCAGCATGGTACCGTGGCCCATGAGAAGAACAGTGATTCCGGAGAGCCTTCTAGTTATCGTGGCTCTGCCCCTGCTACTTGCCATCAGACCAAGGATAAGATAATGACGCTTGCTGGGCGACACCCCTGTCGCCCACCTTTTTCCGGGATCAACGGGATGCGGTCTAGTAGCCTATCCTCTTTGCTGGGGTAGCGGCGTCTTGATCGGTTTCATCGGAAGTCTGGGAGGAACCCACATACCCTTGCTTGAGGCGTAGTGTGGGATAGTCGACCCCTGGAAGAGTCACACCGACGGACGAGATCGGCTTCTCGACCAAGATAGTCGTTGATGATTCCAGAACGTCTACTTCGGGTTACTTGGTTCTGGTGGTCCCAACTTCTCTGTACAGGCTTCTCCTGACCATCAAACTCCATAGCAGGAACACACACACCATGGACGTCCCGGTGATGGCCAACCAGTCCACCACGTAGACCCAGACCATCGCCCTCTTGCACAGCTTGGAGGCCATGGCCTGCAGATCCTTCATGGCTTCCTTCACCACCATCATGTGGCCTAATGCCTGCGCGTATTCCTCCTCCACGTACAGGGACCTTGCCTCCCTCCTCAGGGGGATGATGTCGTCCAATCCCTGTTCCACCGGGCGGCCGCTGGCACCCATCTTGTCTATGTAATCCACGAGGCTGAGGATCATCCTTCTTTCCTGGGCGAAGGCCTCGTAGGCCTTTCTGACCGCATGCACCAACTCGATGTCCTCGATAGGTCGCCTCCCGACCGACCAGTAGATGATGTTGAGCAGAAGATCGCCGCCGTAGGGGTTCCCGGAGGATGCGCCCCTGTGGTCGGAGCCCCACCAAGGCTCGTCGAGGTCCTGGGCAACCACGGATGTGATGGCTTTCCCATCGCCAATCTGCCAGGAGATGAAAAACGGATGGTCACTCATCGGGGATGCCCAAGCCCAGATGGTGGATCCCTCCCTGGGAAAAAGCTGCCTTACCCAGAGACCAACGTACTCCTCTATCCCCAGGTCCCTGAATACGGTAAAGACTGGAGGAAGGCCGCTTTCCACCAGACGAATCTGGTAGAACCGGTTGGTCCGGCGAAAGTTGGTGTAATCGTGAGGCATTAGGCTGCTCAGCACGCAGTTTGCCCCTGCGAACTGCCCGAAGTAGTTAAACGCCCAGTCATAGTCGTCTCCGCCAAAACACGCAAACGTCACCGAGACTCCTTGGTTCTGGTACTTGACTACGGATGGGGCCCCCGTACCCCTTTCACGAAAGAGGACTTTGTAGTCACCCGCTTCCGGGGACCTTGGCAGGTATGCCTGCGTGGACGTGTTGAAGCTGAGAAGTATCTTGTGGTCCGGGATAGTGAAGTCGGACAGCCCTCGCGAGATCTCGTCCTCATCCTCCTTGATGTGGGTCATGGTGAACTTGCCAACGCTCGCGTCATAGGTGCCGGTGCGGTACGTGGTTGCGAAGATCGGAAAAACCGTCTCGGAGGCAGTGCCGATGGAACCCTTCGACGCCGTAAGGCCGAGTGCAACCAGACCTCCCCCTTCGGAGAAGAACCACTCCAGTGCGGATTCGAGATTCTGATCCCTCTCCACCGAGAGTGAGATTATGGCAATCTTGACATACGGCAGATAGAGCATGATCCTGAAGTTGTCGAGGGATTCTATGAGCATAATCTCCGCGTCGAGCCTTCCATCCTCCTGAAAAGTCTTTTCGAGGCCGTGATACAGCCCCTCCTCATTTCGTCGGCGTGGTCAATCCCTTTGCCGGTCGTGGCTGGGCGGACGGCCATGCGGGTGGGCGGTTCATTCACCTGAACGCGCTGCAACACGGTAGGATTTCACTGGACCTCCCAACATTGGCCGAAACAGAACATCTTTGAGCAAAGTCCGAAGGGTCCCGCAGACGGTTCGAGGGCTCCTCTCGAGGAAGCGGATTGAGGAATCTGGGCTACATCGCGTTGATCGTTGGGACCAGCGTCTTCCTGCCGGCCTGCGCTTCCGGTCAAGGCCTTGGGAGCGACGGGCGCGTGAAAGTGCTGGCAATAGGGGAGGTTCTTCCGACCGAATGCCCATTGGCAATGTGGTTCAACGACGAGCCGGCCATAGCCTACACACTCGTCGTCACAAGGGGATTGTTCATCGCGGTGTCTCTGGAGGACAAGAAGAGGTTCGTCCGGTTGTACATGCCCAGGACCATGGAGAAGCTCATCTCCTACAAAGTTCTTCTATTGCCCGACCCGTGCCTGGATGTTATGTCGGACATACAGCTCTCCATGATGGTCAAGGGTGTGGAGGAAGAGGGGATGGGTGCGTTTGTGCCCATGGGCGGCAAGGTACTTTCGGACCTAGGTACCTTCCAGCAGTTCGCCAACTCCGATTTGAGCAGGATCCTTCCCCATGACTTCTCGTCGGAACCATGGAGACGAGGAGGACCCTTCACGATACGGATCAACGATGACCCTTCTCTTCCGCCCGTGCTGCGCATGTTCAAGTCCCTGGGCCTAGAGAAGGTCCCGGGCGTTGACTGGGGGCTCCTGATTCCCAAGGAACCCGGCGCCGCGAGGATCTGGGCGTGGGTGAACACGGACCAGTTCGCCGAGGATGTCATCTGGATGATGTCGTGGGACTTCGGGAAAGGTGAGACGTGGACGACTGCCGACGACATCGATCATCTGTGGTGGAGCAGCATCATGCACGGCCCCACCGCGAATCGCTACTCCAGGGACGTCATGTGCAATGTCGTCTTCGAATCCGCCGGCAGACGCCTGCCCGACGACATCGCTGTGGTGTACAAACTCAGACAGGACTTTCGGGAGTACTCACAGAAGCGCTCCTTCCTCCAATCCCTCATCGATCTTCTTGAGGGATTCGGAGCCAATATGGAAAAGGCTCAGTCCCATCTTGGGGAGGTTGATTCCGTATTCGATGAAGCGCGCTCGAAGTACGTATCTCAGGACTTCGAGGGCGCCACCGAGGACATGTCCCGCGCATCGGCGGAGATCTGCGCAATCTCTGAGGAAAGCGGCAAGATACAGAGAAGGGCTCTTTTTTGGGTCTATCTTGTCGAATGGCTCGTTGTTAGCGGAACTCTGGCCATCTCGGGTTCCGTGTTGTACGTTTTCATGATCGGGAGGAGGATGTACAGAGAAGTGTCCCTGACGAAGAGGGGTGACAGGTGGATCTGATGCCTACATCCTCTTCTTCGAAAACCGGGGAACGGACTCCCTGCCCGTGTTCGCCGAGCCGGTCCAGATGCAGGCAGGCGGG
>Ga0172366_10001750_pt1 | contig 16989 bp, 15 predicted proteins | sample LakKivSesite69cm_FD_114533 | JGI IMG/M metagenome (GOLD analysis project Ga0172366, IMG submission 114533) | Sediment microbial communities from Lake Kivu, Rwanda - Sediment site 69cm | ecosystem: Environmental > Aquatic > Freshwater > Lake > Sediment | place: Rwanda: Western Province, Lake... | reverse complement strand
AGAATGATTCTAAAAATAATAAAGATTGCAACAATTCCAATTAAGATGTAATTGAAAATTTTGTATTTATCTTTTAGCGTTGGTTCAGGATATCTATACTTTAATAAGACCTCTTTTGGAACTTTTTGAAATGCCATAATAGTAGATTATTAACAAACTTCTTTTTATACTTTTCTATTTTTAAGCCCAGCCCCCATTTAGAGAATAGATTTGATTTTATACAGAAAGGCAAACTCGCAATTGCAACTAACAGACTTTTAGCGAACTTCGGTCCGAGAGGGGCTAAAAGCCTAAAATATGGGGTTTTTGGGAGTTTTATCTGGGCTAATTTTTGATTTTGAGAGCAGGGGAAGAGTGCGGGAATTAGGGCGCGGATGATGTATTTTGGAGCAGTTGTTTCTATTTTAAAATTAAGACTTAATTATAAAAACTTCGGAGACATCTGGTTTTGATGAGTTATTTTCCTAAATCAACTCCTTCTGAATCACTTGCCAGAGAGTTAAAAAGAAGAAGATACTCTCAAAGAACTATTGAAACTTATATTGGCTGTTTAGAGAGATTTTTAAAATGGTGTGAAAAGCCAGTTAATGAAATCACTAAAAAAGATGTCAGAGAGTGGATTGAGCATCATGATGAAAAGGGCAATTCTGGGAATACAATGAATGTCAATTTAATGGCCTTGAAATTTTATTTTGAGGAAATTCTTGGCAGAAAAATGTGGATAAATATTAAATATTCAAAAATTCCACGCAGAATCCAAAGAGTTTTAACAAAAGAAGAAGTTGGAAAATTAATTAAAGCAGTAAAAAATCCAAAACACAGGCTGATGATTGCTTTAATGTATTCTGCTGGATTGAGAGTTTCAGAAGCAATTAATTTAAAAATTAAGGATTTGGTGCTGGATAAAAATTATGGCTTTATCAGGCAGGGAAAAGGTGGAAAAGACAGGCTGTTTATCATCTCAGAGAGATTAGAAAATGCTCTTAATTTATTAGTCAAAGATAGAAACAAAGATGAATATTTATTCTTGACTAATAGAAGGGGAAAATATCATATCAGAAGCTTGCAGCAGATTGTTAAAAAAGCTGCAAAGAAAAGCGGAATTGAAAGTTATAAAGAGATTCACTGCCATACTCTCCGCCATTCATTTGCAACTCACTTAATTGAACAAGGCGATTCTGTTTCAGATGTTCAGGCAATGTTAGGGCATAAGTCTCCTGAAACATCAATGAATTACATACATAAATCCGGGCAGATGATAAGAATAAAAAGCCCGTTTGACTGCTAAGCTTATGAAAACTGCGGAAAAACAAAGTCAAAAGTTAAAAGAAAAAGATACCAGAGAGAAAAAACCCGAACAAAAGCCAATTTCAGAACTTCTGAAATTTTCAATTATAAACCTTGACAAGCCAAGCGGGCCGACATCATTTTCAATAAGTGATTATGTAAGGAAAAAACTTGGCAGGTTTGGAATTAAAAAAACAAGCCATTTCGGAACTCTTGACCCGATGGTTTCAGGCATTTTGCCAATTGCATTGGGAAGAGCATGCAAGCTGACTGGATTTTTTTTAGGAGAAGACAAAGGATATGCTGGAATTTTGCATGCGCATAAAGAGCAGGACATGCAGAAACTGCAGGAAATTATCAATAAAAACTTTTTAGGAAAAATAAAACAATTGCCTCCTAAAAAATCAAGAGTAAAAAGAGCTGTTCGCGAGAGAGAAATAAAAAAATGGCAGTTATTAGAACAGGGTGAAAATAAAAAAGACTTTTTGTTTATCGCAGAAGTCCAGGGAGGCACTTACATAAGGAAACTTTGCAGTGATTTAGGAGGGCTAATTAATGGCTCTCACATGCTTGAATTAAGAAGAATAAGAGCAGGAATTTTTGATGAAACAAGTAATTTTGTTAATTTATATGAATTTGAAAAAGCTGTTGATGAATTTGAAAAAGGAAATGAGGAAGAATTAAGAAAAATTCTTATTCCTGCTGAAGAAGCGATAAAAAGAATAATGCCAACAGCCGAATTACAAAATAAAAAACAATTAAAAAAGTTCCTTACAGGAAAGCCCCTGTTTAAAAATGAGATTAAACTGCCTGAAGAAAACCAATTTGCTGTTTTTTCTGAAAATAAGTTTATAGGAATTTACAGAAAAGTCAGTGAAAAAAATATTATTGCAAAGCCTGAATTTGTTTTTAATTAAACGTAATCCTGTGGAAGGCGGAGATAAAGTAATGAGAAATCCGCGAAGTGAGCGCAGCACCAACATCAAAGAAAAGCGCAGCCCAGGTAGTTTTTGCATTATTAATCCAAAGCCCCCATTTATAAACATATATATCCTATTAACATAATCTATAAAAACCAATATCTTTTTTTATCCATATGGAAGAAGCAAAAGAGGGAGGGGAGTTTGGAGAAGGCAGAGAAAGCAGAGAGATTGAACAGGAGAAAATAGCAACAGCAAGCCAGGAAGAATTATTAATAGATGCCAAGAATTTTTTTGAAACTCACAAAAAACAAATTGGATTGGGCGCAAAATCAGGGGAAAAAGTTGTTAGAATTAATTTTAATGATTTGTCTGAATACTCCCCTGAACTCTCTGAAAAGCTGATAAACAAGCCAGAAGAAACCATCCAGTTGCTTGAGCTTGCTTTGGAAGATTCTGGTTTGATTTCAAATTCCAGAGTGAGGCTTGTTTCAATTTCCCCCACCCAGAATATTTTTATCAGAAATATAAGGGCAAAACATTTGGGGACTCTAATTTCAATTGAGGGGATTGTACGCCAGGCTTCTGAAGTCCGTCCGCAGGTGACTAATGCAAAATTTGAATGCCCTTCATGCGGAACAATTATTTCTGTTCTTCAGATTGACAAGAAATTCAGGGAGCCTTCAAGATGCTCCTGCGGAAGGCGTGGCGGCTTTAAAGAAATAGGAAAGGATATGGTTGATGCTCAAAGACTGATTATTGAAGAAAGCCCTGATACTTTATCCGGAGGGGAACAGCCAAAAAGACTTAGTGTTTTTTTAAAAGAAGATTTAGTTGAACCGAAAATGGAGGAGAAAACAACTCCGGGAAGCAGGGTAAAAATTATAGGCATTCTGCAGGAAGTTGCTATAACTTTATCAACAGGAGCTTTATCAACAAGATTTGACCTTGCAATTGAAGCTAATAATATTATCCCCATGGAAGAAAGCTTTGAAGAACTGGAAGTGAATGAAGAAGATGAGAGAGAAATAAAAGAACTCGCAGCAGACTCCGAGATTATTGAAAAATTAACAAAAAGTATTGCCCCTTCTGTATGGGGATATTCTGAAATAAAAGAGGCGCTCGCTCTCCAGTTATTCGGGGGGGTTAAAAAAACCAGAAGCGATGGGACAAAAACAAGAGGAGACATCCATGTTTTATTAGTGGGTGATCCTGGCGTGGCCAAATCAGTAATGCTGAAGTATATTTCAGGCATTGCACCGAAAGGGAGGTATGTTTCTGGAAAATCTTCATCAGGAGCTGGTTTAACAGCAACTGTTGTAAGAGATGAATTTTTGAGAGGATGGGGGCTTGAAGCCGGGGCAATGGTTCTCTCAAATCATGGATTAGTATGCATTGATGAACTTGAAAAAATGGATGAAAATGACAGGTCCACTATGCACGAAGCTCTTGAACAGCAGACAGTTACAATTTCAAAGGCAAACGTCCAGGCAACATTAAGAAGCGAGACATCTGTTCTTGCAGCTGCAAATCCAAAATATGGAAGATTTGACCCACTGGAAATAATCGCAAAGCAGGTTAATCTTGCGCCTTCATTATTAAACAGGTTTGATGTAATTTTTATTTTAAGGGACCTGCCTAATAAAGAGAGAGATGAATCAATTGCATCGCATGTGCTGCACGAGCACAAGCAGGATTTTAAGAGAGACAATATTGGGAGGGAATTGTTAAGAAAATATATTGCTTATGCAAAACAGAAATTTAACCCTGTTTTGACAGACGGTGCTGTTGAAGAAATAAAAAAATTTTATGTAAGTTTAAGGAACCAGCCGTCTGTTTCAGGAACTGCATTAAAGCCGATTCCTATTTCTGCGAGGCAGTTAGAGGCATTGATAAGAATGGCAGAAGCAACTGCAAAAGCAAGATTAAGCAAGAAAGTTACAGTAGGAGATGCAAAAAGGGCAATCAGCTTAATGAAATTTTATTTAATGCAGGTGGGCTATGATGATGAAACAAAAACCTTTGATATTGACAAGATTTCCGGAATGCCTGCCTCTGGAAGAAGCAAGATTTTTATGCTAAAGGAGGAGCTTGAAAAACTTGAGAACAAGCTTGGGAAGTTAATTCCCTTGGAAGAGGTTGAAAAAGTTTTTGAAGGCAGGATGAAAAAAGCAGAGCTTGAGGAAACAATTGATAAATTAGTAAAAGCAGGCGACTTGTTCAGACCCCGCCGTGGTTACATTCAGAGAATGTAATCTTGCTCTGTTGTGGTTACATTCAGAGAATGTAATCTTGCTTTCTGCAACTTCATCTCATAAATCCTTAAAAAGCCATTTTGTTTTCATAAAAACATGGTTGATGTTGAAACTATTCAGACAGAGGAAAGCCAGCAAAGAAAGAGGAATGTTGCATATAAATTGAGGATTGGAGATATTTTAAAAGCAAAACCCATCATGTCAGAAGGCAGCCCTGAAAATCCCGCGCGCCTTCTTTTTCTTGAATCAGGAAGTAAAAAAATTGTGAGAGTTAATTTAATTGCAAACTGCGTTGAAAAATTTATCCAGGATGCAGAGAAAAAATATGCTTCTTTAACATTAGATGATGCTTCAGGGCAGATAAGGATTAAGACATTCGGCGATGATATTAAATTATTAAAAGATATCTCTCAAGGCGATACTCTCCAAACTATAGGAAATGTAAGGGAATTTAATTCTGAGATTTACATTCTTCCTGAAATTGTAAAGGCAGTTGATGCAAAATGGCTTTTAGTGAGGAAACTTGAAATACAAAATGCAAGGAGAGACATGCCTTTGCCAGGAAATGCTTCTTTAAGGGATATCCTCCTTGAAAAAATAAAACAGTCAGAGCCCAACAGCGGAATTGACATTGACCAGATAATTATGGAGATAGAAGCAAATCCTGATTTGATTAATGCTGAGATTAAAAAATTAATCGAAGAAGGCCTAATTTATGAGCCCCGCCCGGGAAGGCTGAGGTATTTGGGGTGAAACTAATTAAATTTTCAAAAAAATTATTAAGTAATGATAAATCTGATTTGGTTATAACATTTACCCGCCATTAGGCCTGTAACATGCCTGTTATATTTTTAGAAAGTTACTCCTCATTTTCCTCGACTTCAATTTCATCGCCGAACATTTCCTGGTGCTCTCTTTTTTCCTTTTCAAATGCTTTTTTCCCCTCTCTTTTTCTTTTTAGCTCAATCAAATCGCTTAAAGTTACATTTTCAAGATTCTGCCTGCTTGAAAAATCAAATCTCCCTGCTGCAATTTTTTTTATTGTCTCTTCTTTTACTTTCTCTCTCTCACCAGTCTCCTTTATCTTATTTTTAACATGCTCTAAAATTTCCCTCTGCCTTTCCTCTGAAGCTTTTTCAGGAACTTTGAATATTATTTTTTTTGAGTCTGTCCTGAACAAACGGACATCTAAAACTTCTTCTAATACAGGAATCAAAGATTCAAAGTCAGGAGGTATAACCCCCCTCTCAAACCTCTGAAGAGTTTCAGCAGGAATGTTTGTATTTTCTGAAAGCTGTGAAAGAGAAAGTTTCTTCCTTCTTCGGGCCATTTGCATGAGCCAGTAGTAGTTTTCAACCAATCTTTCATTTTCCTGCCTTTTTTCCGGAATCTGGATTTTTGCGAGGTTTTTCATTGCAGTTTCATGGTCCTTGCTTATGGGAATGTTTCTCCTGCTCATTCTTTCCATTCTTTCCCTTACAGAATAATTTTTGTCAGCCTCAATAAGCTGCTCTTCACTCGGCTTTTTTATCAAAGGTATTTCTTCAAGCTCAGCGCACCTCTCGCATACTTTTACAATCTCACCTTCATAAATTCCATCAAGTAAAACAGTTTCCTCCCCGCTTCGCCCGCAAACAGCGCATATCATTATAAAAATAAAAAAAACCTGTTTTTAATTATTATTGTAATCAAAGGTATATATCATGTTAGTAGATTAAGTAAGATTTTTTAGTAACTTAGTAAGCCAAGTCCGGTTTAAGGAGGAGTAATTTTCCATAGATATTAATCTTTTGATAAATTGCCTGTTATGCTTTTACATTTACAACTGCTTTTTCTTTCTTTAAATTATTAAATCCCAATTATAAACCCTGATAAATATATTAGTCAGTCAAAGAGCTAATTTTGTAGAGTTCTTCAATCCCATAAAATTTCTCTTTTTCATCAACTATAACAACCGGCAGGCTGCTTATCTGATATTCTTCAATCAGGCTTTGTGTTGAAAACAAATTCAAATCTCCTGCAATAGGTATTAAAATTATCTTATCCCCTTTTTTGTTTTTTAATTCAGATAAATAATCTGAAAAAACCTTCTGCTTTGCTTTTTCATTCATGCCTGCCCTGTAATTATAGATATAAACAACTGTGTGGAAATTTCCAGGGCATTCTTTCTTGATTTTTATGCTGTTTATCCAGAACAAAGTTCTAAGCAAGTCATACTTCCTGTGTTGCTGTTCAAGAGCATTTGTGAGTGTCTGTGAGTCTTCATAATCTTTTAAGAGCAGGGCTTCTTCAAAAATTCTGTCGCCGAATTTAATATTATCCCGCACCATTCTTCCGCATGAAATATTCTTGAGGTTGAAAATCTCGCTTTGTATATTCAAATCAAGCATTTGCAGTTCTGCTTCTATGTAAAGCTCACTAATTTCAACGCCCCTCCTGTTTTCAACAGCAATGCCTATTAGAACTCCAATTCCAAATATAAAAATAGTTATTATCAGGGCTTCCCAAAAAACATTCCTGTTGCTTTTAAGTATCTCCATTTTCACCACCTGTAATCTCCCTTTATCATCCTGTATATTGAAGTGAACCATACAAGAGGATAAAATGCGAGGTATATTAATAGATAGAAAAGCCTTTTAAAAATATTTCTAACCTCATGCCACTCATTTCTTTTTCCCGAAAGATTTGCAAGTATGTATCTTGTGTAAATAAAAGATGTTATGAAAAGAACTGCTGTGAAAAATATCAAAATTGTCGGATTGAGGTTAATGTCCTGCATTCTTAAAAAAGGAGTTTCAGCGATATAGCTGTAATGCGCAGTAAGATATGTCGAGATAAATGCTTTTAGGACAAGATATAAGCTGAAAATAAAAACTCCCATGCTCAGAAGAATTGAAAGAGAGACAAAAGGTATGACGAAAAATCCGAGCATTCCCTTTTTCAAAAAAACATTCCTGTATTTGATAATTGCCTGTATCCCGCCGATTCCCCACCTTTCCCTCTGCCTCCACCATGCCCTGAATTTTGTCGGGGCATTTGTCGTCACAAAAGCATCAAGGCACATTTTTGTCTTATATCCATGCTTTAAAAGATTCCATGTAACATCAATGTCCTCTGTTACTGTTGTTGTGTCAAAGCCCCTGACTTCTCTTAAAGCAGATTTTCTGTATATGCTAAGAGGCCCGTTTGTTACATAAACAGCTTCTATAAAATCAAGAAGCTTTCTTGTCCATGCGAGAATTATGTATTCAATCTGCTGTATTGAGGTGAGAAAATTTTCCCTGTTTCTTATGAAAACTGCTGATGTGACTGCCGCCACCTTTTCATCATTAAAAAATCCGGCAAGTTTCCTTATAGATTCCTTTTCAGGAAACGAATCAGCATCAGTTATTGCAATCAGCTCCCCTTTTGCAATCTTCAATGCCTGGTTCAAAGAATCAGCCTTGCCTGAATTTTTCTTGTTAATAACTTTGAGCTTTTTGTATTTCTTTTTTAGTTTCTCCGCAATTTCACCTGTCCTATCTTTTGAGCCGTCATTAATTACAATTACCTCAGCAATATTCTTGTAATCTGAATTAAAAATATGCTCCACTGTTTTTTCAATTGCACTTTCTTCATTATATGCCGGAACTAAAACACTTATTGAGTAATTTCTTTCAGGCTTTGGATAATAGAAAAGCATATCCCTGTTTCTTATAATTAAAATTATGTAAAAAAAGAAAAAATAAAGGGCTATGAACATAAGCACAAGGTATACTGCACTGACAAAATTTATCATTTTAATTTCTTATTTTTTTAATTATCCAGATTTGCTTACCCGGATTTATTTAAATCTTTCTTAGCAAGATGAAAATACTCATAAAAGTCATCGCTTAAGCTTAGTTCATATGTTCTTCCTGATTTTTTTGATTTTAAAAGCCCTGTGCCGGCAAATTTATGTATATGCTCATATGCCTTGTTTCCGCGGATTTTTATCACAACAGACTGCTTTACAGGCTGCTTGTATGCAATTACTGCCAGCGTCTCCTGCTCAGCTTTTGTGAATTCAGAAGAGCCAGATGCCAGCCTGTTGATTAAGTAATGGTATTTTTCAGAAACATCCATTTTCCATAAATTGTCCTTGTGGGCTATTTTTATCGCGCCATCAGAATATTTTTTTTCAAGCTTGCTGAGAATTTCTTTAAGCATAATAGGGTTTAAATCAGTCAGCATTATTAATTCCTGGAGCGAAAGAAATTTTGCCGATATGAACAAGGCTGCCTCAACTTTTTCCAGGGCGTCTTTTTCTTTTTCATCAAAAAGATTGTCAAGCTCTTGCGTGGTTGGAATTATCTCTGGTGTTTCCATGATAATCACAGGATGTTGGGATTTTTAAGGGTTGTGAATAATATTAATGGAGTATAATAATCTCTAAGAACAATAAATGCCAAAAAATTCTATAGGCTTTTGATATTATGAAACTGATGCTCTAAGACTTCTGTTAAGAGAATTGGAAAATATTTTAGAAATGGCTTTTCGATAAAAATTTCAACCGACCGCAAACCTCAGAATTCCTCCAATACCTCCAAGATTGTCAAACTGAACTCCTTCGGGAGTTTCTTTTGTAACTAAATGAATTTCAGATGATATCTGCTCAGCAAGTTTTGAAAATTTCTGGATTTTTTCCTTTTCAAGGCTTTCTGAAATTATCAGTTTTCCGACACACCCCTCTTTTAATCTTATTTCTGTTTCAACTTCCCCGTATGCAACTTTGTTTGGCTCTTTAGCAAGTGTTGCAAAAAATTCATCAAGAATTTTTTTCTGCTTTATCATTTCCTGGCCTTCAAGAACCTCTTTGCTCTCTTCAACAAGCATTTTTAATCCGGGCATTCCTGTATCCCCTATATCCTTGACTGCAATTACTTTTTCTTTTAATGCTGTGACTAAATTTCCTGTCTCTAAAAATTCCTCTTTAGTCGGAATTGGCCCGCCGACAAGAATGCCCTTTAATTTTTTGTTTTCAAAAAAATGAACTTTCATTGCCTCGGCAACCCGCCTGAAAAATTCCTTTGCCAGCCCTTCTGTTATTCTGTGAAATCTCTGGCTGCTCTGCCCCCCTGCCCTTATCTTGCTTGGAACTCCTGAAGTCATCTGCTGGAGAATTTTTATTGACTTGCCCTCTAAAATTCCGATTGTGGCTTCTTTTCTTTCAATTAACAGCAAGCCATAAGATTCATCGCTTTCAAGCATCTGTTTTAATGGCTCTAAAACAAAAGTCTGGTCGCATCTGTATAATCTTACTTTTAGTGGTTTTGGCGGCTCTATTGCCCAGAGCTTTAAAGACTCCCTGCCGTCAGCTTCAGAAACATTTCCTGAAAAAACAGCAAGCCCATTTCCAGGCGTCCTTCCCAAAAGTTTAAGATGGCGCGAAATTCTTTCGAGGGCATCCAAAACATTTTTTCTTGTTGATTTTGATTTTATATTAGTCGCAGTTCCTTTCTCATCTTCAATCTGCTTTCCAACCTGAGTTAATGTATAGCCTTCAGGAATGTAAACTGTTATAAGTTCGGTATGTCTGCCCCTGTAAGATCCAAGCTCTTTCAATAGTTCTGATAATTCATATTTCTGCCTCTCATCCATAATTTATATATAGAATCAGGTTTTATAAATATGTTTAGTCTGCTCCTGCTTTTATCTAAACAAACTCAACTTTAAACTTTCCGGTTTTGATCTCCCTGGCATTTGTGACTGCCTGCAAATCATCAATGACAGGATTTAGATTTTCCTTTATTTCCTTTTCCAGAGTCAGTATTATCCCAGATTTCATTGATTTTTTTGCATTTGTTTTTTCCATTCTGACATCAGAGATAACTTTTAAGAGCAAATCAAAAATTTTTCCATCACTCTCATTCTCCTTAATTTTGATTTTTTCAGGCCATTTAGAAATATGAATGCTTTTTTCTTTTTCAAATTTCCTGAAATAATTTTGATATATCTCCTCGGTTATATAAGGTGTTATCGGCGCCATTATTTTCAGGACAGAGAGAAGCATATAATATAATGCATAAGAGGCGGAATTTTTTTCTTCATTAGAGCCATTATAAAATCTTTTCTTGACAATTTCCAGGTAATTATCGCAGAAATCATGCCAGAAAAAATCCACTGCATCTTGTTTTGCCTTGTTGTATTCATAATTTTCAAAATTCAGGGTTGAAGATTTAATGACATTATTCAGCTTTGAAATAAAAAGCCTGTCTGTTTCTTCCAAATTGCCGGGCTTTTTGCCTGACAATGATTGTGAGACAAATCTTGCAGCATTCCACATCTTAATCACAAATTTTTTTCCAGAGGCAAGCTCTTTTTCCTGATAATCCAAATCCTCCCCGAGTTTGCTTGATGCCGCCCAGTATCTTAGTGCATCTGCGCCGTATTTTTCAAAAACCTCTTTTGGTTCAATCACATTCCCTTTTGATTTTGACATCTTTTCTCCTTGCAGTGTGACAAATCCGGAAATCATTATATTATCCCATGGGAGCTTTTTTTCATGTATAAATGATTTTGTTATTGTGTAAAAAGCCCAGGTTCTTATTATGTCATGCGCCTGAGGCCTTAATGAAAAAGGGATTTTAATTTTATTATTAATAAGAGAGGAGGCAATCTGCGGCGTTAAAGAAGATGTTGCCCATGTATCCAAAACTCTTTTTTCGGGCTCTGCAATATTTCCGCATTCAGGGCATTTCTTCTCTCTTTCTATGGGATCAACAGGAAGCTCTTTTTCATCTGCAGGAATTATTTTATTGCAGTGCCTGCAGTGCCACGCAGGAATTGGGATTCCAAAATACCTGTCTCTTGAAATGCTCCAGTCCCACTCAAGCCCGTTAATCCAGTTTTCATACCTTTTGAACATATAGCCAGGATGCCACCTAATTTTCTTCCCCTGATTTATAAGCTGTTTTTTCTTGTCGAGAATTTTGATAAACCACTGCATTGCGGGGATAAACTCTATTTCTGTCCCGCACTTGTCATGTGTGTTGACAGTATGAGAAATTTTCTTTTCATCAGCGACCAGATCTTTTTTCTTTAAATCTTCAAGAATTTTTTTTCTTGCTTCCTTTATTTTAAGCCCCTCATAAGCCTTAATGTTCAATCTTCCATCTTCAGAGATAATTATCCTTGGCTTTAACTTATGCCTGTTTATTGCGTCAACATCAAATTTGTCCCCGTAGGAGCATACCATTAAAACCCCGGTTCCTTTTTCCATGTCCGCGGAATTATCCGCCAGAATTGGAACCTCAAAATTAAACAAAGGAACTCTCGCTTTTTTTCCAACCAGATTTTTATATCTTTTGTCTTCTGGATTGACAAAAACAGATACACATGCAGGCAGAAGTTCCGGCCTCGTCGTCGCTATTAATAATTCTTTTCCATCAGCAGAAAATTTTAATGTAGAAAAAAAAGATTCCTGCTCCTTATCTTCTAATTCTGCCTGTGCAATGCTTGTCTGGCATTCAGGGCACCATATAGTGGGGAATTCTTTTGTGTAAATTTCATTTTTTTTGAAAAGCTCAATAAAAGATTTTTGCGAGATACTTCTTGAATTATCATCAATTGTTGAGTAATAAATATCATAATCAGATGAAATGCCGAGGGTTTTCCAGTCATCAATAAAATCGGGAATAATTTTTTTAAGGCTTTCAAGGCAGAGCTTTATGAAATCAGCGCGGGTCATTTCTTTGCTTTTCACATTGTTTCTTCTTTCAATTAATCTTTCTGTTGGCAATCCATTATCATCTGTTCCAAATGGATAAAAAACTCCTGAATTCATTCTCCTGAAACGTGCGATAAAATCCTGCTGGGCATAGGAGAATGCATGCCCTATATGCATTTTTCCTGAAACAGTCGGAGGAGGAGTGTCTATTGAATAAATTTTTTTTGGAGAATTTTTTTTCAGGTTCCCGGTTATCCTAAACTTGTAGATTTTTTCCTCTTCCCAGTATTTTTTCCATTTTGCCTCGATTTTTTTTATGTCATAATTTTCCTTTTCTTCCATTAATTAACTTAGAGCAAGTTATTTAAAAAGTTATGCGAGGCTTTGCCCTGATGCCTGCGCAAACCCTGAAATAAACCTCTTCTTTTCACAGCTTTTTTCACAATCTGCATTTAATTGAGCATCCCCCCGCCCTGGGTGTTTAGTCAGGCCACAACAGAATTAATTTCTGAACCAGCCATGCCTGGTTTATCCATTAATTTTTTTCAAAGCAACCTTGACATTTTTGTTCAACTGCTTCATGGAATCGTCCAATTGCTGTTTGTTTTTTGTCCCTGTGCAGACAAGCTTTCCATTTGAAAAAAGAAGAAAAGTCGCTGTAGGCACTTCAAGTTTGTATACAAGCCCTGGAAACTGCTCTGGCTCATACTCTGTATTTTCCAGCTCAAGAGCAAGCAGATTTAAATTTAAGTCAAGATTTATAGAGCCTGATGCAACAATATTCTGTACATCAATCTTTGGTTTTATAGAAATTGCGACGCCGATTTTTTTCAGCTGTTTAATAACCTGCTGTGTCACTTCCTTCACCTGTTCAATTGACTTTGTGCCCGTGCATACAAGATTTCCTGATGAAAAAACCAAAACTGCTGATTTCGGCTTCTTAACTCTCAAAATCAGCCCTGGAAATGTATCAGGATTATATTCTGTATTTGGCTGGGTTCTTGCAAGTTTTGTAAGCGATATCGGCTTCCCCAAGGATGTTGTAGCAACAATATTCTGAACCTTAAGAGAAGTTTGCTTTGCCATTTAACCCTTTATAAACCTTTTGGCTTTTTAAAGCTTTGCTTTTGGAAAAATTTTCTCGACGGGAAATTTTATTTAATATTTATTTCCCGGCTTCTTTCATTATCTCATTTAAGGTTGCAATGTCTGATTTTGAGCGGTCAGGCCTCAATGCCTTTACTCTTGGAAACCTGAGAGCATAGCCGGAAGAATATGAGGGGGATTTTTGTATGTTCTGATATTGAACTGTAACAACAATTTCAGGCTTTACAAAAACATGCCTGCCTTTTTCTTCTTTAATCAGATTCTTCAGTTTTTTTGTCATGTCAATAAATGACAAGCCCTCGCTTTCTTTTTCCTTTAATCCTGTTGAAACTTTGCCAACTTCAAGGAGATTGCCGTCATGCCTGCATGAAACATCATAGCTTGTGAGCCATCCGGCTCTTTTTCCTGTTCCATATTCAGCTCCTGTGATAACCAAATCAAAATCATTTGCTTCTGGCTTTAGCTTCACTCCATAGCCAATTCTTGCCCCCGGCTTGTAGGGAGCTTTCAAATTTTTAGCCATCAACCCTTCCTGCCATTCTTTTAAAGCTTTCTCGTAAAACTCTTCTGCTTTTTTCTTGCTGTCAGTTATAATCTGTTCTGCCAGCCTTATTTTATATTTTGCAGGATGAATAATTTTTTCAATTATCTTCCTCCTTTTTTCAAATTCCTCATTAATCAGGGACTTTCCGTTGCAATAAATAATGTCAAAAACATTAAGCTCAATTGGAAGCTCTTTTTCAAGCTTTTCAATGTCATATTTTCTTTTTATCCTCTGTGAGATTGCCTGAAACGGCTTGTATTCTTTTGTTTTTGGGTCATAGCCCACAGCTTCTGCATCAAGAATAAATGTTTTTGCCTTTACATTTTCCTTCGCATATTTTACAGCATCAGGGAATTGTTTTGTAACATTATCCAGTCTTCTTGTGAATATTTTTATTTCCCCCCTTTCATCTTTGTTTATCATCATCCTGAAGCCGTCGTATTTAAATTCAAATGCAGCGGGCTTTCCGACTATTCTGAATGCATCTTCAATGTCTTCTGCTTTTGGAAAGAGCATGACTTTCACAGGCTTGCCTGGAGAAAAAGAAATTTCATTCAGCTTGTTCCTGCAGGCTTTTTCAAAAACCTCTGCAAAATCAGTTGAGGTATCATAAGCTCTCTGCACAATTTCACCTTTTTCTTTTTTTTCGGATACACTTTCAGGTAAAAAGCAGGCATACGCGATTGCGTCTCTCAATAATCCAGAGCCAACACCCACTTTTAAGTCACCTAAAAAAGTTCTTACAATGTATTTTGCTTCTTTTCCCGAAGCTGAATTAAGGAGCTCAACAATAAGATTAATTTTTTTCTCAACAGTTCCTTTTCCCCCCAGTTCAGGAAGCTTCCTTAAATTGTGAATGACTTTTTCAGTTGTTAATTTGCCTGAAAACAGCGGATGCTGTTTCTTTTTTTTCATCAATTCTTCTGCAACCTTCCCCAAGTCCCCCAATTTTTTGAATTCATGCACAACATTTTTTTCTTCATTGCCAGTTGCCTTTGAAATCGCCTTTATGCCCAGCTGATGCGATATTCCAAGTTCAGATTCATTGTAATCAGGAAAAACTTTTCCCTGAAGAAGATAAACTACCTCATAATTTCCCGAATTTTTTATTTTTTTAAGAAATTCTGACAGAATTTTTGTTTTTTCAAGCCCCTTAGAAGTTAATTCCAATTTTTCATACACCTCTGCAAGTTTTGAATAATCCATGATTAAGAAAAGAAAATGAGGTTTTTATATTTATCATATGCGATTAAAGAAAGTTAAATTTCCCTCCACAAAGTGAGAGCTGGAAATTTAATTTGGGAAATTTCTGCAAGAAATTTCTTTTTAATCGCTGTTAAATCCTCCGAACAAAATCTTTGATTTTGTGAGAGCCTGCAAGGCGTGAGCGAGCAACGAAGTTGCGAAGGAGTAGTGATTGCTATTTTAAGGGTGGGAAAAGCGCGCGTTAGAATCCCTTAAACTTTTTAAGAAATTTCCACCAATTAGCAACGTAAGGTTTTTTTGGCATAGTTGAATCAATATAACCTCGAACAATGATTTTTACCTTGGTATAATCTTCAAAAGAATTTATCTCATTAATCTGGCGAATAAAATTTGAGGCTTTCTTCCAATGTTTTGTTTCAGCAACTTCGTGTGCGAGGTATTTATCAAAAGTGAAGGGCCTTTTATCCATAACTAAAATTAATCTAAGTAATGCTTGAATTACAATTCCTTTTTTCATCGAAAGGTTAATTTTAGACAATTTGTCCTTTCGCTTTGATATTCCTTCAAGATTTTTGAACTCATTAAAAAAATGAACATAAGAATGAAACAACAAATCCTCATAATTTTTCATAAATTCATTTTTGATTTTCTTTTGAAAAATCTTGAAGCTATTTATAGAAGTTAATGGCCGAGCACTAAGAAGGTCATGATAAAACATAACCTCAAATTTTGGAATTTTTAGATGCTGGATTTTTGTTTCAAGCAACAAGCCATTATCAAGACGAATTTCAAAGCCAGCATCCTCGCCAGATTTCCTTAAACCTTTCTCAACAGAAATTCTTTTGAAGTAATCATAATTGTTTGTAAAAATAATTATGTCAATATCAGAATCTTTAACAAAAAAACCTTTGGCTCTTGAGCCGAAAAGAACAATAATATCTTTGGTGGAAATTTCTGGATAAATCTCTTTTATCTTATCCAACACCATCTTTTTTAATTTGATATCCATACTAAACAAATAATAAAAGAGATTTATTAAACTATTGTTTTTGAGCGCGCTTTGGGCGGGATTTATCAATTACAATCGCTATTGGATTTATCATAGCATTAACCAGAAAATTGCTCTCTCTTTTTCTTATTTGCTTTTTTACATCCGGAAGATTTATTAATCTTATATATGTCCAATTATATGAAAGAACCTGAATTAGTCCCTGGAGTTAAGTCTAAGCCATTCTTTGCCAGGCAAGGGGATTATGAATCCTTTAGAAGGGGATTTGAACAAGCAATGAAGCCTGTTCTTGATGATTATGCTGTGAGAAGGGCAAGAAGCGAGGAGGATGTGAGGCATCATTTTGTTGATTAATTAACTTTATTTTTAATTAATTCTTTATTTTTAATTAATTATTTACATACCCCATCTTTTTTTCATACTTTTCTATGGCGTCTTTCAATGTTTTTTCGCCGAGAACAGAGCAGTGTATTTTTATTTCAGGAAGGGATTTTAATTTTTTCATGATATCTTCTCTTTTTATTTTCTTTGCCTGCTCAAGGGTTTTTCCTTTTGCCAGCCCGCAGAGAACATCAGAGGATGCAATTGCAGCAGCGCAGCCAAGAGTCTGGAAGGAAATATCCTTTATTCTTGATGCTTTTTTTCCTTTTTCAATTTTAAGATAGACTTCCATAACATCCCCGCACAGGTCATTGTGTATTCTCCCAACAGCGTCGGGATTTTTCATTTTTCCTGAAAACTTCGGTTTCAAAAAATGCTTCATAACTTCCTTGTTATAAGATTCAAACCTATTTTTCATTTTTCTTTTTACCCATTTTTTCATTTAATTCATTGTTTAATTTCCTGACTAAATCATTGGGATTAATTCCATGCACCCGTGCACCATCTTCAATAGTTTCAGCCATTGCCATAGGGCATCCTATGCAGTGCATCCCTGATTTGACCAGTACTCCAAATGATTCAGGGAACATATT
>Ga0172366_10001749_pt1 | contig 16996 bp, 12 predicted proteins | sample LakKivSesite69cm_FD_114533 | JGI IMG/M metagenome (GOLD analysis project Ga0172366, IMG submission 114533) | Sediment microbial communities from Lake Kivu, Rwanda - Sediment site 69cm | ecosystem: Environmental > Aquatic > Freshwater > Lake > Sediment | place: Rwanda: Western Province, Lake... | reverse complement strand
TAGTAACACAAGAAATTAAGTGCTTCTCGCAAACCAACTTTTCGTAGGAAGTAAGTGGCGTAGGGGTTCCGATCTATCGGAACCCGAAGATAGCCTAAGCTTCCGCTTTAGCGGGAGCAGGTCGTCCTCGTTTTTTGGCTAAAACTCCTAAAGTTCTTCGCAAACTATTTTTTCAAATCTTGGGTATTGTGCTGTAGGGTTCGATGTATCGAACCTGTAAAAGAGGGTTTAATAATTTGAGCCCCTACAAATGGAGTTTAAGGGAGGTTGAAGAAAATGAAAAAAATCATAAGCTCTAAGAGCTGGATTTGGATGTTGGCACTGGTTTTGTCTCTTTCATTATTTTTGGGGTTTACGTGTAAAGGGAAAAAAGGAGGAGAAACACTTCTAACTAGTGAGGAGAGTTCTGCTGAGGAAACCGTATCCGTTCCCGGCGGAGTGATTGAGCTTCAAGAAGCTTTCGCCAACGTGGCTCAGGCAGTAAAGCCTTCGGTGGTAAATATCTCTGCAGTGCAAATTCTGAAGATGGAAGCTCCTTATTATGAATTCTACTTTGGCGATCCTTTTCAAGATTTTTTTGATGAATTCTTTGGGAGACCGAGAGCGGAGAGGCCTGCGCCTAAAAAGAGAGAGATTGAGCGAAAGGCTGAAGCGACGGGTTCAGGGGTAATTATCGATCCAGAGGGCTATGTTTTGACAAATTATCACGTGGTTGCTGGAGCAGAGGATATCAAGGTCACATTGTCTGATGGTGAGGAAAAGAAGTACGATGGTAAAGTAATCGGCAAGGACTCCAGGTCCGACTTAGCTGTAATCAAAATAGAATCAAAGGAGAAATTTCCTGCAGCTAAACTTGGAGATTCGGATAAGATAAGGGTTGGGGATTGGGCAATAGCCATTGGCTCTCCATTTGGATTACAGCAGACGGTAACTGTGGGCGTGATTAGCGCCAAGAGGCAATCGCTATATGTTGAAGGTAAAGAGTACAGAGAGATGATTCAGACCGATGCTTCCATTAACCGAGGCAATAGTGGTGGTCCACTGGTCAATATTAAAGGAGAGGTCGTTGGGATTAACACAGCAATTTACGCTCCCACCGGAGTTTTTGCAGGGGTAGGTTTTGCCATTCCCATTAATAGCGCTAAAGAGATTCTTAGTGATTTGATCGAAAAGGGAAGGGTTGTGCGTGGCTGGTTGGGTATAGAGATAAGGGAAGTGGACGAAGTCATAGCCAAGCAATTTAACCTTCCCAGTAAACAAGGGGTTTTGGTTAATAGAGCAATGGAAGGTTCGGCTGCAGAGAAAGGAGGAATGCAGAGAGGCGATGTGATTATAAAATTTGGAGACCACAAAGTTGAAAGCGCAAGAGACCTCCAGGAAGTAGTTGCCAGAACAAAGCCGGGAAAGAAGGTAAAAGTAGTTGTGATTAGAGATAAAAAGGAGGTTCCACTGACCATAAAATTGGGAGAAATGCCAGAGCCCGGAGAGGAAACAAAAGTTGGGAAAGAGGAAAAGGGAAAAGAAAAGGAAGGAGAATTTGAAGAGTGGCTAGGCATGAAGGTGGAGACATTAACCCCTGCTTTAGCCGGAGAGTATGGTATTGAAGATAAACAAGGAGTTGTAATTGTCAAAATTGAAGTTGCGAGTAAGGCTGAAGAGATCGGTCTTGTGGAAGGTGATTTAATAAAAAACGTAAACCGGCAAGCCACACCTAATCTTACCGAGTTTAAGAAAGTAATTAGGGGAGTAGATCTCTCACGGGGAGTAATTTTTGATATTGTGCGTCGTGGACGTCCGCTATACATAACTTATATGGAGCGAAAGTGAGAAAGCATGGCTTGTCTCTTAAGAGAAGCGGAACTGAGAGGCAATCTAATTTTTCGAAGCCATTAACGGAGTATTTAGAAAAGGTTATTCTGGGAATATTTATTTTCTTTATACTCTTCTCTGCCTTAGCAATTGACGTCAAGCTTACTCGCTACAAGCTCTTTGTTATGCAATTATCTGTTATTCTGCTTCTGGTCTTCTGGATAGTCAGGATGATGCTTGAGGGGCAGCTGGTTCTTAAGAGTAACCTTCTGAATTTACCCATACTCTTCTATGGTTTGACCATTTCTCTCTATTACATATTTTCCAAAGATAAAATGGTGGCTAAGAATGAATTTGAAAGGATGCTAATCTGTGTATTCGTTTTCTTTGTTGTTGCCAACAATATTCGGGATAGAAGAACCTTAAATTACATACTTTCTGCCTGGCTTTTGGGAAGTATCTTCGTCTGCCTGAATGGAATTAGTTCCTTCTGGGCGGTTAAGAATCCTGCAAATGTCTTGACTTCACTCTTTTCCTGGCTGGCTGCAATTTTCTCACAAATCGATAAGTTGCTTCACCTTCCAGTGAGAGAATTCTTTGGTCTCGCTCACTATGGACCCAACGAGCGTCCCTTCGCCACTTTTGGCAATCCCAATTTCTTTGCGGGCTACATAGTAATTTCTTTACCCATATTCTTCTCTATGTTTTTAACTGAAAAGAGGGGATGGAAATTACTATTTGGTCTGGGTATTCTGCTTTTGCTTCTCAATTTGTACTTCACAGCCACCCGGGGGGCATGGGGTGGCTTTATAATCTCCTTTCTGATTTTCGCAATACTATACAGCAAACAGGCTGGATGGGAATGGAGGCAGAAACTCTGGAGAGCAAAATTAAGATTTCTTATTCCCTTGATTCTGATTCTCCTTCTACATTTTGGATTAATGTCGACCACTCAAAGATATAAGAAAACGATTGAAGCAGGTGCTGTGAAAGTTCACCAGATACTGATGCGGCGCACTGAGCGTCTACTGATTTGGAGAGATACGCTGGTAATGGGGCTGAATAACCCTCTGGGGGTAGGGATTGGAGCATTTCACATATATTTCCCCCGCTATGCCTCACAAAAACTTTTGAAAATTTTGCCGCAGGACAGGTTCATTGTCAATTATGCCCACAACGAGTTTTTGGAAATCTGGTCAGAAACAGGTCTTATTGGAATTGGTATCTTTCTCTGGACAATTTTTGCCTTCTTTGCTCAAGGTAAGATACTCTTGAAGGGAGATTTAGGTCTGGAGTCCCAGAAAATTTTAACTCTGGGTTGGCTTGCCTCAAGTGCTGGAATTCTTGCAGATAGCTTCGTCTCAGTCAATATGCGGTTCATCATAACCGCAGTCTATTTCTATTTTGTGCTCGGGCTCTTGGTTTCCCAGTGCAAGAGAGAGACAGTGGTGCCAATAGATTGGCCAGGGGCATTAAAGCTAATTATAATTGGTCTCGTATTTTGGATGGGGCTCTTTTCTATAAAGGGAATAGTTAAGCCTTTTCGTGCCCACAAGTTGCTGACAGAAGAGGTTGGTTTCTTCGAGCAGAAAGAAGTCGATCCCCGGAAGGCAATCGGAGCACTTGAGGAAACTGTTAAAGCTAATCCCAATGAAGCTTTGGCTTATTACAGACTGGGGTGGGTTTACGCAAAGGAGAAGGACTGGGGACAAGCTATCAAGAATTTTGAAATAGCGTGTAGATTGAATCCTGAGCTTGCAGGAGCAAGAAATAATTTAGGAAACATCTATTTTACTTTAGGAAATAAAGAGAAAGCGGTTGAGAATTATAAGAGCGCAATCGCCATTAATCCCGATATGATTGATGCCCATTTCAATCTGGGATATTGTTACTATACTATGGGAAAACTCAAAGAAGCTGCTGATGAATTCAAAAAGGTTCTGAAGCTTGACCCTAATAATTACAAAGCCACAATAATGATTGAGAAGATGGTGCAATAGGTAGCTCGGGATTTGGTTCACTCGCTGAGAATTATGCATCCCGATTTTCAATCGGGAAATTTGTGCCTACAATGATTATGTTGTCATTGCGAACGAAGTGAAGTCCCGATTCATCGGGACCACGGGCTTCGCCCTCGCAATGACATTTGTAGGCACGGTTTTAACCGTGCAGAAAGGGGAAGGCAAAGCTTTCGCTTTGCTGCTACAAACTCTGCTGATGGGGGGCGGTCACGGAGGAAGACAGGGGGTTGCGTTTTATGGAGCAGAGAACCAAAAGCAATGATATACTGAACAATCTCAATCCTCCACAAAGAGAAGCGGTTGAACACATTCAGGGTCCCCTTCTCATCTTAGCTGGAGCGGGCTCGGGGAAAACCAGAGTAATTACTCATCGCATAGCCTATCTAATTGAGAAGGGTATCTCTCCCTGGAATATCTTGGCGGTTACTTTTACCAACAAGGCAGCAGGAGAGATGCGGGAGAGGGTGGACCGCTTAGTGGGAGGTAAGGGGAAGAGCGTCTGGATTTCGACCTTCCATTCATTTGCGGCACGGCTTCTGCGTGAAGAAATTGATAAGATTGGCGGGAATAGACACTTTGTCATCTACGATGAGATGGACCAGTTGAACTTAATCAAAGAGTGCATGAAAGGGTTAGATATTGATGAGAAAAGATTTAAGATAACAGTAGCTCAAGCACTAATAAATAGGGCAAAGGATAATCTGGTCGATGCCGATTCCTTTACCATTTATGCTCAAGCTTCTAATGACCAATTCCGTAAAACTGTAGCCGACATTTATCAACTTTACCAGAAGAAGCTGAAGGAGAACTCCGCCTTAGATTTCGGCGATCTTTTGACAGAGGCGGTTAGACTTTTTAAAGAGAAAAAAGAGGCGCTGGAGAAGTACCAAGAGCGGTTTCAATATGTTATGGTTGACGAGTATCAAGATACCAATCACGCTCAGTATCTATTGACTAAACTTTTGGCTTCTAAACATAAGAATATATGCGTTGTTGGTGACGATGACCAATCAATCTATTCATTTAGGGGGGCAGACCTCCGCAATATTTTACATTTCGAAAAAGACTATAAAGATGTTAAAGTTATGAAATTGGAACAGAATTATCGTTCGACAAAAAATATTCTCAATACAGCATGGAAAGTGGTCAAGAATAACAGATATCGGAAAGAAAAGAAACTCTGGACAAATCGGAAAGATGGAATGCCCATCGAGTACGCCCAACTGGATAACGAAATCGATGAGGCTAATCTCGTGGCAGAAGAGATAATTAGATTGATGGAAGAAGGCCACAATCTGAGAGACTTTGCAGTGTTCTATCGGACTAATGCACAGTCGAGGGTTCTGGAAGATGCCTTCAGGAAAGCTAAAATAAATTATGCCATTGTAGGAGGAGTCAGATTCTATGAGCGAAAGGAGATAAAGGACATTTTGTCATACTTAAAGGTTATAGTCAATCCCTTGGATTCTCTTAATCTGAAAAGGATACTTAATATCCCCCACCGTGGCATAGGCAAAAGAACTTTGAGCTATTTAGAAGAATATGCTCATAGATACTCCAAATCGCTCTTTGAAACTCTCACGAAAGTTCGCGAAATTAAAGCAGTTCCTTCCCGCCTCTCTTCCCGTATTGAAGATTTCATAAACCTAATCGTGGAGTTACGAGAGAAAAGTAGAAATTTAACAGCGAAAGAGTTAACGCGCTTGGTAATAGAAACTACAGGTTACTTAAGTGAACTTGCGAGTGAAGATACTGCTGAGGCTCAGAGTAGAATTGAGAATGTAAAAGAATTGGTCTCTGCAGTTGGAGAATTTGAAGAACAGTCAGAAGATAAGACTGTAGAGGCTTTTCTGGAGCAGATATCTTTAATTACCGATATAGATACCTGGGATGAGGGAAAAGATAAGGCGACCCTGATGACTCTCCATTTAGCTAAAGGTTTGGAATTTCCTGTGGTCTTCATTACTGGTCTGGAAGAGGGTCTCTTCCCTCACGCCGATGCCCTTTATGACCAGGCAGAGATGGAAGAGGAAAGGAGGCTATGTTATGTAGGGATGACCAGAGCCAAGGAGAGACTCTATCTGACTTCAGCAAACCAGAGGCGACTTTATGGACATTGGAGATGGAATACGTCCTCCCGTTTTGTGGTAGAGGCTGGCCTCTTGGGAGAGAAAACAGGTCTCTTAAAGGAAGAAATTTCTCAATCCTCTCTCTTCAGCCAACCTCAAGCTGATGAGTGGCAGGTGGGTTCTTGGGTCCGGCATGAGGAGTTCGGTTTGGGCAGAATATTGGAACGGAGTGGTTCTGGTGATGACACAAAGATTATTGTTCTTTTCGAAAATGGTCAATGGAAGAAACTTTTGGTAAAATATGCACCTATAGAAAGAGTATAAAAGAAGGGAGAAAAGAAATGATTACTAAGAAGGAAGTTGAATATGTTGCCAGGTTAGCGAGATTAAAACTGACTGAAGAGGAGAAAGAGAAGTATACAAAGCAACTAGGGGATATTTTGAAATACATTAATAAACTGAGCGAGCTCAATACAGAAAAAGTAGAACCCACTTCTCATGTCCTCCCTTTATCGAACGTTTTCCGCGAGGACAAGGTAAAGCCATCTTTGAAGCAGGAAGAGATTTTAGCCAATGCCCCAGAAGTGGAATATGACCACTTCAAGGTAAAAAAGGTAATAGAATAGGATGAAGGGATAGTTTTCGGAGTCGCTTGGTCAGAAGACCAAAAGTTAGTTTGCTCGTCGCTGAAATTTCTTGCTAACAAAATCTATTGCTTGCTTCACTAAATTTCAAAAACTCTCCCCGATAAACGGGGCTCGGACAATTGAAATTTAACCGTTTCGCTCGCAAAGATTTAGTAACGCAAGAAATTAAGTGCTCCTCGCAAACCAACTTTCTATATTGAATAATTTTTGATTTTTGACTTGTAATTCGTAGTGTAGGGGCTTGTCCCCGTAATTTGAAATTTCTGAAAGGGCTACACTACAATTTAAGGATATAAGGAATGGGAAAGAAGATTGGGATAAAGACAGAAAAGGTTACTATGGAAGCGGAGCTCTTTGAAACAAAGACGGCAAACGCAATCTGGGATTCTCTCCCTATTGAGGCAAAGGTTAATACCTGGGGAGAGGAAATATACTTTGCTATTCCAGTGAAGATGGGTCCAGAAAAAGCTGTGGATGTTGTTAAGGAGGGAGACCTGGGTTACTGGCCTGATGGAAATGGTTTCTGTATTTTTTTTGGAAAGACTCCTGCTTCTACAAAGTCTGAGATAAGGCCAGCCAGCCCGGTGAACCTTATTGGTAAACTTTTGGGAAATCCCAAGGATTGGAAAAAAGTAAAAGATGGCGAGAAGATAATCATTGAGAGGAGAACTTAATGGAGTTATACGAACTGACTGCACACGAATTATTGGAGAAGATGGAGAAAAGAGAGGTTTCTTCCGAGGAGATTTTAAGGTCCGTTTATAATAGAATTAGTCAGGTAGAGGATAAACTTCATAGTTTCGTTACCTTGACTGAAGAAGAAGCTTTTCTCCAGGCAAGAAGCGTTGATGAGAAGGGCAGAAAAGGTGAATTGAGAGGCCAACTGGCAGGCCAACTGGCAGGCATTCCTGTTGCTATCAAGGACAACATATGTATCATGAACGTGAGAACGACTTGCTCTTCCCACATACTCGAAAGTTTCATCTCTCCCTATGAGGCTACAGTGATTAAGAGATTGAGAGATGCAGGAGCAATCTTTATAGGCAAAACAAATATGGACGAATTTGCCATGGGTTCCTCAACCGAGAATTCCTATTTTGGAATAACCCGTAACCCGTGGGATCTGGAGTATATTCCTGGTGGCTCTTCCGGCGGTTCGGCGGTAGCAGTGGCTTCCGATGAGACAATTCTGGCGATAGGTTCTGATACAGGGGGTTCTATTCGCCAGCCAGCAGCCTGCTGTGGGGTAGTGGGATTGAAGCCTACTTACGGGAGGGTCTCCCGTTATTGATTGGTTGCCTTTGCCTCTTCACTGGATCAGATAGGTCCTTTTGGTAAAGATGTGGAAGATGTGGCACTTCTGATGAATGTTCTTTCTGGCTACGATAAAAACGATTCCACCTCAGTTAACCTGGATGTGCCTGATTTCACCGAATCCTTAATAGAAAATGTTAAAGGCATTAAGATAGGAATTCCCAAAGAATATTTCGTTAAGGGCCTGGACGTGGAAGTGGAAAGAGCAGTGAAAGAGGCAATAGAGCTTCTGAAAAGTCTGGGAGCAATAACCATAGAGCTTTCTCTTCCCCATACCGAGTATGGAGTGGCGGTCTACTATTTGATTGCTCCCTCCGAGGCCAGTGCCAACCTGGCCAGGTATGATGGAGTCAGGTATGGTTACCGCTCTCCAGAAACAGAGGACTTATTGGAAGAGTATGAGAAGACAAGGGGTGAAGGATTTGGCGCGGAAGTTAAAAGGAGGATAATGCTCGGCACTTACGCTTTATCTCGTGGCTACTATGATGCCTACTATTTGAAAGCCCAGAAGGCGCGTACTCTGATTAAAAGAGATTTCGATGAGGCCTTCGAGAAAGTAGATGCCATTGTAACGCCAACAGCTCCCACTCCAGCATTTAAGATTGGCGAGAAGGTTGATGACCCGTTGCAGATGTATCTATCAGATATATTTACTATTTCTGCAAATTTAGCTGGGATTCCCGGGATTTCTCTGCCCTGTGGATTTAGCAAGAAAGGACTTCCCATTGGACTACAACTTCTGGCAAAGCCTTTCGATGAGGAGGTCCTGCTTCGAATAGCCTACACATATGAAAAGAATACAGACTGGCATAAAAGAAGGCCAAAACTATAGATTATGCTTTTGAGCAGCAAAGAAAGCCTTTGTGATTTAAGAGGCAGTTTGTTCGTCACTGGCAATTTTTTTGACGCTGCAGAAGCCATCTCTCCACAGGCGCAAAAGCAAACTCGTCCCGACGTAGTCGGGACTCAGACAAGCTTTTGCTTGATTAGTTATATTGCCGAGATGGCTTCCTCGCTAAAAATTGCAATGTTCCTCACAGACTGCTCTTATATCAAAAGAGCTGTTGTAAAAAGGGGCTGTCTCCTTTTTTGGAGATGATGGATGGTAGAGTATGAAACCATAATTGGCTTAGAAGTCCATGTGCAGCTAAAGACAGAGTCTAAGTTATTTTGCGGATGCTCAACTGAATTCGGTGCACCGCCAAATACCCATACCTGTCCTGTCTGCACAGGTATGCCGGGGATACTACCTGTACTTAATAAGAAGGCGGTTAAATACGCAATTAAAAGTGCCTTAGCACTAAACTGTGAAGTTGCTTCACGTTCAATATTTGCGCGGAAGAACTATTTCTATCCCGACCTGCCCAAGAATTACCAGATTTCCCAGTACGAGGAGCCCCTGGCTCAAAATGGCTACCTCGAAATTAGAACTGATAGTAGAAGGAGAAGAGTTGGCATAGATAGAATTAATTTAGAAGAAGATGCGGGAAAACTCCTCCACGATATTGGCTCCCGGGAAATCGATGGAAGTCTCATCGATTTTAATCGCTGTGGCGTTCCACTTCTGGAGATAGTTTCCTCCCCTGATATCAAGAGCCCAGAAGAAGCCTATACTTATCTTACCACATTGAAGAGTATCCTCAGGTATCTGGAAGTATCGGATTGCGATATGGAAAAGGGTTCACTCCGCTGCGATGCGAATGTTTCTATGCGATTGGTTGGGGAGAAAGAACTGGGAGTGAAAGCAGAAGTTAAGAATATGAATTCCTTCAGAGCCATCCAGAAAGCCCTGGAGTACGAAGTCAAGAGGCAGATTAAAGCATTGGAGAGCAAAGAGAGGATTGTTCAGGAAACAAGGCTCTGGGATGAGAGAAGCGAAAAGACCTACCCCATGAGGAGTAAAGAAGAGGCCCATGACTATCGTTATTTTCCCGAGCCCGACCTGGTGCCTTTAGTGGTTGAAGAAGGATGGATAGAAGAAATCAGAAAGACCATTCCGGAGCTTCCAGACAGTCGCCGGGAACGTTTTATAAGAGAATATGGGCTTTCAGAATATGATGCAGGGGTACTCACTGCCGAGAAGGCACTGGCAAACTATTTTGAAGAGGTAGTTAAACTGTATAGTAACCCGAAAGCAGTTACCAACTGGGTAATGGTAGAGCTTTTAGGAAGATTGAATGCAGTGAATAGAGAGGTGAAAGAATCGCCTGTCTCTCCTGGACAGTTGGCAGAACTTTTGAAATTAATTGATAAAGGAACAATTTCTGGGAAGATTGCGAAAACGGTATTTGAGGAGATGTTTAATAGTGGAAAGAGTCCTCAAGTAATTGTCGAAGAGAAGAAATTAGTGCAGATTACTGATGAGGAAGAAATTGGCAAGATGGTTGAAGAAGCATTAAAGGAAAACCCTGGGGCCGTAGAGGAATATCGAAAAGGAAAAGAGAAAGCCTTAGGACATTTAGTTGGGCAGGTAATGAGAAAGACCCAGGGCAAAGCCAATCCCCAACTGGTTAATAGAATTCTAAAAGAGAAATTGATGGGGTAAAGCTCTCGCTTTACACTCCTGGAGTATCAAATGAAAGTTTGATTGGTATCCCGACTTGTCGGGACAAAACTTGTCCTCCCTCGGGGTCAGGGACGACCCCGAGTACCTCATTTTGGACTTTTTCAGAAACCTGCCCCAAAGTTCTTGACACTAATTACGTAAAATGTCAACTTGATTTTCCAAGATTTTTTTGTTACTATTCTCTGGGGAATAGATTTATGAGGGATGAGTTACTTCAATTCTGGGAAGAAAATCGAAGCTTAAAAGAAATTTCTGAAAAGATAGTTAAGAAAGAGGGAAAGATAAAAGTCTCGGGGCTTTGGGGTGGTTCCAAAGCTTTTTTTATTTTGGGTCTAAAAGAGAGAATTTCTCAGCCCTTATTGGTAGTTACGCAAAGAGAGGATGACTTAGAAAGCTTAAGGGAAGACCTCAAAGCTTTTGGAGGAGAGAGTAACCTTTTTTCTCAAGAGAATAGGGAAGATTCTCTTGTTTCTCTTCACCATGTCTCGCTTCACAGAAATCCCCTTGTACTCACAACTTTGGATAGCGTAAAGAAGAAAATTATTTCTCCCTCCCAAATTTCTTCCTTCACCTTAACTCTCTCGAAAAGTCGAAAAATTGAATATCAGAAGATAGCCGAAAGGCTAACTCTTGCAGGTTATGAAAGGGTCGATCTCGTAGAAGGAGTGGGGGAGTTCCAGCTTCGAGGTGAGATTTTAGATGTGTGGTCTCCCAATTTCGACCATCCTCTCAGAGTAGTCCTCTTTGAGGACCAAATTGAGGAGATGCGCTGGTTCGACCCACTGACGCAAAGGTCGGTAGGAACTGTAGTGGAGGCTAGGGTGATTCCGGCAAAATTGTCAGATGAAAGTAGTTCCCACACTATTTTCGATTATTTTCCAGGGAATGGAGTTATGTTAGAGGATAATCTCGAGTTTCCATCGCCCGCTCGGAGGCGAGGGCTTATACAGGTTTATTTATCCATCTTGCCTCAAAGGAGTTCGATTAATTTTTCCACGAAGGCACCCCCGTCGTTCCATGGTAAAATTAGCTTCTTCTGCCAGGAACTTACAAGTTGGCGAAAAGAGGGATATGAAACCTATGTCTTCTGTAACAATGAGGGAGAAAAGTCAAGGTTGGAAGAGCTCTTGCGAGAAGGAAGAGAAGGGATATTTCCCCAATTCAGGATAGGCAGTCCCAATTCCGGGTTTATTTTTCCTGCCTTGAAACTTGTGGTAATTTCTGAAAGGGAGGTCTTCGGTCGCTACAAGATAAGGCACCGTTACCCTAAACTTAAGTATCCTACCAGAAGACTTAGCGATTTGATTGAACTCAATGTCGGTGACTATGTTGTGCATGAAAGGTATGGCATTGGGAAATATTTAGGGCTAAAGCAAATAGAGATAGAAGACAGATTCACAGATTATATAGCAATGGAGTATGCTAAAGATGATAAATTATACGTTCCCATTGAAGACTTTAATCTGGTGCAGAAATATGTTGGAACTGAAGGTTACAAGCCAAAGTTATATTCCCTGGATAGCACTGCCTGGCGCCAGGTAACGGCTAAAGTGAAGAAATCTGTCCAGCGGATTGCCCGGGAGCTTCTGGAGATATATGCGGCGCGCCAGAAATTGCCGGGGCATGCTTTCCCTCCAGACAGCCATTACGAAAAAGAGTTTGCTGACGCTTTCATTTATGAGACAACCCCGGATCAGGAAAGGGCAATAGAAGAAGTTAAGCAGGATATGATGCGCCAAAAACCGATGGATAAGATTGTTTGCGGTGATGTTGGTTACGGTAAGACAGAGGTAGCTATGAGGGCTAGCCTCAAGGCGGTATTTGACTCTAAGCAAGTAGCAGTCGTTGCTCCCACAACAATTTTAGTTGAACAGCACTATCACACTTTCTCTGAGAGATTTGCTGACTATCCGGTAGTGATTGAGATGCTCTCCAGATTCAAGAGCAAAAAGGAGCAGAAAGAAATCGTTGAAAAATTGAAGCAGGGTTTAGTTGATATCGTTATAGGCACTCACAGGCTTCTACAGAAGGATATTGAGTTTTTTGATTTGGGGTTAGTTGTGATTGATGAAGAGCAGAGGTTCGGCGTTCGCCACAAGGAGAAGTTGAAGCAACTTCGAAAGACGGTTGATGTATTGACCTTGACCGCCACGCCCATTCCCAGAACTCTCTCTATGGCTCTGGGTGGAGTCCGTGATATGTCGGTTATAGATACCCCACCACAAGGACGTATCCCTATTGAAACCTATTTAGGAGAGTACAATAAAGAAATTGTCGAAATGGCTACAAGGAACGAAATTGGACGGGGAGGTCAGGTCTTTTATGTGCATAACCGGGTGGAGACAATCGAGACAGTTGCCAGGCGTTTAAAAGAGATGATGCCTGACGTGAGGATAGGAATCGCACATGGCAAGATGGCAGCCTCAGAACTGGAAAGGGTAATGGTTAAATTCATAAATAAGGAGTACGACCTTCTGGTGGCAACCACTATAGTAGAGGCAGGACTCGATATTCCCAATGTCAATACCATGATAATTACTAATGGACACGAGTTGGGGCTGGCACAACTTTATCAATTGCGGGGAAGGATAGGCAGGGATAAATACAAAGCTTACTGCTACATTTTCTATCCACGCCAGTTACCCCTTAGTGACATTGCCCAGAAGAGACTTCAAACCATTGCCCAATACACTGAGTTGGGTTCGGGCTTCAAGATTGCGCTCAGGGACCTCGAGCTCCGCGGAGCCGGTAATATTCTCGGGCCAGAACAGCACGGGCATATCCTTGAAGTGGGATTCGATTTCTATTGCAAGCTGCTGGAAGAGGCAGTTAAGAGTGAGAAGGGCATCAAGATAGAGCGGGAGCGACCTGTGGAAATAGATTTACAGGTAGATGCTTACATTCCTATTGATTATATTCCGGGTCCAGCTCAAAGAATTAATATGTACAGGAAATTTGCTTCCTCACGTGACTTCCAGAGTCTAAAGAATTTAAGGGAGGAGCTTGAGGACCGTTACGGTGACATTCCACCACCCTGTTTGACCCTTTTTGAATTGGTAGAGCTTCGCCAGCTGGCTACAAGATTGGGCATTGAGAAGATTAGTGAAAAAGATAGCGAGGTGGAAATTGAATTCAGTACCCAAGCTCAGATACCACCCGAGAAGTTTATAGAGTTAGCTGACCGTTTGAGGGAGAAGGTTAAGTTTAAACAGACGGAGAATTTTAAGATTTCAATTAGTCCTTGGGATTACGCTTCGAAGGTTAAAGGAAGTTTAAAAGAAAAATTTGACGGTGAACAGCTAAAAGTGAAGGAGTTGAGGGGTTTCTTGCAAAAATTGGTATAATGTGATATAATTAAGCGTTTAATACCAGCAGCAAAATTCTGTATTTTTTATGCACCCCCGATTTTCAATCGGGAAATCTGTGCCTATCCCGATGAATCGGGACAATAAGGAGATGCGATGAAAAAGAAAATTATATTTTTGTTACTGGGCACTCTGGTCATTGGGATTGGCACACTTATTGTTTTTAAGTCCAAGGACAATAAAAATGTTCTGGCCCATATTAAGGGGAGAAAGATTACATTTGAAGAGTTTCAGAAAAGAGTTACCGAGATTCCTTCCTATTATCAGGGATTCCTGGCTACACAGAACGGAAAAACGGAACTTTTGAACGGTATGATTGCTGAGGCCGTGCTTATCCAGAAGGCAAAAGAAGAGGGATTACATAAGAGGGAAGAAATCAAGAACAGGTTGAAGAGTGTAGAAAACCGAGTCCTCCTGGAGGCTATGGTTCAGGAGTTACAGAAAGGTCGCATTGCAGTGTCAGATGAAGAAGTTAAAGATTATTTCGAGAAAAATAAGGAGAAATTTACAGACCCCGAACAGGTGAGAGTCAGCCACATTTTGGTAAGGAGTAAGTCAGAGGCTCAGAAAATTTTAAATGAACTGGAGGATGGTGCTAATTTCGAGAAGTTAGCGCGAGAGTATTCAATCGATTCAATGACAGCTCCTATGGGAGGTGACTTGGGCTATATTTCTCGAGGAGAAATGATTCCTGCATTCGAAGAGGCTGTCTTTGCTCTGGAAAATAAGGGTGACATTAGCCAGATTATAAAGAGCCCGTTTGGATACCATCTGGTTAAGTTAACGGGTATAAAGAAGATGGACAAGAAGACTCCTGAGGAGATAAATTCTGAGATAAGGATGAGAATTCAAAACGAGAAGCTCGATAAACTCATAGAAAGGTATAGGAAAGAATTAATGGTTTCGGTCAATCGTGACCTTCTGGACAAAGTTTCAGTAGGGATTCAATCAGAAAGTAAAGGAGAAATCAAAGATGAAGAAAGAAAATCGAAGGAGCCCTGAACGCAAAATTGTAAGAAAAGAAGCCATTAGCATTGTTGTAGCTTTTCTGTTCACTATTTTTTGCCTTTTCGTAGCCAATCCCCTTAGAGCAAAAGTCGTCGACAAGACTGTTGCCACGGTTGATGGTGAAGTTATTCTTATGAGCGAATACGAGAAGAGAGCCCAACCTATAATAGAAGAGTATGAAAAGTTGCTAAAAGGACCAGATAGAGATATAAGAATTAAAGAGCTCAAAGAGAAAATTCTCGACCAGATGATTGATGAGAAGATTTTGATTCACGAGGCTAATAGAAAGAAGATCAAGGTGAACAAGAAAGAGATTCAGGATGGAATAGAGGAGATTAAAAAGAGGTTTACCACAGAAGAGGAATACAATCAAGAGCTTACCAAACAGGGATTAGCGGAAGAAAAATTTAAGGAACAGGTGAAGGAACAGCTAATGGTAATAAAATTGATTGATGAGGAAATTAAGGCAAAAGTTGTTCCCCCTACAGATAGTGAGATTGAGGACTTTTATAAACAGCACGAATCGGAAATGGTGGAACCCGAGCAGGTGCGCGTCCGCCACATATTGATCAAAGTTGATGAAAATACTAACAAAGAAGAAGCTCTAAAGAGAATTAAAGAGATTTTAAAAGAAGCTAAGAAAGGGAAAACCAGCTTTGCGGAATTAGCCAAAAAGTATTCAGAAGACACGTCTGCTCCCAAGGGTGGAGATGTTGGGTTCTTTATAAGGGGTCAGATGGTGCGAAAATTTGAGGATGCAGCTTTTGCTCTCAATGTAGGAGAAATTAGCGACGTGGTGGAAACAGAATATGGTTACCATATTATTCAATGCGTTGAGAAGAGAGCGGCAGAAAAGAAGAGTTTAGAGGAAATTCGAGACTACCTGCGAAACTTTATTTCTCAGAAGAAAATGGAAGAGCGTTATGAGAAATGGCTGAGGACATTGAGAGATAAAGCAAGTATTACCAAGGTTGAAATTGATTGAACTTGGGTGGGAAAGTGGAGAATAGATTCTTGAAATATATAGGTGAGAGAATTTTAGATGCCACCAGTGGTTTGGGTCGGATAACAGAACTATTCCACAAGACAATTTACTGGGTTGGCCGAGGACCGCTAAGGAGCCAGGACATTGTAAGTCAGATGATGGAGATTGGGGTAAGGTCATTTCCAGTAATCGGACTTACTGCTCTATTTACAGGCATGGTTTTAGCTCTACAAACTGGCTATGCTTTCAGCAATTTTTTTGGTGAGCCAGTCTATGTGGGAATGGCTGTTGGGTTTTCAATGGTTAAGGAATTGGGTCCAGTTACAGGTTCTATGGTTTTAGCTGGCAGAGTTGGTGCAGCGATAGCGGCAGAGCTCGGGACAATGAAGGTTACAGAACAGATAGATGCTCTCTATACTCTGGGCACAAATCCTGTAAAGTATTTAGCAGTCCCCAGGTTTTTGGCCTGTCTGATTATGGTTCCCATTCTTACTCTGTTAGCAGACATTATTGGTGTTCTGGGCGGACTTGTGGTTAGCGTCTATTCGTTTAATATTTCGGCAAATGTTTATCGAGATGAAATCCTGAATTTTATGCGGATTGATGATGTATATCAAGGTCTGATAAAGTCTCTATTTTTTGCCGTAATCATTATTATGGTCTGCTGCTATAAGGGATTCACCTGCGAGGGTGGAGCACAGGGTGTCGGGAGAGCAACTACTTCCGCAGTAGTAACTTCTATGGTCTTGATTTTAATTTCAGACTACTTCTTGACAGCCTTTCTGGTCTCCATTGGAATTGGCGCCACCCATTTTTAAATATAATTTTGAAAGATAGTTTGTTCATCGCTTGAGGAATTTATGCTCGGGATTTGGTTCGCTCGCTAAGAATTTTTTGGTCTTTGACCACCGCCTGTCATTGCGAGTCCCGATTGAAAATCGGGAAAAGGAGCGCGGTCCCGATAAATCGGGACTTCGGTCGCGGAGTTTATCCCGCACATTTAATGTGCGGGACTTCCTCGCAATGACATCTAATCTTCAATTTTTGGCTAAAATTTCAAAAGTTTTGCACAAATTGAATTTGTGCCTACAATGATTATGTTGTCATTGCGAACGAAGTGAAGCAATCTCGTAATTTGGCGTGAGATTGCCACGGGCTTCGCCCTCGCAATGACATTTGTAGGCACGGTTTTAACCGTGCAGAAAGGGGAAG
>Ga0172366_10001748_pt1 | contig 17000 bp, 10 predicted proteins | sample LakKivSesite69cm_FD_114533 | JGI IMG/M metagenome (GOLD analysis project Ga0172366, IMG submission 114533) | Sediment microbial communities from Lake Kivu, Rwanda - Sediment site 69cm | ecosystem: Environmental > Aquatic > Freshwater > Lake > Sediment | place: Rwanda: Western Province, Lake... | reverse complement strand
GACCCTTCCCGTTACGATGTCGTTTCGGGTAGCTGAGGCGAGCCTGAAGATGACATCATTTCAGCGTTGCGTTAGGTTTTGAGGGAATTGTGAGATGGATTACAATTTTAAATCTCATCCCGTCTAAAGACGGGACAAATCTCAGATTTCAAATCTCAAATTTCAGATTCCTTGCGGGGGGTGAGGGAAGATTTTGTTAAGGGCAAAATTTTTCTTCATTTCTTTAGACAGCGATTGGGTTTTGAGGGGAGGGGTGTAATTTGAGGCTGAGAGGAATTTGCTTGAAACTGCTCAAGAGGCGTGATAGATTAGGTTGGTGATGGATGATAGGGACAGGTTTCTGGTTGAATTATTTTATCAGTCGCTGGTTAGGCAGGGTATAAGTTTAAGGACTTGCCGGAGGCATCGGGATAATCTTTATTTTTTTCTGGAGTCTTATTTAGAGGCGAGTGAGGGTATGAGACTTGGGGAGGTTGATGCGGAGACTTTGGATTATTTTTTGGGTAGATGGTATCCGAATAAAATTATTGGGAGTCGTAGTGAGCTGAATAGTTTTATCACGAGCTTTCGGAGGTTTTTTCGGTTTTTGTATCTTATGGGAGAGGTTCCGGTGAAGTGTTATGAGGAGGTATTTGAGGTATTATCCTGTCGGGATTCTTTTCTATTAAATTTTTCAAAGGGTGGTGGAAATGGATTAGGGGGCGCAAAGAATCTGATAGAAGGGCTTGGGAGTAATATGGAATATGGGGCGGATTTTTTTATAGATTGGGGTCTTTATTTATTGGTTCGGAATCTTGAGAATCGGGATTCAAATCTGGTTTCGGATTTTGAGTTGTTTATTGATTACCTTTCTCATCATCCGGTTCGGTTGAGGCTTGGTTCTGGGGGCTTGCGGAGAAGGGAGCTTGATAAGTTGAATCAGATGTTCAGTAGTCCGGAGCGGTTTAATCGGAGTTCTGGTCAGGCACAGAGTCAAAGGGTTAGTATTTTTTATCAATTGGGTCGGAGCTTGGATTTATTTGTGGTTGGCGGTTATTCGGAGTTATTGGTTACTCCGAGGAGTGAGTTTTTTTTGGAATTGGAATTTGCGCAAAAGATGGTGGTTTTGTTGGATGGTTTCTGGAATCGGATGAGATGGAGCGAGCTGGAAAGGTTTGGCGGGAATGGTTTTGGTGGTTGGGCTCAGGAGCAGAGAGGGGGCTTTGCGGAGCTTTTAAGCAGACTGCCTTCGGAGGAGTTAGTTGAGATTAGGGTTAAAAGTGGCTCTGAGCAGAATTTGCGGATGCTTTTAAATTATCTGAAGGTTTATGAGGTGGTGGAGTCAAAGATAATGTTTGGGCTTAAGGAGTTTGGGATTTTAGATTATGGTTTTGAGTCGGGTCGGGATAGTTATTCCAAGAGGAATCATCGGGGGATAGAGAGTATAAGCATTAGCAGATTTGGGAAAAAGATTATGAAGTATTTTGCAAGGAGAGCCCGGGAGGAGATGGGGTTAGAGTCTTTAATTGAGTTTATGGATGAGGCGCTACATTTTATTTAAAAAAGGACTTTACAAATTTTTTTATTTATGATAAGAAAATAAGGGTAAAAAAAATAGAGGAGGGGCTTTCAATGAGGGGGATAGAGAAAAAGATATTGTTCGGGATGGTTTTGGGGATTTTTTGTTTGGGCTTGAGCTGTGTTTACACCAAGATAGATTCCAGGAAGATGAAGAAGCGGGATTACAAGGAGTTCAGTCCCAAGCAGTATTTTGAGCCGATTAAGTATATTTCCGCGGATGGAGTGGTTTATGGCTATATTGAAAAAGGGAGTGGTGCCAGTTTAGTTTTGCTTCATGGCGGGGTAGTGACTTATGATTTTATAGATTCTTATGCTACTACTCCTTTTTGGGATAGCGCTTCTGCTTTGCTTTTGGCAAATAATGTGTTCCCGGCTCGGGCGCAATCTTTGATTCATTTTGGAGCGATTTCCACGATAGACACCTGGGGTTATAATTTTAATGAGCTTTCGGAGCATTTTCATTGCATAGCGTTGGATTTGCCTGGGTTTGGCAATTCATCCAAGCCGGATATTGGCTACACGGTGCCGGAGCTGAGCAAGTTATTGAATCAATTTATAGAGGCAAAGGGGCTTGGGTCTGTGATTCTGGTTGGGCAGGATTTTTCGGGGCTGATTGCCATTGACTATGCTATTACCTATCCGGATAAGGTTAAGGGGTTGGTTTTAGTGGGTGCTTATGGCACGGTGTCCAAGACTTTGGGTCATGTTTACTGGCATTATCCGGGTTTGACCTCTAAAAAGGCTTATCGGGAGAAGGCGGCTCGGGTGGACCTTAATCGGAATACGCTCAAGCGGAATGGCAAGAAGGCCTATACCAAATTGTTTTTTAAGCCTGAGGCTAAATGGAAGGAGCAAAGTGCGAGTAAATATGGCTGGCTGATTTACAATAATACGGAGCAGGCAAAGGATTTTGTAAATAACATTGCGTCCTATAAATTTGATACGGATTGGACTGGGACCCGGGACTTTACCAATGAGCTTTATGCGACCCATTTAGTGCTTCAGGATGTTCTCAAGAAGGATTATAAAGGAATTTTGTATTTGCGAGATGAGGAGCGGGCTGATTGGATAACCAGGGTGAAGCTGATAAAGGCGCCGACTTTAATCATCTGGGGTAAATTTGACCCGATTATCAGTTCATTGGAGGCAGGATATCTTAATGATGCTATTCCGAGTTCGGTTCTCAATATCTATGAAAAAAGCGCTCATTATCCAATGGTGGAGGAGCCGGAAAAATTTAATAATGATATAATAAGATTCTTTAAAGGGTCTATTACGGTTACTGGACAGAAGCCATAGGAAGCTTAAGCCTGATTGCGAGATAGTTTTTTAATGGTTCAGGTAATAAATTTGTCAGGTTTATAATGCTCGCCATTCTTCAGGACGGAGCAGTTGTGGATGAGTAAGCGCATATTCAATCTGGGTCAGGATTTTATCTTTATCCTCTGGAAGGTTGCCTTTGATGGGTAGGTAATTGGAGGCGTGGTTAGTGCGGAAGATAGAGTCCTTCACTTTTAGCGCCTGAACCATCCCTTTGAGCTCTCTCAAAAAATCCAGTTTATTCAGGAATTCAAAATCTGCCCCCATTGCCTTTTTATAATTTTTTTCAAAGGGACCGAGCATCAGGGTCAAGGCAGAGATATAGCGAGGATTTATCTGGTTAAGCAAGCTGGCGGTTTCTTCCGCATGTTTTTGGCTTCCCTTTTTCCCAGCCAAGCCCAGAATCACGGTCAGGGAAATGACCAGACCAGCTTGATGGGCTTTTTTACAACCTTCAATCATCTGTTCTGTGGTCGCCTGTTTTTTTATTTTTTTAAGAAGCTCCTCATCGCCGGATTCTATTCCATAATAAATCATTGAGAGACCTGTCTCCTGAATCGCTTTCAGCTCTTCCACAGTTTTCTCAAGAAGATTTTTAGGATTGGCATAACCGGTCACCCGCTCTAACTTTGGGAAAAATTTATAGCAGGCATTTAAAATTTTAAGTAATTGCTCAGTCGGTATCACCAGCGCGTCTCCATCTGCTAAGAATATCCGTTGGGTGTGGGGTTCTGTGATTGCACATTCTTTTAAATCATTTAAAACTTCCTCCAGGGGGCGGATGCGGAATTTTTTGGTTTTATACATATAGCAAAATTTGCAGGTATTGGCGGAACAGCCTAAAGTTGCTTGAATAATTAAGGATTCTGCTTCGCTTGGGGGTCTGAATACTGGCCAATCATATTCCATATTAGGAATAATAGTTATGGTGAGTTTTTTATCAAGTTTAGGGGTTGTAATCGGTTTGATGAACTGAAGGGAAAATTTCTATGTTTAGGGTTCTGGCAGATTTTTTCTAATCTAAGAAGGCATTTATATTTTGAGATTTTTCTCACGCATTTAAAGAGCCTTTTTGCCAGGGACTGGTTCCACTCCGGTTCTGCTCCCCCTCCTTTTCCCTGGCGCTTGACGCTCAGCCTCTGCTACCAGCCTCTGGCAAAAAAGCTCCTAAAAAGAGAACTTTCTCGCTTCTTCCATTAACTCTGGCTTATGAGCCTCAATATAGCGGTTCAAGTCCTCTTTACTCAAGCTAAATTCGCTCAAGGTCTCTTCCAGGATTTCGCCCAGCGGTTCCGGGTTTTTGCCTTGAATTTCACAGGAGAGCTTGAGCAAAGCAGGTAGATAACAGGGGTCAAAATGGAAGTTTCCGTTTAAGAGTTTTTCAATTTTAGGTTTCAGCTGGTCCTCCTTTCTTTGACAATTTGTTTTAATTTAACTAATTTTTAGCATAATTTAATAAACTTGTCAAGAAAAAAATCAAAATCTGGGGGATAAATTTTAATTAACCCAATATATTGTTATGGCTTTAGATGATTTTTTAATAACTTAGGAGATTTTTTTGGTAGGGTTTGGTTTTATGGATTTTTATAAAGTTGAGCGGGGTGATAAAATAAGTTTGGATGAGAAAGAATTTTCGTTCAAGGGAAATGATAGGTTTAGGGGAGGAATTGGGAATCAAAAAAGCGGATGCGGAATGGTTATGGGATTTTGGTCTGAGGCGTGGGAGCATTGTTAGTATAGAGGATGGGTCAGGGAGGTGGTATCGGGCGCGAGTTTTGGAATTGAGAAAGGATGAGGTTTTGGTAAAGGTATTTGAGGAGATGCGGGGGAAGCCGGAGTTGGATTTGTTTTTGATATTGGTTCAAGCGGTTCCAAATAAGGAGCGGATGGAGCTGATTATAGAGAAGGCGGTAGAGTTAGGGGTGGATATAATTCAGCCGGTTTTTTCAGTTCGGTCTTATCAGATTATAGATTTACCTCAAGGGAAGTGGAGGAGATGGCAGGAGCGGGCGAGAAGGGCGAGTGAGCAGAGCAGGCGTGGAATAGTTCCTCGGGTTTTATCACCAGTTGGGCTTGAGGAGGGGATAAAGATATGTGAGGAGGTAGAGCTAAAGCTGGTTTGTAATGAGCAGGAGAAAAGGGTGAGCTTTAGAGAGGTATTAGAAAGGAACAACGGGGTAAGGAGTTGTGCGCTTGCGGTTGGGCCTGAGGGGGGGTTTAGTGAGGAGGAGGTAGGGCTTTTGAGGCGGGAGGGATTTATTTCGGTTTCTTTAGGAGGCAGGATTCTCAGGACCGAGACCAGTGCGATAGTTGGGATAGGTATTTTAGGATTTTATTTAGGAGGAATTTCGGAATAGGGGTTTGGTTATGAAGAAGGGCTGGATATTTTTGGGTTTGGTTATTTTAATTAGTTTGGTGGTAGATGGTTTGATATATTTTTATCCGGGGTTATGGAATCACAATTCCGAGTATGAGTGGCGGGTATTATGGCATGGCCGGAAAGAGATTTGGGGATGGGTATTTCTGTTATGGGTATTAGTTATAGGCTTAGCTTTGGTTTTATGGTTTTTAGTTAAGAAGAGATTGAATGGGTCTGGGTTAGCTTTTTTTGAAGCGGGCTTGCTTTTTATTTTAGGGATATTAAGTCCGGTGGTTTTTTCCCAGATAAATCGGTATGGGGGATATGAATTATTGATTAGGGTTTTGGTTCAGGACCATACTGGGTATTGGACTGATGCCCAGCGGTTTAAGAGCAGAGAAGAATTGGCTCTCGCTTATTTAAAAAGCTGGAAGACACTTTCCACCCATAGTCGGACTCATCCGCCGGGTAACATCTTATTTTTTATGGGCTTGAACCGCATCGGGGAGAATTCAGAGGTAGTTCAGGGGGTATATAAATTTTTGGTAAAGCAAGAGGCAAGAGAGGAGCTTGGTAGATATTTTTGGGCAGATATAGGGGAGCAGGCAGGGGGCTTGGTTGGCGCTGTGATGATGATATTTTGTGGGGGATTGGCAGTGATTTTAGGGTATTTTTTGTTAAGGAGATTTTATAGTGCGGAAATATGTTTTATATCTGGGCTAATTTTAGTGTCTATGCCTTCGTTTTCGCATAAGGCTCCAATTATGGACCAGTTTTTTGCGGTGGTTATTCTTGGAGCAAGCGTTTTAGCGGTAGGAGGATATATAGGAGCTAAATTGAGGATATTTTTCAGAGGGATTTTGGCTGGAGTTATCATTGGAATCGGCTTATGGTTCAGTCCCGGGGTATGGGTGAGCGTGCTTTTGGTGCCACTACTAATTTATGCGAAGGGTGGCAAAAATCGGTTAGAAAGCAGGAGCGAGTTTTTCAGGTCAATGGTTTATTTGGGGTCAGGCTCAATAATAGGTATTTTGGGTATTTTATTGCTTGGGTCGGTTTTTTTTAAGGTGAATTATTTAGATATATTCTCGGTGAATCGGGAGGGATTTTACTTTAACAATTTTATTTCTGGACGGGTAAGGGTCTGGAAATGGATTTTATTCAACCCATATGAGCTTTTGTTATGGTGTTCGGTTCCCATCGGGATAGGGATATTGGTAAAAATAGGTTTAGAGTTTAAGAGGGTTTTTGGGGGTGGAATTTTCAATTCTGGGCTGGATAAATTTTTCATAGTTTTAATAATCATTCTTCTCATTATAAACCTATCTGGACAGCTATGTTATGAGTCTCCAAGGCTTTTATGGTTTATTTTACCTCTAATTGCAGGGGTTGGTTTAAGTGGGTTAAGCTTGGCATTGCAAAATTTTCATAGTTGGTGGAGGTTTATCTTTTTGTTTATTATCATTTCGGTTATCTCGTTTCAATGCGCTTTATTTCATTTAATATATTGAAAAGATTGATATTTTTCCGGTTTAAAACTGCTCGGCCTTGGACTAAGATATGGTTTAATGGCTATAAGAGGATATGGTTCGTGGGGTAATTTTTTCCTATATTTTTATGAAGTTAACTGATTTTAAATGGTTTTAATTTTGAATTTTGGTTCAAAAATTGAACCATTATTTGTAAAAATGCGTCAAAAATAGTAGGAAAATCAATAGATTTGGGCTGTTGGATAGTTTTAACCATTATGGGCGAATCAAAAAGATTGAAAATTTGGCACGGTGGATGCAGATAGATATAAAGGGGGGAAGAAATGAAGGGATTAGAAAGAAAAACCGGGTTCAGTTTGATAGAGGTAATAATAGCAATGGGGGTATTGATGATTGGCTTGGTCGCTTTGGTAGAGCTTCAGTTTTTTGGTATTCGGTATTTAGCTCTGGCAAGGCAAAAAACCGTGGCCAGCCAGTTAGCTGCGCAATATCTGGAGATGCTAAAGACGGTTCCGGTTGACCTAGCTAACCCTGCGACAATTATGTTTGATAGCACTGGTGTTGTTGCTTTTGAGGATGCGGATAACAACGCTCTTCTAAATGATGGGGTAATAGGAGATGGAATAAATACCTGGCATAGGTTAAGACCGGTCAATGAACGAGGTGAGATGTTGCCGGCGGGGCAAGGTTGGACCGCGGATTTTCAGTATTTAATCTGCTATGGAGTTGAATGGGGAGGAACTTTTATTCCAGTTGGAGGGAATGTTCCTTTAAGTAAGCTGGTTGCGCCGAAGGAATCAGGTGAAACCGAGTTAACTTTAGCGCGTTTTCCGGAGATACTTCCGGGTGCGTATAAATACTATGACGCGAAAGGCGAGCTTAGGATAGCATATCAGGAGATTTATATAGAGGTCTGGGTAGGATGGGTGGGGAGAGGAGTTAATTTACAACGAGTAGGAACTGAAGAATTAAGAAATGTAAATAATTTTTTTGATAATGTTAACACCACCTTTCCTGAGCACCCAGCGGTTTTCCCCAGACATAAGGTTGTGTTAAGGACTTTGCGGAGGATTTAGTGGGAGGAATAATGATGAGCGCAAGGGATAAAGAGAAAATTGGATTTACATTGATAGAGATATTAGTGGCAATGGCTATATCAATAATAGTTATCTATGGTGCGTTCACCTTTTTTGATGAGCAGAGGAAGACTTTCCGTCAGCAATCTGAGCAGGCGAACAAACAGGCTAATTTAAGGCTGGGGCTTTATTATCTTGCTCAGGATATAGCTCTTGCCGGATATACTGGCACTCCGTTTGGGGTGGAAGCCGCGGTCTACCGGGCAAATCAGGATGGAGTAATTACTACCCTACCGGTTCGGGTAATCAATCCGATAAATGTGGAGAACGACAATGATCTAAAGGATTATGCGCTTACAAACTTAAGTGGAGAACCTCTGGATGCAATAGAAATCTGGGCGAATTTTGACCCGAATGGTTCATTTGCTAATTTATCTTTAGATGCTGACCGGGGCGTAGCTATGATTTTTGTAGATAATGTGGGTATCTTTGCCAAAACAGTTCAAAAGTCGGATGGTTCTACGGAGAATGTTTTTCCGGTTGGGGTGATAGTATCAACCCTTCGGAAGAAGAGTGATGGGGCGTTTATTGGAGCAGAATATCATCCAATAATCTCGGTTAACCCTTCTGCAAACTCTATAACTTTGGGCAGTGTGCTTCTTTATGATTATTATAAGATAGATTGGGTGGCGCCAGTTTATCGTCGGAGATACTTTGTCCAGGAGGTGGAGGTGACAGAGGGGAAGGTGATTCGGAGAGTGCGCTGGCTCACCCGAAGGGATTATTTCGCTGGTAATAAAAAATTTGATTATTTAATAGCTCAAGGAGTGGATGACCTTCAGGTGTTTTTGGATACCAGGGACTCTGTTAATAGCACGATAGAAATGGAGGTAGAGCCTTCAGCTGCGGTGGATTGCTGTCAGATTATTGGGGTGACGGTTCAGATAAGCGGTGTGGTTCACACCCCGGAGATGCAGAGACCTATTTCACATACCATGAGCAGAAAGATGAGAATAGTTAATGCGGATGTGTTTACAGAACTGGGGGCCTGTGGCGCTTGTCTTTATCAGCTTTAAGGAGGAGGGAGATGAGGCGATTAAGAGCGAGATTATTGGAGAATCGGGAATCAGGGCAGGCTTTGGTGATTGCGATAGTTTTACTGGTAGCTATGGAGCTATTGGGCTTTGCGCTAACTACTTTAAGTGAGGTGGATGCGAGCACCGCGGCTAATTTAGTGAAGAATGAGGAGGCATTATATGCCTCGGAGCAAGGAGTGGTAGCTGGGATTAACTGGACGCTGAACCGAACGAACAAGATAGCGGTAGAAGAGACGCAGCCGCTGAATAGCATAAGTTATCGCGGGAAATACTATAACAAATACATAACAGGCGCAGAGCCTGAGCCTTTTCCCAGATGGTCAGTGCTAATTACCAATCTTGGACGAATTTCTGGCGGTCTTGGGGAGAATTTATTAGCTTATCGGTATCGGGTAGAGAGTGTAGGGATAGGAGGAACTCGGGCCGGAGGGATGCGACGTGGTTTGGTTAGAGAGCAGAGGATGGAATACGGGTTAATTGACTTTAGTCCGTATGATATAGTGGGTGGTGACCTATTATACAGGTGATAATAAGGAAATGAAAGGAGGCGAGAAAAATGGATAACATAAAAAAGCTTAGCTGGTTAGTGGTAATCGCCGGGTTGATATATTTGTTTTGGGCAAATCCCGGTTATTCCGGGATTGAGGTGCCGTTTTATGCAGGAGTGAAAGCCAAGCCCAATGTCTTGATTTTGTTGGACACTTCAGGAAGTATGGCTTGGTGCGCGGGCTCCAGCTCAACCTGTCAAAAGCCGAACCGGAGAATAGATATTGCGCAGAGGGTGATGACCGGCTCTGGAAGACAGCCGGTTATATACAACAATAACCAGGTGTATATGGGCAAAGATACCGGGGAATTTTCTCTTTATGATGAGCTGGCTGGTAAAAATGTTTTTGTTAAAATTCTTCTGGTCCATGAAAATCAAACTACTGGCGCCTTGGAATTGACCACTGTGGACTATTATCGGAATAATCTTGGGTTAGAGCCATTCTATTTTACAGCAATGGACTCGGTGGATAAACAATTTCCCAATTCTGCAATAGAATCCGCAACCTATGACCTGAATAAATTTATGATAGAAAATAAAGCTAATTATGCGGAAACTATGTACTATTATGATATTGACGGAGACACTGATGGTCTTACAGGGGAGCATTTAAGAGAGATTTTTAGACCGTCCTGGGGCTCAGGCACTCCTTTCCGGACGCTATTTATGGAGCTTAAGAGGCGTAATGAGGAGTTAACAAACCTTCCAATAGTTCGGGTCACCTATGTTAATAATTGTTATTGGCAATGGACCTGGTGGGGGTGGGTACAGCGTCCTTGCTATGAACCCGCGCCTGTGCCTGTTGGCGTTGAGGAGGGGTGCTTTGATGGCGACCCTGGCACCCCCTGTCCTGATGACCCTTATAATGCAGATATCCCAGGAGGGCAGGGGATTTATTTTATGTGGGCAGATGAGATTGACTTTGCGTCTGAAAATCCGGATATGCAGAGAGCAACCTGGGACTTTGCTACGTATGTATTTTATACCAAATGGAGATTAGGGTCAAGTTTTGATAATTATAATAGTTATTCTGATGGTGCGGCAACTGACCTGACGGTTTGCGGTGATGGTCCCCTATATACCCAATGTCCTAATGATGGAAGGGACACGAGAAAGGTTTTTAAATTGGTTCCGGACGGCACCAGTGGCTCTGTTTACTTTGGAGCCTGGACCGAGGATGATATTATAAATCGGATTATCAATGAGATTCCTGAGGTTGCGAAGGTGGACGCTTATGGACCTGGTGGGACATTGGATAATCCCAATCCTCCGGATGGAGTGGTGGGGCCGGAGTTTATCAAGGTTATTGGGAGTTTGACTCCGACCCGGATGGATGAGGTAATTAGAGAGGGGCTGGACTGGTGGAGGATAATACAATCCCCGCCTTTAGCTCGGATTTATGAGCCATATTCCAGAACCTTGACTACGGATTGTCTGGATACTCCTTATTTATGTAATTTTTTTGGCTATGAAAATGAGGATGGGGACTCGGTCTTTACCGGACTTCCTTACACGGCTTTAGGAAAGGAAAGCGCGGGAATTATGGACACCTATGATGCTCGGTATGGGCTGATGATTTTTGATAGCAATTATAGTGGCACTGGGGACCTGGATTTTCCGAATGAAGGAGGAAACCTGATTTATAACCTTTCTGAAGGCGCAACCCATAATCTTTATCTTCAAGAGATTCTTGCTCAAGCCGACCAGAATGGTGATGGGAAAATTGCGGATGGAAATTCCAAATGGAACATCAGCTTGCTCCGAACTCCGAGTGGTGGGACTCCGATTACTTCAATGTTAAGGGATGCGTTTAGCTATATGTATGACTGGAATTTTGCCACTAATGACTTTCGTGCCTCCACTTATGATACTAATCCCAGTATGTTCAATCACTGGGACCCAACCAAGTTTTCAGCCACAGCCTCATTTAATCGGAATGGTCATATAGTTCTAAATGACCCGTATTATATTTATCAATGTCGGACCAATAATGTGATATATTTAACTGATGGTGGTCAGACCACTGGAATTCCTTATGAAAGGACTTATTATGAGATTAGCCCGTATGTTAGGTACCGGTGTTCTGACACATTGTGGAGATTAGCGCCGACTATGCAAGCACAGCAGACATATGTAGGTTATTTTGCTAATCCGGGTGCTGTAAACGCCACAAAACTTGGCACCAGTCCTCATACTGATTTTGCTTGCGGAAGCAAATTCTGTCCGGCCAAGGTTTATTTTATAGGATTTTCTATTCTGACCAGCACCGCTTGCGCGGATATGAGGGCGCTGGAGATGATGAATGGGATGGCATCAGCTTCAAATTTAGAATATGGGGTGGGCTGGGAAAAGGATGTGACCACGCCCTTCTGGGCAAATAGCGAGATAGACCTGATTAGCACTTTGAATGTGATTATGGCAATGATTATGGAGGGGACTTATACTGTGTCTGCGCCCACTCTTAGTGTTGACTTAAAGGGCGGAGTCGCGGGATATTTTGAGATTAAAGGGGATGACTACCTCTGGCATGGACATTTAGTTTTTGGAGACTTAACCTCTATGCAGGATCTCCAAACTGATAGCGCCAATATTGAGCCTTCCGGCGATGCGGCTACTTGGCTTAATGATATTTTGTCTTCATCCACCAGTCCCAGACAGATTTTCACCTCCAAATATAATTCTGCAAGTAGCGAATGGGAGCGAGTGGAATTTACCACCAGTAACTCCGGGATATTAGCGGACTATCTTTTCCCGGGTTATCCCACTTATCTGGAGTTATTTGACCAGGATGGAAATGGTGCTCTTGATATGACTGATGTGAGCCTGGTGATAAATTTTGTGCACGGCATTTCCGGCTCTACCTATCGGGACCAGAAGCAGAAGCAATGGAATTTAGGAGCCATATACCATTCCACGCCAAAAGCTGTAGGAGCCCCACCTGCACCGTCGGATGTGTTTGGTGTCAAGCCAAAGGAAACGGAGGAGACTACTGATGAGAAAACTTATAAGGCTTTTTATGCGGAACATATAAATGCGCCGCAGATGGCTTATGTGGGCGCTTTAGACGGGATGCTCCATGCCTTTATTTTTGAGGACCCGGATGGAGATGGTCCTCGGCAGGTTCTGGAAGAGGCTTTTGCTTATATCCCCAATGCCTTGCTATCCAAGCTGTTTTATTTAAGAAATGGGGAACAGCAAAGTTATGTGGATGGAGACCCGGCTATCGGCGGAATGAGGACCAGTTGGCCCGAGGAGCCCTATCCCAGCGAATTTTCTTGTAATAAGGATGAGAAATGGTGCTGGAGATTGAATCTATTTTGTGGCTTGAAAGATGGAGGCAATGCTTATTTCTCTTTGGACATAACTGACGCTTCCACAGTGGAAGGCGGAGGAGGGGATGATGTAAAGGTGAGATGGGAGTTCACGGACCCGTATGATGAGACCGCTCCGACTGAATCTGCGCTGGGTAGGAGCTGGAGCTCACCTTGGATGGACCAGGTTAAGTATCTGCCTGAGGATAGCACCACCATTGAGACTACAGTGGTGATGGTGGTGGGTGGTGGCGTCAGTCCGGATAAAAGGGCTTATGAGGGCTCCTGGTTATATATGGTGGATGCGGATGTGGGCGCTCAATTTGCGACCTTTATGGTGCCAGGAATAAATCAAAAATGTGAGGTTGCTCCGGGAGGAATTCTGAACCATCTCAATTACCGCTCCAAATGCACGCTCACTAAGAAAATTAAAGGCAAAGATACACACCTTAATAAAAATCAGGTGCCGGGAGACGCGAAGGGCATAGATATCAATGGAGATGCATATCTGGACTGGCTATATTTTGGAGACATTCAAGGTCGGGTCTGGAAGATAAATACTTCCAGCCTTGACCAGAACGAATGGAAGATGTGCCTGTTCTTTGATACCGGGGACAAAGGCTATGATAATCTTGCTAATCCAGTAGCGCAATGCAATGGTGATTTACGGTCGTATGATGTGGATGGCTCTACTGGGGCTCTCATCCAGCCCGGCTGCGTTAATCCAGATAAACGAAAACCGGTCTATTATCGCCCTTATATAACACCCGCTCCAAGGGGAAGTGGCTGGCTGATTTTTGTCGGCACCAGTCATACTGAGGATAAAACCGAATTGCTGGATGAAACTCAGCGGAATTATGTTTTTGCATTGCTGGATTCTGATACCCTGAGCCAATGCAGTTATGCGAAAATCTGGCAGGGCACACCTATGTTGGTGGATGGAAAGCAAAAAGCAGGATGGCCGATTCAGCTTGGACCAAATGAGAAACTTATTTCGGCGCCAAAGGTTGCCCCTCCCGAGTCTTCTCCATTTGCTTATGATTATACTTCAGAGGTGTCGTTCATTTCCTATAATCCCATCTATGCAGGTCTCAATCCGTGTCAGCCAGGTGTCAGTTTTATATGGCGTGTGGATTATGACACCGGGCGTGGAGCATATGCAGTTACCGAGGGGGCTAGAGGTCGTTTTGAAATGATAGAAGGGATGGTGTCATCCACTACTCTCGGGAACATTAGTCTAACTTATACAGGAGAGTTTGAGGCGACGGAAAACCCCATTGAGAGGTTCTTGGGATTTTATTACTGGTGGATAAGATAAATGACCGAGGGCTAAAGCCCGGTTCAGAGGGAGCGGGGAATTTCCTCGCTCCCTTTTATTTTTTATAGCTGATTCTAATTTGAAAGCCTTTAATCCGGTCTTTTAGTTTTAGCTCCAGAACCCTTTTTTCTGAGTCATATTGATAAACCAAATTCTCCTGGCTCCCATTAGTCAATAGCTCCACTTTGCCCGGCTGGTCAGTCCCAAAAATTTTTAGAGCCAGCTCCCGCGCAACCGGTTGATATTTCCCTTTTCCATCTGATTTGGTAATCAAATATCCGCCGGCAATTGGCTCCTGGCAATAAGTGGTGGAGAGAGATTCTCCCTCCAGATATTTAAAGCTTGTGCCATCATCCTCATAAAGACTGAAACAGGACTTTGCCCGAGCAGGATAAAACCCAAGCGCAAGCGGCGCCCAGGGCTTTTCCCAGGTGTAATTCATCACTGGCGCTAACGGAATAATCGCTCCAGCTTTGACCAGAATCGGCAGAGAGCTTAAATCCACTGGCTCCATTATTTCTTTTCCACCGTCAATCTGCTCCGCGCTTTGCCATTTATACCATTTTCCCGCTGGTAAATAAATTTTTCTATCCTTGAGGTTCTTTTCCACCACTGGCGCGACCAGAATCCACTCTCCCCAGAAAAACTGGTCTGAGATGCTATAAGTTTTTTCATCTTTTGGAAACTCTAAAAGCATTGCCCTCATAATCGGTAGCCCGGTGTCATTTGCGACCCTGAAATAACTATAAGTATAAGGTAAAAGCTGATAGCGAAGCTCTATCGCGCTTTTACTTATCTCTCTCACTTCTTTGCCAAAAGAAAACGGGTCCTGGCTCTGATGATAAATTGCGGTATGAGCGCGGGAAAAAGGATAAAACACCCCCTGTTGAATCCAGCGAGCAAACATCTCCGGACCGGGAGCGCCTAAAAACCCTCCGATATCCGCTCCGCTCATCACTATCCCGCTCAGATTCAAATTCAAAAGCATTGATAAAGTCATCTTCACCTGATACCAGTTAGCGGTATTGTCCCCGGTCCAGACCGAAGAAAACCGCTGAAGACCCGAATAGCCAGCTCTACTAATCACAAACGGCCTTTGCTCTGGATTGAGCCTTTTCAAGCCATTATAGGTCGCGTCTGCCTCTAATAGCGCATAAACATTATGAATCTTGGCGTGAGGTTCTGGAGCATCTTTTTCTCCGTGCACCATCTCCAGCCACGCTGGCTTTCCAGATGGAATCATCAAATCCGGAAGAGGTCTGATATCTTTTACCCATCCCGCTGGCTCATTCATATCGTTCCAGATACCATCCACCCCTAAATCTAAATAAAACTTATGAAGCTCTCCCCACCAGTCCCTGACCTCTGGCTTTAAAAAATCCGGGAAATAAACATCTTTGGGCCAAACCCGGGCAGTAAAATATCCCCCATCCTTGCGCCGAACAAAATAATCCTTTTCCATCCCCTGCTCATAAACAAAATATCCCGGCTCTATCTTAACCCCCGGGTCAACGATTACCACCGCCTTAAAGCCCTGTTCCTCTAAATCTGAGATAAGCCCTTTTGGGTCCGGAAACCGCTTTTTATTAAAGGTGAACACCTTGTAATCATCCATATAATGAATGTCAAAATATATTGCATCTAAGGGGATATGATATTTTCGGAACTTAGTGGTGATTGCGCGAATCCTCTGCTCGTTCCTATAACTATACCGACACTGGTGATAGCCTAAAGCCCAGAGCGGAGGAAGCGGATACTTTCCGACCAGACTGGCATATCCTTGAATCACCTCATTTGGGCTCGGACCATAAATAAAATAGTAATTCAACTCCCCGCCATCCGCCTGATAAAAAAATTCTCCTGAACTACTCTTGCCAACATCAAACACCGAGCTATAACTATTATCCAGAAAGACCCCATAAGCCATTCCTTTGCAAAGGGATATATAAAAAGGATGAGATTGATAAATCGGCTCCTCATCCTTGATATAAAGCTTATCCCTGTTCCACATCACCATCCTTTGACCAAGCTTATCAAAAGGCCCGGTCTTTTCCCCAAATCCGTAAAAATGCTCCTCCGCAAAAATTTTCCGAATTACCCCGGGCTTATCACCCTCAAAAAATATCCCTGAAGCTTGACTCTCATCTAAAAGCACTTCCCCGGCTTTGCTCATAATGGTTATCTTCCCGCCAAGAGAGTTAACCAATACTTTTATCTGCTCGGTGCCAAATACTAAATTCTCTCCCTGTCTTTGATAACTTATTCTCTTTGGCAGAGGAGCATCCGGGCTAAGCGCAAATGATTGGTCTCGCTCAAATTTATCTTTATCAGTTGCTCGGACCCTGATAATGCCCTCTGTGATTTTGCTGATTTTCATCCTCCCCTGTTCAAACTTTAACAAAAGCCCATCCGCTACTGGCTCCTCACCGACCATCTTGCCTAACCCACCTGCCTTAACCACACCCGGCTGGAAAACCAGCAAGCCAATCACCAGTCCTAAAAATACCCTCCTCATTCCTTACCTCCTGTTTTTCTCCCAGATTCTATTTTCCAATTCACCTGGCGAAGAAGCCCACGGATGATGTTCACCTCCCTGGAGCTCATCTCTGCCCGATTAAAAATCGCCCGGAAACCGAGCATCATCCTCCGCGGGTCCCCGGGTCTGGTAAAATCTATCTCAGTCAGAACCTGCTCCAGATGCTCAAACATCTGCTCCAGCTCCTCACTGCGCGCTAACTTCTCTCTCCGCGCAAGGCTCGCTCTCGGATTTCTTAAAGCAGAATTTATCTCCCATAATATAATCGCTACCGCATGACTCAAGCTCAATGATTCATACTTGGTTCCCGGATGAATCCCTACCACCCATTGACAATGCTTTATATCCTCATTGGATAAGCCAGTGTCCTCAGAGCCAAATACCAG
>Ga0172366_10001747_pt1 | contig 17003 bp, 14 predicted proteins | sample LakKivSesite69cm_FD_114533 | JGI IMG/M metagenome (GOLD analysis project Ga0172366, IMG submission 114533) | Sediment microbial communities from Lake Kivu, Rwanda - Sediment site 69cm | ecosystem: Environmental > Aquatic > Freshwater > Lake > Sediment | place: Rwanda: Western Province, Lake... | reverse complement strand
GGGGCAGCGCGCTGAAGGCCATCACCGAGGAGTCGGGACCTAACTTCGACTCAATCATCAAGCTGGTTGATGCGCTTGATACGTTCATCCCGGAGCCGGTACGCGACGTCGATAAGCCCTTCCTGATGCCAATCGAAGACATCTTCTCGATTACCGGCCGCGGCACGGTCGTGACCGGCAGGGTCGAGCGCGGCATGCTCAAGGCCGGCGAAGAGGTGGAGATCATCGGTTTCGGCAAGCACGACAAGGTCGTGGTGACGAGCGTCGAGATGTTCCGCAAGGTCCTTGAGGACGCGCGAGCCGGCGACAACGTCGGTCTCCTCCTGCGCGGCGTGGCCAAAGAAGACGTCGAGCGCGGCATGGTCATCGCCAAACCGGGCTCAATCAAGCCGCACAAGAAGTTCAAGGGCGAGGTGTACATTCTGACCCAGGAAGAGGGCGGACGCCACACGCCGTTCTTCCCGGGCTACCGGCCGCAGTTCTACGTCCAGACTACCGACGTCACCGGCACTTGTACGCTGCCGGCGGGCGTCGAGATGGTGATGCCCGGTGACCACGTCACGATGGAGATTGAGCTCATCAGCGAAGTGGCGCTGGAGCAGAACTCCAAGTTCGCCATCCGCGAGGGCGGCCGCACGGTCGGCTCCGGCACCGTTACCGAGATAATCGAGTAACCGGGACGAGATGCGGACCTTCGTCACGCTGGCGTGTTCCGAGTGTAAGAGCCGGAACTACCACACCACGAAGAACAAGAAGAAGACCGAGCGCTTTGAGACGAAGAAGTTCTGTCCGGCGTGCCGGAAGCACACGCTGCACAAGGAGGTCAAATAGGCCAGTAGCTCTAACGGCAGAGCGGCGGACTCCAAATCCGTAGGTTGGGGGTTCAAATCCCTCCTGGCCTGTAGTTCACATGAAGGACCTTTTCAAGCGGGTAAGAAACTACCTGGCCGACGTCTGGGCCGAGATGAGGAAAGTGTCGTGGGTGCAGCGCAAGGAGCTGTTCACGACTACGCTGGTCGTCATCGTCTTCTCGACGGTGCTGGCGCTTTTCATCGGCGCGGTTGACCTCGTCTTCCGTTGGTTGCTAAGCTACGTCATCAAATAGGTGCGATGCGCGCATGAAGTTTTACGTCGTTCACACCTACACCGGCCGCGAGAAGCGGGTAAAGGAGTTGGTCGAGAAGGCGATCGAGCGACTGAGCCAGCCGGGGCTCTTCGGCCGCGTGATAATGCCGGCGGAGAAGGTCGCCCGAGTGCGGAAGTCGAAGATCGTCGCCGAGGAACGGCGGCTGTATCCGGGCTACATCGTGGTCGAGATGGAGCTGAATGAGCAGTCGCTGTCGCTCATCACCTCGATTCCCGGCGTGACCCATCTGCTCGGGACGAAGATCGAACCGATGGCCCTGTCCGAGGACGAGGTTACGGCCATGCTCGAGCAGATCGAGCGCGGGCGCGACCAGGCCGAGCCCGAGGCACCGTTTGAGAAGGGCGAGAATGTCAAGGTGGCCAAAGGACCGTTTGCCGGGTTTACAGGAACGGTCGATGAGTTGTTCGCCGAGCGCCGGCGGGTGAAGGTTATCGTCACGATTTTCGGTCGGCCCACGCCGATTGACTTGGACTTCCTCGACGTCCAGCCAATCTAGGTTTTGACGATTTGCGATTGGCGATTTTCGATTTCCCGGCGCTCCGCGATTCGGCAATCGTCATTCGGCATTCGACAATGATATTAGGAGGAGCGAGTAATGGTTAAGAAGGTTGCGGCGGTCGTGCGACTCCAGATCCCGGCCGGCCAGGCAACTGCGGCACCGCCGGTCGGCCCGGCCTTGGGCCAGCACGGAGTGAACATCGCGGAGTTCATCAAGTCGTTCAACGAGGCGACCCGCAAGGAGACTCCCGGCATGGTGATTCCGGTTGTTCTGACCGTGTACTCGGACCGGAAGTTCACGTTCGTCACCAAGACCCCACCCGCGTCCGTACTCCTAAAGCAGGCGGCCGGCCTGGCCAAGGGTTCGGGAGAACCGAACCGGGCAACGGTCGGCACGGTCAGCCGGAAGGCGGTCCGGGAGATAGCGGAACGTAAGATGCGCGACTTGAACGCGGCCGATATCGAGGCCGCGATAAGGATTATCGAAGGCACGGCCCGCGCGATGGGCATGACGGTGGCGGAATCATGAGGCGCCGCAGCAAACGGTTCCGTTCTCTTGCGGGGAAGCTCGAGCACCAGCGGCTCCATCCGCTGAACGAGGCCGTGCAAGTGGTCAAGCAGAACGCGACGGCCAGGTTCGACGAGTCGGTCGACATCGCCATCAAGCTGGGAGTAGATCCGAAGAAGACCGACCAACTGGTCTCGGGCACGGTTTCGCTGCCCAACGGTACCGGCAAGCAGGTACGGATCCTGGTCTTCGCCAAGGGCGAAAAACAGGATGAGGCCAAGGCGGCCGGCGCCGACTTCGCCGGGTTCGAGGAACTGGTCGAGAAGGTGCAGGGCGGCTGGTTCGACTTCGACGTCGCGGTCGCCACTCCGGACACGATGTCGGCGGTGGGCAGACTGGGCAAGGTGCTGGGGCCACGGGGGCTGATGCCGTCGCCCAAGACCCAGACCGTAACCTTTGACGTCGGTCCGACGGTGAAGAGCCTGAAGGCGGGCCGCATCAAGTACCGGACCGACAAGACGGGAAACATCCACGCGCTGGTGGGCAAGGCGTCGTTCGACCTGGACAAGCTCAGCGAGAACGTCCGCAGCTTCGTCGCCGAGGTCGTTCGGGCCAAGCCGGCCACTGCCAAAGGACAGTTCGTGCGCAATGTCGTGCTGTCTTCAACCATGGGGCCGGGCGTGAGAGTCGACGTCCGCGAGTTCCTTGAGACGGCCAGGAAGGAAGCCTAGACATGCCCAAGCAAGTCAAGATCGATGAAGTCACCGGGCTGAAGGAGAGAATCGGCCGAGCGTCGGCGCTCTACTTCCTTGACTTCACCAAGCTCACCGCCAACGATTTCAACACGCTCCGCCGCAAGCTGGGCGAGTCGAAGGTCGCGGTCCGGGTCGTGAAAAACCGGCTGGCGCTCAGGGCGCTGACCGAGAGCGGGGTGCCGGCCGAAATCGAGAAGCTCCTTGCCGGACCCACGTCGCTGGTATTTGCCGACGACGACCCGGTCGCGCCGGCAAGGACCATCCGGGAGCAGATGAAGAGGATGGCCGCCCTGAAGGTCAAAGGCGCCTACCTGGACCGGGTGCTTTATCCGGCGAACAAGTTCGATTTCATCGCCGGGCTGCCGACCAAGAACGAGCTGCGCGGCGAGGTCGTCGGCGTGCTCCAGGGCCCGATTTACGGACTCGTGACGACCCTCGACGGGCTCCTTTCCGAGCTCGTCCGGGTGCTCGACCAGGTCAAGGACCGGCCGGCGCCGGCGGTTGCGGAGTCCGGGCAACTGGCGGCGTGAGATGGAGAATTGCTGCTTCAAACGACGGATCGATAGGTATGCCGCAGTATCTCGCGGCGGTGCAAAATTCCAGGAGGATTGATGGCGGAAACCAGAATCCAGCAGGTCGTCGAAACCATCGAGGGCCTGACAGTTACCGAATTGGCAGAGCTCGTTAAGACACTGAAGGACAAGTTCGGCGTTTCGGCTCCGGCGTTCGTGGCGGCCGGCCCGATGCCTGCGGCTGGCGCCGCCGCCCCGGCGGAAGCCAAGGCCGAGGAACAGAGCGAGTTCACTGTGACGTTGGTGTCGGTCGGCGACAAGAAGATCCAGGTGCTAAAGGAACTGCGCGCGGTCACCCAGCTAGGGCTGAAGGAAGCCAAGGACATCATCGACAAGACCCCAAGCGTAGTCAAGGAGAACGTGTCGAAGGAAGACGCCGCCAAGATCAAGGCGAAGCTCGAAGAGGTAGGCGCCAAGGTCGAGGTAAAGTAGAAGCGGCGCGTGACGAGCGTCGGCATCGCGGCCCGTAATTCGCAGGCGGTTTGTCCTGGTATCGACCGATCACGGGGAGGCTTGCAGGATGGAACAGCTAGACTTCTCTAGGGGCACCACTCACTTAGAGGTCCCGAGCCTGCTTTCACTGCAGCTCGATTCGTTTCGGGAGTTCGCCCAGTTCGACACCGAGCCGGCGCGGCGCGAGCCGCACGGGCTGGAGGGTGTGCTGCGGGAGACGTTCCCGATTGAGGACGCGCACAAGAACTTCCGGCTCGAATACGTCGGGTACAGCTTCGGCGAGCCGAAGTACTCGCCGGACGAGGCCATGGCCAAGGGCGTTAACTACTCGATGCCGCTCAAAGTCGTGTTCCGGATGGTCAAGAAGGAGTTCTCCAGCAGCGACGCGCAAGCCACGCCGGCAGGCGAGAAGGTCAAGGACATCCTCGAGCAGGAGGTATTTGTCTGTGAGCTGCCCTGGATGACCGCCAGCGGCACGTTCATCATCAACGGGGTCGAGCGGGTGATCGTGAGCCAACTGCACCGGTCACCGGGCGTATACTTCTCCCGGGACGGCGACGAGTTCTCGGCGTTGCTGGTTCCCTTACGCGGCGCCTGGTTCGAGCTGGTGGTGGACAAGCACAATTCGATGGTCGTCTTGCTGGACCGGAAGCGGCGGATTTCGGCCGCGACCTTCATGCGGGCCATCGGCTACTCTCACGAGGACATCATCGAGAAGCTCTTTCGGGTCGCCCTGAAGCCGTTTGCGCCCGGGCAGGTCATGGCCAAGGACATCAAGTCCGAGACCGGGGAATCGTGGGCACGCGCCGGCGAGTACGCCACTGAAGGGTTGCTCGATTTCCTGTCGTCCAAGGGCGTTGCCGAAGGTCACGTTGTGGACGGCAACCCGGCCGGGCTCGACATCATCGCCAACACGCTTCGCTCCGACCGCACCACGTCAAAGGAAGACGCCATCAAGCGGATCTACTACCGGCTGCGCTCGATTGCGCCCCACTCGATCGAGCTGGCCGAGTCGGTGATCCTGGGCATGCTCTTCGACCGTAAGCGGTTCGACCTGGGCGCGGTTGGCCGGTACAAGCTCAACCAGCGGCTGATGGCGAAGGTGCCGCTGGCGGAGACCGGGCTCCTGCAGAAGGACGTGCTGGCGATCGTTTCGCACCTGCTGTTGTTCGCCGGTGAAGGGCGGCTGTACCAGATCCGGTACCAGGCGGGATCCACCGACGAACGGGACAAGGCGTTGGCCGAGCTGAAGGAACACGAGCTGCTGCCCGACCGGTATCACTGGTACGAACGCCGGGCCGAACTCGAGGTGACTTTCTACGACGAAGCCCGCGGCAAGCAGGCCGAGAAGGTCATCGCCGCGAAGGGCAGGCGGATGGTGGCTGAGCCGGTGCGTTATCAGGCCGATGACGTCGATCACCTTTCCTCCCGCCGGGTGAAGCGTGTGGGCGAGTTGCTGGAGAACCAGTTTCGCGTCGCCCTGCTGCAACTGGCCCAGAACATCCGGGAGCGGGCGGCCTTCATCGACGACAGCCTGCTGACTCCTCAGGAGCTCGTGAACACGCGGGTGGTAGCGAACGCCATCATGCAGTTCTTCACCCAGAGCCAGCTTTGCCAGTTCATGGAGCAGACCAATCCCTTGACCGAGCTGACCCACAAACGGCGGATCTCGGCGCTGGGCCCTGGTGGCCTGACCAAGGAGACGGCGGGTTTTGAGGTGCGCGACGTCCATTACTCGCACTACGGACGGATCTGCCCGATTGAGACCCCGGAAGGACCGAACATCGGTTTGATCTTGACCGTGGCCACCTACGGTAGGGTAGACCAGTACGGTTTCATGACTACGCCCTACTGGCGCGTGAGCGACGGGAAGGTGATGGTCGGCAAAGGCCGGGAGGTCTACTTGAACCCGGAGGAGGAGGACCACTACGCAATCGCCCAAGCCACCAGCGAATTGACGCCGGACCACCGCTTCGCGGAGGAAGGTGTCATCTGCCGGCGCAAGGGCGATGTGGTGACGTTGCCGCCCGACCAGGTCGACTTCATGGACGTGTCACCCAAGCAGATCTTCGCGCCGTCGACAGTGATGGTGCCGTTCCTCGAACACGACGACGCGGACCGGGCCCTGATGGGCGCGAACATGCAGCGCCAGGGCGTGCCGCTTCTGCTGCCTGAGAAGCCACTGGTCGCGACCGGTGTTGAGGGCAAGTTCGCGGCCGAGTCGGGCGCCGTGCTGCTCGCGCCGGAAGAGGGAGTGGTCACGCGGGTCGATGCGCGCAAGGTCGTGCTGCGTACCGAGGGCGGGCCCACCGAGTTCAAGCTGAGGAAATACAGGAAGTCAAACCAGTACACCTGTTTGTCGCAGCGGCCGGTGGTCAGGGCCGGGGACCGAGTGAAGAAAGGCGATTTGCTGGCGGACGGGCCGGCTACCCAAGACGGCCAGCTCGCGCTGGGACGCAACGTGCTTGTCGCGTTTGTGCCGTGGCGCGGCTACAACTACGAAGACGCTATCATCGTCTCCGAGGAACTGATCAAGGATGACGGTTTCACTTCGGTGCAGATCCTCGAGTTCGAGATCCAGGCCCGCGAGACCAAGCTGGGCTCGGAGGAGATCACCCGCGACATTCCGGGCGCGACTGAAGACGAGCTGCGCAACCTTGACGAGTTCGGCGTGATTAGGCTCGGGGCCGAAGTCGGCCCCGGGGACATCCTGGTCGGTCGCATCACGCCCAAGGGCGAAACCGAGTTCACGCCTGAGGAACGGCTGCTGCGCGCCATCTTCGGCGAGAAAGCGGCCAATGTCCGCGATACATCGTTGCGCGTGGAGCCGGGCGTGTTCGGCGTCGTGATTGAGCAGAGGATTCTCTCCCGCAAGCTCGGTGACGCGATGAACCGGCGACTTGAAAAAGAAAGGGTGGCCGAAGCCGGTCACCGCTACGACCTGAAGAAGGAGTTCCTAGAGGAGCGACGCGACGAGCGGCTGCGTTCCGTGCTGCGCGGGCAGAAGGCGGCGGCCAACGCCAAGGACGGCCGCGGCAAAATTCTGCACAAGGCGGGGCAGCCGATGACCGACGAGTTTCTTCGCTCCGAGGAGTTCGCTGACCTCCGGAACATCGAGCAACTCGTGTCGAGCCCCAAGCTGCAAATGGAGATCCGGGCGGCAGTGAAGGACTATGAGGACGGGCTGGCCGAGGCGGACAGCGAGCGGAGGCAGGATATCGAGCGGGTTTCGCGCGGGGACGAGTTGCCGCACGGCGTACTGAAGTGGATAACGATATTCATCGCTCAGAAGCGCAAGCTCGCAGTGGGCGACAAGATGGCCGGCCGCCACGGCAACAAGGGCGTGGTCTCGAAGGTACTGCCGGTTGAGGACATGCCCTACGTCTCGGTCGAGGCCGAGAGCAAGGAAGCGAGCGAGACGCTCCGCGGTATGCGCGGCCTGCCGGTGGACATGATTCTGAACCCGCTCGGCGTGCCGTCCCGCATGAACCTCGGTCAGGTCCTGGAGACCCACCTCGGCTGGGCAGCCAAGGTGCTCGGCTACCAGGCGCTGTGCCCGGTGTTTGAGAGCGCGACGCCGGAGGAGATCAAGGCCGAGTTGCGCAAGGCCGGCCTGCCCGAAGACGGCAAGATCGTGATGTACGACGGCCGGACTGGCGAGCGGTTCGGCGGCAAGGTCACGGTCGGTATGATGTACATGGTCAAGCTCATCCACATGGTGGACGACAAGATCCATGCCCGCTCGACCGGCCGCTACTCGCTCATCACCCAGCAGCCGCTGGGCGGCAAGGCGCAGTTCGGCGGCCAGCGGTTCGGCGAGATGGAAGTCTGGGCGCTGGAGGCATACGGCGCGGCGCACGCGCTCCAGGAGATGCTGACGATCAAGTCCGATGACGTTGACGGCAGGAGCGCGCTCTACGAGTCGTTGATACGCGGCAAGAACCCGCCCCGGCCCCGGACGCCGGCCTCGTTTGCGGTGCTCGTCAAGGAACTACAGGGGCTGGGTCTGGAGCTCATCCCCGAGCGGGGAAAGGAGACCGCATGATCTCGGACCGGGATTTCTTCGACTTCGACTCCCTCAGGCTGCGGATTGCCTCGTCCGAAACGATCCGGAGCTGGTCGAACGGCGAGGTAATCAAGCCCGAGACCATCAACTACCGGACCCAGAAGCCGGAGCGGGATGGGCTTTTCTGCGAGCGGATATTCGGGCCGGTCAAGGACTACGAGTGCAACTGCGGCAAGTACAAGAAGATCCGGTACAAGGGCATCGTCTGCGACCGCTGCGGAGTTGAGGTGACTACCTCGGCGGTCCGCCGGCAGCGGATGGGGCACGTCGAGCTGGTCGTGCCGGTAGCGCACACCCTCTTCTATCAGGTCCCGCCTTCCAAGATCGGGTTGATGCTCGCCCTTTCCATCAACCAAGTTGAGACAATCCTGAACTACGAGGCCTACGTCGTCATCGAGCCCGGCAACTCGCCCTACAAGAAGATGGACCTCATCACCGAGGAGGAGCTGAAAAAGGTCGGTCCCAAGTCGGAGGGGTTCGAGGCGGCCGGCGGCGCGCCGGCCCTCAAGACGCTACTTTCCCGGATTGAGCTCGACGACCTGGCTGCGGAACTGCGCGCAAGAATCAAGCACGAGACCTCTCGCCGCTTCAACTTGCTCCGGCGGCTGCGTGTGGTCGAGGCGTTCCGCGCATCGGGGGCGCGTCCGGAATGGATGATCCTCGATGTGCTGCCGGTGATCCCGCCGGACCTGCGGCCGCTGGTGCCGCTCGAAGGCGGCCGCTACGCGACGTCAGACCTGAACGACCTCTACAAGCGGGTGATCGTCCGCAACAACCGGCTCAAGCATCTGCTTTCGATCCGCACGCCCGACATCATTCTCAAGAACGAGAAGCGGATGCTCCAGGATGCGGTTGATACGCTTTTCTCCAACGAGACTAGGCCGCGGCCGGTCCGCGGACGCGGCAACCGACCTCTCAAGTCACTCTGTGAGGCGCTGCGGGGCAAACAGGGCCGGTTCCGCCGCAACCTGCTTGGTAAGCGCGTGGACTACTCGGGCCGCTCGGTCATCGTCGTCGACCCGTCGCTCAAGCTTCACCAGTGCAGCCTGCCCAAGGAGATGGCACTCGAACTGTTCAAGCCGATGATCCTCAGGAGACTCGAAGAACGCCGCTTGGCGGAGAGTGAACGCGGGGCCAAGAGCATGTACCGGCGCGAGGCGCCGGAGGTCTGGGAAGTGCTTGAGGAAGTGACCAAAGACCACCCGGTCATGCTCAACCGCGCGCCTACCCTGCACCGGGTCTCGGTCGAATCGTTCTTCCCGATTCTCGCCGAACACCGGGCGATCGGCATCCACCCGCTCGTGTGCCCGCCGTTCAACGCCGACTTCGACGGGGACACGATGTCGGTGCACGTGCCGCTGACGCCGGAGGCGATACTCGAGGCGTCGGTGCTCTTGCTCTCGTCGCACAACATTCTGTCGCCGGCGCACGGACGGCCGCTGATGACGCCGTCGCAGGACATCGTTATCGGAGTCTACTACATCACCAAGAAACGATCGGACCGGGCCGAGCCGGTCGGTTCGTTCGCCGACTTCGAGACCGTCCATTCGGCCTACGATCTGGGCGAGCTCGACATCCACGACCCGATCAATTTCCAGTACGAGGGCAAGGTGCACGACTCGACCGTGGGCCGGGTGCTGTTCAACGAAGTTCTGCCCCGCGAGCTCCGGTTCGTAAACGAGGATTTTTCCAAGGACAAGCTGGTGGCGCTGGTAGACACCTGCAGCCGGACCTTGGGACTTGAGGCGACCGCGCGGCTGCTTGACGCCGTCAAGGACATCGGGTTTGAGCAGGCGACCCGGTCCGGGCTATCCATCGGGGTGGATGACGTCGTCGTGCCAAAGGAGAAGTACGAAATCCTCGAACGGAGCGAGCGGGATCTGAAGAAGGTGCACAGGGCGTACGACCGCGGCCTGATGACCGACTCGGAGAAGTACAACCTCGTCGTCAATACCTGGACCCTGGCGACGGCGGAGGTCGAAGAGGCCCTAATGAAGCGGCTGAGCGAAGACCAGGGCGGCTTCAACCCGGTGTTCATGCTCATCGACTCGGGCGCTCGCGGCTCGCGCACCCAGGCTGCCCAGATTGGCGGCATGCGCGGACTGATGGCGAAGCCGCAACGCCGGTCGGTCGGCGAGGAGGTTATCGAGACGCCGATCAAGAGCTCGTTCCGCGAGGGCCTTTCGGTGTGGGAGTACTTCATCTCGACCCACGGCGCGCGCAAGGGACTGACCGACACGGCGCTCAAGACCGCCGAGGCCGGGTACCTGACCCGCCGGCTGGTTGACGTGGCGCAGGACGTCGTCATCACGATTGAGGACTGCGGCACGATTCTCGGGCAGGAGGTCACGGCGCTGCGCGAGGGAGCCGACGTCGTCGAGCCGCTGTCCGAGCGCATCGCCGGCCGGTTCTCGCTCGACGACGTGGTTAATCCGGTGTCGGGCGAGGTAGTCGTCAGCGCCGGCGAGGAGATCAGCGACGAGGCGGCCGAGGAGATTGAGAACTACGGCATCGAGTCGGTGCGCGTCAGGTCGGTCTTGACCTGCGAGGCGCGCTCCGGCCTTTGCGTCAAGTGCTACGGCCGGAACATGGCGACCGGGCAAGTCGTCGAAATCGGCGAGGCGGTCGGCGTGGTTGCCGCCCAGTCCATCGGCGAGCCGGGCACCCAGCTTACACTGAAGACCTTCCACGTCGGCGGCGTCGCGTCGCGCGTGGCCGAGCAGACCAAGGCAACCGCCAAGTTCGCCAGCAAGGTGAAGTACGAAGGGCTGGTGACGGTCAAACGTACCGATGGGGAGACCGTGGCCCCGGACCAGGGTCGGCTCGTGCTCGTCGCCGCGGACCGCATGGTTCCGTTCAACGTGCCGGCCGGCGCAACCGTCAGGGCGCACGACGGCCAGGAAGTAAAAGAGGGCGACACGCTGTTCGAGTGGGAGCCCTACTCGATACCGATTCTCGCTCGGTCCAAGGGTCAGATCTCATATTATGACGTCGAAGTGGGCGTGACCCTGCGCGAGGACATCGACGAGCGGACCGAGCGGATGCAGCGCATCATCACCGAAGACCGCGGCCACCGGCTCCACCCGCGCATCGCCATCGTCGGGGGGAAGGGCAAAGTGCTTGAGTCGCACGCGCTGCCGGCCGGGGCCTACCTCGTGGTCGAGAACAAGTCCGAGGTGCTGCCCGGCGACACCCTGGCCCGACTGATGCGCGAAATGGGACGCACTCGGGACATCACCGGCGGGCTGCCCAAGGTGGCCGAGCTGTTCGAGAAGCGGGTCAGAGAACCGGCGACGATATCAGAAATCGACGGGACCGTTCACGTCGGCGAGCCGCGCGAGGGCATCCGTGAGGTCAAGGTTGTCTCGGACGGCGGCACCGAGAAGGAATACGAGATACCGTACGGCAAGTACCTGCTGGCGCAGAGCGGCGACCGCGTCAGCGCCGGGGACAAACTGTGCGAAGGTTCGGTCGACCCGCACGACGTGCTCAGGGTGCGCGGGTGGCTGGCGGTGCAGGAGTTCCTCACCAACCAGATACAGGCAGTGTACCGGCTGCAGAAGGTGAAGATCAACGACAAGCACATCTCGGTCATCGTGCGTCAGATGCTGCGTAAGGTCAAGATCGAGGATGCGGGCGACTCGAACTTCATCGAGGGCGAAATCGTCGAACGCAGGCGGCTATACGACGAGAACCAGAAGCTGATCGCCGAGAACATGCGGCCGGCCAGCTTCCAGCCGATACTCCTCGGCATCACCCGGGCCGCGCTCCTGACCGAGAGCTACCTCTCGGCGGCGTCGTTCCAGGAGACGACGCGGGTCCTGTCCGAGGCGGCGATTTCGGGCAGAGAAGATAAACTCAGAGGATTGAAAGAGAACGTAATCGTCGGCCGGCTGGTACCGGCGGGTACCGGCTATCGGGAATTCGCGCGCATCAAACTCGCCGCCGAGGAATCGCAGGAGAACGTAGAGGAGGCATTATAGCATGCCGACAGTGAACCAGCTCGTCCGCAAGCCGCGGAGGGCAATCCACAGCCGGTCCAAGACACCGGCACTCATGGGCAACCCCCAGAAGCGCGGAGTCTGCACGCGGGTCTACACGACCACGCCCAAGAAGCCGAATTCCGCCCTGCGCAAGGTCTGCAAGGTGCGGCTGACCGGCGGGTACGAAGTCACCGCCTACATACCGGGCGAGGGCCACAACCTGCAGGAGCACTCGATCGTGCTGGTGCGGGGCGGCCGCGTCAAAGACCTGCCGGGCGTCCGCTATCACGTGGTGCGCGGCGTGCTCGACACCACCGGCGTCGACGGCCGGCGTCAGGCGCGCAGCCAGTACGGGGTGAAGCGGCCCAAACCGGGCGCGGCGTCGTAAGGGGCGAGTATGTCACGACGACGCACTGCCGAGGAGCGGCCGATAGCTGCGGACCCGCGCTACGGCTCGACCTTTGTAACCAAGTTTGTCAACAACCTGATGTGGGCGGGCAAGAAGACCACGGCCCAGCGCATCTTCTACGGCGCGCTCGACCTGGTCCAAGAACAGGCCAAGGAGGACGGCTACGCCGTCTTTCAGAAGGCGATGAACGCCGTGAAGCCGGTGCTCGAAGTAAGGCCGCGCCGGGTCGGCGGCGCCACCTACCAGATTCCGATGGAGGTGAGGCCCAGGCGGCGCGACGCCCTCGCCATCAAATGGACCATAATGGCGGCCCGGGCCCGCAACGAGCACACGATGACTCAGAGGCTCGCCGGCGAGTTCCTCGACGCCAGCCGCAACCAAGGAGCTGCGGTCAAGAAAAAGGAAGACGCGCACAAGATGGCCGAATCCAACCGCGCCTTCGCCCACTACCGCTGGTAGCGAGCCGGAACCAGCTCCTGCGACCTTGACGCGGCGAGTTCTCATTCGCCGCGTCCGCTTTCCGGCAGAACGTGGAAAGCCCGCCTTGCTCGGGGTCTAGTAGATGACCCGGGCCGACACCGGTCTGTGGTCACTTGGACGCAGACCGCGATCGTCGGCGCCTCCTGCCTGCGCGTATGCAGGTCGCAGGCAGGCGTCTCGACTACAGAGGACCCCAGACGCAGTTGGAGGTAGCCGGTGCCCGACACCAGTGATGGAGTGACGAGAATATGGTCGACAAGCTCCGTCGACGACTGTCCCTCCTTCATCGGGTCCGGAAACTCCACAGTCCAGGCGGCGGCCTGGGTCTGAGCATCCATTGCGTGGGTCAGCAGCTTAGCCGGCTCAAGGAAGGAGCCGCGCAACTCGTCAACGATGTTGTAGAGCAGGTATTCGGCTTCGATCTCATCCGCGAACGGGCCGTCATTGAAGTCCCCTATGAGCATGATTCCAGCCGGGCCGCCGCTATTGGCCAGCCGGGCGTCGACGTATCTTCGCAGCAGTCCGGTCTCTGCAGAGAGCTTCTGTCGAGCGTCCAGGGCCTCAAGGACAGCCGCTTCGTCTCGATTGTCCCACTGCTCCTTGGTCTTGAGCTTCGAGAACTTGGACTTCGTATGGACGATGAGTATCTCCAGCACTCGACTCGGTCGGATGAGGTCTTCAGACTCAGGGCGAGCGGGACTCGGTCGAACCGGTGTTTCTTCCTGTCCTCCTTCTTGAATTTCACCCGGAGATAGTAGTAGAAGTTCGACCTCAGCATGCGCAGCGCATCGTCCTCGGGCGGTGCCGTGACGCGACTTGCCAGCGGCCGGCGGACCAGCGCAAAGACGGACTGCCAGCGCTCGTTGGATTGGTAGGTGGCGTGCTTGTCGCCGGTGTATTTCTCGACGAAGAGCTCCATCTGGGCATTGAGCGGCGGCCCCTCCTCGATGCCGATGATATCAGGGTCCACTTCTCTGATTACCCCGGCAATACGCTTGCATGGCCCGGGAACGTCGGCTATCGGTGCCAACTTGATACCACTCCTCAGGTTCTTGCCGGGGAAAGACGCCGGGATCTTTCCGTCCCAGTCCTTCCATTGGGCACCGAAGAGGGATGCCATCCACTCACAGTTGAACGCCGCCAGTTTGAGTTCAGGCACGGGCACTCCTTTCTTTCATGTCACACAGATGGCTGTTGAAACCCGCCGCAGTACACCATCGAGACGGTGCCTCGGGCATCGGGGCCCTTCGGGCATCTCGTTCGTTCATCTCCAAGCAACCCCTGCGTGCCAGACTTCAGCCGGCACGCATCAAGAGCTTGGAGCGCGTTCTGCACATCTGAGGCACACGCATCTTCAGTGCCAAGGAACGACGGAACGCAGATGCGTAACTTACGTGAAGCGGGCGGGTGAGGAGTGTATCCGTTCGGTGACAAGTGCTGCTGGATTTGCCGCCGCCGGCTGGGTCAGTCCGCAATCGAGAATCGACTGGGAGGAAGATGAGGGACGAGGGACTGGGGACTAGGGACCAGCCGCGTTCCATCAGCCGTTCGCCGTCAGCGGTAGGCTGTTCGGGCTTGTGCTGGCTGTGGGCTTGAGGTTTGTGGCTTGAAGCTCGCGGGCTACGCCCGCGACAATCTGCAATCTACAATCGGCAATCTCAAATGCCTGTGGCGCGGCGGATTGAGAAAGGCCGTGTCCCCGAAACTCCCGGAACTCAAGATGCCCGCGGGCGGAATTGGGGCGCGGCCCGATGCCCGTGCCGCGCGTCGGGTTGATATGGGCGTGTCCCCGAAACTCCCCGAAGTTCCAGATCACTGAGGAGGATCGTATACTGCGCCCATGAACAATATCGCGCCGGACCACGTGTCGGTGATGGCGAAGAAGAACGGGTGGTCGGCCTTGACCACATCAGGCACACCGCCGACCACGCCGAAGGCCATCACGGCGACTGCCTTGGCGCCGGCCTCGTTGACCTCCACGTGCGCCGCGTGCCTCGCATCGCCGAACCACACCGGTTGTAGCGGTGATTCGGCCACCATGGGCGCGAAGTTTGCGCGCCCAGAGTCGAACGCGCTCTCTATGCCGAGCGCTGACAGAGGACCTTTGAGGCTCGCAGCGTACTCGATGGTGAAACGGGGCAGCCCTACCACTATTTCGGCAGTCTGGAACTCAGCCATCCACTTGCGCCAGTTGTCATCGTTGAGCTTCTTGAGGAACTCTGGCAGGCCGAGTGTGTCGTCAGGCACGAACACGTACATGCAGAATCTGCGGTTCGCGAACGGCGGCGCGACTGCCGAGAAGCTGTCCGTTCGCAGGCAGTCGAAGTCCTCCTCGTGGAACATCATCTGCCGCTCGACTCGGCTGCCGTCCATAAGGTGGAAGTGCTCTGCTTCCGTGTACCTCGGGCTGAATGGCTTGGCCCACTTGCCCTGGAAGCGGACGGCGCTGAGCAGCAGGCCAACGTCAGTTGGTCTCAGGGAGCCTACCAAGTTCGGGATAAGGCCGTTAGTCTTCTCGGCAGCCCAGCCGTTGATCTTCTTGATCGCCGAGGGACTGGCGAAGTCCAGCGTCTTTGCTGTCGCGGCGTAGTCTCGTCCGCACAGCGACAGGAACTGCCTTCTGAATTCCAGCCCCTTGCGTCCCCACAGCGAGTTGGCGATGCTCAGTTTCACGGGCCCGTGCAAGCCCGGAAGAGACCTGAGCAGCGCTGCGTTAGCACGGTTGACGCTGTCAAGCCCGCACCCAAGTGCGGACACTATTTCTTCTTGGGTCTTGCCGCCTGCGCCGTTGGCGGCCATCGCCAGGCACAACTCGACTGCTGCCGGGGAGATAACCACGTTCTCGTTCGCTGAATCCGGCGCAAGCTGAGCAAAGAGCCGGAACGCGAACTCACGCGTGTTCGCCAGACTGGTGACGTCAGACCTCTTCGGTTGTCGCGAGCATCCCAGCACCGCGGCGGCAACGAACAACAGGGCCGCAGACATAGCGGTCAACTTGGTGGTACGTAGAGCGGGTGACCAACGGGTGGACGACACTACGGACATACTAGGACTTGCGGGCGGGGGTGTCAACTTGAATGCCGAACGCCGAACTCCGACCGACAATCTACAGTCAGGATTCGAGATGCCCGCGGGTGGAATCGGGGCGTGCCCGATGCAATTCCCGCGCGGCGGATTGAAATAAGTAGTCCTCCATACTCCCGAGTGATCGCCCGGACTAGTCGAGCACAACCAGCCTGCGGACGACGCAAGCCCCTGGACTCTCTGCGCCGGACTCAGAGCCTGTCCTGACGAAGTAGGTCCCGGGCACAAGGTCAGTCTTGGCCGTCCGGACGAACCGGCCGGAACGGTCAAAGACATCGGCCCGCCGAAGCCACGGCGGCTGAGCCTTCCCGCTCCGCAGCACTAACGCGAATCCGTTTGGGTGCTCTTCGCGGGCTACGGCACCGCGCGCTCGCCCGGCGCTGTACATGGTTGCCAGGTCAACCGCCCTCTTAGCGTTGACCTGCCCATAGCCGTACTCTTGGTCCCGACCGGGGTCACCCAGGTCAACCGCGGACGCGTCGAGTATCGCCCGCACCTCGTCTGCGGTCAGGGCGTTATCTACCGCCAGTACCAGCGCGGCCACGCCTGATACCTGCGGCGCGGCCATCGAGGTGCCCTGCGCCTCCACGTACGTGCCGCCGGTTGCGCAGGATATGATCTCAACTCCGGGAGCAACCACCTCCTGCTCCGGACCGTAGCTCGAGAACTCCGCAAGCTTCGACTCGGGTTCGGTCGCTCCCACTGCGACGCACTCACTGTACGCGGCCGGGTATCCTATCTCCTTTCTGCCGTCGTTGCCCGACGCGGCCACTATCGTCACCCCCAGTTGCTGCGCGTACTCGCACGCCGCCTCTACTGCGCCGGACGGCCAGGGCGAGCCGAGACTCAGGTTGATGACCTTGGCGCCATGGTCAGCCGCCCAGGCAATCCCGGACGCGACGTCTTCCTCGCGACCCGAGCCGGAGTCGCACAGGACCCGCACCGACAGCAACTGGACGAGCGACAAACCGGCAATCCCTTCGGAGTTGTCCCGGCCGGCGGCGATAATGCCCGCGACATGGGTGCCGTGGAATGCATCCGGCAGGTT
>Ga0172366_10001745_pt1 | contig 17017 bp, 19 predicted proteins | sample LakKivSesite69cm_FD_114533 | JGI IMG/M metagenome (GOLD analysis project Ga0172366, IMG submission 114533) | Sediment microbial communities from Lake Kivu, Rwanda - Sediment site 69cm | ecosystem: Environmental > Aquatic > Freshwater > Lake > Sediment | place: Rwanda: Western Province, Lake... | reverse complement strand
GACGATCATTTCCTGCCACAGCGAGTATCTGGATACGTGTATGCATCCAAGTACAACGAGATAGACGTCAACCGGGCACTTGCCACGCAGATCCCCGATGATCCCGAGCTGGAGCAGATCCTCAAGCAATTCACCCTTGAAATACAATCGGATAAAAAAATGCAAGCCGATGGCCAGGACCAGAAATATCGAGACGTCGACGTCATGATGGCCACTAAAGCCACCGCCTTGTTCTCGGACAAGGCGAACCAGGTGGCATCGATCACTATCGTGAGTGGCGATGGTGATTTCGTTCCCGTCATTGACGCGGCGAAACATCTAGGCATCTACACGATCGTGTTCTCGTTCAAGGAGAACCTTGCCACGTCGCTCAAGATCAAGGCCGACACCTTCCGCTTGTTAAATAAACCGTCAAATCTCGATGCTTGAGTGTCGTTCCGCGCGGGAAAGCAAAGGGAAAGAAACTGAGGTGCACGATCGTGCTATAACTTGCTTCTTAATGATTGAATGATGCTTTCCGCCTCGGAAATGCCTACCTGTCTGCCCAGGAGCCGTGAAAGTCCGGCTGCTTCCTTCTCCCGGAAGGTGCGACCGCACATGTCGATGGAAAATTCCCTGTCGTCGGCACACGTTGCCATAAGACTGGCGAGGAATGAAGCGATAGCCGCGGCCTTCGGCAAGTCGAGGTTCTCGATAGAATCGGTCGACTGGTGGTAGTGCTGGTTGCGGCCGCAGCTCAAGAAGATAAACGGGCGCCCGTACAAGTGGAACACGTGGTGGTCGGACATGTCGCCAACCCTGTCGTTGGACGTGCAGAAGATTCTTATCTCGCGCTTGCCCCCCGCGGCCTCGATCACCGCATCATGGGCGGCCGTAGCGTATTCCGTGCCGATAGCAAACAAGCAATCCTCCAAGCCAGGAACCGGGACGCGATGCCCGGTGAGATCGAGGATGATCGCCACCTGGATCTCGTCGAGGGGCACGGGGCAATTCTCGGCGAAGAACGTCGAGCCCATCGATGCTTGATGGAAGTGCGGGGGCTCCTCGCAATCGAAGGCCAGGAACAAGATACTCCGGCCGTTCGGCAAGGGATGGCGATCGAAGTGCTCGGCGACGGCGAGCACTTGCGCCACTGCAGCAGCGTTGTCGTCCGCGCCCGGGGAAAACGAGAAGTGATCGTAATGAGCCCCGACGAGCACGTATCCCGGCCTTTTCCCCTCGATGATGCCCCCGGCATTCACGCCATGGATCTCACCGTCGACGTGTATCTCTTGGGTGAAGCTTTGTTTCCCGTCAAATAGAGGCACCAAGCCACACTTGCGAAACGTGTTAATGATGTATTCCCTCGCGACGCGGCTGCCGTCGGATCCTGGAACCCGTCCCTGGAGGGCCGGGTCTGCGAGGAACGTGACGTGTTCCCTCACGTCGAAATCACTCGTCATGTGTCCATTTCACCTGTTATTGATCTATTCTTCCCCGTTCACGCCATCGCGTGGTTCCCGCGTCGTCTCACTTGCCGGGCTCGACTCGGCCTCGCAATTGAACGGCACGTCGTTTATGCTCAAGGGAATCGTCGATTTCTTGACCAAGACATAATGCGCGTACACTGGATCCCGCTGAATCTTTTCCAGGATATCGAGGTACATCCGGATAGCATACTCGAAACCAGCCTTCAAGCCCCCCGACACGTTAAACAAGACTGTTAACATGACCGCGGCAGCCCGCTCCTCCGTTGGACTTGCGAAGCCCCTTGGCTCGGCGTGCTGGTCGAACATGATACAAGCGGCGCGGTATAACTTGTCGATGAATGCCAACAAAGCGCCTTGCGAATCCGACTTGGCGGCTGGCTCCAGTTTGATTATGACATCCAGCAATCCCCTCAAATTGATCGGTTCCTCTAGTAGTTTATCATCTTCCATAATGGTCCCCTCCGCGTCGTCTCGTCATTGGATGGTTTCGGTAAAAAGCCGCAAAACGCCTATTCGAATTCTCGAAGATCCTCGTTTTCCACGATCCAAGACACGGCACCCCCTAATATCCCCTGGGAATTTAACAAGGAATGGCGATCAACTTTTTTACTACGAACCGGGTACAATGGATTGCCATCCATTGTGTGCAATGGTGTTTGTGGATAAAATGAAAAATTTGGGATGATTATGAAAATCTACATGATCGAAAAGGGAGTTGAAAAGGAAATACCTGGTCTCGTTTTCACGACGGGCGACTCGTACATCGTCGATAACGACAGCATCATCTGGATCTGGCACGGCAAGAACGCGTCCGTCGATGAAAAAGGAGCAGCGGCGGCGATCGCGAAGAAGATGGACGACGCCCGCGGCGGCAAGCCGAAGGTCATCGCCATCGACCAGGAGGACAACACGCCAGACCACAAGAAGTTCAAGGAGCTATGCGCGGAGCAAGGCGGGCTCAAGATCGTCGACAAGGACCTCGCCGAGACGTTCCTCAAGAAGGTCGTGAAGGAGCACCAGCCACCGGCCTTGTTCAAGATCTCGTCCGAGGAAGCGGGCGGAAACATCAACGCGGTCGAGTTCGTGCAGGTGCCATTGAAGAAAGAAAGCCTGGATCCCGACGATTGCATGGTACTCTGGGTGCCCGAGATCAACACGAGTTTTATCTGGGTTGGCGACCAGAGTAACGTCAAGGAGCGCGTGCTCGCTGGGCAGCTTGCCAGGAAGTTCGACAAGGACACACCAGGCGTGCAAAAAGAGGTTTTCGTGGATCAAGGGAAGGAACCAGCGAACTTCATGAAATTCTTGAAATAATCTCCACTTTTTTCTCGGTAATAGGGTATGGAGCCAGTCGAGAAGCAAGGGTTCTGCATCTACTGCCACAAGCTAACGCGGTTCAATCCAAAGTTCCCGACTTGCACCACGTGTGGCGGGGCTTGTAGCATGACCACGAGGTTCTCGTCGACCGAGGATGCGGCCTCCTATTGCCACGGGTGCGGGGAGCCCGCATACGTGACAAGTAGCAATCCCCTCTGCGACGATTGCCGGAAAAAAACCCCTTAGGCACCACGTGCATGCACAGACTAGCAGAACGGAATATGCCTCGAAAGGCTATTTAGCCAACAAGGCAAACTATAGATAAACGTCATTCTATCACGAGGCAAACACGATGGTGTACAACCTACCCGATTTGCGATACCAGGCCGCCCCGAGCGACGAGAAGACCCTCCGGCAGCACATGAAATCCTTCAAGCTCGCCCCGAAGTTTTCCGTGGGCATCTGGTACTTTGCACCCGGCGGAGGCCGGTTCCACGACCGATACGTGCCAGACAAGACCATTCCCGAGCGCATCGAGATGGCCAAGCAAATGGCCGACCTCGGCGTGACTGGCATCGAGGCTCACTACCCCGCCGAGATCAACGAGAACAACATCGATCTTTTCAAGGATCTCGGCAAGGCCGGCGTCAAGGTCGTCGGCGTGGCTTTCAGCCACTTCTACGACAAGGAATTCGAGTTCGGCTGCTTGTCAAACCCCAATCCAAAGGTGCGCGAGAAGGCGATCAAGATCGCCGAGGGCGGCCTCAAGATCGTGCAAGAAATCGGCGCCGGCGCGGCTATCTCGTGGCCGGGCATCGACGGTTACACGTACATGCTCGGTACGGTCTACCCGTGGATGTGGCAGACCTTCGAGAAGTCGCTCGCCGAGGCAATGGACCGCGTGCCCGGCGTCCGGGTCGCCATCGAGCCAAAACCCTACGAGCCCGCTCCCAACAACATCTACCGAACGACCGCGGAAGGCATCCTCGCCGCGCAGCGTATCATGGGGCTTTTCAAGAACGAGAAAAACGTGAAGCTCGTCAGGGACGGACATGCGTTGGTTGGCCTCAATCCCGAGATCGGCCACGTCACGATGGGCGGGGAGCCCCTCGCGGCGGCCTATAGCCTAGTCGGGATGCACGGCATGCTCGCCCACACGCACTGGAACAGCCAGCCCTTCGGCAATTATGATCAAGACCTCAACGTTGGCGTCGTCAACATTCAAGAGGCCCTCGCTCTCATGTACGTTCTCAAGATGATGGGATACAAAGAGTGGTTCGGCATCGACATCAACCCGGAGCGCATGCCCGTGCAAAAGGCCGTAGAGATCAACATCAAGGTCATCACCAAGCTCAACGAGCGGGTCGAAAGCCTGCCGCACGACCAGATCATCGACATCTACTTGCATCCGGACAAGCACCGTGGCGACCTGGAGATGATCCTTGCCCAGTACATCTGATTTCTCCTTCCTATATTGATATTCAAGGCAAATACGAGAGGATCCGGATTCCGTCGCTGAAATATTCCTTGCCATGACTGCCAAGCGAATCGATATCATCGTCATCTAGTTCCAGGCGCAATTTCGCGCCGGCGTTCCGCCACGGGCTCGTTGGAGGCGGCGGCTGGTTATGATTGATAAAAAGCGTTCTTTCTGCATCTGCCTCTGGTTCTATGATGCTGAGCTCGGTGGTGTCGAACCATTCAAATGTCCCGTCATCGTAGTCCGCGTGCACGTTGCCCGGCAAGTATTTCTTTACAATAGCGACGATTTTCATGTTCAGCGCCACGAGTATTGTTCAGGATCTTTTCCTCCTGGAAACCCGGCACTTCTCATCTTCCCCCCTTTTTATATCCCCTTGTTACACGGCATTCGCAAAGCACGATAGGCACTCTATTTCTCGGAAGGAATGCACGTTTCTAGCTATTCAAGCATAGTATAAACCAGAAATGATCGTGCGAGATGACACGCGATACAAAGGTGGCAAAAATGTCTGACCCAACAAAAACTGAAATCACGACGCCCACGGACGATGCAAAGTTGGTAAACAAGGACGATGATGCAGTCGACATCGTGCGCCGGATTTGGGTACCTGGCTGTGCATGTTCCGAGGGTTGTGGTGATGATGGCGAGGATAACGTCTCTATAACGTTCGAGATCCCAGGAGTGAAGAAAGAAGACATCGACTTGAGGATCATTCCCGAAGGCTTGCGCCTCGAAGCCAAGCGCGACAAGCACACGTCATACGTGAGCGAATATGCCTTTGCATGTGATGCTGATCCGGATCACGTGAAAGCCGACTACCACGAGGGCGTGTTGAACGTGGATATCCCTCTCAAGTGCAGGGATCCTTACGTGGACGGGAAGAAGATCGTGCTGTCGTGAACGGGCGCGTGTACCTTTGAACAACTTCCCTCCTTTTTTTAAATTAAAGCAGCTGGGTTGGAGCATTTTGTGGGGTAACGAGCATTGTTAAATATATGGGCAGTCTAAATCAACAAAGAGTTACATTCCCCTGAACACGGGGTGGGCCATGATGTCCGAACAAATCCAATTCACGAGCGAACCGGGAAAGAACGCGAAGCACGACGTGACCGTGTATGCACTGAGCACGTGCGGCTTCTGCAAGTCTTGCTTGAAGTTTTTACACGATAATGACGTGAAGTTCAAGTACGTCTATTACGATTTGCTGCATCCTGATGTCAAGAGCGCGGTAAAGGAGGAGTTGAACAAAAAATACAACGAGCGGCTCATGTTCCCTTTCGTTGTCATCGATGATGGGAAGCACGTCGTCGTTGGCTTCAAGGAAGATATGCTGGTTGAATTCCTGGGCTTGAAGTGATCTTTCCAACCATCGAAATCCTTTCATAATTCTTCTGCAATGTCTTCCAGTCAAGAGAATCAAGGTCTTATCCGTGCCTGGAAAAAAAACGAAGGAAAACGTGGTCACGTTCGTCACCATGACCGCGACCAAGCAAAATTGGAAATTGCATCCCGATAAAGAATTCCTCGACATGCTGATCGATGGCTTGATGACCAATTATAACCGGTACGCCTATTTCTCTTGCCCGTGCCGCGCTGCATCTGGTGTGCGAGAGAAGGACAGCGACATCATATGCCCGTGTGCGTACTGCGTTCCGGATCAAAAAAAGTATGGCCATTGCTATTGCGGGCTATATTTGACCCCAGAATTCGCTAAAACTGGCAAAAAACCTAAACCAATTCCCGAGCGCCGCCCTCCAGAGAAGGACACGTGAAATATTGACGATAGAAAAAAACACTACTTTTTCTTAATGGAGATCTCCAGCCCTTGCTCGTCGACCCCGATAGTGGCGGTCTTCTCGAAATATTTCTCGTCCGCCGTGAAGTCGAGGTAAGCCCCGGCATCCTTCTTGAACGAGTCCTGGTATGCGTTGTGCACGATGGCCAGCCCGCCCGGCTTGAGTTTCAGGTAGGCTTTCTTCAAGAACGTGTAGTTGATCCGCTTGTTATTCTCGCCGGTCTCGGGATCCTTCCCGTTCGCGTCCATGTAGACGAGGTCGAACTCGTTGTCCTTGAACCGCTTGATAGTCTCGAAACCGTCCTCGACATGCACCGTGAGGGGAACATCGCCCTTGATCTCGTTGAAGTTGTCCCTGCAGAGACGACCGTTATTCGGGTCGATCTCGACTGCCTCGAGCCTGGTGGCCGCGTACAGCTTCTGGATGGCAGGGCCGAACGACCACGCGACCGGGTTGCCCGTGAAGATGCCGAACCCGAAGATGCTCTTCGGCTTGAGGATGTAGCTGATGGCGTAGAGCAGCCGTTCCACGGGCGGGTTGATCGCGGTCCAGAAGATGAAGAAGTTTTCCTTCACCATGACGCGAAACTTTTCGAGGGCATCCATGTCGTATTTCGTGTCCTTGATGAACCCGAGCTTCGCGAGCTCCTCGAGCACGACGCCCACCTTCTCGATCTCCCTTTCCCTCGGCTCGTGCTCGATCTTGGTCTGCCCCTCGCGTTCCTTCGAATAGTAGTAGAACTTGTCCCACTCGGGACGGGTGATCATGTATCGCATGAAGCAGCACGTGTTCTGGCCCATTTAAAGAAATATTGAAAAAACGAGAATAGACCATTGTTCGGGGCCTTATTGCGAGATAATTCATTTCTCCGGCTGGAATTTCAAGGAATAGTGCCATCCGCTATCGAAGGTCTCGTTCACCATGCACTTGACGCACTTTGAATATTCCATGGCCGTGATTTCCAGGACCTCCCCGGATGGCTTGAGCCACACGATGTTGAAAACGATATCTGGGAATCCGATGCTACCCGACGCTGCCTCGCGTCCCTTGTAATCCACGTAAATTTTCGCCTTGGCTGCCGCGAATTCTGCCTGGATCTTGATGTCCGCCGGTGGCATCTCCCCCCCGGGCAGCACGATCTTGAGATCCTTGCCCTGGAGCAGCGGTGCCAGGGCGCGCAGCAACGCCATCGGGATGTTGCTTATGCGGATCTTGCGGCCGTGCTTGAGCTTGCGCTTGATCTCCTCGATTGCTTCCGTGGGCGTGGCAAAAACCGTGGATATCTTTTGCTCGTACTTCCCGTCGACGATGGGCATCTCACATCAAGCCTCCTTCGCGTTGTTGAAGCCGAGGTTGTAGAAGTTCACGAAGCAGCGGGTGCACTCGTCGTAGAGCATTTCGTCGACCACGTAGTGCAAGGTCTTCGGGTCCTCGAGCACCGAGAACGTCCTTTCCTCGTCGAGGATGACGCTGATCGATGGCACCTCCTGCCCCTTGTAGATCTTAACGACCTTCATGAGCGACTCGCGCCACTCGATGCGGAAGTTGTCTGTTTTTTGCTCCCCCGGGAACAAGACGACCCGCACTTGCGCGTCATCACGGAAAGCGTCGTTAATCCGGCGGATAAAGTCCGTCGTGGCGTTTGAAACCCAGACCGTCTTTGCTTTTCGGATCTCGTCCTTCAAGTTCTCGATACCAATGTCCATTTTCAAGATGACGAATTTCTCCTTCATTATGTTCGCTTCCTCCTTGAGCACCTCCTGGACCTGGGTCAGGAAAGTGTCTTGCTCCTTCCGGATCCTCTCGATCACGTCATCGGGCTGCGACGCCTTGAAGAGCAGCGGCGCGCCGCTGTATACCTTGATCCAGCCCTTTTCTTGCAGCGATTCGAGTACCTGGTAGATCTTCGTCCGCGGGACGCCTGATTTCTCTGCGAGCATCGTGGCACTGTTCAGGTGGAACCGGAGCAACGTCGTGTACACCATGCTCTCGTACTTCGACAGTCCGAGCTTGATCAGCTGGTCCTGGAGCGCCAACACGAGACCCTCGTGATGATGCGGGATATTTAATATGACGTAACCCGGCCAAATTACATTAACCTTGCAAGCCTCAATCGAACGGCTGTCGGAGGACAGTCTTGAGCTTCTCCGGGGCGACTCTCCGCGGGTCGCCCAAGTAGATCTCGTGGTGCTTGCCGCGCTCCGCGTGCCCGTTGTCCTTGATCCACTGGTGCATCTTCATGATGAGCGGCGCCTCAGCGTCGTAGGGCCCGATGTGGAGCGCCTGGACGCATTTTCCCTCGGCGAGATGCTCCAGCCGCACCTTGTCGATGGACGCCGGGTGCTTCTTCCGCTTCATCTCATCGATCGCCTTGGCGATGTCATCGTCGGGCACGTAGTCGGGCACGCGGGCCATCATGGTCCATTTCCATTCCGACTTGGGCGCCGTGCTGAACTTGCGCATATCGTCTATGTACCAGAGCCCTTCGAGGGGCGGGACGACGTAATCCTTCGCGGGATGCTTCTTCTTGAATGACATCTTCACGCCGTACGACACCGCGTACAGCGTCTCGATCGAGTCCTTGTACTCTTGCGTGGTGTTCGGGTCGCCCTTGCCGTCGACCATGAGGAATTTCATGTCCGGCACGTCGACCTCGTTTATCACGCCCGCCTTCCCGCTGTAGAGGGCTGGCTGTTCCTTCTTGAAATCCAGCTTTTTCGTCGTGCTCATTGCAGATCAATGCTTTCTTGAGCGCTCGCACCTTTGAAACATGTGTCACAGTGCCCGGCGACAGGGAGCGTGGCAAGCGACGAACAAGCGGGAACGCGTGCTGAAGGCCCTGGCTCACCAGGAACCAGACATGGTCCCCATCTTCAGCCTGGGGTTCGAGCAATCGTGCACCGCCTATGCTGCTTTCTTGAAAAGCCCCGAACGGAAGGCAGCATTGCTGAACCTCCCCGGCACAAGCGACATCACGGAGCCCCGGTTCTGGAACGCCGACCTTTGGGCCATGCACACGTGGAAGGAATTTACGAGCGAGTATTATCCCCCACCATCCGAATTCAAGGACGGATACGTGCTACACTTCACGGGTCGAGTCTACCGGGCTGAGATGACGGGCTCCCGCTCGGGCGTGCCGTTCCGCTGGTACCACGCGGGCGCGTTCACGTCGCCGGAGGTCGTCCACGCGTACTGGGATCAACATGGCAAGCCTGCCGATCTCATCGACGACACGCAAGACTATTCGCCACGCGTCTGGCAGAAATATGTCGACACGCTGGCACCGCACGTGTTTCCCATGGCATGGCTCACGCTCTCGATCCACGAGGGCCTATTCGAGGGTATGACCTTGCCCCGCATGGCATATTACATGAGGAAAAAGCCAGCTTTCGTCCACGAGGTCGCCGACGCGTTCCTCGACGCGAACATCGAGCTGGCCAAGCGGTTCGGCGAGGCCGGCGTCGAGGTGGTCTTTTACTCGGACGACTTCGCGGGGAAAGGCCGGTCGATCTTGTCACGTGCCGATTTCGAGGCCTTCATTTTACCGAGGTACAAGAAACTCTATGACGCGTGCAAGAAGCGGGGCATGCAGGTCATCCAGCATTCGTGCGGCCAGGTTGGCGAGTACCTGCCCTTGCTCGTGGACGCGGGCCTCGCCGGGATCCAGGCATTGGAGCAAGAAGCGGGGGTCGATCTCGCCGCGATCAAGGAAAGTCTTGGCGACCGCGTGACCCTCGTGGGAGGTATAGACTCGTCGCGGGTACTCAGCCTCGGCACGCCTGCCGACGTGGCAGCTGACGTGAAAAACTGCATGACAGCAGCTGCGCGGGGCGGTGGTTACATCGCGGGCCCGAGCCACTCGCTGCTCGACGTGCCATGGGAGAACGTGCTCGCGATGCGCGATTCGATCGAAAAATACCGCCGGTACCCGATCCGTTTCTGAGCAGCTGGTGGTTTTCTATTTCTTGATGCAAAGGCGGCTTCCGGTCCTGGCCAGGAAGCCCTCCTTCTCTAGCCGGGCAGCCAGCCGCGCTACTCTCTCTTCGGCCTCGCCAATGTCCTTAGCAATAACATCGATCTTCTTAGGCGAGCTAAGCAAGGACTTCAAGATCTTGCCCCGTACTTGACGATCCGAGCCCTTGAAAGGCGCTGCTTTCGATTTACCAGCATTGAGCCTGGCGGGATCCTTACCTGCTTTTTTCAAGAGGATCCCGTAGTCCATCAACGCATAATACCACTCGCGCGGGTTCTTTTTATCAATCGTCCTTTCGACGATGCCGAGGATCGCGGCATCGGTTGTCACGGGATCATCGTCGAAGAAGAAGTGGGTATAGACCGCTCGGACGTTGGTTTCTATGAACGGGACGGGCAGGTTGTATGCAAAGGTTGCGATGGATGCAGCAGTGTTCGGGCCGATGGAAGGGAAATCGTCGAGCTCGTCGACTGACGACGGGAGCTTGCCACCATGCTTCGACACGACTTCCTCCGCGGTGCGTTTCAAGGCGAGCGCTCGCCTGTTGTACCCGAGCCCGACCCACGCCTTGAGAACCGCGTCACTCGGTGCCGCCGCCAGGGCATTGAAGTCCGGAAACGCACTGATAAATGCCAGGTACTTGTCCACGACGCGGTCCGTCTGGGTCTGCTGGAGCATAATTTCCGAGACGAGAACCTTGTATGGATCGTTGTAATGCGATGGCTCGCGAAACGGGAATTTCCGGCCTCGATTGGAATAGTGCCGCTTGATGATATCTTGGAAGGCCACGACGACATCGGGCGTCAAGCCACTGGCCTTGTACAGCGACTTGAACCGGGCCACCTCGTCCGGGAACAGCTGCTGCTGCGTCGGCATCGGATTTTTCCAATAATTGGCACGTTTTTAGACTTGGCCGAATGGTGGATCATCGCCGAGGTGCAAGAAGACGATCATCGCCACGCGGGTCATCCCCGCATCTTTCATCGAGCGGCCGAACAAGTTCCTCGTCCGTGCGCGGTTGGATGGCGGGCAAGAGATCGAGGCGCACCTCGCGGATCCAGGCCGGTTGAAAGAGCTACTTTTTTCTGGTGCACGTGGTTGGGTCGTCCGGGCAATTGGCCCGAAGCGAAAAACATCGTATACCTTCATAGCTGTCGACCATGGCGGCACCATCGTGAGCGTCGACACCCGGGTGCCAAATAAATACGTGAAAGATTTGCTCGTTAGCAAGTATTTGTTTCCATTCGTGTTCGACACGATATTCCCCGAATTCAAGTTCGGGGAAAAAAGCCGGATTGATTTCATGGCAACGCACGGGACAATGAAATACCTTATCGAGGTGAAGAGTGTCACGCTCGTGGATGGGAATGTCGCCTTTTTTCCCGACGCGCCGACCACGCGAGGCACCCGGCACGTGCGTGAACTCATTGGATCTCAAAACCTGGGTTACAGCCCCGTGATCTTGCTCGTGATCCAGCGCGGCGATGCTGAATCGTTTAAACCTAACGCGCGCATGGATCCAGACTTTGCTGCAGCCTTTAACGATGCTGTAGAATGCGGTGTGGACATCAAGGCGTTCACGAATAAAACTTATATCGATAGCGATGGCACGTTGCGCATCGAGCCGCTGCATTTCGTGCCCGTCGATTCTTGAATCTATTTATTTATTCGTGTCCAAGAATGATGCATGCTCAGTTTTCGTGAAAGGATCCTCAAGATCTTCGCCGGCGAGCGTGTTGAGATCGTCTGGCAACCACGCATCCGGTTCTGGTACATGGGCAACAACGTGCAGGTCCCGCTCGCCAGGCAAGAAAAATCCTTTATCCGGCCCGATCCCACGATTCCGGCCAGCTTCTTCGGCATGGACCTCCTCGAGGTGCACGATGCACTCGGCGCGTCCATCAGGTATTGTGCCGAGAGCCTCGGAATAGGCATGTTCTCCACGTCAAACAAGAAAGGATTCACTTACAAGACGAGCGGCCATGTGGAAAAGGACGGAACACAAGTCACCGTGTTCGAAACACCTGTTGGCAGGCTCACGGAGAAACACAAGAATGGCTATCCGGTCGAGCATCCGGTGAAAAACGTCGAGGATCTCGAGGCCATGAAGTACATAATCTCCGAGCAAGAGTTCGGCTTCAACATTCATGGCTTCAATCTCGCCGAGGAAGTCCTCGAAGGACGAGGCATTGCCCAAGGATATTACCGGCGCTCGCCCTTCATGAGCTGCGTGCTCAGTTACCTCGGTTTCGAGACCATGGTTCTCTTCTTGCGGCGACACAAGCAAAAGACCGAGGAGTTCATGCGCTTCATCGGGGAATGGGATGACAAGATGTACGACATCCTCGTCGATTGTCCCGTGAAGGTTCTCAACTTCGGCGAGAACATCGATGCGAACCTGGTTCCCCCTCGATATTACAAGGACTATTGCATCCCGTATTACAACCGCCGGATCAAGCAGCTGCACGACGCCGGGAAATATTGCCACATCCACATGGACGGATCGCTCAAGGACTTGCTTCCCCTCGTGAAGGACACACATTTCGACGGCGTCGAGGCAGCGACGCCCGAGCCACAAGGCGACGTGACGGTCGATGAGATGAAGGAGGGCCTCGGCGACAAGGTGCTGCTCGACGGCATCCCGGCCACGCTCTTCATGAAAGAGTTCCCCGAGGGCAAGATAGAGGACACGACTCGGCGTCTCATCGAGCTGTTCGGCAGCAGGTTAATACTCGGCGTGAGCGACGAGCTGCCACCGAACGGCCAGATCGGCCGGTTCAAGAACGTTTCCAAAGTTGTTGAACAGATGAAGCCACATTGAAGAAAAAAAAGAGTTTTTCTCTTTCTAAAACTTGAGCGCGCCGCTCGTGACCATCTGGATGATGTTCATTATTTTCCCCGACTTCACGAGGTATTGACCGACCGGGAAGATGAAGTCGATGGCCTGGAACGCGCGCCTGATATGCCCGGCCATCTCCAGCCGTTCCGGCTCCGGCTTGAAGTCGGATGCCTTTGCTTGCTTGACAGTCTCGATCCATGCCTTCGGGTCAGGCTGCTGCAGCACGCCGTCGAGCGCGTAAATGCCAGTGTTCACCATTCCAGAGGCGAGCAGCGCACTGGCGTCCAGGCGGTACACCTCGGGATCGGTCTGGACGGCGCGGATATCCTGGATTCCGACGTTCGTGATGCCCAGCGTGATGGATGGCTTGTCCTTGCCCCATTTCTTGATGAACTCCTTCCCGTAGACATATAACAAGTGGCGATAATCCTCGTTCGAGATGAGGCCCTTCGTCGCGGCCACGTAATCGGTGTTGAAAACCATGAAGTTTATCCGGTCCCACTCGACGCTCGTGACGGGACACGCCATGAACTGCTGGAGGAGCAGTTTGCCATCGAGGGTGTCCTCGTAGGCGAGGGGCAGCCCGACCCCGATGGCCCCGGAACCGAAGCCGTGCATCATGTCTACCATGGCCGCGAACTCGCGGGTACCTTCCTCGAAGATCGCTGGATCCAGGCTGCTGTCGATCTGGTCTATGATCTTGCCCACGGTCGACATGATGTTCCCGCCCTTCTTCTCTGGCTTCTTGCCCTCCTTCCGGAAGGCCTCCGCCTTTTTCACGTCATCGAGATCGGTCGAGGGCTCGAGATCGACGATCGCGCCTAGCGGAACCTCGAACTTGTTATCGCAGTACCATTCCAGCGTCTTTTTCATCATCGTCGAGAACTTCTTGGCCGTGTTCACGTTGGCATAGTACCCGTCCTCGACATCGAGCATCGGCCACGGGATGAACTGTTGCTGGATGCCCAGGTCCTTGAATGCGGTCAACATTGCGTTGAAATCGCTATCTTTGCTGAGATCCTTGGGCATCGTGCGCAATGCCAGCATCACGCCCGTGTCGGCGAGCAACTGGGGAACCTTCTTTTCCAGGATGTCCTTGGGTGTCAAGAACTCGCAGCTAAAGACTATACGATCGAACATTGAGCCTTTTACCATTGCCTTTTCACCTAATTTTCTTCTTGCGATGATCGTTTTTCAAGTAACGCTCCAGATCCGGCATATTAGCGACTTGGACGGATTGCCCGGCGCGGCCGCCCGGGCGTCGCCGCCGGTGCGAGATCAGTCGATGGGGTTCGAGAACCCCTGGAGCAATGATGTTCCGAAGTGATCGTTCCACATGGCCGACAGCATGCTATTCATGGCGCTCAAGACCTGGTACTGCATAGTTTCAAGGTCGTCGTCATCGAGGTTTTTTCGCAGCTTGGCCAAGCTGAAAACGGTTTCGACTTGTTCCACGTACCACGCATCTTGCTCGTGGCGCGCGATGTCGAGGACATCCCGCGAGAACTCGATGAAGAAATCGTAAAAATCCTCGAGGACGATGTTCTCGATCTCCTTGTCGATGATACCGACCACGCCGGAGACGAGCGCGCGAGCCTTGCCTGTTGCATCGCCGATCTCGTTGTAGTACGTGGCGAGTTTGCTATTGAAATTGATGACGATGTTGACCTCCTGGATCCGCCCGATGAGCGCCTCCACTTTTTCCAGAACTGCCGGGTCCCGTGAATGCAAGCCGGCCATGGCCAGGTTGTCGAGAATGCCCGAGAAGATTACGAACACGGATTCCATCTCGTGGATTTTTTCCTCGATGACGGTCTGGTCTTGCTCGTCCTGGTCATTGAGCTGGCCGAGTTCGGCGTTCAGCACCTGGATTTTCTCGATGGTGTTATCTACCAGCTCTTGGAACGCCTTGGCCACGCTGTCAAAGGTGCTTCCTGAGAAGATGCCCGCCTCTATGCATCCCCGCATCAAGAAACCGAGATGGACCTCCTTTTTTGGCGATACCAATGATCCGCTCTTGGCCAAGGCGGTCGCAAGCATGGTATCGGCCTTTTCCTTCTCCCCGCGCAGCGCGAAGCCGATCGCGAGGTGGATGCTGCTCGTCAAGTCGGTGAAGGGATCGGCGACGCGGCTCGATCGGGTCAGGGCCCACTTGAACTGGTCGTCCCGCGACGCCGTGGCATAGTCACTAAAGGCCAGCGTGCGAATGCACAAGCCGAGCACGTCGTCAAGGCGCGCTTTATCGTTTGAAAGCGCATCGATCCATTGATCGAGCACGTGGAGGAGGATCGCGCTCGCGTCTTGATGGATCTTCATCGCATCGAGGATGTAGGGCACCACGAGCGCGATGGCTTCGTGTTTCGTGTTCGGATCCTCGATACCAACCTCATGAAGCTTGACTTCCATGTAGCCGTCGATCTCTCCCGTGTGCAGACCCGTCACCTCCTTTTTCACGTAAAACTTGAGGAACTCGGCGAGAATCGAAAACGAGTAGTAATATTGCCTCTCCTCGGGGAGAAAATCGTTCTTGATCGAATCGAGCGTGTCCTGGAACCACTTGCATAGCCTGTCGACCTCCTCCGTGCTCGCCATCTTGTGGAGCATCACGTGCGCCTTCACTGCGAGGATGAATTGCCCAGCGTTGATGAGCCAGCCGTCGAAGTCGTACTCCTCCTCGTCAAAATCATAGAACCGAAGCTTGAGGGCGTTCACCTTCTCCCACGGGTCGAAGGTTCCCTCGACTATGTCGCACATGTTGTCGAAAAGGTCAAACAAGTCAGAGCCCTGGAAGTGCTTGAAAAACTTCTCTCGGATGTGTAGGTTGTTCATCGATCATGGTTGCCCGAGCGGGATAAAAATTTATGCCCGCACCACATACATGTGTGCAGACGAGACACGCGCGTGGATACCATGACCCCAGACCCGGCCGGGCGGCCATCCGTTCTCGACGGCATACCAAAAGAGGATCCAAACGACGAGCGCGATCAAGCGCCAAGTGATACTGTTGCCAGCGAGCGAAAGCGAAGGCGACGGGTCACCATGCTAGTCATCATCATGGTACTCGGCATCATCCTGATCATGTTCACGCCTTTCTTTGTGCTCCGATGAGCCGGGGATGCCGGCGAAGAGCGCGAAGATCTTGTCGGTGATCGTGTAGCGCAGCTGCCGAGCTTGGGGTGCTCCTGGGCTCGTGACCCGGTACCCTTCCGCGCGCTTGTTGCCACCCGACCGGGCGCCGTTCAAGACTTGCTCCACGTTCACGTAGAGCGGGCGGAGAAACTTGAAGAAATCGGCTTGGCTCGCGTGGAACGATATGGCTCGCTGGCCGAACGCGACGTCGTCCGCGGGATGGTAATACGTGTTCTTGAGCGAGTGATAGAGCATCAGTTTCGCTTTCGGTGCTTCCTTGCGTGTCGCGATGAAAGCAATCATGCCCGCGAAGATATGGTCGGGGTGCTTGTAATACCCGTGGTAGAACTCGGGCGCGAGGACGAGGTCTGGCTCTATTTTTGCGACGATGGCCCTGGCCCTGGGATAGGCAACGTGACGGTTGGGATAGACGGTTGAGTCCTCGATGTCGAGGAAGTGTACCTGGCTAGCGGGGATGCCGGTGTACTCGGCCGCCCGTGCCAATTCCCTCGACCGGATCCGTCCAAGCCGGCTCCCGCGGAATGCCTCCTTGTCTGGATCCCGGTTGCCACCGAGGCCGTGCTCGCCACGCGTGAACGAGCACAAGTGCACCTCCTTGCCGGCGCTCGCGAGCGCGTGCAAGAAGTGAGCACAGTAATTGTCCGTGTCATCAGGATGGGCCAGAAACACGAGCACTCTGCGGATCGTCGTGATTCATCACCAGAGGCTCGCGAGCGTGGCGAAACCTGTCAAGAACCCGGCATTGTCCGTGATATAGGCCTCGTTCGACCGGAAGTCACCGAGCTCGATCGTGTCTGGATTCGCCTTTCGCATGTCGAACCAGGGCAAGTCCGGGCCCTTCCACCATCCGGCTTCATCGATCGGGGGCGCGCGGGCAATGCCGTTGGGCACGCAGCCCGGCACGGCGCCCCGGCGATTGCCGGGGATGCTGGCGTAGCGGTGGTGGTAGAGGGGCAGGTTGTGCGTGCCGAGGGATTCTATTTGACAGAT